>Ga0209614_1000309_pt1 | contig 44844 bp, 33 predicted proteins | sample BlaSprsedimmetaG_FD_185484 | JGI IMG/M metagenome (GOLD analysis project Ga0209614, IMG submission 185484) | Hot spring sediment bacterial and archeal communities from California, USA to study Microbial Dark Matter (Phase II) - Blank Spring... ...
TGGGCGGGCGGGGCGTGGTTCGGGTGGTGGGATTGGACGTGGACCGGGGTATGTTGACCTATGCCCGTGCTCGGACCCGGCGAGAGGGCGTGGGTTACGTCCAGGGGAACGCTCACAGCCTGCCGCTTCCCAACGGGTCTTTCGATGGGGTGGTCTGTCACTACTTGCTGCTGTGGTTGGCGGATCCGGGGCACGGGGTGGCAGAGATGGCTCGGGTGACGCGGCCCGGCGGACACGTGCTGGCCTGCGCCGAGCCGGATTATGGGGGTCGGGTAGACCATCCGCCGGAATTGGCGCCCCTGGGGCGGATGCAGGCCGAGGGGCTGCGCCGCCAGGGTGCCGACCCAGAGATGGGGCGTAAACTGGGAGAACTGTTCGTCGCCGCTGGCCTGGAGACGACCGTGGGCGTGATGGCGGGGCAGTGGGAGCTATCGGGGGCGTTCGCTGCTGATTTCGAGGCCGAGTGGACGATGCGGGAGCGGGATTTGATCGGGTTGTGCTCGCGGGAGGAATTGGACCGGCTGCGGGGCGTGGATCACCAGGCTGTGGCGGTGGGACGGCGGATGCTCTTTGTGCCAACGTTTTACGCCTGGGGAAAAAAATCGGCACTTTGAGGAGGAAAAAGCAATGTCGGCAGGTAAAATCATCGGTTACATCGTTGCAGCAATTTTGATCTTTTTCGGGGTGCTCTTTATCTGGGCCACCTTTAGCCCCGATGGGCAGATCGGGTGGCTGGTTATCGGCATCATCAGTGTGGGGATTGGGTTGGGGATCATCGCCCTGGTCAAGTTTCGCGAGCCTAAATCGGCCCTGCCGCCTCAAGAGATCATCCAAAAGGTGGACCTCAGCGGAGATATACAGATGGAGACCCTCAAGTGTCAGAAATGTGGGGGCGAGCTGCAGAAGGATAGCATCAGTGTCAAGGAGGGAGCGATCTTTATCGCCTGCCCCTACTGCGGCTCCGAGTACCAGATGGTCGAGGAACCCAAGTGGTAGTGTATTGAGGAGGTGTCCCATGCGTTGGAATTGGAAGCAATCTCTGAACCTGTTGACTCTGTGCACTGTCCTGTTCATCTTGCTGTGGATGCCGGCCCCTTCCTACGCCCAGGACTATTCGTTCACCCTGGATCAACAAGTGGTGGACGTGTGGATCAATAAGGATGGGTCCGTCAAGCTAGAGTATTGGTTCACCTTTACCTGCGATCGGGGCAATTATCACATCGCAGCGGTGGACGTGGGTCTGCCCACCGGGCGCTTTTCCTTCGCGGACATCCAGGCCGATGTGGACGGCCGGCCGATCAGCTACATCGGCTCCGATTACCAGGGCAAGGGGGAGCACGGGGTAGCGGTCTGGTTGGGGAACTCGACGATCCGCTCCGGCGAGACGGCCACTGTCCACGTGGTGGTGGGTTGGGTGGGGGGCATGGTGTACGAGGACAGCGACGACCCCGAGTACGCCAGCACCCAGTTCTCCCCCACCTGGTTTGGCAGCCAGTACGTCCACGGCACGACCGACATGGTGGTCCGCTTCCACCTTCCGGTGGGGGTGCAGGCCGACGAACCCCGCTGGCACCGCAGTCCCTCCGGCTGGCCCCAGGATCAGCCGGACACCGGCTTCGATGCGGAGAACCGGGTGATGTACACGTGGCGAAATACGGCCGCCAGGCCGGACCGGCAGTACACCTTTGGGGCCTCGTTTCCGCGCCGTTACGTCAACGAGAGCGCGATCCAAAAGCCGCCCTCGCTGCTGTCCAAGATCTGGGGGGCCGTCAAGACCTTGACCTGTAATCCAGGTACTTGTTTTACGGTCCTGCTGATGGGCATCGTGTCGATCTCTATCTGGTCGCAGCGCCGCCGCAAGATGCAGTATTTGCCCCCCACGATGAAGGTCGAGGGTGTGGGGATCAAGCGCGGCCTGACGGCGGTGGAGGCGGCCATTCTCCTGGAGACGCCCCTGGACAAGGTGCTGACCATGATCCTCTTTAGCCTGGTGAAAAAGGGCGCCATCACGGTGCTGGACGACCGGCCGCTCAAGGTCCAGGTCAGTGATCCCCTGCCCCAGGGCCTGCATTCCTACGAGGAAAAGTTTCTCCAGGCGGTAAAGGCGGACAATACACTCAGCGAGAGCAAGTTGCGCTCGGCCATAACGGGCCTGATCAAGGCGGTCAACGCCAAGATGAAGGGATTCAGCCGTAAGGAGTCGGTCGCCTACTATCGTGACATCGTGCGGCGGGCATGGGGACAGGTGGAGGAGGCGCAGACGCCGGAGGTGCGCAGTCAGCGCTTCGACGAAGGTCTCGAGTGGACTATGCTGGACGATGATTTCGACGATCGCACCAAGCGCGTCTTTCGCACCGGCCCGGTCTATGTGCCGATGTGGTGGGGCCACTACCAGCCCTGGACGAGACAGGCGGCGGTGGGAACAGCTGGTGCCGGCAAGGGGTCATCTTCGACTGGGACGGGCGGACTGCCGACGCTGCCGGGCGCGGCCTTCGCGGCCTCCATCGTGGGCGGGGTCGAAAACACCGCCGGGCGCATCGTCCGCAACGTGACCGATTTTACCGGCGGCGTGACCCAGGTCACCAACCCCCCGCCCAAGACGTCGAGCGGGGGGCGCGGCTCTGGCGGCGGGGGCGGTGGATGCGCTTGTGCCTGTGCCTGTGCGGGATGTGCCTGTGCCTGCGCGGGAGGCGGCCGGTAGCTTGATCCCTTTTTGGGCCCGCTTGCGCGATTCCATAGCTGGTCCGCGGGCGCAGGCGCGATCTCTATCCTCCGGCCTGTATGCCTACGAGCGGCGAGACGGAGTCGGGGGACGGGCGCGCGTCCACCTGCGGGTGGAGCCAGACGGGCGGGGCCTCCTGGTGATCAATGCCTCGCGGGTGCTCCACTTGAATCAGACCGCGGCCGAGTACGCGCACCTCGTTTTGGAGCGTATCCCGGAGGAAGAGGCCGTGCGCGGGATGCAGCGCCGGTACCGGGTGGACCCCCAAACCGCCCGCGCCGACCTGCGCCAGATGCAGGCCCAGTTGGACGCACTGATCCAGGCCGATGGAACGGTCTGTCCGATCCATGACTTGGAGTTGGAGCGGGTAGACCCCTTTTCCGTCTCCCTCACCGCGCCGTACCGTATGGACCTGGCGCTGACCTACCAGTGTGATAACGCCTGCCCGCACTGTTACGTGGCCCGGTCGACCGATTATCCCGAGATGGACACGTCTGCCTGGCGGGCGGTCCTGGATCGGGTGTGGGAGGCGTCCATCCCCCACGTCTGTTTTACCGGTGGGGAGGCGACCCTGCGGGATGACCTGGTCGAGCTGGTGGCGTATGCCGAGGGGTTGGGCCTGGTGACCGGGCTGTTGACCAATGGACGCCGGCTGTCGGATGCGGGATTGGTGCGCGCGTTGGTCGAGGCTGGGCTGGATCACGTGCAGATCACGCTGGAATCCCACGCCGAGGCCGTGCACGACGGCATGGTGGGCGCGACCGGGGCGTGGCAGGAGACGGTGCAGGGCGTGCGCAACGGGGTGGCAGCCAGGCTCTACACGACGACCAACACCACGTTGACTCGCGAGAACGTGCCGGGCATCACAGAGACGGTCGCCTTCATCGCTTCGCTGGGGGTGCCCACTTTTGCTTGCAACAGTCTCATCTATGCCGGTCGAGGCGCGACTGTGGGGACCGGATTTCGAGAGGGGGAGCTGGAGCCGATCCTGGTGCGGGTGCGGGAGGCAGCCGACGCCCAAAACTTGCGCCTGATCTGGTACACTCCGACCCAGTATTGTGCTTTTTCCCCCTTGCAATTGGAGCTGGGGGTCAAGGCCTGCACGGCGGCGCTCTACAATATGTGCGTCGAGCCGGATGGGGCAGTCATCCCCTGCCAGAGCTACTATGAGCCATTGGGCTACATCCTGAGGGATTCCTGGGAGAGTATCTGGAACCACGAGTTGGCCCTGAGCCTGCGCGAGCGCCGATACGTGTCGGACAAGTGTCGCGCCTGCCCGGACCTGGCTATCTGTGGCGGGGGCTGCCCGTTGTACCTGCAACATCAGCAGGGTGACTGACAAAGGGACGGCCGGCGGTTCGTCTCCACCGACGAGGCCCGGGTGGCCCTGGGGCAGCGGTTTGCGCGGGGAGCCCCGCAATCAGGTTGGATGGTGATGGAGGTGTATTGATGACCGAACTAGAAATGACTGTCAGTACTGTGGTGGTGTACCCCGACCGGGCGCGGATCACCCGGAGCGGCTCGATTTCCCTGAACCCGGGCAGCCATCGCCTGGAGGTGCGGGAACTGCCCTTGAAGCTGGATGCCGCGTCCGTCCGGGCGGCCGCGCGGGGCACGGCTCGGGCGCGGCTGTTGGGCGTGGACGTGCGGCGCGAGTTCTACGTCGAGACGCCAGTCGAGCGAGTGCGCGAGTTGGAGGACCGCATCGAGGGCCTGGAGGACGAGGTTCGCAGCCTGGACGCCCGCGCCGAGTGGCTGCAACAGGAACGAGCTACGTTGAGCAGTTTGGGCGGCCAGACCGAGCTGTACGCCCGCGGGCTGGCCTATGGGCGGATAGATGCCCAAACTCAGATGAACTTGTTGGACAGCCTGCGAGAGCGGACCGAAACGCTCGACGGATTGGCGCTCGATCTGGCCGTTCGGCGTCGGGCGCTGGAGCGCGACCTGAAAAAACTGCGCGGAGAATTGGAGCAACTGCGCGGCTCGCGGGGACGAGAACGGTACACCGGCATCGTCGAGGTGGAGGTGACCCAACCCGGCGACCTATCCGTCGAGCTGACCTACGTCGTGTCTGGCGCTGGCTGGAAGCCGCTCTACGATCTGCGGCTGATGGAGCAGTCGGCGGACTCGCCGTCCGCCGCTTTAGAGATTACCTACATCGCCCAAGTCACCCAACAGACGGGGGAGGATTGGTCGGACGTGACCCTCACCCTATCCACCGCCCGGCCGGCGCTGACCGAGACTCTGCCGCAGCTGGAGCCGTGGTACATCGCGCCGATCTTTGCCCGCGCGCCGCAAATGATGGCCCTCGGAATGGCGGCCCCGGCCCCTCCCGACCTGGACATGGCCGATTTTGCCGCGAGAGCGGCGCCAGAGAGTGGGCCGGTCGTCGCGGAGGCGGAGACAGCGATGGTCGCTGTGGACGCTTCCGGCGCGGCGGTGACCTATCGGGTGTCCGGCGTCGTCTCCGTTCCGGCCGACGGCGCGCCTCATAAAGTGACTGTCGCCCGGTTCGACCTGGCGCCCAAGTTGGATTACGTGACGGCCCCCAAGCTGATCGAGGAGGCGTATCGGCGCGCCAGAGTGACCAACGACAGCCCCTACACGTTGCTGCCCGGCGTCGCCAATCTCTTTGCCGGGGACGAGTTCATCGGCGCGACCGAACTAGAGTTGACGGCTCCCAACGGCGAGGTGGAGTTGTACCTGGGGACCGATGACCGGGTGCAGGTCGAGCGGGAGCTAAAGCGCCGGGAGGTGGACAAAAAGCTGCTCGGCGACCGCCGCCGCCTGCGGTACGGCTACGAGATCGAGCTGGAAAACCTGCTGCCTACCGAGGTGACGGTCACCCTTCAGGACCAGTTCCCGGTGCCGCGCCATGAGGACATCAAGGTGCGGTTGGAGTCGGCCGACCCCAAGCCGACGGAGCAATCGGAACTGAATCTATTGGCATGGGAATTGGTGTTAGCGCCGGATGAGGAGCGGACGGTGCGCTTTGATTTCGTCGTCGAATACCCCCGCGAGATGGACTTGACGGGGTTGCCATAGAGACCGGAGAACTGTTTTGAGAAAAGCATCCTCGTTCTGGCGTCTGATCCTGGTCGTCCTGTGGGGGACTCTCCTGGCTGCCTGTGGGCCGATCTCGGTGCCCACGTACACCGCTGTTCCCACGTTGCTCCCGACGCCCGTGCCCTCGGCGACGCCGTTCCCGACCCCGTCATCCACGCCGGCGCCCACGCTCACCATCGCGCCGCCGCCGCCTGCACCGACCCTCGATCCGGCCACCGTCAGCGCCGCCATCTCCAGGATGCAGAACCGGTTGGCCATTGCAGGGATCGAGCCGCTCTGTTTGCGGTGGGAGGACACCGACGACGACGGAGTGCCAGAGTGGGTGGGATTGGCCATGGGACCTGGGGAACCGCCCCGGCTGCGGGCCTTTGTGCTCGATGGGGACGTGTGGCACGATTTGCAGGCCCTGCCGCAGGAGGCGGGGAAAAAGGATTTTGGCCTGGGAGTGTATCCCACCTGCGAGCTGGACGTACGGGATACCAACGCCGACGGTCGGACCGAGGTGCTGGTGTGGGGTCACGCTGAGACCAGCACCGTCCTGCTGCACATCTTTGCCTGGGACGGGAGCGCCTACACGCTGCTGGGCGGGTTCGAGGGGGACGCCGGCATCCGGCTGGAGAACACGGATGGGGATCTGGCCGACGAGATCGCGGTGCGCTACGACGCTGGTGGCGGGTTGGTGTGGGAGGCGGTCCACACCTGGGATGGGGCCAACTATGGCTGGACCTGGGAGCGGTATGACTGGTTCTACCTGAACCGTCCGCACGTTTATCCCACCGACACGCCGGAGCGGGTGGTCATCTCTTTCTACCTGGCGGTGGACGATCGGGATATACCGGGAGCCTTCGGTCTGTTGAGCGGCGGCGCCCGGTCGGCTCAAGCGTACGAGACGTGGGCCGCCGGCTTTGCCACCACTGTGGCGGTGGAGGTGGGGGTGGTACACGAGCTGGCTCGCAACGGCGGAATCGCGACCGTGGCCGCCCAGGTGCTGGCCTATGACAACGTGAACGGGCGCATCGTCGTGACCTTGTGGGACGTCGAGTGGACCACTGTGCAGACAGACGTCGGCTGGTGGTTGGAGAACGCCTCGTCGGCGCAGCTCGACCAGTGGGAGGCGCCCTACTATCGCTGAACCCGGTCGCTGGTCTAGTCTGCGTACCGATAAGGGTTAGGTGCAATCAATCAGGACTTTGAGAGCGCCTTTCTGGGCCGCTCTCTCGAAAGCGACCAGCCCCTCGGCGAGGGGGTAGCAGGCCTGGATCAGCGACATCACGTCTACCAGGCCGCGCGCCAGCAGCCGCAGCGCCGGCGCGAATGGTCCGCAGCGGGAGCCGACCAACTGGACTTCGTCCACCACGACGGCTGTCAGGTCAGCCTCGATGGGGCTGTGGTAGGTGGATTTGAGCAGGATGGCGCCGCGCGGCCGGACCAGCCGCCGGGCTGCCGCGTATCCCCCTGCATGACCGGTCGTCTCGACGACGACATCGGCCCCGGCTTCGACCCCGGTCTCTTCCAGTGCGGTGGGGATGCCCTGCCGGGCCAGGATGTCGAGCTTTGCCCGGTGGTGTCCCACGGCGGTCAGGTCGCAGCCGGTCAGGGCCAACACCTGGGCGCACAGCAGCCCCAGCTTGCCATCGCCCAGTACGATGACGCGCTGGGTAGGACGGATGTGTACTTGCTGCAGAATCTCGCATGCCGCGGCCAGGGGTTCGGTAAAGACGGCGACCTCGTCGGAGAGCGGGTCGGGCACCGGATAGAGATTGGGGATGGGCAGGGTCAGGTAGTGGGCGAACGCCCCGTCCCGGCCTTCGATGCCCAGCGTGGTGCGATGGGGACAGTGGGTGGGACGGCCGGCCCGGCAGGTGCGGCACGTCCCGCAGGCGGCGTTGATCTCCCCGACGACGCGGCGGCCTTCCCATTCCGGCGCGCCCGGTGCTCGCTCCACCACGCCGACGAACTCGTGGCCTGGAATGCCGCGAAAGCCCATGTACCCGCGCACCATCTCCATGTCGGTGTTGCAAATACCGGTCAGGTGCACGCGGATGAGGGCTTCGCCCGGTGCAGGCTCGGGGATGGGGTAATCGTCTACTAATCTGAGGTCCTGCTCCAACAGTAATGCGCGCATACGGGTCATGATGGCCTTTTTACCTGCTGTATGAGGCCAGAAAGGGGCGTTGTAAGCTATCCGCAAGTTGAGACTGCCGTGGGGCTGGCCGCCCCTGGGCGGGATGGCCTGCATAGCTCTGTCGTCGCCACCTGTGAAGCCCATCGGCATCTGGCTTCGAACTTGCTGGCGCCGGGAACGGGTTTCGAGGCATGGCTATGATTCGGTGGGGCGGACTAGGCCGCTGCCTGGGCGCCCGCCCGCCGGGCGGCCGCCTTCTCCCAGACCACGAGCAACGGCACGGCAATAAAGATGGCCGAGTAGGTCTCGCTGACCATGCCCACCAGCATTGTGGCGATGAAAGGTTTGATGGTCGTGCCGCCAAATAGGAGGATGGCGACCATGACGAACATGGCATTCAGCTGGGTGGCCAGGGAGCGGTGGAGGGTCTCCAGGATGGAGCGGTTGACCACCGTCTCGTACGGCTCCGTCCTGTGGCGGGGGATGTTCTCGCGGATGCGGTCAAAGACGACGATCACATCCTGCACAGAAAAGCCGATCACAGTCAGGATGGCGGTGAGGAAAAGGGCATCCACCTCCCAGCCCGCGATGACGCCCATCAGCGCGTAGAACCCCAGGGCGATCAAGAGGTTGTATGCCATGCCGATGATGGTGCACACGCCGTAGCGGAAGGCGTTCGGCACGCGGCGGAAGGAGAACCACATAAAGGCGACGATGACCAGCGCAGCGACCAGGATCGCCCAGCCGGCCGCGCGGGCCACCTCACCGCCGACGGCCGGCTCGACGGTGTCAAAGGTCAGGCTGTCCCGATCTATGCGGCCTATTTGTTCTTCCAGGGCGTCCAACAGCTCGGCGACTTCGGTGGCTGCTACTTCGCGGGTTCGTACTTGCCAGGTCCGTTCCTCCGGCGTGCCCAGGGGTTGTACGATGGCGCTCTCCAGCCCATATTCGACAAAGGCGGCGCGGACGTCGTCCTCGTCGGCCACCTGGTCGAACTGGATCACGAAAATGGCCCCGCCGGTAAAGTCAATGCCCAGCCGCAGGGGCTGACCGAACTGGGTGGTCGAGATGACCATAGCGACGACGCTCAGCCCGACCAGGATGGCCGAGAGGATGAAATACCAGCGCCGTTTTTCGACGATATTGTACATGCTACACCCCCAACAACCACTCGCGTTCGGCCAGCCACTGGTCGGCCGACATGGTGACCTGGCTCACAAAAGTGCGGGTGGCGAATACTGCTGTAAAGATGTTGACAACGGTACCGATAGCCAGGGTGATGGCAAACCCTTTGACGATGCTGGCTCCAAAGTTGGTGCCAAAGAAAAAGAGAATGGCGCAGATGATGAGGGTCGAGAGTTGTCCATCGCGGATGGAGGGCCATGCACGGCTGAAACCGATTTCGATGGCGGTGGCCAGCTTGCGCCCGTTCCGCAGTTCCTCTTTCATGCGCTCAAAGATCAGGATGTTGGCGTCCACGGCCATACCGGCCGAGAGGATGAATCCGGCGATACCAGGCAGGGTCAGGGTGATGGGCACGAGTTTGTAGAGCGCGATGTTGATGAGCACATAGATGACGAGGGCAATGTCGGCCAGGCCGCCCGGCAGCCGATAGTAGACCAGCATAAAGACCAGCACGGTGACGAGGCCGATCACGCCAGCCCGGATGGATTTCTCCACCGATTCGGTGCCCAGCGTCGCGCCGATGCGGTTAAAGCTCTCCACTTTCATGGGGATGGGGAGTGCGCCGTAGCGCAGTTGGAGGGCCAGTTGACGCGCGGTCTCGAAGGTGAAATTGCCCGAGATGGAGGCCTGACCGGTGGGAATGACGTCCTGGATCACGGGGCAGGAGACGACTGTCTTGTCCAGGAGAATGCAGAGGTACTGGCCCACGTGGGTACTGGTATAGTCGGCAAAGACCTGGGCGGCGTCGGGGTTGAATTCGATGGGAATGACGTATGCCCCTCGTTGGTCGGTGTCCAGTCCCACGTTCTTCAGGTCGGCGCCGGTGAGGACCGTCTCGTAAATTTTGGGGGCAATCGCTGGAGAGGATGGAGAGGGGGTCGGCACGGTGGGGGTGATAGGGGCATCGGCGGTGGATATGGTGACTGTCTCGATCACGTCGCCGATGGCGATAGACTGGACGACGTCCATCCCCTCCACGACCTGGCCAAAGACGGTGTAGGCGCCGTCCAGTTGGGTCAGGGTATCCAGCGCGATGTAGAACTGGCTGCCGCTGGAGGCTCGTTCGGGATTTACGTCATCACCGCGGCGGGCCATGGCGATGGCGCCGAGGGTGTGGGGCAGTCCGATTTCGGCCGGGACGGTGTAGCCAGGGCCGCCGCTCCCCATACCGAGGGGGTCGCCGCCCTGGATGACGAAACCGGGTTCGACGCGGTGAAAGGTCAGCCCGTCGTAGAACCCCCGCTCTGATAGAAAGATAAAGTTGTTGACCGTCTGCGGCGCGGCGCTGGCATTCAGTTGGACGACGATCTCTCCCTTGGCCGTCGAGATGTTGGCGACGTAGGTCTCGGTGGTTTCGATCTGCATCTCTGGGGGAGCGGTGTACATCTCGTTCCGCTCGACGGGATTCTCTGGCATAGGGGGGGATGCTTCGGGAGGAACGGTGATCGGTTCCATCTGCGGCGCGATGACAGACTCCCTCGTCGGCTCTGGGGTGGGTTCTGTCCAAGTGGTGGTATCGGTGGGGGCGGTCAGCTCTGCTGCGGGTGAGGCGAGGGTGGGGCCGCCCAGGGTGGTCGTGATGACAGTGCCAGGCGGCAGGGGGATGTTGCCAGCGTCGACAAATTCGAGCAGGGCGGTGCCCTTGATCGTCTCCACGGCCTGCTCCGGGTTTTGGATGCCGGGCAACTCGACGATGATGCGCCGCTCGCCCTGAGCCTGCACGATCGGTTCGGTCAATCCCAGGGCATTGACGCGGTTTTCCACGATGCGACGAGCCGTCTCCATCGCTGCTGCATCTAGCTCTTGACCCTCCTGGGGGTCGGCGGCCAGCAGAACCTGGAGCCCCCCCTGCAGGTCCAGCCCCAGACGTAGAGCGATGTCCCGTTGATTGGCCGGTTGCCAAAAGAGCAGGTTTTTGGCCCAGGCAGGGTGCTCGATGTCCAAGTCCACGAACATGGCGACCAGGGCGATGACGACGATGATGATCAACTGCCAGTTTTGTGATTTACCCATCTAGTTTTTCTCCCTCTCATTCAGGGGTTTGCAAACGTGGGGGATTATAACCGAGTGAAGCGGTTGTGTCAATCTCGTTCGATGCGCGTGCCGGGGACGTTTGTGGTGTCCAGCAGAACGCGGGTCAGCAGTCCAGGGATCGTTCCGGTGAGAATGTGCACACAGATGCCGGGATGACGCTGTGCCAGGTGGACCATTCGCTGGACCTTGTCCTCCATGCCGCCGGTGACGTCTACCCCGGCGCTCCCGGACAGGGTCTCTTGCAGCGTGGGCAGGTCTGCCCCCGTGATGCGGGGAATGACGAGACCATTGGCAGCGAGTACTCCTTCTACCTCGCTCAACAGGAGGATGTGGGCGGGGTGGAGGTGGTCGGTCAGGTAGACAAAGATGTCCTCGGTGGAGATGATGGCGCCGCCGCGGACGTCATCCAGAGCGACGTCGCCATAGACCAGCGGGGTCAGGCCGTGGCTCAGGGCGGCGCGTATCGGATGGATGTCCAGGTGTTGGAGGGCGCCGTCGTGGCAGCGAGCCGATGCAGAAGGCTGGAGGCTCAGGACTGGGACGTTGGCCTGGAGGAAGGCGTCGGTGACGATGCGGTTGAGCCGGGCAGCAGCGGCGGCCACCTGGGCGTAGCCGCGCCATTGGGCGGGGGTCGTCACGCCCGCGCGTGTGCCGTAGGGGTGGGCCGCCCAGTGGCCGAAGGAGCCAGACCCGTGCCCGATGAGCAGTCTCAATTCGGGGGCGGCGGCGAGGGCCTGTCGCACCTCGCGGGCCAGCCGGGCGATGGTCTCGTGCCGGGCGGTGTAGGGTTGGGTCTTGTCGGTGATGAGGGCGCCGCCGAGCTTGATGAAAAAGTCCGGCGGACGGCCGGGGGGCTGCAACTCTCTGGTTTTCTGGTCAGCTGGCATGGTATGGGCTGTCAACCTGGGTGCAGATCGTCCACCTGGCCCCTGCCTCTGTCAACGCGCCGATTATTTCGGCCAGGTCGAGGTCTGCCGTCTCTTCCACCAGGGCGATGACGGCGCCTCCCTGCCCCGCGCCCGAAAGTTTCGCTCCCAGGGCTCCGGCAAAGCGGGCGGCCTCGACCAGTTCATCCAGGATGGGGGAGGAGACTCCCATCTCGATCAGCAGTTCGTGATTTTCGTCCATCAGGGGGCCGAGCGCCGAGGTTTGCCCGGCCTCGATGGCGCGCCGTGCCTCGTCGGTGACGTCGCCGATCTGGTCGAACAGGGCGTCGTAATGGGCGGGTTCGCGCTTCCAGGCCCGGCGCACGTGGGCGACGATTTTTTTCGTGGGGCTGCGGATGCCGGTGTCAGCGATGACCAGGGTGAAGGGGGCCGCCACCCGGAGCCGTTGGACGGGGCGCTCGCGCACAAAGTAGATGGGTTGCTCGAAGGCGATGACGGTGTTGTCAATGCCGCTGGGGGTGCCGTGGTGAATTTTCTCGACCTCGAAGACGATCTCGCTGACCGAATCGGCCGGCAGTTTGCGGCCCAACAAGCTGCCCAGGGCGCGGACGAGGGCGGTAGAAACGGCGGCCCCACTGCCCAGGCCGCTGGCGATGGGGATGGTAGAGTGGATGGTGAGAATTCCATCCGGCTCCGGAGCCGAGAGGTGGGCCAGGGTCAGTCGTGTGGCGGCCGCCAGCGGGTCATCGGGCGGGGCGGTGGACAGGGTGACCTGACGGCCCAAGTCTGGGGCGGCGATAAGGAGGCCGCTGCCTGGCGCGGCTGGCGTGACGGCAGCGCTGGCCTGCACCTGCGTCACCGGCGCGGCGATGGCCGGCCGGCCGTAGACGACGGCGTGCTCGCCAAAGAGGATCACTTTGCCGGGGGCGGATGATAAGGAACGTTTATGACTCATCGGCCTGTCTCTCCGGGCTGGTCGCTGCTGGCACGGGCAATGGATCTGTTGTTCTGTCAGTCCATCCAGTCCATCATTTGGATATGATACTTGAATGGTGGCGGGGGGCAATTCCGATCTGTTTGGCGCCTACGACGGTGTGCACCGCGTTCCACGGGCCGTACTCCTCTCGCTCCACCGCCAGCCCACGCGCCTCCATCAATGGGACCTCGTCCCGCATATAGTCGCCCATCAGTTCCCACAGGCGGGCCAGGAGGTGGGCCACGCGGTTGCCATCGGAGGCCTCGCCAGCGTCCACAATGATCACCCGGCCGCCGGGACGGGTGACCCGCACCATCTCGTCCAAGGCGGCCTCGGCGTCGGGAAAGGTGCTGAAGGCAAAGGTAGAGACGACGGCGTCAAAGCTCTCCGCCGGCCAGGGCAGAGCGTAGACGCTGCCCACGGCCAGACGTGAGGAGAGTCCGCGGGCTGCCAGGCGGCGGCGGGTCAGGTGGACCATGCCAGGGGCCAGGTCTAACCCGGCCATCCGGTGCTGGCGCGCCATCTCGGTGTGCAGCTTGCCGCTGCCAAAGCCGATTTCTAACACGCGGCTGCCGGCCGGGGGGAGATAGCGCAGGGCTGATCTCCGCCAGCGGTGGGTGGTGTTGCCGGTGAACCAGTCCACGCCGTCGTACCAGTGGGCCAGCCGGTCATAGACCGGGTTCCAGAACCGGCGCTGGATCGTCCGCCGATGGGTGCGGCGGCGGAGCCAGGCCAGGAGGCCGACGGTCAGCGCGCCGGCTGCCAGCCCGACAATCCACCACCACTTTTTATCACGCTGTCTTTTGCCGTTCATACCCTACTCTTTTCGCTTTTCGGTGGAGGATCATCAGAGTACGGTCGTCGGAGGGCGAGTTTTCGCCGATGAAGGTGGCGACCGAGTCGTCTATGGCATCCAGCATCGCCTGGGCAGGGCCGCCGTTGATGGCCTGGATGGTGGCATGCAGGCGATCCAGGCCGTATTCCTCATTCGTTAGGGCCAGGGCCTCGGTGATGCCATCGGTGTAAAAGATCACGTAATCGCCGGGTTCTAGTTGCACCTCGTGTTCTTGGACGCGGGTCCCTTCGAGCACCCCCAGGGCCATGCCGCCCTTGAGCAGCGATTCGATCTCGTGGGTGTGGGCGCGGAAAAGCAGCGGCAGGTTATGCCCGGCGTTGGCATAGATCAACCGGCCGGTCTTCAGAGACAGGACGTTGTAGATGGCAGTGACAAACATACCGGCGTGGGCGTCGGGGACCAGGAGGTCGTTGACACGGGCGATGGCGGCGGCCGGCGATGATTCTTCCAGGGCTGCGGCCCGCATCAGAGTGCGCGTGAGGGCCATGAATAGGGCGGCGGGCATCCCCTTGTCGGCCACGTCGGCGATGACCATTCCCAGCTTGTGGTTGGGTAACTCGAAGAAATCGTAAAAGTCACCCGCCACCTGGCGGGCTGCCCGCCAGACGAAAGCGATCTCCCACCCAGGCAGGTGAGGGGGCTGGGCAGGCATAAAGGTCTGCTGGATGTTGTGAGCCAGCTGCAACTCCCGCTCCAGTCGTTCTCGCTCGGCCGTCTCTTGTTGGAGCATGTCGCTCTGGATGGCAAGTGCGGCCTGGTGAGCGATGCCGGTGATGATCTCTAGGCGTTTCTCGCTCACGGGTTGGGGAGAGTTGGCTTCTTCTAGCAGCATCACGCCCAGCGCGTCGCCTTTTACCGCCAGAGGAAGCGCCAGCAGTAAAAAATCCCCCGTCGGCAGGCCGGCGACGATTTCGGGGGGTATGGCGCCGTCGTTGGATAAAGCGGTGTGGGCGTGGATGGCGCGTTGGCCGCTCTGGCGGACGGTTTCGAGCAGGGGAAAGTCGGCGGGGGTATATGGACGGTCGAAAAGCAGGGCCTCCATCTCGCGGGGAATGCCAAAATTCGCCATGGCGCGAAACGCGGACTGTTCGTTGTCCCACGTAAAGATGACACACACGTCACCACCGACCAGGATGGGGGTGATGCGGACGATGGTGTTCAGGATGTCGTCCAAGCGATTCAAGTTAGCCACGGCCTGGGCAACCTGTAGTAGAGCAGCCGAGACGTAGGCCTCTTCCTGCTGCATCTCGCGCAAGCGGGTGTTTTCGACGGCGGCGGCGGCCTGGAGTACGATGCCTTTGATGATGATCAGGCGGTCGTCGTGGATGGGAGTGCCTCGATGGTCCAATTTGAGCCAATCCATGGGACAGTCAATCAACATGGCGCCCAACACGTCGCCCTGGGCGAGCAAGGGGAGCAGCAGCAAGGATTCAAAGCCCAGATCCCATACCACCAGGTCTGATAGGCGAGAGTCGGTTGCTACATCATAGATAAAGGCGAGGGATTTGTTGGCGCGCAGGTCGTCGAGCGCTGGTTCGGTGCCCGGCGTGATGGTCCACCGTCGAAAGACCTCTTGCTGTGCTGGAGTGAGACCGTACGCGGCGGCTGGCACGAAAACGGCGGTCGAGTCATCCCACAACAGGATCGCACACCGGTCTATGTTGACCAGCGTGGGCACGAGGTGAACGATGGTCGCTAGCAGTTCGTCGAGGGTGGATGCGGAACGGGTGGCCTCGGTGACCTGGAGCATCACCGTCGAAATCTGGGCCAGTTCCTGGGCCTCCTGGTAGAGGCGAGTATTTTCGATGGCGACGGCGGCGTGGCTGGCGAAAGCGGACGTAATCGTACGTGATTCGGCGCCATATCGGCCTGCCGTGTGGTGTATCAGGGTGAGCAACCCCAGGTTTTGGTCACCAATGCGCAGCGGCGCAGCGATGGCCGAGTAGTCGGGAGGGAAGCCGAGAAAGATCCCCAGGGGCTCTGGAGGCGACTGGGAAGTCCGGATGATGGGCTGATCGGCATCCAGCGCCTGGTACAACCAGGATTCGCCCTGGGGCGTCAAATCGCCGGTGCACATCTGGCTGGCCTGCCCACGTATGGCGGATAGACACAGATTGCCGTCTCGCAGCAGCCAAATCGCCGCGACGTCACAGGGGAGGGTGAGCTCCAGTTCGATCAGGATGGCGTCCAATTCCTGATCGAGGTCCACGTCCGCGGTGAGCAGGCCGGCGACTTGTTGCAGGCTCTCGGCGACTTGACGACGCCATCTTTCAGAGTTGTAGAGGTTGGCGTTGCGAATGGCGGTGGCGATGTTGTCGGCCAGTGCTTCGAGCAGAAAGCGGTCCTCGTCGCCAAAGGCGTTGGGCCGGTCACTCCGCACGTCCAGGACCCCCATCACTTTGTCGCCGAACTTGAGGGGCACAGCCAGTTCGGATTGGATGTCGGTGGGGGGCAGGCTCGTGGGGCGGTAGCGAGGATCGTGGATCACGTTGTTGTTGAGCACCGTCTCGCCGTGGCATGCGGTCCAGGGCACGATGCCTTTGGTCTGGTCGAGGGTGCAGATCAGGCCCTCCACCTCCAGGGCCGGAGTTGCTGGCCCGGTGCCGGCCCGATAGATGATTTCTCCACGGGCCGGGTCTATGGTAAAGAGATAGACGTAGGGATAGTCGAACTTGGTGTGGATGAGGCTGACGACCTCTTCCAGCAGAATATCCAGGTCGAGGATGGATGTGACGGCGCGGCTCACTTCGGCGACGGCGGCCAACTGATCGGCCCGGCGGCGGATGTCGCTGTAGAGGCGGGCGTGTTCCACGGCCATCGCCACGTTATCGGCCAGGGCCCGCAGGACGAGCAGATTGGTCTCGTCGAAGGCGTTCACCTGGTCGCTCTGCACATCCAGCACTCCCAGGACCTGGTTCTCGATTTTGAGCGGCAGGGCAGCCTCGGACCGGGTCTCGGGCAGTAAGGAGACATAGTGGTAGCGGGGTTCACTGCTGACGTCGTTGGCGACGATTTCCGTGCCCGTCTGGGCGGCCTGCCCGACGATGCCCTGTCCCAGCCGGACTCGGAGGTTGGGCGCCGCCTGGTCTCTGGTCGGCTGAACCACTTCGGACCGGCTCGCGCTGCCGTCCATACGCAGAAAATCCCGGCCCGGTTCCAGGATAAAGAGGGCCACGTTGTAATAGTCGAATGTCTGGAGGATCAGGTTTGTGACGCGGTGGTTGAGGTCCTCCAGGCTCAGGACTCCGGTGATCTGGGCGCTGACCTGACGTACCAGTGAGAGTTGTTCGATGTGCCAGCGCTCGATGGTCACCTGCCGGGTGGCTTGTAGGGCGGAGGCGGTTTGGATGCCCAGGGTGTCGAGGAGTTCGATCTCGGCGCTGCTGAACGGAGGGCCTTCGGGGCGGCGAACCTCCAGGACGCCCAGCAGTGTGTCTTGGATGTGCAGGGGGATTGCGACGGCGCCAGGGGCCTGGCCCGGTGGATGAAGGCAGATTTCGCCGCTCGTTATGGAGCGATGGATCAAATCAGAGGGGGATGTGGAAGGCGGCGGCTCTGTCTGGGATGGCCAATGGAGGGTGTCATTCAGCCATAGGGTGGCGTGGCCCGTGACCAGGCTGGAAACCGTCTCCATGACGAGGTTTGTTTGGGCGACGACCGTCGGTTGGGCCATCAACCGGGCGCTCAGGTTCAATATCGTGCGGTAAGTTGAGGGATTAGCCACGCGCAGTTACCTCGCTCAATCGGTTTCCTTGCGCTTGGTCATCGTCAGGATGTTTCCCGAGTCCGGCGTAAATTCAAAGTGGACCTCGTCCATCAGTTGGCGCATAAAGTAGAGACCTAACCCTCCACCCGTGCACGTGTCCAGATCGGTGGGCATCTCTGGGTCGGGGATGGCGGAGGGGTCGAAAGGACGGCCATAATCGCGCAGCATGACGGTCAGCCCTGTGTCGGTGATGTGATAGGTGCATTCGATCTCACCTTGATCCTCACCGCCGTAGGCATGTTGGATGATGTTGCTGCAGGCTTCGTCCACAGCCAGTTGTAGCGCATAGGTCTCGCGGTCGTCCAGACCGGCACACTCGGCCGCTTGGATGACGAACTCGGCGATGTGAGCTAGACTGTCAAAGCGGCCCGGAAATATGCGAGTGTATGAGATCTTCATAAGCAAAGCAAGCATGCCCCATCTGATGGCGAGGGGATGTGGACAAAAAAGCCGCTCCAGTACTCTATCTGGCAATCAGCCAGCCGACGAACGGTACCCAAGGCGGCTCTACCGTATGACCATGTCCTGCAGGATGTGGTGTATTGAGGAGGGCTGGTACTAAAAGTTGCCCACTGCCTCGACGACCGAATCATAGAACTTGAACATGGAGATGAACCCAGCCAAGTCCATGACTTGGTAGATTTTTTGAGTTACGTTGGCCAGGACCAGTTCTCCTCGGTTCCACCGTTTGCACGTTTTTTGTGTGTTGATCAACACCCGCAAGCCAGCGCTAGAGATGAATTCTACCCCGCCCATATCGAACACGATTTTGAAGCGGTTCTCTGCGATGATCGAGTCAAAGACCTTGAACAGTTGAGGTGTGGTGTTGCTATCAATACGGCCGGTGACTGTGACCAAATTGCAGCGCTTGAATTGATCTGTGGTAACTTGCATACTAGTCCTCCTTAATTGAATGCTCAGAATTCAAATTGTGAGGGGGATTATATCACATTCCTGTCTAATTTGACAATGTCACATTAGCGCAAAACCACGCTTGTGGCGCAAACGCCCGGCGACTTTCGCCGGGCTACGGAGCAGCGCCCGATTCATCGGGCTTGGGAGCCCCGTTCACGGGGCGAAAGCTCTGTAGCCGGGGCACTTGGTGCTCCGGCGGGCCTTGCCCGGGAACTAGGCCGCCAAAGGTAGAATGTACCACTGTCAAGCTAAGAACAAAAACAGCCACCGGTTGAAATCGCCATCTGTCACGGGCAAACACTGGCTAAAGGCCGGTCACCACGGTCTGGAATTGGATTGGACGGCGAGTTCATTCTGCCGGTGGTCGGCTTTTTCCTACCGCCACGAGTTGTTCCACCCGCTGGCGGATGTGGTCCTGATGGGTGCCAGGCCAATAGACCCGCCCACAACCCGGGCAGCGGTGGAACTCGGTCTGGGTGCGCAACACGTAGGGGGGCAGCCGATCGGTCACCTCATCGGCGTGGACGGGTTGCAGCGCGGTGTTACACACACTGCACCGCGAGAGGGCCGGGTGGGGCGGGGGGCCGAAGGCGTACCATACTTCTTGGACCTGATTCTCCAACCTCTCCGACTCGATCAATAGCACGCGCAGGCCGCGCCGCCGGGTCAACTCCCGGTCGCGGGTCAGCAGCACCCGATCCTCGGCGCGCGCTCTGCGGGCCAACTCGTGGTCGGTGGCGGCGTTGTCGTAGGCGGTGTCGTAACCCAGCAGCCGCAGCCACTTGGCTAACTTGCCGAGCATACCGTCGGCCAGGAATTGTACGGCGTCGTCGTTCATCGCTCGTCCGACACTTGGCTAAAACGGTCTAGTCTGGTAAACTTGGCGAGTTGATGCATGTCACTATTCTACTCGAAAGGACTCGCTATGACAATCGAGACCTGGCTTCCCGCGGTGCTGGGTTACCTGATCCCGGTGGGGGTGTTCCTGCTAGCCTGGGGAGGGATGGACTCCCAGCGGGCGCGCCGTTCGACGACGGTGGCGGCGCTGGCTCTGGCGCTGGCGACGGTGGGGTATTTTGCCCTCGGGTTCGCGTTCCACCTGGGCGGGGCTGGCTTGATCAGCGATCAGCCGGGGTTGCAGCACCTGACGCGGATTTTTGCCGGGGAGGGGGAGCTGGCCTGGGGACTGGTAGGCCTGGCGGGCTTTTTTCTCTCTGGCGACGCCGCGACTCCGGAGGGGATGGCGCTGTTCGTGACCTATCTGCCGCTGGTGGCGACGGCGGTGTTGCTGCTGGTGCTCGGTCTGCACGGGCAGGCGCGGGGATGGCAGACCATCGTCGGAGGGCTGGCGATGGCGACGCTGCTCTTTCCCATCGCCGCGTGTTGGGCCTGGGGTGGGGGCTGGCTGGCCAACCTCGGCGCCGAGGCGACGCTGGGGCAGGGGCACGGGTTCGTGGACTATGCTGGCTCTGCTGTTGTCTACCTGCTGAGTGGGGTGAGCGCGCTGGGAGCGCTGCTTGGGCTGGGGCATCGTCTGCCCCCCGGTGAACCGGGGGCGCCGGAGGAGATGCCGCCGGCCCACTTTCCGCTGCTGGCGAATCTGGGGGCGCTGTTGCTGGGTTTGGGATGGTTGGGCTGGTCGTTGAGCGAGCCGTTTCACGCGGCCGGTGCAGCACTGAACAGCCCGCTCATCGTGATCAACGGGTTGCTGGCCGGGGCCGGGGCGGTCCTCGTCTCGCAGGTCTATTGTTGGATCACGGTCGGTCACGCGGACCCCTTGATGTCGGCCCGAGGGGCGGCGGTGGGTTGGGTCGCCATCGCGGCGACCGCGCCCTTTGCGCCACCCTGGGGAGCCCTGGTCATCGGCGCGATGGCCGGACTGCTGCTGCCGTTGGGGGTTTACCTGGTGGAGCGGGTGCTGCGTCTGCCCGATGGGACGGCGACGGTCTCGCTGGGCCTTCTGGGCGGATTGTGGGGCGCGGCGGCGGTCGCCATCTTTGCCGATGGGCGCTGGGGACAGGGCTGGAACGGCGTGGGTGGGGAGGAGTATCGCGCCGTGGTGGGTCAAGGGGTGACCGGTTTTCTCCCGGCCGCGGGATTCGCCGGCGATGGACCGGGGCAGCTCGTGGCCCAGTTGGCCGGGATTGGGGCCATCGGCCTGCTGGCGCTGCTGGTCAGTTGGCTGCTGTTTTTTGTCTTGAACTTGCCGTATCGCCCGCGTCGGGTGCGAGAACCAGAGGTCGGGGTCGGGCCGGCGGCTGAGGGCGCTTTGGAGGGCGAAACAGTGGAGGATGCCGCTGTGACGGCCAGCGGCGGATGGTTGACGCTCGTCAAGCACACGCTGTTCCCTGTCCGGCGGCGGGACGAGAAGCCGCCGCAGGTTGAGACTGAGGGTGAGGAGCCGGCCGAGGTGGATGAACCAGAGAAGGGCTCTGGCTGATGGTTGCAGGCGGAAGGTCAATGCGCCAGTTGCAGGGCGCGGGCGACCGCTTCCTCCGGCGTGGCGGCGTGGAAAATGGGTGGGGTGGGGTGTCCCTCCCGCTGCACGCGCCACGTCCCCCATCCCACCACCGGTGTGCCAAAAGCCAGGGCGAAGGCGATCTCGCTTAGCGTGCCATAACTCCCGCCGATAGCGATCACGGCTCGAGCAGTGCGGGCGATGATGGCGTTGCGGGCCTCGCCGATGCCGGTGACGATGGGGATGTCCACGTAGGGGTTGGCCTGGCGGCGGTTGCTGCCGGGCAAGATGCCGATGGTCAGCCCGCCGGCCGCTTTGGCCCCGCGACAGGCGGCCTCCATCACGCCTCCCCGTCCGCCGCAGATCAGCACCGCGCCGGATTCGGCCAGCAATCGCCCCACCGTTTGGGCGGCTGCCTTCTCCGCTGCCGTCGTCCGCGACCCGCCGATGACGCCGATGATGGGGCTTTCGCGTATCGGTTCCATAGGGCTAGACGGCTCCGCCACGAAGGGGGAATTCTTTCAGCACTGTGTATTCCGCCCCGGTGGGTTTGAGCAGGCTGCGGATCAGGGCCAAGCGATCGGTGGGGACGTGGGCCAGCACGTCCACCTCCGTGGCGGCGACGACCGCGCCGATTTGAGCGGCGTCGCTGTGGGAGGCACTGCGATTCACGCGGCCCAGCGTCAGGTGGGGGGTGAACCCCCGCTTTTCCCGCGCATAGCCGAACGACTCCATCACTTCCTCGATAGCGTCTTGCAGCACCTCCAACCAGCCCGTCGGTTCCTGCACCCCGACCCACACGACGCGAGGGCGGCGCTGGTTGGGGAAACAGCCCACCCCTTGGGCGGCGAAGGCGCCGGTCGGGGCATGCCTGGCTACCTCCATCAGTGCCTGCTCGATGGCGGGCAGCTTTTCCGCCGGTGTATCTCCCAGGAACTTGAGCGTCAGGTGAATCCCCTCCGCTCGCGTCCAGCGCACACTGCGGCGCGGGACCTGTTGATCCAGTTGGCGCTGGAGGGCGGCCAATGCGTCTAGCAGCGACTGGGGGAGTGGGATGGCGATAAAGGCACGGATCATTTCCATTTGGACACCTCATTCTGTGGTCGTAAGCGATCGAAACCTGATTGCTGACCTCACAACCATAACACAGAGTGGCTTGAATGTCAAAAGGCCGGCGGCTCGAACAGGCTGTTGCGAATTTCGTAATTTTATCCCTCTTGTTTTACGTTAAACGATGCCAAACTTGACCTTGTTGCGAAATCGTGGTAGAATGAGGCTCCCCAAGGAGGCTAATCGGATGGATCGAATTGATCGCGCCATCATCGCCTGTCTGCAATACGATGGGCGGATGCCATACACGCAGATTGCCGCCGAGTTGAACATCTCAGAAGGGACCGTGCGCCGGCGCGTGAAACAACTGACGGACGATGGGGTGCTGCAGGTCGTCGCCGTGGTGGAACCGAAGGTCCTGGGCTGGAACGCTGCCGGGATGATCGGCGTGACGGTCCAAGCGGGACAGATCGACGACGTGGCCCGGCAGATCGCCCAATTTCCCGAAGTCAGCTATCTCTTTATGGCCTCGGGCGAATTTGATCTCTTGGTCGAGGTGTTCTGCAGGGACCAAGAACATTTTGTCAGCTTTCTCAATCAAAGGTTACAGCAGGTCCATGGCGTAGAGCGGACTCAGACGTTCATGATTCTCAAGATGTACAAGCTGTCGTATCGCTGGGGCGAGGCAGAGCCGCCGACAGCGCACGCGCCAGCAGCTTGAGGGAGGATTTCGTTTTCGAGGAGTCTGTATGTCAGAACAAGCTGTTCAATTGAACCGCGTCAGCAAAAAGTTTGGGTCGGTGGTGGCAGTGAACGACGTCTCCCTCTCCATCGCCGATGGGGAATTCTTTTCGTTGCTGGGTCCGTCGGGGTGTGGCAAGACCACGACGCTGCGCCTCATCGCCGGTTTCGAGCTGCCCACGCGGGGAGAGGTCTACATCGGCCAGGACCTCCAGGGTGAGACGCCGCCTTACCGCCGCCCGGTCAACACGGTCTTTCAGAATTACGCCCTCTTTCCCCATATGACGATCTCGCGGAACGTCGGCTTTGGGCTAGAGATGCGCAAGCTCCCCCGAGACGAGATTCAACGCCGGGTGTCGGAAGCGCTGGACATGGTGCAACTGCCGGGGATGGGAGAACGGAAGCCCAGTCAGCTATCCGGTGGTCAGCAGCAGCGGGTGGCCCTGGCCCGCGCCCTGGTCAATCAGCCCAAGGTCCTGCTGCTGGATGAGCCGCTGGGGGCATTGGATCTCAAGCTGCGCAAGGCCATGCAGTTGGAGCTGAAAGCGCTACAACACCGGATCGGGATCACCTTTGTCTACGTCACCCACGATCAGGAAGAAGCGCTGACCATGTCGGATCGCATCGCGGTGATGAACGGCGGGCGGGTGCTTCAAATTGGGACGCCGGAAGAGATCTATGAACGACCGGCCAATCGGTTCGTGGCGGATTTCATCGGCGAGACCAACTTTTTGGAGGGCCAGGTGACCGCCGGGCGGCCAGGGGAAGCGACGGTGCAGGTGGAGGACTCGCTGACCATCCCTGTTTCGGCGGACAAGGCGGTGGGAAAGAGGGATGTCGTCACGGTGGCGATTCGCCCGGAAAAAATCTCTCTCCACGCCGAACCGCCGGACGATCGAGCGGTGGCAGGTGTGATCGAGGAGGTGATCTATACTGGCACGGACACCCGTTACCTGGTCCGGATCGGTGAACAGACCATCGTGACCGTGCGTCAGCAGAACGTCGGTGTGGGCGAGGGGGCGAGTTTTCTCAAAGGCGCATCCATTTACCTTCACTGGCGGCTCCAGTCCGCTCGACTGCTCACGGCTTAGGAGATGGCGATGGAGATCCAACCTCGTTCCCGGCGTGAGACGCGGCGCTTGATATTCCTGATCGCTCCCAGCCTCTTTTGGCTGCTCGTCTTTTTCCTGTTCCCTCTCGTGTTGGTCTTGGCCATCAGTTTTGGACAGCGAGGCACCTATGGCGGAGTAGAGTGGTCCCTGTCGCTGCAAAACTATCGCCGCTTCTTCGATCCTCTGTACCTGCGCATCTTTGGCCGCACCCTGCTCATTGCCCTGACGACGACGGTCATCTGCCTGGTGACGGGGTATCCACTGGCGTACTTTATCGCTACCCGCCCTCCCCGCTGGCGGAACGGCCTGCTGCTGCTGCTCATGATCCCATTCTGGACCAACTTTTTGATCCGCACCTATGCCTGGCTGCTGCTGCTGCGGGATCAGGGCCTGATCAACATGCTGTGGACCGGCGGTTTGCACAACGCATTGCTGTGGCTGTCGAACACAGTGCCGCTGCCAGTGTGGGGCCGGCTGCTGGAGGCGACGTCCACTTCCCTCTCCCTGTTTGGCACCAACGGCGCGATCATCGTGGGCCTGGTCTATGGCTGGCTGCCAGATATGGTGCTCCCATGTTACGCGGCCATCGAACGATTAGATCATTCCCTGGTCGAGGCGGCGCAGGACCTGTACGCCAATCGGGTGCAGTCTTTCCTGCGCGTCATTCTCCCCCTGACCATGTCGGGGGTGGTGGCTGGATCGGTCCTGGTCTTTATCCCCTCGCTGGGCGCCTACGTCACCCCCGATCTGTTGGGCGGCGCCAAATCGGTGATGATGGGAAACGTGATTTACTCCCAGTTTATGTCGGCGCGCGACTATCCCTTTGGTGCTGCCATCTCTTTCGTCCTGATGACGGTGATGCTGGTGGGAACGTTGATCTATTTCCGCCTCGGAACGGAATCGTAGCAGAGTCAGGAGGGTGTGATGAAGACGATCGGTGTGCGGCGCGAGAGACGAAAAACAAGCTGGGTTGGTCGCTTGCTGACCGTGCATGGCATAGCAGGCTACCTGTTTCTCTACCTTCCTATCGTCGTCCTGGTCGTCTTTTCCTTCAACGCTTCTCGCTACGCTTCGGCGTGGCGGGGCTTTACGCTGGATTGGTACGTCAGCATGCTGCAAGATCAGGCCCTGGCGTCCGCCGTCAAGAACACGTTGATCGTCGCCGGCTCGTCCACCCTCATCTCGACCGTGTTCGGCACGATGGTGGCGCTGGCGATGGAGCGGTACCGGTTTCGGGGCAAGCTGGCCTTCGACGCGCTACTCTATCTCCCGATCATCATTCCCGACATTGCCATGGCTGTGATGCTGCTGCTGTTCTTCATCCTGGCCCGCTTACGGTTGGGATTGGTCACCATCATCATCTCCCACGTTGCGTTCAATATCTCTTTCGTGGCGGTGGTGGTGCGGGCGCGGTTGGCCTATTTCGACATGTCCCTGGAGGAAGCGGCGCAGGACCTATACGCCGACGAGTGGCAGACGTTCTGGCGGGTCACCCTGCCGTTGATCATGCCGGGCATCCTGGGGGGAGCGCTGATGGCCTTTACGCTCTCCATAGACGATTTCGTCATCACATTTTTCACCTCCGGGCCTGGCTCGACGACGCTGCCGCTGCGTATCTATTCGCTGGTCAAGCTGGGGGTCACGCCAGAGATCAACGCCCTCTCCAGCTTGATGCTGCTGATTTCCATGGCCCTGGTCATGCTGTCGTTGCTGTTGCAGAAAGGGGGTGGTGGGGGGATCGAGATTGTGTGATGCACGGGATATAGTGACGTGAACAAGTTACACTAGGAGGAAGAGCCATGAGACGATTGATGATGCGCACGATAGGGTTAGGCTTGGTGAGCGTCATTTTGTTGATGCTGGCGGTCGCGTGTGGCGGCAGAGACGGCGGCGGCGGTGAGCAAGAGCTGGCCCAGGAACTGCACCTGTACAATTGGTCCGAGTACATCGAGCCTCAAGTGCTGGCGGACTTTGAGGCCGAGTTCGGAGTCCGCGTGATCGAGGATACGTTTTCCAACAACGAGGAGCTGTTAGCCAAGTTGCAGGCCGGAGCTACCGGCTACGACGTCATCGTTCCCTCGGATTACATGGTCGAGATCATGATCGAGGAAGGACTGCTGGCCGAGTTGAACCACGCTAATCTCGCCAATCTTGGCAACCTGGACGAGAAATTCTCTGATCCACCCTATGACCGGGGCATGGTTCACTGCGTGCCCTATTTGTGGGGCACCACCGGCATTGGCTACAACAGCGATGTCTTTGAGGAAGAGCCCGATAGTTGGAGCTACCTGTTCGATCCCGAGATCGCGTCTCAATACGCGGGACGGATCACGATGCTGAACGATGTGCGCGAGGCTATGTCAGCGGCCCTCAAGTATTTGGGCTATTCCCTGAACACGACCGACGAGGCCCAGTTGGCGCAGGCCCGTGATCTGCTGATCCAGCAAAAGGCATGGGTCTATGCCTACGATACTGAGCAGTACGAGGACCTGCTCAGCGCCGACGAGATCGTGTTGGCCCACAGTTGGAGCGGCGACATCTTTATGGCCGCCGACGAGGACGAGCGGCTCTGGTATGCCATCCCCCAAGAGGGTGGTGTCATCTGGGCCGACAATCTCTGCATCCCCAACACCGCGCCGAGCAAGTACACCGCCGAGGTCTTTATCAATTTCTTGCTGCGGCCCGAGATCAGCGCCGCGAACTCGAACTATGCCTGGTACGCCAGTCCCAACGCCAAGGCGGCCGAGTTCATCGACCCACAGATCCTGGACGAGCCAGCCATCTATCCACCGTCAGACGTGATGGAAAAGCTAGAGTGGCTGGAAGATGTGGGCGACGCCACGCCCATTTATGAGCGCATGTGGACCGAGGTCAAGGCAGCTGGGCCTTGACGGACCGTCCGCCGGTGGGAGCCAAGCCCGACTTGGCTCCCACCGGTTGGAGGAAGGGGGTGCAGTCGGTGGATTGGCTGCTGTGGGGCATGCTGGTGGCGGCGGCGGCCTGCGAATTCGTCGGAGACCTGGCCTTCAAGTGGTGGGCCGAGACGGATCGCTGGCCCGCTCTCGCCGCCGGCCTGGCCCTATACGCTCTGGCGCTGATCCTGTTTGCCCACATGCTGCGCCGCGCCGAACTGGCCGTCATCTTTGCCCTGTGGGTGGGAGTCGCCGCTGTGCTGGTGGCCGTGGCCGGCTGGCTTTTCTTCGACGAGGCGCTTTCGCCGCGGCATATCTGCGGGTTGATCCTGGTGGTCGGCGGCGTCCTGTTGTTACAATCGGGGGGGGCTAAATGAGAAAGATGTGGATTGACGGTGCGGGCGTGGACTCGGTATCCGACACCGGGCAGGTGATCGAGGTGATAGATCCGGCCACCGAGGAGGTGTTGGACACGGTGCCGGCCGGCACGCCGCAGGACGTCGAGCGGGCGGTGGCGGCGGCTCGGGTGGCCTTTCCCACCTGGCAGCAGATCACCGCCGTCGAGCGGGCGAACCTGCTCCACCAGGCCGCCGCCCGGATGCGCGAGCATTTCGACGAGCTGGTCCGCCTGCTCACCCTGGAGGAGGGCAAACCGGTCCCCGAAAACGAGGAGGAGATGGACTGGTCTCTCAACACCCTCGACTATTACGCCGAGTTGGGCCGTCACATCCGGGGCAGCGTCGTCCCCTCGCCGGATGTGGGGCAGCTCTCGCTGGTGCTCAAGGAGCCGTATGGCGTCGTCGGCTGCATCGTGCCGTGGAATTATCCGATTCTGTTGTTGATGTGGAAGATCGCGCCGGCGCTGGCGGCGGGCAACACCGTCGTCGTCAAGCCCTCCAGCGTGACGCCGCTCACCACGCTCCGCATGGTGGAGCTGGCCTTCGACCATCTCCCGCCCGGGGTGGTCAACGTCGTCACCGGGCGGGGTGGCGCAGTCGGCGACGCGCTGGTCGTCCATCCGGACGTGTCCGTGATCGCCTTCACCGGCTCGACCGGGGTGGGGCAGCGGATCGCGCGCGCGACGGCCGGGCGGATGAAAAAGCTGCACCTGGAGCTGGGGGGCAAGGACCCCTTCGTCGTGGCCGACGACGCGCCGTTGGACGCGGCCGTAGAGGCGATCGCCTATGCCGCCCTCATCAACGCGGGCCAGGTCTGCACCTCCACCGAGCGGGTTTACGTCCCCCGCGCTATGCTGGGCCAGTTCGCCGAGACGCTGGCCCAGCGGGTGAGCCGCCTGCGGTTGGGACCGGGCATCGAGCCGACCACCGACGTGGGGCCGATGGCCGGCGAATCCTACCGCGCCAAGGTCGAGGCGCACGTCGCCGACGCGGTGGACAGGGGAGCGCGGGTGCTGGTGGGCGGGCGCCGTCCGCCGGGGCTGGCACGGGGCTTTTTCTACGAGCCGACGGTGCTGACCGGCGTGGACCACTCGATGCGCATCATGCGGGAGGAGACCTTTGGCCCGACCATCCCCATCATGGGGTATGATACCTTCGACGAGGCCATCGCGCTGGCGAACGACACCGAGTACGGCCTGGGAGCCTGCCTCTACACCCACGACGCCCGCAAGGTGCACCGCTTTTACGAGCAGGTGCAGGCCGGCACCATCTGGATCAACGACCCCCTCACCGACAACTATGCCGGCCCCTTTGGCGGCATGAAGATGAGCGGCCTCGGTCGAGAACTGGGCCTCGAGGGGATCGAAGAATTCTGGCAGACGAAACACGTCCACTGGGACATCGAAGGGGGGATCAAAGACTGGTGGTATCCGTATCGAGAGCATGTGTAATGAGGAGGAATGGATGGATCTAGATCGCAGTTGTGAATTGGTGTGTCCTGTCTGGACCCGTTACACGCCCATCGTGGCGCAGCGGGGCGAGGGGGCCTACGTCTACGACCAGGATGGCACCCGCTATCTCGATTTCACCACCGGCATCGGCGTGACCAGCACTGGTCACTGCCACCCCAAAGTGGTCGAGGCGGTGCAGGCCCAGGCGGCCAGACTGCTGCACGGGCAGGTCAACATCATCTATCACGAGCCGCTCCTGACGCTGGTGGACGAGCTGAAGGAGGTGGTCCCGGAGGGGTTGGACAGCTTCTTTTTCTCCAACAGTGGGGCGGAGGCGGTGGAGGGAGCGGTCAAGCTGGCCCGTCACGCCACCGGCAAGCCGAACGTGATCGTCTTCCAGGGCAGTTTTCACGGCCGCACCGCTCTGACAATGGCCCTGACTACCTCCAAGACGATCTACCGCGTCGGCTACCAGCCCCTGCCAGCGGGGGTCTTTGTCGCGCCGTATCCCTATGCCTACCGGTACGGCTGGAGTGAGGAGGAGACGGTCGCTTTCTGCCTGAGCGAGGTCGAGTTCCTGCTCCAGACGCAGACTGCACCCTCGGAGACGGCCGCCATCCTGGTCGAGCCGGTGCTGGGAGAGGGAGGGTACGTCGTACCGCCGCCCGGTTTTCTCGCCGGCCTGCGCCGCATCTGCGACGAGCACGGCCTGTTGCTCATCGTCGACGAGGTGCAGTCCGGCTTTGGGCGCACCGGCAAGTGGTTCGCCATCCAGCATTTCGACGCCGCGCCGGATATCATGACGATTGCCAAGGGAATAGCTTCGGGACTGCCGCTCTCGGGCGTCGTGGCACGGCGGGAGCTGATGGACCGTTGGATACCTGGCACCCACGGCGGCACCTACGGCGGCAATGCCGTCGCTTGCGCCGCCGCTGTCGCCACGGTGCGCGTCATCCGCGAGGAAGGGTTGTTGGAGAACGCCCGGCAGCGAGGTGCGGAGCTGCTGGAGCGGCTGCGAACCCTCCAGCGCCAGTTCCCCGTGATCGGGGATGTGCGCGGTCTGGGGCTGATGATCGGGGTCGAGTTCACCGCTGCCGATGGCTCCCCCGCCAGCGACCTGGTCAAGGCGGTGGTCCAGGGCTGCCTGGAGCGGCAGCTGATGCTGCTCACCTGCGGCCCGTGGGGGAACACGGTGCGCTGGATCCCGCCCCTCATCGTCAGCTCGGAACAGATCGAGACGGGGCTGGGGATATTCCAGCACGTGCTGGCAGAGGCGGCGGGAGATTGATGGATAAGGGATGGAGGTAACGATATGCGTGCGTTGGTTTTAGGCGGCGCGGGAGCGGTCTGCAAAGAGACGACCCGCGACCTGGCTCGGTACAGTGACTTGGACGAGGTCGTCGTGGCCGACTATGACGAGGCGGCGGCCCAGGCTCTGGTGGACGACATCGGCGACGTGCGTTTGCAAGCCCTCGCCTTCGACGCCGAGGATTACGACGGCATGCTCGCCCTCTTTCCCCGGTTCGACATTGTCGTCAACGGGTTGCCCTTCAAGTACGACTATGCCGTCAACAAGGCCTGTGTCGAGGTGGGGGTGAACGGCCTCGACCTCTCCAGCGACGATCCCCAGTTCGCGCTCCACGATGAGGCGCTGAGCAAGGGGATGCTCTTTGTGCCGGGGATGGGAGCGACGCCCGGCATCACCAACATGATGGTCCGGCGGGCCTCCGAGGTGCTGGACGAGATGGAGGCGGTGGATATCTTTTTCGCCGCGTTCCGCTGCCTGGCCCCGGCGCCGGGCCTGTTGCAGACGACGCTGTGGGAGTTCAACCCGGAGGAGGAGGACCGGGCCGAGGTCTACTTTGAGGATGGCGCGTGGCGCGCCACGCCGCCCCTCTCTGGCGAGCGGCTGGTCCGTTTTCACGAGCTGATCGGCGAGCAAATGGTCTATTACGTTCCCCACGACGAGGCGAACACGCTGCCCCACTCCTACCCGGAACTGCGCCGCGCCGCCGTGCGGGGCTGTTTCCCACCTCACGTGATGGCGTTGATGGGGGCGTTGATGCGCGGGGGATTACTCTCCAGCCGTCCGGTGCGGATGGGCGAGGTCGAGCTGCCGGCCATCGAGTTGATGCGAGCTGCCCTGGCCCAGAGTCCTTTCTCCAAGCAGAACCCGGTCTGGGGGTACGGGTTGGTCGTCGAGGTGGTCGGGCGGCGGGCGGGGCGAGCGGTCGTCTGCACCTATCGCAGCAAACATCCGCCCCAGGAGACGTGGGGCGGCGAGTCCGCTTATTTCAAGAACGTCGGCATCCCGCTCTCCATCGGCGCCCAGATGATCGTCCACGGGCAGACCACCGGTCGGGGGGTCCTGCCGCCGGAGCGGGCTTTTCCCACGCAGCCGTTCTTTGCCGAGCTGGCCCGGCGTGGTATCACCGTCGAGGAGCAGATCGTCGAGACGGGGGAGTTGGCGTGAGGGGACCAGACGTGTTGTTTAATCATCGAGGGAGGAGGCCACAATGGCGCGAAATTTGACCGAGACACGAGCATTGTTCGAACGAGCTAAACAGGTGATCCCGTATGGTGTCAACTCGAACTTTCGCTATTGGGGAGATGACACGATGGTCATCGCCCGGGGCGCGGGTGGGCACATCTGGGATTTGGACGGGAACGAGTACATTGACTATCGGCTGGCCTTTGGGCCCATCATTCTGGGACACGGCTATCCGGCGGTGGTGGAGCGGGTCGCGGAAGCGATCAAGGAAGGCACGCTCTTTGCCTGGACCACGCCGTGGGAGGTCGAGGTGGCAGAGCGTATCGTCCGCCTGGCCGGGGTGGACAAGGTGCGCCTCGGCAACACCGGCACTGAGGTGACGATGCACGCCCTGCGCATCGCCCGGGCGCACACCGGGCGGGAGCGGTTCATCAAGTTCGAGGGGCAGTATCACGGCATGCACGACTATGTGCTGTTCAGCACGGCGTCTTCGCTGCTGGGCGGCATGGGGTCGCGTCGCAGCCCGATCAACATGCGCGTCAGCTCTGGCATTCCGGAGGGCATCTCTCACTATGTGATCAACCTGCCCTACAATGACCTGGAGCGGTTGGAGGAGACGGTGGAGGCCCGTTGGCCGGACCTGGCGGCGATCTTTGTCGAGCCGGTGATGGGCAACGCGGCCGGCATCCTGCCGCAGCCCGGCTGGCTGGAAAAGATACGGGAACTGTGCGACCGGTATGGCATCGTATTGATCTTTGACGAGGTCAAGACCGGCTTCCGGATTGCCAACGGTGGAGCCCAGGAATACTTTGGCGTGCGAGCGGACCTGGTGACCTACGCCAAGGCGATGGGCAACGGATTCCCCATCGCGGCTATCGGTGGGCGAGAGGCGGTGATGGGGACCATCGAACCAGGACGTGTGGCCCACGGCGGCACGTACACCGGCAACGTCGCGGGCGCGGCCGCGGCCGTGGCGACGTTGGACATCCTGGAGACCGAGCCGATCATCGAGACCATTTTCCAGCGTGGGCAAGAGTTGATGGACGGCATTCACAAGATTCTGACCCGCGCCGATATTCCCCACTGCATGACCGGCCTGCCTTCGATGTTCAGCTTTATCCTGGGGGTAGAGGAGGAGCCGCAGGACTTTCGCGCTTACTGCGGCGGCGACGATGTGCTCTACGAGCGGTTGGTGATGGCCCTGATCGAGCGCGGCGTCATGCCCGACAGCGACGGTCGGGAGCCGTGGTTCCTGTGCTACGGGCACACCCCAGCGGACATCGCCGAGACACTGACGGCAGTTGAAGATGTGGTGAAGGAGGTCAAGCGGCAGGTGTGAAGCGTCAGGCGTCAAGTTTCAAACGTCAAGTGTGAGGTAGAAAAGGAGGTTGCTGTGGCTTACGGATATAATGGCAAGATTCTGCACGTTGATTTGACGACCGGCAAGTTGGAGGTGGAGGAACCAGACGATGCCCTTTATCGCAAGTACTTGGGCGGCAGCGCGATGGGAACCTATTACCTCCTCAAGCATACGCCATCCCAGGCCGATCCGCTGGGGCCGGAAAACACCCTCTGCCTGATGACCGGCGTCATCACCGGCGCTCCCTTCTCCGGACAATCGCGGGTGACAGCCACGGCGAAATCCCCCCTTACCGGACTGGTCGGCGATTCTCAGGGCGGTGGGTTCTGGCCGGCCGAGTTCAAGGCGACTGGCTTCGACGGCATCGTGATCCGCGGCCGCTCCGAGAAACCGGTCTACCTGTGGGTGCACGACGGCGAGGCCGAACTGCGGGAGGGTGCGCATCTGCAAGGCAAGTTCACCGCCGACGCCGAGGACGCCATCCGCGAGGAATTGGGCGACGACCGCATCCAGGTGCTCCAGTGCGGCCCGGCCGCCGAGCAGGGGGTCCTGTTCGGCGCGTTGATCAGTATGGCGAACCGGGCCAACGGGCGCACCGGGATGGGTACCGTGATGGCGTCCAAGAATCTGCGGGCGGTGGCCGTCCGAGGAAAGCAGCGCCCGGCGTGGGCCGACCCGGACGGCGTCAAAACGCTGGCCAAGTGGGGCGTGGATCACTTCGAGGCGTCGGACGTGTATGGACTGGGACTGTTCGGCACCGCCAGCGTTGTTATGCCCCAGGACAGCGACGGCGGCCTGCCGACCCGCAACTGGTCGAGCGGCACCTTCGAAGGGGCCGAAGCCCTCAGCGGCGAGCGCATGTCCGAGACGATTCTCAAGGAGCGGGACACTTGCTTTGGCTGCGTGGTGCGCTGCAAGCGGGTGGTCGAAGTGACCGATGGGCCATTCCAGGTGGACCCCCGCTACGGCGGCCCGGAGTATGAAACGCTGGCGACGATGGGCTCCTACTGCGGCGTCTCCGACCTGGCGGCGGTCTCGCTGGCGAACCAACTGTGCAACATGTACGGGATGGACACCATCGCCTGCGGCGCGACGGTCGCCTGGGCGATGGACTGCTTCGAGCATGGCTTGCTGACGACCGGGCAAACCGATGGCATCGCGCTGCGCTTTGGCAACGCCGAGGCGCTGGTCCAGATCGTCGAAAAGATCGGCAAACGGGAGGGGTTCGGGAAAATATTGGGCGAAGGGTCCGCCCGCGCCGCCGAGACCCTCGGCGTGGGTCAGGATCTGGTGGTGGCGATCAAGAACCACGAGTTCCCGGCCCACATGCCCCAGGTCAAACGCAGCCTGGCGTTGATCTATGCCGTCAATCCCTTCGGCGCCGACCACCAATCTCACGAGCACGACCCGTCCTACGAGGCGTATCCAGAGCGCATGGCCGAGCTCGATCTGATGGACCCACAGCCGCTGTACGCGCTCAATGCGGAGATCGTGCGGTACGCGCTCTACACCCAGTGGTTCTACAGTTGCCTGGACAGCGTGTGCGCCTGCCAGTTCGTCTTTGGGCCGGCGTGGCATCTCTACGGCCCCAGCCACCTGGTGGACGCGGTGCGCGTCACCACCGGTTGGCCGAACTTTAGCCTGTACGAAGTGATGAAGGTGGGCGAGCGACGCTTGAATCTGCTGCGGGCCTTCAACGCGCGGGAGGGCGTCGCTTCCGAAGCCGACACGGTGCCGCCCAAGCTCCACGTCCCGCTCCAAGGCGGCGTGAGCGACGGGATCGCCGTCAGCGCCGAGGAGGTCGAGGCGGCCAAGGCGACCTACTACCAGATGTCTGGATGGGACGCCGATGGCAAACCGACCCGCGCCAGGCTGGAGGAACTGGCCCTGGGGTGGGTGGCGGACGAGTTGAAGCTGTAAACTTTTTGTGGAAGAGTGATGTCACCATACTTTGCCAGGGACTATACCGGTGCACCGTTTGACCTGTTTGGACCGGCCCATCTGGCGGCGCTGGGGATCGTGCTGCTCGTCAATCTCTGGGTGGTGACGCTGCGGCGCGCCCCGGCGGCGACGCGGCAGCGCTTTCGCTGCATACTGGCGGCTGTCCTCATCGTCAATGAAGCCATCTGGCACGTCTGGAACTGGGCCACCGGCCAATGGACGATCCAGACGATGCTGCCGCTGCACCTGTGCAGCGTGTTCGTTTTCCTCAGCGCCTACATGCTGGTCACGCGCAACTACACCATCTACGAGTATGCGTATTTCCTGGGCATCGGCGGCGCGATCCAGGCGCTGCTCACGCCCGACGCCGGCATCTACGGATTTCCCCATCTGCGCTTCTTTCAAGTCATCATCTCCCACGGTTCCATCGTCACGGCGGCCATCTATATGACGGTGGTCGAGGGCTACCGGCCGACCTGGGGGTCGCTGAAGCGCGTGACTATCGGGGCCAATCTGTACATGCTGGCAGTAGCGGGGGTCAATTGGGTGTTGGGCAGCAATTACTTGTTCATCGCCCGTAAGCCAGATACGCCCAGTCTGATAGACGTGCTGGGGCCCTGGCCCTGGTACATCGTGAGCATCGAGGTCTTTGCCTTGGTGTTGTGTTTGATCTTGTATCTACCGTTCGCCATTCGGGACAGGAAAGCGAGCGCGTCGGCTGCGTCCTGAGGGGCGTCATTCGATCATTGAAGGGAAAGAGAAGAGAATTGGAGGCGACAATGAGAATCGTGGTGTTGGGAGGCGCGGGCAAGATGGGCTGCATCGCCGTGCAGGACCTGGCGGGTGACTCGCGCGTGGGTGAGGTGATCATTGCCGATTACGATGTGGCTCAGGCCCGCACCGTGGCGGACGTGATCCAGAGCGACAAGGTCCACATCCAGCAGGTGGACGCCACCGATCACGCGTCGCTGGTCGGCGTGCTGCAAGGGGCGGACGTGTGTTTGAACGCCACCGTCTACTACTTCAACCTGGCGGTGATGGACGCATGCCTGGCGGCCGGCGCGCACTACACCGACATGGGCGGGCTGTTCCACACCACCCGCAAACAGCTCGAACTGAGCGACCGCTTCGCCGAGGCAGGCTTGAGCGCGGTGCTGGGGATGGGCTCTGCGCCGGGCGTGCCGAACCTCCAGGCCCGTTACGCGGCGGACCGGTTGGACACCGTCGAATACATCCGCATCTACGATGGCATCAAACCGCCGCCACCGGACGATGTGCGATTCACCTACGCCGTCCCCACCATCGTGGACGAGCTGACCCTCGCGCCGATGGTCTACCGAGATGGCGAGTTCATCGCCTGCCAGCCGCTGACCGAGTTCGAGGATTACTGGTTTGCGCCGCCCCTGGGGCTGCTGCCGATGCACCTCTCGCTCCACTCTGAGGTAGCGACCCTGCCGGTCACGTTCCGGGACAAGGGCGTGCGGGAGTGCTTCTTCAAGATCAACTACTGGGGCATGGCGAAAGAGACGGTGGAGAAGGTGCGCGTGCTGGCCGACTTTGGGTTCGCCGGCCGTGATCCGGTCGAGGTGAAGGGCCAGCCAATCGTGCCGCGCGACTTGTTGATCGCGATGATGTCCGGTTACGTGCCGCCCATCACCGATTTCCTGGCCCGGCCTAAGACGGAACCGCCGAACTGGGTCAAGGAGATCGTCACCGAGGTGCGCGGGACGCGAGCGGGCAAGACGGTCACCTACCGGCTGGGCACGCTGACGTGCAAGGGCGCGCTGCCGACGGGGGTTGCGCCGGCCCGGGCGGCCATTTGGCTGGCCGAGGGGCGCGTCCCGCCGGGCGTTCATCCGCCGGAGACGGCGCTCGATCCCGTACCGTTCTTCAAAGAGCTGGAACAGCGCGACATCTACACCCAGGTCAGCGTGACCGAGTTTCTCTAGCCGCGTCGAGCGAGCGTGGGCATACAAAACGGGGCGCTCAATGTGAGCGCCCCGCGCGTCTTTTAGCCCACGAATCAAAAGATGAGCGGCTCGAAGCCGGGTTCGTTCAACAGATCCATCGCCTCGTCGGTCATACCCAGCACCAACAGCCCCTTCTTTTGAGCGCGCTGCACGACACGCTCGTCCACGTAGAGCGAGGCCAGCGCGCCGATGATCTTTTTGTCCGCGTATTCTGGAAAGAACTCGCGCGTTTGCGACAATGTGCGGATGAAATCATCCACGTCTCTCACGTAAAGGCTGCTCTTGGTCTCGTTGATCAGCACGTACTCGCCACACATCGCCACGACGTCGAACTCTTGCATACGCCCTCGCTCCACGGGGTGGCGGCGTCGCACGCGCACCGCCATCGAATCCAGGCCGTCGTTTGGACACTCGATGACCAGGCGCAGGATGCGCGGTATGCTGGGGGCGACGATGTCCTCGGCCAGCGTCCCCATCTTGTTGGCCAATTCTCCCCACTTTTTGTTCATCTCTGTCTTAGAGTCGGACATCTCGTCCTTAAAGTCGCGCATCTCGTCCTTGAACTCGAGCATCTCGTCCTTGAACCCGCGCATCTCGTCCTTGAACTCGCGCATCTCGTCCTTGAACTCGAGCATCTCGTCCTTGAACTCGAGCATCTCGTCCTTGAACCCGCGCATCTCGTCCTTGAACCCGCGCATCTCGTAGGACAGTTGTTCGACCTGGAGCTCCACACGGGTAACCACATGGATGAGCTGGGCCATCAAGCCTTCCAGATTGGTCACTCGCTCTTCGATAGTCGCTTGGAGTATCGGCATCATCTTCCATACCTCCGCTACCATTCTACCACACGGTGTTAGCTTTTTCAAGCGAGTGTTCTATTCGCCCAGTTGCAGCACCTCGACTGCGCCCGACTCCATATCCAGGATCAACAGGCGGCGACGAAGCGGCGCGCCCAGCCCCAGCAAGACCTTGATCACTTCCTGCGCCTCCCAGGCCGCCACCGCCATCGGCGTCGCGGCCGGGGTGCCGACCTGCGCCTCGAGGCCCTGCTCCGGCACGTTGTCCAGTCCGCCGTACAGGCTGAACAGGCCGGGATCGCCAGGGAAAATGGTCATCACCTGACCCAGGAAACCGGCGATACTGCCGTGGACCATCGGGATGCCCAGGCCTTGGGCGCCTTCCTGCAGCGTCAGCCGGGTGGTCAGGCGATCGAGGGCGTCCACGACGACGTCCGCTCCTGCCAGCAATGTCGGCAGATTCTCGCGGGTGAGCATCTCAGCGTGAGCGATCACCTCTACCGCCGGGTTGACCTCGGCGACGCGCCGCCGCGCCACATCGGCCTTCGCCTGGCCCAGCCGGGCCTCACTGCTGAGAATCTGCCGGTTCAGGTTGTGCTCCTCGAAGCGGTCGCCGTCAATCAGCATCAGCCGGCCCACCCCCGCGCGGGCCAGCGCCTCGACGACGTAGCCGCCCAGCCCGCCCAGCCCGACTACTGCGACGGTCGAATGGAGCAGGGTGCTCTGTCCCGCGACGCCCATCGTGCCGACGTTGCGCACGTACCGCCACGGGACGACGCCTTCTTCCAGCGCGGCCAGTTCCACCTCGCGGATGGAGGCGTCATACTGGCGCGCCAGGTCGTGCACCCGTTGCCGGCGGATGATGCGCGTCCCGTCCATCTCTTCCGCCTGGGCCGCGATCTGTTCTTGCAGATTGAGACTGGTCATTGACATCGGATTGATAGTAGAATGGGGCTGATCTCTGACAGACCAGCCCCCTGCATAGGTGGAGATGGCGGGAATCGAACCCGCGTCCGAAGAATTCGATCAGAGATGCCTACAAGCTTAGTTGGCTCTTATGGGGTCACCTGGCGAGACACGGCCAACCGCGCTGCACCAGGTCGAGCCGATGGGAGCCGAAACTCCCTCTTGAGTGCCCTATCGGCGTCAGGACACAGCACGCCAACCTTGTGACGCCCGACCCTCGACCCGCTGGCGAAAGGCCGAGGCGGACGTGACCCTCTGTGGGGTCGTGTTTGCGCTCAGACTAGGCTAGGCAGCCAAAGGCGCCTGGGCCAGCGCCTGAGGGGCAAACATATAGTTGAAAGTGTTCTTGGCACTTTACAGTTTTGCTCCATTGTTCACGGGGTTAGAGCGCCCCGGCTTGCCATCTGTGACCAGCCTTCCCCGTCGAAGCCTGTCATCCCCAGGCGGTATTATCATAGCATATATCCGGCCAAATGACAAGCTTGTGTGGGACGCACTTTCAAAGTGCGTTCTACCTGACACCTGATTTGACATAGAGCCAAGTTATGACTATAATAAGTAAACTCCCCTGGGGCCGTTTCGTAGGCAGTGAACGACCTTGACGCTGCGAGTATTCGGTTAGACAGTGGCGGGCTGGAACGATACGCCCCGCAGCGCAGACAGGGCGGCTTTTCCCAGAATTGATTGACGCGATGGTGGTTATGACACAATCGAATTCCGTCAGTTCGTATCAAACCCGGTCAGTGGATTGTACGAGGGCAACGACGCTTTCTGTCAATTCGAACGCTGGCAGGACGACTTGGACGTGCGTATCCGTTTAGCAGCGCCTGTTGATGATTCGGTAGGCGCTTTTTGTTTTCCGAGAGGGGGTGATGGACCGGGTAGACAGAGGTTGTGATGTGGAGCGAGTCACGTTTACATCGGTGCAATGTGTAAAAAATAAGGAGGATCGTCTGTGAAGTCCAAAGCGAATTATATGCTGAATCTATTTGTGGTGCTCAGCATGGTCCTGGCAGCCTGGCCGACTACGGTGTTGGCGGCTGCGCCTCTGGCTGCGGAGGTCACTGCCCCGGCGGCCAAGCTGATGGCTGAACCGTCGGCCGGCGAGCCGATGGCCCAGGGTCCGGCTGTACACCTTCAGGATAGCAAGCCGCCGGTCATGACCACTGGGTCAGATGAATTTGCCATCGGTGTATATGGCTTTCATTTTGACCCGCTGGACGGCGTGCCATCTATCCCGACCGAACTGCGCGCCGTGGACTCGGCTGATCCCGGTCTGCACCTGGTTCAGTTCACCGGTCCCACCAACGACAGGTGGTTGAACGAGTTGCGCGCGGCCGGTCTAAAGCCGCTCCAATACTATGCTCACTACGCCTACTTGGTCTGGGGCACGCCGCCCCAGGTGGAGAGGGTGGACAGCGAGTCTTACGTGCGTTGGAGTGGGGCTTTCCATCCGGCCTACAAACTGAATCCCTTGTTGGATCAGTTTGATGGCCTGATCGAAAATGTGGCTGTCACCTTTTACAATGATGGCGATATTGGCGCTACGCTAAAAGCGCTGGGAGGACTGGGCAAGGTCATCCAATACTGGGCCGCCCAGCCTGACGAAGCGTTCTACACGGCCATCCTGGCTCTCAATGCCAGCCGTCTGACCGAGGCAGCCACTATACCCACTGTCTGGGCGGTGGAATATGCCTCGCCCGAGCCTGGCCTCGACGATGAGAACGCCAATCAGATCGTCGCCGGCAATACGCCCGGTGGCATGCCTGTCGCCGGCTATTACGACTGGCTGCAAAGCAAGGGCGTCACCGGCTACGGCGTCACCTGGGCCGACGTGGACACCGGCTTGAACTCGGCCCATCCCGACATCACCGGTGACCCGGCCATGTACCCCAGTGGGATTGGCGGGACGAGGGTGGTGGCTTACGTGACCTATCCCGGCGCGCCGGCGGCCAACACCGATCCGGATGGCCACGGCTCTCACACCGCCGGCGCCATTTTTGGCGATGGGCGGTATGGCGTGCACCAGATCGATCCGACCGCCAGCCAGGACCCCAACGGCATGTTCTGGGGCACCGGTATGGCGCCCAGCTCGACACTGGTGGTGCAGAACGCCCTGTACGGCACATCCTGGCCGCCCGCTGGCGGCTGGAACATCCTCAGCCGTGACTCGGTGGTCAATGGCGCCGTCGGTTCCAGCAACAGTTGGTACACCGGCCAATATGACAACAGCTACACCGCTGCCTGCCGCGAGCACGACATGATGGTGCGCGACGCCAACTTTGAAACACCCGCGATAGCCGAGCCGATCATCTATGTCTTTTCGGCTGGCAACGGCGGACCTGGCGCCGGCACTCTGAGCGAGCCGCACGCGGCCAAGAACCCGATCATCGTCGGCGCTTCGTCCAACTATCCCCGTTCACTGGCCAGCATAGACGACCTGGCGGGCTTTAGCAGTCGTGGGCCGACGGCCGACAACCGCTTCAACCCGCAGGTGGTCGCGCCGGGCCAATGGACCACCTCGCTGGTCGGCGATGGCGGCGCGAGCTGTTATGGGGTATACCCGCCCGGCTCGGCCGCTAACTACTATCACTACTGCTCCGGCACCAGCATGTCCTGCCCAATCATCGCCGGCACCAGCGCTCTGATCGTGGACTGGTGGCAGCAGGATTATGGCTTGGTGCCCAGCCCGGCCATGGTCAAGGCGTTGCTCGTCAACGGCGCGGATGACATGGCCGGTGGCAATGACGGCGGCGGCGGCACCCTGGAAAACGTCCCCAACTTTGACGTGGGCTGGGGACGCGCCAACGCGGATCGCACCATTCGACCCGACGTGCCGACCCTGTACGAAGACCAGCAGACGATCTTTGGCAGCAGCGGCGAGGTGTGGCAGCAGACCTTTGTCGTGGCTGACCCCAGCGAGCCGGTCAAAATCAGCCTGGCGTGGACCGACGCGCCCGGCGCGATCGGCGCGAACCCGGCCCTGGTCAACGACCTGAACCTGGTCGTGACCAGCGGCGCCGACACCTACCTGGGCAACGTCTTTGCCGGGGGTTGGTCGGCCACCGGCGGCGCGGCTGACGCCCTGAACAACCTCGAGAACGTCTTTTTGCCGCCCGGTACGTTTGGCTCGATCAACGTCGCAGTACATGCGTTCAACATCGCCGGCGACGGTGTCCCCTACAACAGCGACGACACCGACCAGGACTTTGCCCTGGTCTGCTACAACTGCCTCCAGGGGCCCGTCGGCTGGTTGGAGGGCACCGTCTACGACGATGACTCTATGGACGGCGTCGTTGGGGCAGGCGTGCAGGCGCAGGGCCTGGTGCCCGGTCAAGCTGGCGGCACCACCTCCGGCGCGGCCGGCTACTACCAGATGGCCCTGCTCACCGACACCTACACTGTCACGGCCTCGTTCTACGGCTACTATGGGGCCGAAATCTCGGGCGTGTCGGTCGTGTCCGGCACGACGACCACCCTGGACATCCCCCTCACCTCAGTCCCCTGGCACGTCGTCGAGGGGACGGTGACCGATGCGACCACCGGCTGGCCCCTTTACGCCAGTATCGAGATCGCCGATTATCCTTACGGCACCATCTGGACTGACCCGGTGAGTGGTTATTACAGCCTCACCCTGCCTGCGGGCATGATCCATACTTTCCAGGTGGAGGCCTGGGTGGCTGGCTACGACCCCGCTCACCGCGACGTTGTTGTGACGGGCGACCGGACCGAGGACTTTGCCCTCGATCCATCGCCAGCCTGTATCGCGCCGGGTTATGCCATCGAGGGCGGTCTGCTGGAGAGATTCGAGACCGGCGACGTGCCGGCCGGCTGGACCGTCGTGGATAACGTCGGCAACGGCCAGGTATGGGCCTTTGATGACCCCGGCGGCAACGGCAACCAGACCGGCGGCAGCGGCGGCTTTGCCGTCGTGGACAGCGACGCCTATGGTTCAAGCGGTTTCCAGGACACCGAGCTGCGCTCGCCCTCCCTCGATTTCTCCGGCGAGACGAGCGTGATCCTCGAGTTCGATACCGATTATTACACCTACACCGGCGCCGACTATGCTGACGTGGACGTGAGCACCGATGGCGGCGTGAGCTGGACCAATGTCTGGCGCAAGCACGGCGCCAATTACCGCGGCCCGGCCCACGAGACGATAGACATCTCGGCCCTGGCAGCCGGCCAGCCGGACGTGATGGTCCGCTTCTACTACTATAATGCCGCCTGGGAGTGGTGGTGGCAGGTGGATAACGTCAGCCTCGGCAACCCGGTCTGCGTTGCTCCCACCGACGGCGGCCTCATCGTTGGCAATGTCTACGACGAGAACACCGGCGACCCACTGGTGGGCGCCGAGATCGTCAACGACGCCGGCTACGCGACGGAATCCCAACCGACCCCCGCCGACGACGCCGTGGACGACGGTTTCTACACCCTCTTTGCGCCTTCCGGCGCGCAGGTCTTCACCGCCACGATGGCGGGCGGCTATAGCCCGGACGTGGCGACAGTGCCAGTGGTGGACGGCGATACCGTGGCGCAGGACTTCTTCCTGCCGGCCGGTCTCCTGAGTGCCGCGCCGGATGGGCTGGACGTGACTGTGGAACTAGGGTACGCGGATACCCGGACGCTGGACCTGACCAACCTGGGGAACGTGGATGCGGCCTTTGAGTTAATGGAAAAGGACGGAGGCTTTGGTCCGCTGACGGCTCAAGGGCAGGGTATGATAACTTGGCTGTCACGGGATACCAAGGGTATACTAGTTTCTAGTGCTGACAGCGGCGCAACAGTTGCCTATCCGGGCGCCTACCTCTATAAACCCGTGATTCAGTCTCCTACACAGGGGAATATCCTGGTCTATACAGACGATTGGGTCCACACGACACCCAATACGTTGGTCCAGCAGGCGTTGGCGCGTTTAGACCTGGCAGCTACTGTTTATGTGGACGGTGACTATGCCGGTTTCGAGGCTGCGCTGACAGGCGGAGGATCGTGGGATGTAGTGATTTGGTCTGGTGAGAATTACGTGGCACCGGCCTCCACACTGACCGCGTTGCGAAACTACCTACAGGGTGGTGGCAAGCTCGCCGCGACCTATTGGCAGCAACTCGGCATCCCCACTGATCCACTGTGGGCTGAGATGGGCTTTACCTATATCTCTAACTATATCGTCCCACCGCCAGCTTACTGGTGGGACCCTGCTCACCCAATCTTCAACGATCCTGAGAGCGCGCCGGAGTGGCTCGATCGGGTGCAGAATTCTGGTACTTCGCAGGGCACCAAGATTGAACCGTTGGCCAATGGGATCGCTGTGGCCGGTTACACAACGACACCGGCACCTAACGAGGCTGGCATCGTCATTCGTGAGGATAGCATGGCGGTCTACAAGGGGCTGCGCGATGTCTCAACTGACGCCGACGACGATGGCGATGGCGTGTTAGACGGCGTCGAGCTGTGGGAGAATATCATCACCGGGTTACTTTACGGTTTTGGCGCAGACGTCCCCTGGTTGTCCGAGGACCCTATCACGGGAATTGTAGCGGCCGCGGACGACGAAACGATAGAAGTGACCTTCGACGCCGCCTACGTAGATCAGCCTGGCGAGTATCACGCCGACTTGATCGTCAAGAACGACACCCCCTACGGCAAGTTCAACGTCCCGGTGACGATGACGGTCGTGGCTCCGGCGTCGTGGGGCAAACTCACGGGTACCGTCACCGGCCTGGGTGTGTGCGACGGCGATCCGGCCCCGCTGGAAGAAGCCGAGGTATGGGTGGAAAGCGCGACGACCGGCCAGACCTGGCTGGTCACGACCGGCGTCAGCGGCACGTACCAACTGTGGCTCGATCAAGCGCACAGCCCGGTCACCATCACCGTCACCGCACCTGACTACTTCGGTGAGACCGGCGGCGTGGTCGTGCAGCAAGGTCAGACCACGGTGGTGGACTTCGACCTGCGGCTGATGTTGCCGTGTCTCAGCTACGACCCGGCGGACTTTGACGTGACGTTGCCGATGGGCGACAACACCGTTGAACTGCTGACCATGAGCAATACCGGCGCGGCTGAGGCGGCGTTCGAGTTGGTCGAAATGCCTGGTGGCTTCATGCCACAGGCCGTGATGTCGCTTTCACCAAACGCGATACCTACGCGTGAGCCATTGCCTGGCTATGACCCTGAGGCAACGACAACTGACAATATCCTGTCACCTGGCAGTACGCCTCCGTTGGGTATTCTCGCGGCGGGTGACGTACTGGCGCAATGGGGTACTGGTATGGTGTTGCCGTGGGGCGCGGGCTTCAACTTGGGCGACCAGATGGTCTGGCTCAATGATAACGCGGCTGGCGGCGGCTCCGGGTTAAATGAGGAGTTCGATGTGGCCGGTAATCGCACCGGCGCGAACTTTACCCCGAATTTTGGTGGCTCTTGGCCGGGTGACATGGCCTACAATCCGAATACGGGGATGTTCTGGCAAGTCAACGTTGGTGGTGATAATTGTATCTACGAGTGGGATCCCTCCATTCCTGCGGCGACGGGCAATTCGATTTGCGGCGCCGCCTGGACGGCGACCTCTCAGCGCGGTCTGGCCTACGACCCAACGACTGACACGTTCTTCGTCGGCGGCTGGAACGAGTACATTGTCTACCACATCGACAGCACCGGCGCGGTGA
>Ga0209614_1000310_pt1 | contig 44837 bp, 43 predicted proteins | sample BlaSprsedimmetaG_FD_185484 | JGI IMG/M metagenome (GOLD analysis project Ga0209614, IMG submission 185484) | Hot spring sediment bacterial and archeal communities from California, USA to study Microbial Dark Matter (Phase II) - Blank Spring... ...
ACATTGATATATTACGTGCGATTGTTTTTTCCATTTAACCATACCTTTTATTATACCAAACCTTTATGGCATAGCCTTTTTTCCATTACCACCTCCCAAGGAGGTGGTTTTCTAAGTTGTTAATAAAAATCAAAATAATGATTATTGTCGAAAACCTTAACCATTTAGTTTTTATCTTGACCACATTCCTTTTCCGGAAATCAAGGAATTACAAACCCTTTCTCTGGACAATTAACAGGGTCTCTGCCCAAACTTTTATTGAAGTTTCTTATATATTCACACCTTTCTTCAAATGTAACGCCAGACCTCAATATCCCTTCAGGTAAATCATCCAAAGGCAAGTCTTCAATTGCTTCCTTGGGGTCTCTTCCTAAGCCTTCCTTATTATACTTCCAGAACCATGTGATTTTATCTACATCGGATAAGTCGGGGTGTTTTTGAAGAAAATCGGGGTCAAAATAATCGGGGGATTCAATAATTTCTTTGTTGGGCACAACAAAGCCACTGCTCTCTCTATGGCAAGCACAATTTAAGGGCGGATCTTCTAACGCTTGCAAATCTTGCTCAGAAAGTTCTTTTCTATCCGGTACAATAATCCCTTCTTCATCGGGATCCCTATTTAAAGTTTCCTTATTGTACCACCTAAGCCAGGGACAATTTTCTTTTTTGGTAACACCAGATGGCAACTCAGGTTCAACATTCCGGATAATGGGTGTATCTCTAACAAGACCTGTTTCAGATGACTCTGCTTTGCCTGCTCCGCTCTTTTTACCTACCTCATTAAAGAATAATGTATATGTTCCTAAAGTGAGAACGAAACTAGCAACCAAAACACTAATCATAATCTTAATTTTTCTCTTATATTTCATTTTAATCTCCCAAACTCTAGAAGCTAACTTTCTTTTGCAAATTTGCTTTTTAAGCTACTGTTCAAATCTCATCTACTCCATATTTCATCTTTTATTCCCTTAAGATTATGTTAGCACATCGTTTCATGACGTTCACTTACCCATTGGCGCTGAATTTGGAAAAACTTTAAAAAGGTGTGTAGTGAAATTAAAAACTAGAATCCAGTATAAATAAAAAATGCCAGACTAGCAGGCATTTTTACCAAAATATGCTGGTCGGGGCGACTGGATTTTAAGCAGGCCACCAGATGAGAGAATTTTGTGAAATCTTGAGCTTAAAACTGAGCGGAGCGATCATCAAATGAGAAAAATAGTCGATGTTGTAATTTTTTGATTTCACTCTCAACTACTGACTATGAACTATCAACTGTTTTTTTTTGGTCGGGGCGACTGGATTCGAACCAGCGACCACCAGACCCCCAGCCTGGTGCGCTACCAAACTGCGCCACGCCCCGATTATAAATTGCAGGAAATATTATAGCACTTTTAAGTGGCACAACAAGATCAATCAGTAACCAAATGCCCTTAGTTCGTCCTTTGCTCCGCGCTGCATTAATTCCGAGACGCAATCCCGCGGGTGCTTTCCTTCGTACAAAACCTGATAAACGGCTGTTGTTATGGGCATCTCAACGCCCCGTTTTTTTGCCAATTCATAAACCGCTTTATTGGTCATTACCCCTTCGGCAACCATCCTGGTTTCAGCGGAGATCTCTTCCAAGGTCATTCCTTTGGCAATCTTTTCGCCCGTATCTCTATTTCTACTATAACGACTCGTACAGGTAGCTATCAAGTCTCCCATTCCGGAAAGACCGGCAAAAGTTAAGGGCTGAGCGCCCAAATCGAGACCTAAATGTGTCATTTCCGCCAATCCGCGGGTCATCAGCGCGGCTCTGGTATTATCCCCGTAACCCAATCCATCAGACATTCCTGTTGCCAATGCAATTATGTTCTTTGTCGCCCCCCCCAGTTCAACTCCGATAATATCAGGATTGGTGTATATCCTGAAGTAAGGGGTCATAAAGATATCTTGCAGCTTCAATGCGACTTCCTTATTGTGGGCTGAAACCACCGTGGTGCTCGGGATCTTATGACTTACCTCTTCCGCATGGTTGGGCCCCGAAATTACCGCGATCTTTTCATAAAACACATTAGACAACTCGCTTGCAATAACTTCAGACATTCTCGCATGAGTATCTATTTCAATACCTTTGGTCAAACTAACAATGATTGATGAAATATCCAGATAATTCTTCAGTCGTCTCACAACATCTCTCATTCCGTGAGATGGAACAACCAGCGCTACAACCTCGGCGCCTTTCAAAACATATGCAACATCTGAAGAAACTTCAATATTTTCGGGAAAAGACACGCTTTTAAGATAGCATGGGTTGTGACGAAGAGATTGGGCACTGCCCGCAAGTTTGTCATCTCTTGCCCACAAAAAAACCGAAAAACCCTTCTCCGCCAACAAAACCGCAACGGCAGTTCCCCAGCTTCCAGCACCTATAACAGCAATTTTTTTGTCTACCATTTGAAACAGATTAACTTTTTTTCCCAAACTTTAATTCCCTACCTTTTAAAAGTCTACTTATGTTGGACTTATGTTTATAAATTACAACAACTGAGGCAATTGTGCTAAACGCCACATATATATAGTTACCTTGATAAAAATATAACATAAAAAAGGGAAAAGCCGCAGATACAATAACCGAACCAAGTGAAACATACCTGGTCATGATGATGATAACAAACCAAATTAAAATGAGAATAATAACTATCTTTGGAACAAGAGCAAACAAAACACCCGCGGAAGTCGCCAGTCCTTTTCCGCCAGAAAATTTAAGAAATATAGACCAGTTGTGACCCATGATTGCCGTAAATCCCGCAAGAACAAGAACTGTCGAATCAGCAACCGAATAACTCGCAAAATTTGTCCCCTGTCGAAGACAACAGTTGAAAAGACTGGGTGCGTCTCTAAAAAAATAACTTGCCAAACCAACGGCAAGAAAACCTTTTGCCACATCAAGTATTAAAACCAAGGCGCCTGGAAGCATGCCCAGCACTCTAAAAGTGTTTGTGGCTCCAAGATTCCCGCTTCCTTGTCTTCTAACGTCTATTCCATAAAAGCACTTGCCAATCAACAAGGCAAATGAGATAGAGCCCAACAAATAGCTCACTGTAATAACTAAAATCGCTTTAGTTAATATTGAGATTGCCACGTCGCTACCGCTCCTCGCAATGACTTTTTATTAATTGGTTGGTTTGCTGGCTTTTCTCATCCTGCATTCCGTACACCATACTCAATTTTCTATGCCCCGTACTTTCCGTTTTTAACCATAAACTGTCCGATAAGCCCTGCCTGCCGGCCGTGCCTACCGTCAGGCAGACAGACACGGTCTTAACCTGCACACCATAAGCAATAAGCTTTAGGCTATAAGGATTAAGTCCTTAACCTGTACATGCAATTATTTACTCCTTAATCCTTACTCCTGCGCTCCTTGCTCATATTTTACTTTTCTGGAGGCTGGCAGCTGACAACTGGATGCTGAATTCCCTTTTCCCGTTACCCTTTGCCCTGTTTTGTCATCAGTTCTTCCCTCTAAACCGCAATTTAATCGGGACCCCCTTAAATCCAAACATTTTGCGGATCCCAGACAACAAATACCTCCGATAGTACATATCGACAAGCTTCGGCTCGTTAACAAAGAGCAAAAAAGTTGGAGGGCCCTTTTTTACCTGCGTCGCATATAATATATTGAGCTTCTTCCCACCCTTTGATACCGTATGACCTTTTGTTTTTATTTCTTTGATAAGACTATTAAGTTGTGAAGTTGAAATTTGCTTGAAATATTCCTCGACAATATCATCTATTGTTGGATATATATTTCTTATACCCCTATTTTTAAGCGCCGAAACCTTGAGAACCGGGGCATAGCTAATAAAATTAAATTTTTTTTCCAATTTAAGATACAAATTGTTAATGTTCTCGGGATCTACCAAGTCCCACTTATTTAACAAAACCATTATGGCACACCCTCGATTTTCAGCAAATTCCGCAATTTTTTGGTCTTGCTCCGTAACGCCTTCTGTTGCATCCAAGACAAGCAAAGTAATGTCCGCTTTATCGAGTGCTCTAAGCACTCGAACCATGCCGTAATACTCAACATCTTTAACTTTCTTTCTACGCCTAAGACCGGCGGTGTCGATAAATTTGTAACGCTTTCCATCTTTCTCAATTAAAGTATCGATAGCATCTCTTGTCGTTCCTGGGATATCGCTTACAATTACCCTCTCTTCTCCAAGCAGCCTATTACAGATGGAAGACTTGCCGACATTTGGCCTCCCCACTATCGCAATATTTATTAACCCCTCATCTTCCTCTATTTCTTGGGGAGGAAGAGTATTTGCTATTTCGTCTAACAAGTCTCCTATCCCTAAACCATGCATGGCGGAAATTGCATGTGGTTCTCCGAGACCCAATGAATAAAAAGAAAACTTCTCAGATTCTTTCGTAACATCATCCAGTTTGTTGACAACGAGAAAAACGGGTTTCTTTTGATAACGTAGTATCTGAGCAATTTCTTCATCATCTGGAAGAGGGCTCGCTTTACCATCAACCACAAAAACTATCGCATCTGCTTCTTCTGCAGCAAGAAGGGCCTGCTCGCGAACGGAACCAGCGAGTTCCTCTTTCCCCCCGAATATAAGACCTCCTGTATCAACAACGATAAATGTTTTGCCAGCCCATTCAGCTTCTATGTAGTTACGATCCCTGGTTACGCCAACCGATTCATCTACTATGGCTGGTTGACCGGAAACTATTCTGTTAACCAACGTTGACTTGCCAACATTGGGTCTACCCACAATGGCAACTAGCGACATGAACCATCAACTCCCGCTTCCTAATTTGACCAAATCCTCTATAAACCCCTTGCCGTCGCTTGAAACCACATGAATTTGAACTTTTAAGTTTTTTTCAAGCTCGGAAACAGTTAAATCATCCAAGAATACTTTGTCTTCATTTAAGACTATATTGGGCAAAACAATAGGACCATCAATATTTTTTATGTCTTTTAACTTTAAGATGTCGGAGCCTGTAATCAATCCCGTTATTGAAACTTTTCCGCCAAAAAATTTATTTGGCACCATCTTTACCTTCAAAAAAATACCGAATTGTTCAAGTTCGCGGGCAACTTTTTTTAAAATTGGCCCTGCCATTTCGCCGGTAAATATCGTTCCCCTTAAAGGCCTTAAGTCATTGGAATGTTCATCAAGCGCTTCTTCAAATTCGCTTAAAAACAGGCTCGTTATTCCGATGCCATTTTCAATTTGATAAAAATCTTCATAATGTTCTCTGCCTGGCAAAAAACTGCCTCCCATCAAATAAAATTCATCTGCTAAAAAAATCCAGGAAGAGTTCTTAGTATTTAAAAATTCTTTTTGAAGTTTTTCTATCTCCTTAATTAAACTAGCAGCCTCTTTGGACGTGAAAGACCGCAAAGGATAAAGCCCTTTTCTGTGTGCCGTAAGACCAACTGGAACTATCCCAACAGATTCAATTCCATCATAGTTTTCAGCGATGTCCATCAGGGTTGATTTAAGAGTACCATCATTTATGCCTGAACAAAGAACAATTTGTATATGAACACGTATGTCAGCTTCTAAAAGACGATTTAAATACTCAATGGACATATCTTTGCCCCTGACCCTAACCAGTTTCTCACGAACCGAGGGTTCCGTCGAGTGAAGCGAAATATAAAGGGGGCTTAAGCGCTGTTCGATTATTCTTTCTATATCAAGATCACTTAAATTTGTTAATGTAACAAAATTGCCATAAAGAAAAGACAGCCGATAATCATCGTCCTTAACAAGCAAGCTCTTCCTAACTCCTGCAGGCAGCTGATCAATAAAACAAAAAATACACTCATTATTGCAGCATTTTAACCTATCAAAAACTGATGCGGCAAACCTGACTCCAAGTGGTTCGCCAACCCTTTTCGTGATATTTAAATGAATTTTTTTCCCCTACGCAAAACAAGAATTTTGAATTTAGAACCATCGGACAGCACTTGAAAATCGATGATATCTTTTAAAGGAGTATCGTCTATCTCTTCTAAAATATCTCCTGCTCGAATGCCTGCTTTGTCAGCCACGCTGCCGTTAACAATCTTGGTGATTTTTGCAACCATTCATCTACCTCGTTCGTATTAATATTCTTCTTTGCTTCTTTAGTTATTTTAATCACCAAATATAATGATGAAATTTAAGTGAATAGAAAAATGAGCCCAAAAAGTTATTTCAACATCCTTTAGATGAACCTTATTAAATATCAGACACCACGCTAACCACTTCATCGATAATCCAACTAGGTGTTGACGCGCCAGCTGTAACTCCTACGATATTCGTATTATCAAACCACTCTTTCTTTATTTCTGATGCTGTTTCAATATGATACGTTCGCTGATTAACATCCTGACATATCTGGGCCAACCTTGTTGTGTTTGCGCTATTTTTACCACCGATAACCAATATAACATCGGTTTTTTTCGCTAAGTTTCTAGCGGCAATTTGTCTCTTAACGGTGGCATTGCAAATCGTGTTGAATATCTTTATTTCCGTGGCTTTAGGAATTAGCTCGTTAACAACCTTTTTTAAGTTTTCAATCGGCTGTGTGGTTTGGACAACGATCCCAACCTTATCAAAATCGTGAAGACGTTTAGCATCATCAATGGTTTCAACCACAACTGCGTTTCCTCCCGCATAAGCAAGAATCCCTATAACCTCAGGATGATTTCTTTCACCGATGATTACAGGATCATATCCTTCCTCAACAAGTTTTCTGCCGCAATGTTGAGCTTTCTTAACAAAGGGACAGGTAGCATCGACAACTTCCAAGCCCTTCTCCTTTGCCGCAGTTTTAACCGTGGGGTCAACACCGTGAGAACGAATAATAATCGTTCCTTTGTCGATTGAATCTAAACTATCTACCGAACTTATCCCTTTATCTTTAAGCCAGCCAACAACTTGAGGATTATGAATTATGGGCCCCAGGGTGCAAATTGGCTCTGGCAGTTTTCCAACTGCTTCTTGCGCCAATTTAAGCGCCCTTTCAACTCCATAACAATAACCGGCATGTTCTGCAACTTCTACTTTCATTCTTGTATTTCCCCTAAAATCGATGTAATTGCCTCAGCAATTTTTTCGGTTAACTTTACTTTATCGTCAATCAATAGTAACGGCTCCCCAACCTTTACTTTAATCTTTGGAAACCTCGGAATTAATTTTCCTTTAGAAAATATCTTCTCTGTTCCCCTAATTCCCACAGGAACAATCGAAACACCACTTTTAATTGCAATGGTTGCAGTTCCTTTGTGCAGAGACCCTAATTTGCCATCTCCCAACCGATTTCTTGTCCCTTCTGGGAAAAGAGCCAATACCTGACCTTTCGACAAAATTTCAAGTGAATTTTTAAAAGCTTGTCTGTCATATTTTCCCCTGCGAACAGGAAAAGCACCAAGTTTTTTGATAAAAAACCCTAGAAGGGGAACTTGAAACAATTCCTCTTTTGCCATACTATGCACCTTGCGTGGATACAATACCGCACCCACTACAAAAGGATCGATGTTGCTTGTGTGGTTTGATGCAAAAATTACCGGTCCGGTTTTTGGGATGTTTTCTTTGCCGAAAATGCTAAATTTGTAAAAAAGTTTTAGTATTATAAAAGACAAACGCATGGTGAAGCTGTAAAAAAGGTTGTTTTTCTCATTCAATTCAATTTTCACCCTTTATTGCTTTCAAAATTTCTTCAACCACCTCATCTATACTTTTTTCGGTGGTATCAAGCACATATGCATCGGGAGCTTTTGCAAGAGGGCTGGCGCTTCGCGTGCTATCTATGGTATCGCGGGAAATTAATTCATGCTCCACAGAAGAGGCCTCAACTTCATGACTTTTTTCTTTTAATTCGAGATATCTTCTTTTGGCCCGCTCCCCAGTTGAAGCAGTTAGAAAGAATTTATGATCCGCATCAGGAAAGACATGGGTTCCTATATCGCGTCCCTCAACAACAAAATTTTTATTTATGGCCAATTCTTGTTGAAGTTTAACCATGACTTCCCTTACAGCAGAAATTTTAGCTACAAGAGAAACGTGATTGCTAACTTCTGATAAACGTATCTCCTCCGTCACGTCATCATCATCAAGATACGTTTTTACAATCAATTTTCCTCCAATGATGGTCTCCTCAAAATAAACTTTTGTATCCTTGACAAACTCTACAATTGCCATCTCGTCAGAGAAATCCGCTTCGTTTTTAAGAACTTTCCACGTTAAAGCCCTATACATTGCGCCGGTATCCAAATATTTATAGTTAAGCCGTTTGGCAATCTCCTTTGCAATCGTGCTCTTACCAGAGGCAGCCGGTCCATCAATGGCTATAATCAAATGACCTTCTCCTTTATCAACGAATTAAGAACCTCTTTAAATCCTGGAAATGAAACATCTATACATTCCGAGTCTTGTATTGTTGTGACCCCCCCTGCGCACATCCCTGCAACAGTAAGCGCCATAGCCATTCTGTGATCTCCAAAAGAAAAACATTGCGCGCTTTTTAAAGAACTTGGCCCGTGAATCGCAAAACCATCTTCAAACTCTTCAATATTGGCGCCCATTTTTTTAAGTTCAGAGCATATTGCCTTGATTCGATCAGTCTCTTTTACCCTCAGCTCTCTTGCTCCCCTTACGATGGTAGTCCCCTTGGCCTGAGTTGCAACGACCGACAAAATTGGGAGTTCATCAACGATTTTCGGAATCACATCCCCGGCAACCGCTCCCGCTTTTAGCTTGCTTGTTCTTACCCAGATATCGGCCCAAGGTTCCCCTGAAATCATCCGCTCGTTAAAGACATCTATGTCGGCGCCCATCTCCAATAAAACATTCAAAAAACCCGTTCTTGTAGAATTTACCCCAACATCTTTGATAATTATTTCTGAATCTTTTATCAAGAGAGCCGCTGCCATAAGAAAAGATGCGGACGAAAAATCACCTGGTATTTTAATCTTCCCTCCCGAAAACTTTTGCCCTCCCTGAACACAAACTTTGTTATCGTTGACCTCAATGCTTGCACCCAAAAATTTTAACAACCGCTCAGTGTGATCTCGCGATTTTACCTTTTCTTTAAGACATGTTTTCCCGTCAGCCAATAGACCTGCCAACAAAATACAGCTTTTCACTTGAGCGCTTGGAATGGACGTCTCGTATAAAATACCCTTAAGAGGACCACCTTTGATAGCAATTGGAGCGTGATTCTTCTCATCTGTCGCCCATATGTCTGCCCCCATCAGCCGCAATGGTTCAATAATTCTATTCATAGGTCGTCTTCTTAAAGAACTATCCCCGGTTAAAACCGAGGAGAAATTCTGTCCGACCAATATTCCAGGAAGAATTCTAATAGTCGTACCAGAATTTCCCGCATCCAACACCTTCCCCGCTTCTTTAAGGCCCCTCAAGCCAACCCCTTTGACCAATAAATTGGTCGAATTTAATCGTTCAATTTCAACACCCAGAGACATGAGACAATTTAAAGTGCTTAAGCAGTCATTTGAAGACAAAAACCCCGAAATACGAGTTTCTCCCTCAGCTATAGCTCCCAGTATCAGAGTACGATGAGATATTGATTTGTCTCCCGGCACTTCAATGGTTCCCTTAAGAGCAGAAACCTTGCTTACTTTTAATTCCACCTAATCCCCTTATTCAGCGCTTGTTACCTTTCGTCTCTTTCGTAAACACTCTTTAATTCCACATCATATCCTTTGCTCATAAGAGCTGTCCTTGCTCTTTCAGCAGCTTGAGAGTCTGCTATTATCAGTTTAACAAAACCAAACCTCTCAGTTAAATGAACTATCTCAATATCCTCCACATTTATCCCGATGTTTCCAACTGTAACCGCGATATCGCTAATTACACCGGGTTTATCCTCAACTGGAATTGAAAGCTCTCTAAATTGAGAAATGTCTTTATGAAGAATCGAGGGAAGATTATTTCTAACCACCCTCGCCTCTTCAAGCTTATCTTCAAGACCTCTTGCGTCCTTCTTGGCAATTATTCTGCCAAGCTCTTCAATCTCATTTTGAAATTCATTGATTTCTTTTAAAATAGCATCGCTGTTTTCAAAACAGATATCCAACCACATAGAGGGATTGCCAGCAGCAATTCGAGTCATATCACGAAACCCGCCCGCCGCAAGCAACAGGAGATTTTCTTTCTCATTTGTGTGTTTGCGAGCCAAATTTACCAATGCAGCCGAAAGCAGATGAGGCAAATGACTTATGGCGGCAACCAGTTCATCATGCTTTTTGGGTTCAATGGCAATTACATTTGCTCCAATGAATTTGAGAAGCGAGTGCAGCCGCTTAAATGCCGTCATGTCGGTTTTGGAAGTAGGAGTCAGAATGTAATAAGCATTTTTAAATAAGCTTACTTTCGCTGCAGCAACCCCTTCTTTCTCAGATCCGGTCATCGGATGTCCGCCAATAAAATGAACCCCCGGCGGTAAAAATTTTTCAATGTTGTGAGAAATGCTCGATTTCGTGCTTCCCACATCACTTACAATGCATCCTTCCTTTAAAAAAGGAGATATCTTTTTGACGGTTTCAACAATTACACCAACAGGAGTAGAAACAAACACCAAATCGGCATCCTTTACCCCATCTTCTAAAGATATTGTCCCTTCGTCGATTGCTCCAATTTTTTTTGCTTCTTCTATCGTCTCACGACGTCGGGAAATACCTACAATTTTAGGTGGTTTGGGCAAGTTTTTTATGGCTAAGCCCAGTGAACCACCCATTAACCCCACTCCAATTATTGAAACTTGTTTAAAATGTTTCATGCTAACCAACCTTTAATTCTTTTCCAAATATCTTAATTAAAGGAACTACTTTTTTCATAAATTTTGCAAAATCAGTCGGTGCTAAAGATTGTGAACCATCACACAAAGCTTCTTCCGGATTCAAATGAACTTCAACCATTATCCCGTTAGCGCCAGCTGCTATGGCAGCCAAACTCAATGGCTCAACCAAATCTCTCCTGCCAGCAGCGTGACTAGGATCTACGATCACCGGAAGATGGCTCAAGCCCTTTATCAAAGGAACAGCGCTTATGTCCAAGGTATTCCTCGTATAGGTCTCGAATGTCCTTATCCCTCTTTCGCACAAAATTATATCTTCATTACCGCCCTTAGCAATATACTCAGCCGCCATCAAAAACTCTTCGATTGTATTGCTAAACCCTCTTTTTAAAAGAACGGGTTTTTCCTGCATTCCAACCTCGGTTAAGAGTTGAGAATTTTGCATATTCCTCGCGCCAACTTGCACAACATCGGCATAATTGGCAACTAACTCCACATCCCTCGTATCCATCACTTCCGTTACAATCGGGAGATCCGTTTCATCCCTAACCTTCGCCAATATTTTTAGTCCTTCTTCCCCCAGACCCTGAAAACTATAAGGTGAGGTCCTCGGCTTAAAAGCACCACCCCTAAACATCGTTGCGCCCGCTTCCTTTGTGGCCTTAGCGGTGGCTAAAACCTGCTCCTCCGACTCCACAGAACAAGGCCCTGCAATTACGGTAAAGTAATCGCCGCCAATCAAAGCATCCCTTATTTTAATCACAGTATCTTCCGATTTAAATTCCCGACTTACTAGTTTGTAGGGTTTAAGGACCGGCATAACCTTTTCTACGCCGGGAAACGCTTCAAATGGAACCGCAGCGACTGTATCCTCATCACCTATCACACCAATAATTACCCTATGTTTTCCCTTTGAAAAATGTGCTTCTAATCCCATGCCTTTTAGTTTGTCAACAACGTGTTCTATCTCTTTTTGACCTACACCTTCGTTCATCACTATAATCATTACCTTACACCGCCTTTATAGATTATTGGTTGAGAGCGGGGAGCCGATAGTTGATGGTCATTGCAAGCAACTAGAAGAAGTGTGACAATTAAATATTGCTTCCCTGCCTGTCGGCAGGCAGGTGTCGCTACGCTCTCTCGCAATGACTTTTTTCTTGTTTTTTGATTTTCCTATACCCTATACTCCACACTCTATGCTCTATAATCCATCTGCCCCGCCAGAGGCGGGCAGGCATCTGCTATCAACAGCTTAACACTTCTTTTATCGTCCTTATAAGTTTTTTATTTTCCTCTGTTGTTCCAATCGTTATCCTTATAAAATTTTCATAACTAGGGCCAAATATATCTCCAGTTCGGACAATTACGCCAAGCTGCAAAAGCTTATTGAATACTTTTCTTGAATCCATCCCAACATCAACCAAAATAAAATTGGTTTGAGACTCAATAAATTTTAACCCTAAATCCTTAAATTCTTTATATAAGAAAAATTTTCCCTCAAGCGTCAATCTTTTTCTTTCTTCCACCTTAATTCCACAATCAAGGCTCGCAATAGCTGCAACCTGAGCCAGGGAATTTACGTTAAACGGCTCTCGAACTTTATCCACGGCAGAAACGATAGATCGCGATGCGACACCGTAACCAATTCGCAATCCAGCAAGGCCATAAATTTTTGAAAATGTTCTAAGAACCACCACTAAATTTCCCTCGCAAAAATAATCGAGCCCATTTGGATAGTCTTCGTCATCAACATATTCAAAATATGCCTCATCGAAAACGACCATCACGCTTTTAGGCACTTCACGCATAAAATCATCTACTTCTTTTTTGCTAACAATTGTGCCTGTAGGATTATTGGGATTACATATAAAAACAATTTTTGTTCTTTCGTTTACTGTACTCAACATATTTTTTAGATTGTGTCGATGGTTATCGGCTAAGGGGATTTCTTGACACACGCCGCCCATCATCTTTGTAACGGTTGGATAAACGATGAATGAGGGATTCGCCATTATTACTTCATCACCGGAATTTAAACAAATCTGCGCCAACAGCCTCAAAAGTTCATTTGAGCCATTGCCTATCATTAAATTTGATTCGGGAACATCCAAAAACGACGCCAATTTGTTCTTAAGATCAACACAACCACTATCGGGGTAACGATAAACTTCATTTCGAGCAGACCAAATTGCCTCAATTGCCTCTTCAAAAGGCGGGTAAGGAGACTCGTTGGATGCGAGCTTTATCACCATTTTGAGCCCAAGCTCCCTTTTCACGTCAGAAATTGGTTTTCCTGGACTGTATGGTTTTAAAATATCAAGCTCCGAACGTAAAAAATTTTTCATTCATCTCACCTTTAGAGAATAAAACCAACCCCTATGTGTTGATATCTGCCTATATTAATAAATGTGTTGAATTTTGTCATTTTGAGAACTCCGATGTTGCATCGCCTGCCTACCGGCAGGCGATGACTTTTTCTGTTATTATTCAACACATTCGTAATCTGTAGATTTTAACACAACGATTGTACTGACTCAAGGATTTACCTGCGAATATGCCAAACTGTTCAATTTCCTTATTTCTGATAACAGGTATCATTTAATAACGTTAAAATGGCATTTCCATCAAAAAACTCAATGATATTTAGTGCTCCTCTGTCCTGGCGAATCTTCCAAAAACTCGTTGAGTTTAATTCAAGCACTTCACTTATTATCGCTTTGATTGGCCCTCCGTGAGTAACAATTAAAATGTTTTTATCCTCATTTTCATTCATGATTTTTCTTAATCCAATCATGACTCTTTCCTTAAAATGGCTCCAGGTTTCTCCGCCGGGAATTTGAACCTCCGAGGTTTTGTTCAACCAATCATCGGCAAGATTTGCATACTTGTCTTTAATTTCAAAATACGTCAAACCATCCCACTCACCGAAATCAACCTCGTTTAACTCAGGTATTTTTAAAACTTTGAGCCCATGCGACTTTGCAATAATTCTCGCCGTCTGAATTGTGCGCGTTAAAGCACTTGAATAAACCGCATCAATCCGTTCCTCCGACAGAAATGAAGATAACGCTTTGGCTTGACGTTCCCCGTTATCGTTTAGAGGAATGTCGGTTAAACCAAGATATTTCCCTTTTGCATTCCATTCTGTTTCACCATGTCTTACCAAATAAACCTTGGTCATCTTATTTATCCTCCGCTTCAGAAACGCCAGCGCCTTCAAATGTTGCCATCTCGTTTATTATTTTACAAGCAGCTTCAACAATGTTTATACCAAGAGCAGCCCCCGTACCTTCGCCCAAACGCATATCCATAAAAAGCACGGGTTTCAGCCCCAGCAATTCCAGCACTCTTTTGTGACCAGGTTCAACAGATACATGTGAAGCTATCATATAGTTTACCGATTCAGGAGCAATTTTTGAAGCAACCAATGCGGCTGCTCCGGAAATAAATCCATCTATAACAACGGGGATTTGGTTAGCCGCAGCACCCAAAATAACCCCCGCCAACCCAGCTATTTCCAGCCCTCCAACCTTAGCCAAAACATCGATTGCGTCGGTTGGATCGGGCCGATTAATCTGAATCGCTTTCTTGATTATGTTTATCTTTTGATTAAGTCCATCATCATCTATTCCCGTCCCTTTTCCGACAACCTCTTCAACCGAGATATCCCCAAAGACCGCTGTAATCGCACTGCTCGGGGTGGTGTTGCCAATTCCCATTTCTCCTGTCCCCAAGATGGTGACGCCTTCATTTATTTCTTTCTCGGCCACGTCTATTCCCGCCTCAATTGCGGCTACAGCCTCGTCCTTTGACATGGCGGGGCCTTCTGTCATGTTGTCGGTACCCATTTTTATCTTACGAGAAATTAGACCACTCACTTCAAGGGGAGCAGCAACCCCAATGTCAACAACCTTAACATCAGCGCCCACATGTTTTGCCAAAACGTTAATTCCCGCTCCGCCATTTAAGAAATTGTAAACCATCTGAGGTGTCACTTCCTGAGGAAAAGCACTTACCCCCTCTTCAACGACACCGTGATCTCCGGCCATGACAATTATCGTTTTCTTACCGATTTCGGGCTGGGGATTTCCGGTGATTCCGGCAAGCTTCTTTGCCAACCCTTCAAGAACACCTAGGCTTCCAAGGGGCTTGGTCAAAGAATCGAGCCGCTTTTGGGCAAGCTCCATTGCCTCCCCGTCCAACGGTTTTATCTTGCTTTTTGCAACTTCTAAATTCATCAATGTTCCTCCTTAAATTTTTTCATTTTCATAACAAACCGTTCAACAACCTGAGGTTTTGCACTGAAATGTAAATGTATGTAAGACGCCAAAAGATTTTTGGAAGCGTAGCCCTCAAGCCCACATTCTTTTTTCGTTTTGGTTAAATAAGTCTTTACAATTTCCCCGCTAAATTCAATATCAGACCACCTGAACTCGTGCCCCTTAAGCCTTTCCCCCTTCCTTGCAAGCAAATTATCCGAAATGACATCGATATTTACATAACCCAAGGATGTTAGCTTGGAATTCATTCTCGCCTCGGCCGGAAGCGCACCCACCATTTCGTAAGCCTTACCATCGGAATCAATCAGCATCTTGGCCAAATACATCAATCCTCCGCATTCCGCATAAGTGGGAACATTATTTTCAATCGCAGTTCTAAGCATCTTTCTCATGGTCCTATTCTTTTCCAATTCCTCTCCGAATAACTCCGGATAACCACCACCAATATAAATGCCGTGAAAATTCTGGGGTAAGGTTAGGTTATTAATTGGGCTAAAAGGCACTATCTCAACACCGAAGGACTCAATTAATTCAAGGTTTTCTGGATAATAGAAGAAAAAAACCTCGTCCATTGCCACCGCGAGACGCACGTTTTCACCCATTGCTTGACATCGTGCTAGCTTTTTTGCCGATGGATTAAAGGAGATTGCTTCGACCGGAAGAGCCCTTTGAGCAACTGAAATTATGCTGTCGATATCGAGGAATTTTTCCGTAGATTTGGCGATAAGTTTTACTGTCTCGCACACGTTAAAATTATCATGAGGAGCCATTAGACCAAGGTGACGTTCAGATATGCCAAGTTTCTCATCTCTCGGCAAATAACCCAAAACTTTCAAATCGAGATTTTCCTCTATCGCCGATTTGACCATCTCGTAATGTTTGTTGCTGCCTATGTTGTTTAAAATAATCCCTTCGATGTCAATGTCTTCATCAAATTCCACGTATCCCTTAACTAAAGCGGCGACGCTTCTTGCCATCTTGCCCGCATCAACAACTAAAATTACGGGTGCTTTAAGAATTTTTGCAACTTCAGCCGTGCTTCCAGCCTCGCTCATGCCATCGTATCCATCAAATAAGCCCATCACACCCTCAACCACGCAAATATCGGCATCCATTGAACCATTAATAAAGACCTTCAAAAGCACATCTTTTCCCATCATCCAACCATCGATATTGCGCGATTTTCTTTCCGAGGCAAGCGTGTGATAAGTGGGATCGATGTAATCAGGGCCAACCTTAAAGGGTTGAACTTTAAATCCCTTTTTCTTAAGCGAGGCCATGAGCCCAATTGCAACCGAGGTCTTACCCACGCCACTATGCGTTCCGGCTATGACAATCCTTGGGATTTTCACTCGCATCCACGCTCCAATAAAACTTTTTCGATTGCCTCAACTAGATTTGAGTTCTCTTTCTCGCTTCTTATGGCAATTCTAACGAAATTTTCGGAAAGTCCATCGAAGGAAGCGCAACTCCTTATGTAAAAACCATAAGAAAGAAGGCTTGAGCAAAACTCTTCTAAATTGAATCCGTCTCTCTTGATTTCAACTAACAGAAAATTAGCTTCTGAAGGATAAACCTTTAAGCAGGAAGTTTTGTTAAGGGAGATGATTAATTTTTCTTTCGCTTTTACATTTTTCTCTAAAGCGGTTCGTTCGAAATCCCCATCTTTAAGTGCTAAAACGGTAGCTTTTTGAGCAATGGCATTTACATTCCAGACGGGAACCCTATTTGACAATTTGGATATTAAGATTTCATTTGAAACAACATATCCAACTCTCAATCCCGCCAACGAATAAAACTTGGTAAGAGAACCCAAAACCGCTAAATTGTTAAAATCGCTCACTAAACTCTTTAAGGTAAAATCTTCTTTCGCCGAGACAAAATCCATGAAGGCCTCGTCAACCACCAAAAACACGTCTTTTCGCCGCGCCTCTTCCAGCAACCTCACGAGAGCATCCCGTGAATGAAGGTTGCCTGTGGGGTTGTTGGGATTACATAGAAAAATCATATCAACCCTCTCAAGCAAAGCTATCGCTGCGTCGGGAGAAAGATTGAAATTCTCTTCCTTTTTCAGCCTCAATCTTTTTATCTTACCGCCGACGGACGCGATGGCAACTTCATACTCACAAAAAGTAGGAATTATAATCAGAGCTCTTCCGGGCAGAAAGTGGTTGGCAAGTAAAAAAATTGCTTCCGAAGAACCGTTTGTAACCAGCAAATTATCGGTATTTACAGCAATTTTTTTTGCGAGAAGACACCTTAAATCCGCGCATCGTATATCTGGATAATCCGCAATATCCTCAATTTTAATTTGATTTAAATAATTGATGACAGTTAGGGGAGGACCGTATGGATTTATATTTGAACTGAAGTCAACAATTTTTTTTGAGTCCATGCCGTGTTTGCGAGCAACCTCTTCAGGATTTCCCCCATGAATTCGAGCTACCATAACCTGCCGCCTACCAAAAATACCATAAGAACGACGATTTCATTTACTTTCACAAGCGCGCCGTAAATATCGCCCGTTAAACCGCCTATCTTTGAAGAAAAATATCTGCCAGCGATTAACGAAATCATAAACACTCCCGCAAAAGCAACCATCGAAAAGAATGACCAGAAAGATGTCAAAAGCGCAATGATGGTTGCAACAACAAACTCTTTAATTCCGCTGTGGTCAGAAAATACTTTTCCCGTCCCCTCGTTTCTCGCGTAAGGAAAAAAAACAATTGCAAGCGATACTGCCCAACGGGCAAGCGTGGGCATGGCCATTAGGACAAGTACCTTTAATTTGCCGGACAAGCTATACAAAAGCGTAAATTTGAGAAGAAACAAAGAAGTCGCGCAAGTTATCCCGTGTGCGCCCACATTGCTATCCTTCATTATCCTAAGAATTCTATTCTTGTCTCCTCTTCCACCCAACAATCCATCACAGGTATCTATGAAACCATCTAAATGCATCCCGCCGTCCAAAGACGTAAGGATAATAATCAAAAAGACATCCGCAACCAACTTGGGAAAAACGTATAACAAAATCCAATTGGAAAGAGTGAGGATTAACCCGAAAACCAAACCCACAAAAGGAAAGAAAGCAACGGATTTTCCCAGAACTTCCGGCCTCACTTCCTCATCGGTTTTGATTGGAAAAGATGACAAAAATTGAAAGGCGGCAATTAAAGTTTTCAAAATCTCACACTCCACAAACGAGAATTAAAGCGATAAACGAAAACAACGCAAAAAAGGAAATTAAATAATGAATTTTTATGGCTTCAGCCACACAGCTTGTGGTCAAAGGACGCAGGGATTCTCCTAATTTGCTTCTTGAAACCGGTTTCCCTCCGTAAAAACTCAAACCGCCCAATTGAACTCCCAAAGTCCCGGCCATTGCGGCCTCGGAAATTCCGGAATTTGGACTTAAGTGCTTTTTCGCGTCTCTTAGCATCATTTTTATACATCCGCCCACGTTCTTTCTTAAAATGAATGCTATAAACGGAAAGATTAAACCGACGATACGAGCGGGAATAAAATTCAATATATCGTCAAGCTTGGCCGACGTGAAACCAAATCGAGCGTATTTTCCATTTCTATATCCAACCATCGAATCAAGCGTATTGACCGCCCTATAAGCAAAAGCCATCGGAGCGCCACCCAAAAAAGCAAAGAACAAGGGAGCTACAACTGCATCATTTATATTTTCAGCCACGGTCTCGATTACAGCCTTCCCCACTTCTTCGGCGTTTAAATTTTGAACATCTCTTCCTACTAATCCAGACAAATTTTTTCGGGCTCTAGCAAGATCGCTTGCCTCTAAGTTAGAAAGCACATCTTTCGCCCTCTCACCGAGCTCTCTACAAGCTACGCTCACATATATAAAATAAGTCCCCAGTAAAAATCCTAAATAATTTGAAATATGACTTGAAAAGGACAAAATCAAGTAAATGAAAAAATAGGACGACATCACGATGAACGACGTTAAAACCAATCCGCCCACAAACTCTAATTGACCCTTCAAAAAACGCCTCAAAACAAGCTCAAATTTCTCTATAAAAAACCCAAGACACCTTACCGGGTGCGGTAAAAACACAGGATCCGCAACCATTAAATCTATGGTAAATGCAAATAAGACCTGAAAAAAAAGCACATTCATCAAATTCCCACCAATTTAAATATTTTCTCGATATCCAAGTTGTTACTTAAAATCGATGCCCAGCGATCAAAACTTTTCTCCCTAAATTCGACGTTATTTTGGAGTTTCGTCTTTAAAGGAGGGAGCTCTTTCTTCTTTCGAAGATTGTTTATAAACGCCCTTCTTACTTTCTCGTCAACAAATAAATCATGTATGTAAGTGCCAAAAACTGTCTCATCTGAGTTTATCGAGCCATCACTCACCTTACCCTTACGCTCTCCCCGGGCGATCGATAACACTCGACTTCCTTTCAAGAGCTTTGTTCTTCCAGAGTGAATCTCATAACCCTCAAACTCTTGACCCTCTATCCCGTGGAAAAGCTTAACGGGTTTTACAAAATAAGCTTTTATTTGTTTTGTAATTTTCTTTTTCCCAAAATAAGTAACCGCGGGCAAAAGCCCAATCCCCTCTATCTCCCTAAATCTTGACTCCAGTCCCTCGGGATCATATAACTTTTCTCCCAACATTTGATAACCGCCGCAAATTCCGATTACGGGAACACCGGATTTATTCAACATTTTAATTTTTTCCACAAATCCGTTTGACCAAAGCCACATCAAGTCCTCAGAAGTGTTTTTGGTGCCGGGAATTATTATGGCATCGGGAGTTCCGATTTCGCTTTTCAAACCAACGTATCTTACCTTTACACCTTCTTCTCTGGCCAAATAATCAAAATCGGTGAAATTGGATATATGGGGAAGCCTTATAATGGAAATATTAATTTCTGAGGGCATGTCTCCCGTTTCTGAAACAGAAACCGAGTCTTCTTCTTGAATTCCGAGATCACGTACATATGGAATAACACCCAACATGGGCTTGCCCGTATATCTTTCCAAAAAATCCAAGGCAGGTTCGAGAAGTTTTCTGTCTCCCCTGAATTTATTGATAATTATTCCAACAACAAGCTCCCTTTCTTCGGACTCGATTAAATCGAGGGTCCCTATGATTGAAGCAAGCGCTCCGCCCTTATCAATATCAGCAACGAGCAAAACCGGGGCTTCAGCGGCTTTTGCTATTGCCATATTAACTATATCGAAATCGCGCAAATTTACTTCAGCGGGACTTCCCGCACCCTCTATGACAACCACATCGTACTTATTCCTTAATTTTTTAAGAGATGCCATCATTTTTTCCCAAGTATTATCTCTAAATTTCTTGTGATACTCCTGAGCCGTCATATCACCAACTGGTTTTCCGTGAATAATGACTTGAGTTTTATAATCCTTCTTAGGTTTTAAAAGAACAGGATTTATATCCACGGTTGGCTCCACTCGCGCGGCCTGGGCTTGAACTGCCTGAGCACGACCAATTTCGCCCCCGTCCTTGGTTACAAACGAGTTTAAAGCCATGTTCTGCGATTTATAAGGCGAAACCTTGCGACCTTTATTTGAAAAAATTCTGCACAGCCCGCAAACAAGCAAACTCTTACCAACACCTGAGGCTGTCCCCTGAATCATTATTGTTTTAGCTTTCATTTCACACTCCGTTAGCCGATAGTCCGCCGTGCCTGCCGGCAGGCAAATAGCAGGGAGTCGGTAGTCTGTTAGTTGGGAATCGGTAGTTGACAGTCATTAGCCCTTCAATAATTTAAGCGGTAAGAATTAAGCATTTAACCTGTACTCCTCTACCCTTTCCCCGTTACCCTACTTTTTAACTCCCAACTCCTAATTGCCAACCAGGGACTTCACCCCTTAATTTTTACTGGAATTCCCGCAACCAACAAATAAACCTCTTTTGCGGCTTTAGCAACCATCTGATTGGTTCTGCCAAGCACATCTCGATAATCGCGAGCCAGTTTATTGTCTGGGACAATTCCCATACCCACTTCGTTTGAGACGAATATGGTTTTACCATTAAAATTGTTTAGCACATTAAGCATTTCAGAAACATTTTTCAATATTTCTTCCTCTGAAAATTTTGCCAAAAGATTCGAAATATAAACTGTTAAGCAATCGATAATTATTACATCAACATTTGAACCAATTTGACGTATTGATTCCGTCAAATCATCTGGAGATTCAATCGTCTCCCAATCGGGAGATCTCCTTCTTTTGTGATTCTCTATTCGTTTCCGCATCTCTTCATCCAAAACTTCCGCGGTTGCTATATAAACAATCCTATTGCCTACCTGCGCAACTTTCTCAGCAAAATCACTCTTGCCAGCCCTTACTCCTCCAAGAATCAATGTTAATTCTGACATTCGCTCATACTCCCAATAATTTTAAAAACATCTCCATTGTCCTTAGCGCTAACGGCCCCCTGTCGATAAAGGTTATTTATTAATCCAGCCGCTTTACCTCCCGTATAATCTCTTTCTTTAATTGGCGTTTCTTCCAGAATAACCACTATTTTTCCCATTTCTATTGCCTTTTCTGCAGCAAATAAGTTCTTAATATTTCCTTCCCCTATGGGAATATTAGCCAAAACCACAAAGTCGACACCTTTAATCATGTCTAAATTCAATTTAAACGCGTCGTCAGAAATTGATGAAAAAGGTGCTTCCGATACAACCTCAATACCAAATTTTTCGGCTACTTCTTCATCAGTATCTAAAACATTTAAAACTCCCGCTGAAACCAGGTAGCCCATATCTCTTAACCCATACATTATTGGTGTGCCAGCTCCGCTTCCACAGATTACATGAATTCTTCCTTTGATTTTATCTCTTAACACGCTAGGTTTTGGAACGGAAGTTATATACTTTTTCCCCGTCAAGGGATTTCTGTGAACCAAAACATCGACCCCAAAAGATTTTAAAATATTGTCATCCGTTAAAACGCTGTCTATCGGACCATCATCAAGAACTAGACCATCTTTTAAGATAATTAGTCTTTTGCAATAAGCCGCAGCTAAATTTAAATCATGTATAACCATAAGAACCGTAAGACCATCTTCGTTTAATTTCTTTACCAACTCCATGATTTCAAGCTGGTAGTTTATGTCCAAATGAGACGTGGGTTCATCCAAAATCAATATTTTCGGCTCCTGAGCAATCGCTTGAGCAATCACCACCCTCTGGGCCTCGCCGCCAGAAAGTTCATTTATCTTGCTTTCAGCAAAACGGAGAGTATCCGTAGACCTCATTGCATTCTCTGTCGCGCAAATGTCTTTTGAGGTCTCCGCGCGGAATCTCTTTAGATACGGAGCCCTTCCCATGGAAACTATTTCATAGACGGTGAATCCAAATTCTGTGCGAAAATTTTGCGGAACTATGGCGAGTTTCTTCGCGATTTGTTTTATAGACATTTCTCTTATGTTTTTGCCCTCCAACAAAACCTTTCCCTTACTCCTTAAAACGCCGGAAACACCCTTGATCAAAGTGGATTTTCCGCAGCCGTTTGGCCCCACAATGCCCACAAAGTCACCTTTTTCGACATTGAAACTCACGCCTTTTATGATTTCTTTACCATCACCGTAACCACAGTAAACATCTTCGAGTCTTAGCATCTAAAACAAGCCCCTCTTGCTTCTCTTTAATAAATAAATAAAAAATGGCGCGCCAAAAAGAGCTGTTATTACTCCCAAGGGAATTTCTGTCGGAGCCATCAATGTTCTTGCCAATAAATCGGAAAAGACAACAAAAGATGCTCCAAAAAGCGCGGAGCATGGAATTAGAAACCTATGATCTGGACCCGTTACTAAGCGAACCATATGCGGCACAATCAGCCCCACAAAACCAATTATTCCGCTAACCGCAACGGCTGAAGCCGCCAGCAAGGATGCCACAACAATAAGTATCTTCTTTATCCTTTCGGCCTCGATGCCGAGTTGTTGCGCCCTTTCTTCCCCGAGAAGCAAAAGATTCAAATCTCTTGAAAAATAAAAAATTAAAGGCAAACCCACAACCAAGAATGGGAGCATCACCATCACGTGGTCCCAATTTTTAGAAGAAAACCCCCCCATAAGCCAAAATATAATAAAATGAAGGTCCTTGGTTCCAAATACCATGACAAAAGAAGTTGCCGCATGAAGCAAGGCCCCTATGGCAACACCGGCTAAAAGAAGTGTTGCCACGGGAACCTTGGTGCCCGTTCTGGCCAAATTGTAAACGAAAAACACCGTTGTGGTTGCTCCAATGAAGGCAAATACCGGAACGAGTGAAAAACCCAACACTCCGAGCCCCTTAAAAATTATCGCCGCAATCGTCGCTCCCAAAGCAGCTCCAGATGACACACCGATAATGTAAGGGTCAGCCATCGGATTTTTGAAGATCCCTTGATAGACCACACCAGAAACAGACAACGCAATCCCCACAAAAACGGCCAAAACAACCCTGGCAAACCTGACCTTAAAAAGTATGGTTTCATAAGTGTTTATCGTGCCCTCATCTAAAGAAATCCTTATATCAAAAATTTTACTTGCAACAATCCTTAAGGTGGCCGTAAGGGGGATCGAAACAGCACCCATTGAGGCTGCAAGCAGCATAACACCACCAAGCAAAATTAATAAAATAAATATGTAACTTATGTTTTTCCCTTTAAATCTATGCATTTAACACCTGTTAACCGGGAGCTTGTTATCCGTTATTGCAAACCCATTACTTTTCCGTCATTGCAGGCTTCAGCCGAAGCAATCTCATAACGAAACTCTTAGACTACCACCACACCCCCTTTGGCCCACCTGACGCCTATGACTCTGTTGGGCATTTGCAGGCAGGTCGTTCACCAGTGACACCCTATGATTGTCTCTACTTAATCCTGACTTTACCTTTTACCCCTCACCTTAACCCTCTCCCGCAAGGGGAGAGGGAAATGTATCTTCTGTTTGATGATAATTCTCTATTTTCCTTTTCAGATGAGAGACTTTTCACAATTCCCCTCCCTGCCGGCAGACACGTCAAGGACAGTTAGGAATGTTTTTCACTTTTGACTTTAACCATAAAACATAAACTCTCTGCTCTCAGTTTCTCATCAATAAAGCTCTGGATGTATAATCTTCGCAGCATCCACGAGGCCATCAACTATCCTTGGGCCCGGTCTTACCACCTTATTTTCATCGATTATGTACACCTTGCCGTCCTTTACGGCTGACATGCTTTCCCAACCTTTTCTTTCTTTAACCTTGCCAGGGTCACCCATGCTTCCCTCGGAGGCGATGATGATTTGGGGATCCTTTTCTATTAGAGTTTCCAAACTTAATTGAGGATACTTTTCTTTAGTGTCGGCGGCGATATTTGTTCCTCCCGACATCTCGACAATGTCAAACATCAAAGCGCCAGGACCAACCGTACTTATAGGATCGTTACAAACCTCGTAATATACAAGGGGTTTTTTATCATCGGAAAGATTAGCAACCTTGCCTTTTACGTTTTCAATTTTTTCTTTCATCTCATCCATCAGCTTCCGTGAAGCACCGGTTTCGCCAGTCAGCTTTCCTACCGTTCCGATGCTTTCAATCACCCCATCAATGCCTTTAGGGTCAAGAATAAAAACGGTAAGGCCCACATCTTCAAACTGATTGATGAGTTTTTGATGCATGCCCGTTCCTAAAATCAAATCCGGCTCAAGTTCAATTATTTTCTCGATGTTTGGTTCGCTAAATCCACCGACTTTATCTTTGGACTTTGCTTCTTCTGGATAATCGCAAAAATCGGTAACTCCGACAACTTTATCCCCGAGTCCGAGGGCAAACAATATCTCGGTGTTGCTCGGAGCAAGGGACACGATTTTTTCGGGTTTTTCTTTAACCTCAACCTCTCTTTGGGCATCATCGGTAATTTTTACCGGAAAAGCGGATTCTTCAACCGTCTTTTCGGTCTTCGAAACACCCACCTTAGTTGTCTCTTTGTTTTGTGACTTGCAACCCACAACAAACGTTGCAAGCGTAAGAATGACCAATATAACCGTAAGCAATTTTGTAAACTTCTTCACTAATCTTCCTCCCCTATTTTTGTAATTTTAAAAAAATTAACGCCAAAAAAACAAAAATCCTCAGGTTCCGCTTGAGGATAAGTTTCAAATCTTTTTCACTTTTCATCACCCCAATCCACGAAGGTATATTTCCTTTAGGCAGGTCTCCTGACTCCCGATTCACCCTAATTGCTGTGCCTTCCCATCCCTCTGCTAAACAAGACAGTGACATAACTTCAGCTTTCGTCATCGGTTACAGTGGCGGGTCCGTGGCCGATTTTCACGACCTTCCCTTCACCTAAAGCTTTATTAAATTAAAATTATGTTATTCAAAAAGATCGAATTAGTCAAATTTTAATCTTCCTGCGCTTATTAAAATAAATTAACTATTTAAAATAATGATAAAATTCAACTATGAGTGAGAAAAAACGCCAAATCGGCATACTCCTGATACTTATAGGAACCGCAATAATTCTATATCCAGCTGCCACATTAATATATGGAAACTACTATCAAAATCTTTTGCTTGAAGAAGTCGAATTAATATCAAAATCAACCCCAACGGTTGAAACCATCGACACAGAGCAAGAAAATATGAAAAAAGAATTCCCGTTAACGGTAATCATTATCCCAAAAATTGGGCTTGCTCAAACTGTTCTTGATGGGATTTCAAAAGACATACTGGCTAAGGGACCTGGTCACCATCCTTCTTCTGTAAATCCAGGTGAAATAGGCTACTGTGTTGTAATCGGTTATTGTAAATCTCATTCCCGCCCCTTTGGTCGGCTGCAAGAACTTAAAAACGGCGATGAAATAATCTTAAAAACAACTGATACTGAATTCACATATCAAATTTACTCATGCGAAGAGACTAAGGCAATGGAAAAAATAACTTTGGACAAAGCCCAAGACAAAAAATTAATCCTCACAACTTGTGTGCCAAAATATCAGGAATCCACTCGATTCGTAATAAAATCAATTTTAATCTCAAGTAAAAAAAGTTAATCCCTTGCTCACAACCGCCGCTCTTTTCTGTTTTTTAATAACAATATAGCGCCTACAATATAAAATGCTGTCCCAAAAAATGTGCTGATTAAAATAGGTGCCTTTAAATAAATTGGGGTTGAAGTTTCCCGCGTAACAATTATTGTTTTTGTAAACACACATTCTTTTTCAACCGCTCTAATAATATGCTCGCCAACTGAAATATCGGGAGGGATAGTGATGCTCAAAGAAAAATATCCCCTTGGGTCAACGATACCGGTGCCAAGAAAAATTCCATAGTTGGAATGAATATAAACCTTGATTTCCGTTCCCGGCGTAAGATTGTCGCCGCTAACCCTTATGGTTTCACCTGGAGATACCTTGGTTGTATTCGTTATTAGCTCTTTTGCTTCACCGCAATAAGCAATCCTAGACATATAGACACAAAAAAACAAAACCAAAATAAGACAACATAAACTATACTTAAGCGTTTTTTTTCTCATACCCATCAATTTCAGCACCGTAATAAAGCTATTATAAACTCAAAATTCACCTTCGCGATAGCACAAAAAACAAACCTTCATTTAAGTAAATAATGTATTTAAAAAGAGGGGGGATCAACAAGAACAAACTTTTTAACATGTGATTTAATAATAAATTAGAATTAAAAAAGAGGCCGGTTGCGCTACTAGCTCCCCGTAATCCAAGCGCCCAAATAAGGATTACGGTTCACGGCATCCTCTTGCCCCTCTAAATATTTTTATCGACCAATTTATTTTAAAACTTTAATATTTTCTTACTTTATAATTCTCATTCGTTCAGCAAAAGAAAAAGTTTCCCCGGTAACATGCAACACTGGTCTTGCCTTCGGTATATCTAGATTGCCATCCTTCATAAAAATATCCTTAACTTCAACGTCCTTGATTCTTCCAACCACAATTACATGGTCACCGGCTTCTTTTTCAAACTCAAAAACACATTCTAGCCAACCAATGCTTTCTTCAATTCTGGGAACGGAAACGATACTGGATTTCATTTCCGTAAGAGAGGCCTGTTCGATTTCGCTTATTCCTTTAGGAAATTTTTCTGAACAAATCCACAATCTTTCAAGAACATCCTCACTGGGAACATTTAAAACAAATTCTTTTGTCTCCCGAATATTTGCCAAAGTATCCCTGCGCGGAGCTGAGGCAAAGGCGACAAGCGGCGGATTTGAAGAAACAGGCATAACAAAACTGAAGGGCGCGGCATTTGCGTTGCCATCCTTGTCTACAGTTGAAATCAAAACCGTGGTTCTGGGCGCCAAAATTCGATAGAACTTTTCTTTTTCCAGTCTCATAAAAGCCCCTTTCCTTGTTCTGAGTTGACGGCTTTCAGCAAAGATTGAATTTCCAAATCCGTAAGGCGACGACACTGGCCAAGCTTTAGCCCTTCGAGAGAAAGAGGTCCGTATTTTACTCTTTTGAGTTTTATTACATCGTGACCAATCGCCTTAAACATCCTCCTGATTTGACGCTTGCGACCTTCCGATATTGTAATTTCAATAACCGATTTTTCCTTACCTTCCTTAATCAGTTTAACATCCGCGGGATAAGTCCTCCCATCATCCAGCTCTATCCCTTTTCTTAGTTTATCCATTGAACGCTTTTCGGGACACCCTTTTACTTCCGCAATATAAGTTTTTTTGAACCCAAACTTAGGATGCATCAATCGATTGGCGAGTTCTCCGTCATTGGTGAAAAACAGAAGACCTTCGGTATCTTTATCGAGGCGCCCCACGGGAAAAACTCTCGTTTCTTCATTTATTAAGTCCATAACCATAGCCCTACCAAAAGAATCACTTGAAGAAGTTAAATAACCAGATGGCTTGTTTAACACCAAATGAATTTTCTCGGGAAATTCAAGAATCTCGCCATTTACCTCAATCGCGTCTCTCAAGGAGTCAACCTTAAAACCAAGTTCTTTAACAATTTTTCCATTAACCTTAACTTTGCCCTGCAATATCAATTCTTCACACTTACGACGAGAGGCAATGCCCGCCTTAGCCATCACCTTTTGTAGCCTTTGATTAGTTGAGAGCCGAGAGTTTGTTTGCTGTGCCTGTTGGCAGACCGGTTGACTTGTCTTTTTATTTTTCATTTAATTTTACCCCTATACCCATCAGTCGGTAGTCTCTTAGTAAGGAGTCGGGAATTGACAGTCATTAGCTCTTTAATAATTTAAGCGGTAAGAATTAATCCTTAACCTGTACACCTCCCCTGACTTTTAACTTTACCCTTTACCCTTTACCCTTTATTCTCTTCCAAGTTTTCAACCGGCTCAGACATCAACTTCAGCTGAAGTTGATGTCTTGTTTCTTCATCGGGAGTAAAATCTTTAAGGGGAGGTAACTCCTCAATGCTCTTTAAACCAAAATTTTCTAAGAAAATTTTGGTGGTCCCGTACATTATGGGTTGACCCGGTCCGCGCTCTCTTCCAATCTCTTTAACCAACCCTTTTTCTTGAAGAGAAGCAACGGATCCAGCCGAATTTACCCCCCTTATCGCGCCAATTTGAACACGTGTTATCGGTTGTTTATAGGCTATAATTGCAAGGGTCTCGAGAGAGGCCTGGCTAAGCTTTCGATAATCAGCGGAAAGAATAAGCTTTTCAACATAAGGACAATAAGCGGGGTGAGTAAAAAACCTGTAACCACCAGCCACTTCGCGAATCTGAATACCCCTGTTTTCCTTTTGGCACTCATCAGACAATTCTTTAATCGCCTTTTCTATTAAGCTCGCTTCAAAACTCGTTACCCCAATCAACTTCTTTAAAGTTAGGGGCTCATCGGCAACAAAAAGAAGAGCTTCTACTATCCCTTTAATATCAGATTCCATAAACTTCCTCCATTAGTTCAAATTCTGGAGCCCCGCAAAACTCCGTTTTAATTTCACCAAAAGTTTCAGCTTGACTAAGTTTTAAAAAACCGCCTTTGTAGAGTTCTAAAACAATCAAGAAAAAAGCGACTATCTCCCCTTTATTTTGACAATCGACTGTAAGTTCACGAAATGTTTGTTTTCTCTTCCTAGAGAATTTATCAACCATCCTTAATAAAACATCTTTAAGACTTATAGGAGCTGGTATAACATGTGAAGTATCAATAATCACAGAATCCGTCTTAGCCAAAAGATTGTTTATAAATTCAACCAGGTCTTCAAGCAACACGCCTTCCAAAAAATCGGGTAGAAGTTTAAGAAACCTATCCTCCAAACCAGCCTCCCGTTTATAAAATCTACTCTCCGATTCAAGCTTGGCTGCCAAACCTAAAGACGCGTTCTTAAACTTTTTATATTCGACCAACCGCGCAATAAGATTTTGTTTCGCCTCATCAGAAGAAATTTCACTCTCTTTGAAATCAGCTTCTTCTCCTGGAATAAGAGTCGCAGATTTTATCTCAACCAACGTGGATGCAACCAACAAAAAACCGCTTGCTACCTCTAGGTCAAGAACCTGCATTTGCTCAATATACGATAGATACTCCTCGGTTATTTTAGCAATTGGAATATCATAAATATCGAGCTTATGTTTCATTATCAAATTTAAAAGAAGATCGAAGGGCCCTTCGAAGACTTCGATCTTTACCTGATAAGACATCGCTAATTAATAGCTCCTTAATTTATTAACTTTTTCCCTAATTTCCAAACCTTACCTTTTCCCTGCCATTAGCCATCTGACGTTTCAATCAAGATTCATCCTTTTCCTTATCTTATTAAGAGTTTCTCGAGCAATGGGCCTTACTTTTTCGGCGCCTTCTCTTAAGATATTCCACACCTCGTCAGAATTTTTATCAAGCTCGGTTCTTCGTTTTCTAAAATCGGCTAAAGATTCGCTTATTCTTTCAGCAAGAATTTTTTTGCATTGGACACATCCGATCTCGCCCGCCCTGCATTCTTCCTTAATTTTATCGACATCCACACTGTATACTTTGTGCAGACCGAAGACCAGGCAAACATCGGGATGACCTGGATCGGTTTTCTTGATACGCGCGGGGTCGGTTATTATTGTTTGAACTTTCTTCAAAATCTCTTCTGGGGTATCCGAAAGATTGATGGCGTTTCCGTAACTTTTGCTCATCTTGCGCCCATCTGTTCCAAGCACCCTTTTTGTGGGAGACAAAATGGCCTCCGGCTCGGGAAAATATTGACCATACAAGTAATTAAACCGCCTGACTATTTCCCTTCCCAACTCAAGGTGAGGTAATTGGTCTTCTCCAACAGGAACAAGTTCACCGTGATAAAGAACGATATCGGCGGTTTGAAGAATAGGATATCCCAAAAAACCATGAGTCGATATATCCTTATAATTGATTTCACTTATCATCTCCTTGTAAGTAGGACATCTTTCCAGCCAGGAAATGGGTGTAATCATGGAAAAATATAAACTCAGCTCCGCAACCTCAGACAAATCTGACTGACGATAAATAGTACACTTCGAAGGATCTAGACCAGCGGCCAACCAATCTACCACCATCTCTTTTATGTCACTTCTTAAGTTTTTCGTTTCATCATATTTGGTTGTTAGGGCATGCCAATCTGCAACAAAGAAAAAACATTCATATTTATCTTGCAGTTCAATCCAGTTTTTTAAAGCCCCGTGATGATGACCTATATGAAGTTTTCCGGTGGGACGATTGCCGCTTACAACTCGCTTCTTCACAAAAACACGCTCCTTTGTAAAGTTAAAATAAATATTGTCCTAAAAAAAGATGACTAAAAAAATTTATGACTGGACCAATTATTGCCCACAATATATCGTTAAAAAAGATGAATATCACCATTAATATGCCCATGCCGTATTGTTCAAATCTGTCGTATTTCTTTGCCAGTTCATAAGGCAAAAGTCCCGACACGATGCGAGAACCATCTAGGGGCGGAACGGGAACAAGATTAAAAACACCGAGCACGATATTTATAAGCGCAAAATAAATCAAGAAGTTTTCAATGATGGGAGTGTAAGAAAATAGCCCGAATCTAAATACAAAACCAGCTGCCGCAGCCATGGTTAAATTAGAAGCTGGACCAGCTATCCCTGTATACATCATTCCTTTGCGCGGCTCTTTAAAATTATAAGGGTTAATGGGAACCGGCTTTGCCCATCCAAATACAATCGGCGAACCGCTGATAACCAAGAGAAGCGGCAAAATTATAGTGCCAAAAAGATCTATGTGAGGTATGGGGTTTAATGTCAGTCTCCCTGCAAGTCGCGCTGTTTTGTCTCCCATCAATTCTGCAACTCGTCCGTGAAAATACTCATGGATTACCACCGACGGAACGAGAGCTATAAAAAACATCAATCTTGTAAGACTAATCAATAACCGTTATCCCCTTTCAGCTCATCAAATTTTAATTTTACGAACGTCGCCTCTTCTTCCCTATTTTTCACCAAACCATTCAGCCTGGCAACAAGCAAATCCCGTAAAACCACATTATACAATGGAGAAACCTCAAATCCTAGTTTCTTTAAATCCTTTCCCGTAAGACTGGTGGAAATGTTTTTTAAGTTGGCAAGATAATAATTGATTCTCTTTCTTGCTTGTGCCTGCAGGCTGCGCGAAAATAGATAAACCAACGATTCCTGAGATAGCTCATTAAGCAAAAAATAGAGCCCGCTGTCATTTTGTTCAACGCAAAGACATAATTTTTTTAACACATCAGGAATCTTTAGAATGCCCTCTTTTAAAATCTTTGCATCCTTTGCTCTGAGTTTCATTCGATCACACCACTCAATCAATTCCTTCTCTTTGAGATTCCCAAACATCGCCATCAAAAGCACTAGCCACTGACGCGTTTTTGTTGAAAAATATACGTCAAGCTGAGGAATGGAATTTAAAACTTCCTTAAAAAGGAGTCCTAATTCAGCTTCAACACATAATTTTGAGTGAAGTGTTTGCAGGGCACCCAACTGCCACAAACGCTCAACGGCCTCCCAGGCGGTTTTTTCACTTAATATCAAAACCAGCTCATACATAACCCTCGCATTGGTCAACTCACCGACTAGCTCCATTTCTATCGCCTTTTTAGCTAACTCTTCAGTGTGTTTGGTCATTTGAAAACCGTAACGCTGTTCAAATCTGACCGCCCTGAAAATTCGAGTTGGATCCTCAACGAAACTTAAATTATGCAACACCCTTATGTGCCCTTTTTGTATATCGCGCTGACCGCCAAAAAAATCCAAGAGCCGTCCAAAGCAAGGTCTATTCAATGCAATAGCCATCGCATTTATGCTGAAGTCTCGCCTTGCCAAATCGTGATGGATGGACGTGAACTCAACTTGAGGTAGAGCCGCAGGGTGTTCGTAGTACTCAAGTCGGGCCGATGCCACATCTATTCGAAAATCGTTGGGTAAAATCACTACGGCGGTCCCAAACTTTCTGTGCGACCTGATGCGTCCGCCAATCTTTTTAACAATATCTTTTCCAAAATCAATTCCGTCGCCTTCCACAACAATATCTACATCAAGATTTCGATAGTTTAAAAGAAGGTCTCGGACAAATCCGCCAACAAGATATACGTTTACACCTTTGTTCTCAGCCAAGTCTCCCAACTCTTTGAGAAACAACTGTATATTCTTTGGTAACAACCGCGCAATTTTCTCTCTTATCTGACCTTGAGTTATACCAGCGCCCATCCTCGTAACGCTCGGGGAAGATAAGTAATCAAGACCGTGGAGAGCACATAGGACATCTGTGCGGGTTACAATCCCCACAACCTTGCCATCATCAAACACCGGAACCCTGCCTATTCCTTCCTCCATTAAGATCTGCTGAATTTCGTGAACGGGCCTATCGGGATCCACAACTAAAACATTGCGAGACATAAAACCCTTCACGGGAGCATGACTTAATCCGTGATGGAGAGCTTTGTCAACATCCCGACGAGAAATCATACCAACAAGTTCCAGGTTTTCAACAATTGGAATACCTGTGTGACCATACCGAAGCATGATCTTTCCTGCCTCAAGAATTGTTGTTTGAGGGGTGATCGTTCGCACAGGTTTGGACATAATCTCCTTTGCGGTTAACGGCTTCCTTACGTGGGCAGAAATTTCGTCAAGAAGTTCTTTCTTTATTTTTTTCAACGATTTTCCCTTAACAACAGCGGATGCCGCTTGAGGATGACCCCCGCCTCCAAACTCCATCAAGATTCTTCCCACATCAACCTCATCAATCCTGCTCCTGCCGATAACGTGAATGCGATCCCTCATCTCTATGAACGAGAAAACAACGTCAACGTTTTCCAAATCGCCGATTTTATGTGTAAGCACCGAGACGCCATCCACATATTCATCTGCTTTGCCAGTTGTAAACATCAAACTGATCCCGTGGATATCTTCAACATAAGCCGAGCGGAGCATTTCGTTTAAAAGTTTGTGTTGCTCCTCCGTCAAAACGAGGTTTAAGAAGTAACTTATCAAATCAATGTTTGCCTTTTGTGCCATCAAAAAAGCCAGCGCCTCGGCATCATCATATTTTGTGGTCGGATACGTAAGCGAGCCGGTGTCTTCGTGAATGCCAAGAGCAAATAAGGTGGCCTCAAAGGGAGATATGGCAATTTGCCTATCCCTTATTATCTTAACGAATACGGTTGTTGTTGAACCAGTTTCTTCGGAAAAATCGCGGGTCGCCTCGATATCCTCGTCGGTTGAAGGATGGTGATCAAAGGTGAAGATTTCCACACCAGGCACCAAGACAACATCTTCAAGCTCACCTAACCTTTCGGCAATTCTCGTATCAACAATTATGACCCTTTTGACGGCGTTTTTATCCAGCTGTTTAACCTCCATGTGGTCAATCAAATCTCGGTGCAAATAGATAAATTCACGCACATTTCGGTTTTGAGAACCCGTAAATACGAGTTTTGCGTCTGGATAAATTTTTTGAGCAGCAACCATCGCAGCCAATGAATCAAAATCGGCATTCACATGACTTACAATAATCTCCATTATCTTCCCATTTCAATTAATGTAATAGCGTATTCTCATATTATCATAGATGAAGCATTTGTGCGTGCACAAAAGAGGCGTGTTAAAACCGAAGGTATGCGTGTTTTGTTCGATTGGGTATAAGATTAATCTTCTATAATCTTATAAACTACATCGTGTTCCCGAGCGTGTTCTTTCACTTTGAGGCCGATTGACTGCCCCGCCTTGGCGCTTTTGATTGAATCATGTTCTATTTGCATCGACTCAACCTTCTGAGTGAAATTGCTTATGTTGCCCTTAACGAAAATTTTATCTCCTACACTTAATTCACCGCTGATTATATCTACAACGGCAACACCAAGATGAGTGAAGTAATGCATTACTTTTCCAATTTCTTCTTCCACTTCATTTCACCCCTTCACTTAATAATATTCGCCCAAGGGGATAGAATTCCTTTTCTATTTTTTATTCTGCTCTTCCAGATCGGCAAGAACTTTTCTTAACTCCTCGATCTCATCTCCATAACCCGACCAATTACCTTCCTGCTGAAATTTAAGAGCTTTATTAAAGTGCTCGCTCGCAGATTTAATCAGATCTTCGATTGTGTTTTCCTCTCCCGACCCAACTTCTTCTGTTTCGGTCTGCTTGAACGTCGGCGCGGTTTTACCAAATATCTTCACCAAAGCATTTTGAAGGTTGTCCTCCATCACCAATTTATTTCCATAACCCAAAATAACTCGTTTGAGTTCCGGCAACTCCCCTTGCTCGGCCTGTAGGTAAAGGGGCTCTACATAGATAAGCGAATCTTCAACGGGTATAATAAGCAGATTTCCCCGTATAACCTCTGAACCTTTTTGGCCCCACAAGGTAAGTTCCCGCGATATCGCGGGATCCTGATTCACCCTTGCCTCTATCTGCATCGGCCCAAAAACCAACTTATCTTTAGGAAACTTGTAAATAAGAAGTTCGCCATAGTTCGGTTCGTCACAACGGGCGCTCATCCACGCAATCATGTTATCTTTCTTGTCGGGAGTAAAGGGAAGCATCAGTAAAAATTCCTCTTTCTTTTCTTCGGCCAACTTCATTATTATGTAATACGGCTCCATTTCAATGTCACTTTCACCATAAATCTCATGAGGTATGGCCCACTGGTCCTCCTTATTGTAAAAGACTTGTGGATCCGTCATGTGAAAAATAGAATACATTCGGGCCTGAGTCATCATAAGATCAACGGGATATCTGATATGAGAACATAAATCAGAAGGCATGGCGCTTGCGGGTTTAAATAAATCGGGAAAAATTTTCTGATAACATTTAATCAAAGGATCATTATCGTCAAAGACATAAAAACTAAGATCGCCATCGTATGCATCCATAACAACCTTGACTGAATTTCTTACATAATTAAAGTTGCCCGTAGGGCTGGAATAAGGATACATATTCGTCTTTGTGTATGCGTCAATTATCCAATAGAGCCTCCCTTGTGATAAGACAAGGTAGGGATCCGCGTCATAATTAAGGAATGGCGCTACCGTTTCAACGCGGGATTTGATTGCTCTCCTAAAGATTATGCGGCTTTGAGGCCCAATCGCATCGCTTAAAAGAAGTTTCATGCTGCCAAATCTTATCGCAAATGCAGCCTTTTTTGCGAAGGAAGAAAGGGTTACGCCCCCACTTCCCCCATATGTTGTGTATTCGTTTTTATTCCCTTTGGGGTAATCAAGCTCTTTGGTTGGCGGATTAATTTTAACTATTATGTATGTGTCGTTTACCTCGCCATAATATATTTCAGGCCTGTCGATCTTTAAATTCACGCTCGTCTTTGGAGGAATATCTTTAATGTAAAGTTCGGGCAGTCCATCACTTGTAACTTTATTTACAGGATTCATGCACAAACCGTAACCGTGAGTGAAAACAAGATGTTCGTTTACCCAGGTTTTTGCGGTCTGAGGAAGCCGTTCGGTTGAGAGTTCTCTCGCCGACAAAGCAACCGCTTCAAAACTCCCGTTAAGCTTATAACGGTCCAGATCAACATCATTAAAGACATAATATGGCCTAATCTCTTGTATTTGACCAAACGTTGTCTTGAGCGGCCTCCAGTCCCAAAGCCGAACACTTCTCGTTGTGCCTTCGTTATTCTTAATATCCTCAAAAGTTAAATTTTCCGCAACGGGCATCACTTTTTCCGTAACTTTATCGAGACCGTATGCTTTATTCGTGTTTTCGATATTGTGTTTTATATATTTACTTTCCTTGGCAAGTTCGTCGGGAGAAACAACATACTGCTGAATGATTACCGGGTATATAGCGCTTATTAAGGAGGAAGCCACAAATATCCCGATACCGATGAGAGGAAGCCGCCATCCTTTATACTTTATGTTTAATATAAATATAGCGGCAATCGTAATTGCAACGATTGCCAGTAAACGATAGATTGGAAGCTGTGCGCTAATATCAGTATAACTTGCACCAAAAGCCGCTCCGCGCGCTGAATATAAAAGCCCGCAAGCACGCAACGTGTGCCCCCACGCTAAAACTAGGAAAAATAGTCCGAAGAGAACAGATATGTGAGCTTTGACGTGTGGAGCAAGCCTAAAGAACCCGTTCCTGCCAATGATTATTCCCCGATATAAAAAATATGACAAAGCCGTAATCACCATGGTTATTCCTATTGCAACCAAGAGCCAGCTATAAATCTGACGAAAAAGCGGCAAGGTGAATACGTAAAAAGATATGTCGCGACCAAAAATGGGGTCTTTACTTGCAAAGGAAACCTTATTTAAATAGCGAAGCGCATTTAACCAGAAATCTTTTGCAGCGGATGCCATGATGAAACTGAAGAAAAGTGAAATCCCAATGAAAATTGGCGTAAACAACTTTCGAGCAATCGGCGGGCTCAGGACAACTATCTGGTTTTCGGATTCAAGCGTATATTTTGGAGCAAGCCGCGATGCCAAAAATACATTCAAGTAAACAAAAGCAAAAAATATCGCGCCGGGAATAAAAAAGAGAAGAAGCTTGGTAATTAAAATTTTTAAATAAACGGAAGAGAAATTAAGCTCAGAAAACCACAAAAAATCTGTATAAATTCCAACAAGCGAGCCTAACAAATTGAGAGCAACAACTGCGACAAGAAACAAAATAATAATTAAAAATCTTCTCATAATACACTCCTTCGTCGATATATATAAAATAATGCTAACATAGTTTGGGCGTTTAAAATAGCAACATCCTATTGGCTAATTGATAGTTTCCTAATATTATAGGGTCAATGGAGTTGGCCATGAGAATTTTATTAGTCGAAGATGAGCAAAAAATTATAAATTTTATAAAAAGAGGACTCGAAGCCGAGTATTACACGGTAGATTTTGCCACAGATGGTGAAGACGGCTTCTTAAAAGGGCTAAACGAGGGCTACGATCTCATCTTGCTCGATATAATGCTTCCAAAAATTGGTGGTTTTGAGCTCACCGAAAAACTGCGCGAGCGAGGGATAAAAACCCCAATCCTCATGCTTACCGCCAGAGATACGGTTGAGGATAAGGTCAAAGGACTTGATGTTGGAGCCGATGATTATCTACAAAAACCTTTTTCCTTCGATGAGCTCTTGGCAAGAATCAGGGCCATTTTAAGAAGGGGCGCGCCTGTTAAAACCAACCTGATAAAGATCGCCGACTTGCAAATCGAGACCGCCTCTCACGAAGTTAAAAGAGGCGCCAAAAAAATTGTGCTAACCTCCCGTGAATATGCGCTTCTAGAATACCTTGCGAGAAATAAGAACAGAGTTTTAAGCCGAACGCAAATTGCCCAGCACGTCTGGGGCTATGACTTCGACACGGAGACAAATGTAGTTGACGTTTATATAAGATATCTTCGTAAAAAAATTGATGAAGGCTTCAACAAAAAAATTATTCAAACGGTGCGTGGCGCCGGATATAAGATTGGTGAGTAAACATGTTTAAATCATTTAAAGCAAGGCTGGTCATCGGATACACGCTTATTTTGGTTTTGGTTTTGGCCCTTTTTAGTGCGATAATATACACATACGCAAAGCAGCAAACCTACTCAAGAATCGATAAGTCAATCTCCCACAGATTGGAACAATTTGAAAACAGCAACGGAGTACACCTTAAAGGATTTAGGGGAATGGGCAAGGGTATCGGCGGCAAACAAGTTTTTCTTGAAGAAATTATCGATTTCCAAGGCAAAGTTATCTCAACAAATGACCTTTTTGGAGAAATCAAAATCATAATTGATGAAACCACTCTGAGCCAAGCCGAAAACGAGCCCGTTATAACCAACACAACGCTAACCGATGGCTCAACGGTAAGAGCAGGAATAAAAAAGATTGATGACGGTTATTTTATATCCGCCCTGCCCCTTTATGAAAGCGAGCAAAACATATTTTCTTTGAGTGCGTCACTTCTGGTCGGAAATATCATATTTGTTATAATCTCTCTCATAACAGGCACTGTCTTCGTAAACCGCGCGCTTAAACCAATAAAAACGATAACCGAAAAAGCCGCCCAAATAAGCTCGGGGAACTTGAGCCAACGCGTTAACTTAAAAGGGCCAAAGGATGAGCTAAAAAAACTCGCCGATACATTCGACGAAATGATAGAAAAGTTAGATGACCTATTTAAGGGACAGAAAAACTTCTTCGCGGACATCTCCCATGAGCTCAAAACCCCCTTAACAGTGGCAAGAGGAGAGATCGATGTGGCGCTAAGAAACCAGAAAACCACAAAAAAAGATTTAAAAAACGCTTTAAACAATGCTCAGGAAGAGCTCGAAAAAATGACAATAATGGTAAATGACCTCTTGAGTTTAGCGCGCGGCGAGGACTATAAAAAAGAGCTAAAAATCGAAAAAATCTCGGCCAAGAAATTCTTGCAAGAAATCATCGATAAATCGACAAATCTCGTAAAATCAAAAGGGGCCAAAATATTTATGGACGACTTTGAAGATTTTTCTTTTAAAGGAGATGTAGCGAAGCTAGAAAAACTCTTCCTTAATCTCATTGACAACGCAACCAAACACATGTTTAAACAAGGCACTATAAAACTTAAAGCAAAGCGAGAAACCAATTTTGCGATATTAAGTATCTCGGATGATGGAATCGGTATTCCCAAAGAAGACATTCCGCATATATTTGAGAGATTTTATAGGGGAGAAAAAAGCGCTTCGGGAGGAACCGGCTTAGGTCTTGCTATCGCAAAAAGCATAACTGAAGCTCACGGCGGAAAAATAGAGGTTGAGAGCACCCCCAATAAAATAACTACCTTTTCTGTCTATTTGCCCCTGAAGCAAAGTTAATAATCCTCCGTCTTTTTAGCTTATTGGTTTGTTGTTTATAAATTTGGTCGATGAGTTTGTTGGTTTTTCAAGTTTGTCAAGCCTGACCCCTGTTTTTCACTTTTAATTAGTTGATTTGAGCAAGCAAAGATTTAATTTCCTCTAAGTTCTTTATTATCTTTAAGTCTTGATTTTCTTTCATCGAGTCGAGCTCTTCTTGTATATGTTCAATTTCCAGCTCCGCTTTGAGATTTATTTCATAGTCATGATCGGCTTGGAGTCTGTCTTTTTGGACCTGTCTGTTTTGACTCATCATGATGATTGGCGCCTGCATGGCAGCCAAGCAAGACAGGATTAGATTCAAAAGAATATAGGGATAGGGATCAAACCCTTTGTTGTGCGCGATAATCGTTTGATAAATCATCCAAAGAAATAAAGAGATCATAAAGATAATAATAAATGGCCAACTTCCTCCAAATGAAGCTACCTTATCAGCAACTCTTTGGCCGAGGGTCAACTGCTCTCGAAATTTTTTGTTGATATTCCTGGCCAAATACTTCTTACCGGTTTTCTCACGAAATTTCATACCACATACCCCCTTAATTTTAAATTTCCAAAAAAAGTATATCATATTGAAGACAAAACATTGTTTCAACTTGCAATCTTCCCCCTACATTTAAAAACTCGTCCTTTGACTTCCCCAACAAATCCGTTAATTTTCAGTTTTCTAATCAAATTCTAATCTTTTTCTCATCGTTCTCTAATCTTCGTGCCCGATTATTTAATTAGAAAGTCTTAAAAAAAATAGGAAAGGAGTGAGAAAAAATGAAGTTCAAAGCATCAACTGCCATAGCAGTCTTAGTTATCGTTCTTTTGATCGCCGGCGTTGCTTACGCTGTAACAAACAAGTCGGCGAAGGCAAATCACAAGGGTAAAGGTCAGCACGAAATGGTTTCTTCTAAGAGTTCACATGAAGATTGCGGCGGCAATTGCAGCAAATCAGATTCCCACAAGAAAGGAAAAGGTTCGGCTTGCTCAGATAAAAAAGAGACTCATTCAAAGAAGAGCGACGCGGGCGATCGCGAGGAGTACGAGCACGTATTCGTCAATCTTCAGGGTAAAACAACTGAAGTCAATTTAGCCGAAGGAAACAGCATTAAAATTGAAGCTGAAGATGGCAATGTTTATGAAGTTGAAGTTGGCCCTAGATGGTTCTGGGAAGAGAAAGGTATAAATATTTCAGAAGACAATGAGCTCCTCGTAAAAGCGGTAAAAAACCCTCAAGACGAGGCTTCAAGCTACGGTGCGGTTGCAATTAAAAATATTTCAACCGGAAAAACGGCAACTTTAAGAACGCCAGAAGGCGAACCGCTTTGGAAAGGCGGCAAAAACAGCCATTAATCAGGTAAGCAGAAGGGGCGAAATCGCCCCTTCTGCACCCTACGGAAGGAGGTGCAGACGTGTTAACCAATTTAAAAAGTAAATACAAAATAACAAATTTAGATATTGTGAGATTTATCAGCCAGTTTGGCTTTTTTTCCTTCATTTTATATATTTCCATAGGTCGCTTAGTCTATGGTGGAGGAAAATTTGGCTTTCCCTCTTTGGGCACATATTCTCCATTTGGAGGATTCGTAAAGATTTTTCAAAATTTGGGCGCGGGAACATATATATTCAGCATGCCCCTTACTAAGCTTATACTCCTGGGAGCAACCGTTCTAACGGCGGTCGTAGCGGGAAGAGCTTTCTGCGGATGGATATGCCCATTTGGAAGCGTTCAGGAGTGGTTGAGTTTACTGGGTAGAAGAGCCTTCCCTGAGCAAATCAAACTCCCCGAAAAAATTGACTCCGCGTTAAGATATATAAAGTATATCATCCTCGCATTGATCTTAACGGTTGCCGCAACCACGGGAGCAATGATATTTAAGCTCTTTAACCCCTATTCCGCCCTGTTTCACTTCCTGCCTGCCGGTAGGCACGGTGCGGGATTGTGGGGTAACGTGACAATTGGCGCGGCAATCACAATGGCGATTTTTTTGACGCTTTCAATGTTCATTGACAGGGCTTGGTGCCGATACGCTTGCCCATTTGGGGCGATTCAAGCGCTATTTAACAAGATAAGCTTCATAAAACCAGTGAGAAACGTCGATATCTGCAAAAACTGTAAGCAGTGTTCTCAAATATATTGCCCAATGGGTATCGAAATATCGACCCTTACTGAGACTTCAACAGAATGCATACGATGTCTGCGATGCGTTGATAAGTGTAACTTTAACGCCGTAGAAGCAAAACTCGAAGGATGATGATAATGATGAAAATAAAGAAGGAAATCTATCCCGTAATCGTCATAGGGATATTTATGGGGATCATTTATCTCTCAAAAATTATAGGCTTGTGGCAAATCAGGGGCGGATGTTAGTTCCGTCCCTCTTCCTTAACTTTTCTCGCTTCATTGAGCCTGTAATATAGATGTCCCACAGGCAACATCAATATTAAATAAAAGACAAAACAAAAGAACAAAGGAACCGCAATAAACAATAATAACCAAGTTAACCCCTGCAAAACATTCCCTTGCGAAAGCAACTTAAGCATACCGGGAGAGAAGTTATAAATAACAGCAATAGATAACACTATCCAAATCGCGGTTGCGATGACTCTCCAAATTTTAAAAAACAATTTCATGTTAACTCTCCGTATATAAATCCGTGCTTAAATACTTATCGCCGCTATCAGGAAATATGGTAACTATGGTCCCTTTTTCCATCATGCTTGCCTGCCTCATCGCTTCAAACATGGCAACTCCAGACGATATCCCGACAAAAATCCCTTCTTTTTTAGCAAGCTCTCTTGCCGTTTTGAAAGCGTCTTCGTCTTTTATGATAACCTTTTCGGTCATTACGCTTTCATCATAAATCGGAGGAACGTAACCTTCCTCCAGGCACTTTAAACCTTGAATCTTGGAATTTACGGGCGGCTCAACCCCTACGATTTTTACATTTGGATTAACTTCTTTTAGTCTTTTGCCCGTTCCCATAACGGTTCCGCTGGTCCCAATCCCCGCTACAAAAACATCGACATGACCCACCTGTTTTAAAATATCGTTTCCCGTCACTTCGTAATGAGCAAGCACGTTGTTCGGGTTGGCAAATTGATGTGTAGCAAAATATTTGGGATCTTTGGCAAGTTCCTCCGCTTTCCTTATGGCCCCCTGCATTTTTCCTTCAGCCGGTGTGAGAAATAAATCAGCGCCATAGGCCTTAAGCGTTTTTCTTCGTTCTATGGTCATCGATTCGGGCATAACAATTAAACACTTGTAACCCTTTATGGCCGAAACCAAGGCAAGACCAATTCCAGTGTTGCCGCTGGTAGCTTCGAGGATTATTTTATCCTTTGTAAGCTCCCCGGATTCCTCGGCTTTCTCTATCATATACTTTGCCACTAAGTCCTTGATCGACCCGCCCGGATTCATCCCTTCAATTTTTGCGTAGATTTTTACATTAGGATTCGGATTCATCTTATTAATTTTTACTACTGGAGTTTTCCCGATTATCTCTAAAATACTTTCAGCCATCATTCCTCCATTATTAGTCGATATTTAATGAACTACCACGGACTTACGTCAGTGGTTTCCAACATTTCAAGCTTCGCTTGTCCTAAGTCTTCTTTTGTTGAGGTATCTTGTCTACCTGTCGGACAAAAGGGATGCGGTCCAGTTTTTTTTGTCTCTCATGTGTTTGAATTATAACCCCGAGATTGCTTCACTTCGTTCGCAATGACAGAACAAGATTTCTCCTAAGAAACAAGCTCGCCACTCTTAGCGCAGCTCCTGTACCAGGCATACCAAAACCTGCAATGACCGCTATGGTTACCCTCCTTAATCCTTAATCCTTAATCCTTAATCCTTAATCCTTAATCCTTAATCCTTAATCCTTAATCCTTAATCCTTGCCTTTCGACAATCAACCATCCATCACTAACCGATTACGTCAATTATAAGTGCTTTTTTCTCAGGTTTTTCTTTTGAGATATTTATAGCATTATCTATAATCGTATCGGCTCGGTCAAGCAAGTCCATATCATTCGCATGAATTTCGGCCAATATATCTTCCTTCTCAATGTAATCTCCAACTTTATGCTTTAAAACAATTCCTACGGAGACATCAATTTTACTTTTTTTCGTTGTTCTTCCCGCGCCAAGCTCAAGCGCAGCTCTCCCTACAGCTTCAGCATCGATTGACGTAATATAGCCACCATTTGAAGCCAAGTAGTCCGATATCATTTTCGCTTTCGGCATCCTAGCATAATCTTCGATCACCTTGCCGTCACCTTGCTGCGCCTCGATAAGTTGAGTGAGCTTATGTAGGGCTTTACCTGACACAATAACTTCTTCCGCTTTTTTTCGAGCAGATTTTATATCCTGCTTAACCTCACCCAGAACAAGCATATACGAGGCCAACGTTAAACAAAGTTCCGTTAAGTCTTTGGGACCGTGGCCTTTAAGTGTGTCAATTGCCTCCTTGACTTCAAGGGCATTACCCACTGCAAATCCAAGCGGTTCATCCATTGCGGTAATTACCGCAATGGTCTTTCGACCCGCTTCTTTGCCAATCTCAACCATAAGTTGCGCCAGCTCTTTTGCTTTATTGAAATTTTTCATGAAAGCCCCGGAGCCGAGCTTTACATCTAAAACAATCGCGTCAGCTCCACCCGCGATCTTTTTGCTCATAATGCTTGAGGCAATCAAGGGGACGCTTGAAACAGTGGCAGTAACATCCCTCAATGCGTAGATCTTTTTATCGGCCGGATTTATATTCTCGCTTGCCCCAATAATGGAAATACCAATCTTCGATACCTGGTTAATAAATTTTTCCATCGAGAGAGATGTGTTAAGCCCTGGAATAGACTCAAGTTTGTCGATGGTCCCCCCAGTATAACCCAAGCCGCGCCCCGACATCTTAGCAACCGGCACCCCCGCGGCCGAAACTAAGGGCGCAACTATTAATGTCGTCTTATCTCCAACGCCCCCGGTGCTATGTTTATCCACCTTTATGCCTGAGATCGAACTTAAATCCACTGTTTCGCCGGAAGAGGCCATAATTTCAGTCAAGCTAAACGTTTCGCTTTTGTCTAAGCTATTTAAATAGCAGGCCATAAGAAACGCAGCCATTTGATAGTCGGGAATTTCCTCATCAACAAACCCTTTTATCATAAAACCGAGTTCGCTTGGTTTAAGTTTTTCGCCATCGCGTTTTTTAGCTATAACATCATACGCGTTCATTTGTGCCTCTAGTAGAAAGAATAATCTAATCGAGACAATACCAAAAACTATGCTCCGTAACAAGGTTTCGAATTGACTCATCAAAAAAGTATCTGAAATTGATTCGTTGCCTCACATAAAAAAGTATTCGAAATAATTGGTCCGCCTAGACTATCTTTGTTACGCATAAGATGGTCTAAGGAGGCCAATAAGATG
>Ga0209614_1000311_pt1 | contig 44721 bp, 47 predicted proteins | sample BlaSprsedimmetaG_FD_185484 | JGI IMG/M metagenome (GOLD analysis project Ga0209614, IMG submission 185484) | Hot spring sediment bacterial and archeal communities from California, USA to study Microbial Dark Matter (Phase II) - Blank Spring... ...
CGCAAGGCCATTTAAACCTTGCCGAAACGTTCCGGATTTGCGCTGAAATCCGGGCTTCCCTCATCTCCCGGAAGCCGGAACACGCAGGGGGCCGCTCGCGCAGCACCCCGCAGCTCCGAGGTCCTCACAGGGGAACAATGTAGGTGCCGATCGATATTAAACCTTGCCTAGCTTCCGGAAAGGAGCTGATATCTGGCGTTGTAATATTGATCCCGATGCATAATTGATGCCCGATGTCATTCTGGCTCTCCGGCGCATTCTCTGGCGGTATTGTGGCGTGTTGCATGCGTGGTATCTCATCCTGGTACCTATTTTCTCCGCTGGTCGCCGGAGATGGTGGTGGCGTACTGCGAGTGTGGTGACCCTCCACACGCGCTCTGCGCGCGACCCTCGACAGAGCGCGAAATCCCTGCCGCAGTACGCGGTCTCATGGTCTGCCCGTCGCACTATGGCGCCAGCAACGCCTTGAGTGGCACACGCATTCGTGTCAAAAGGCCTCCCATGATCTCTGCGGGATCCACTAATGCGCATATCCTGACCATGATGTATGCGCTCGCATGGCCACCTTGCTAAGTGTGCGTCGTGCGAAAAAATGTATTCCTGTCTACTGTGGGTGGGTTTGTTCTGCACGAGGGTTGCTTCTATCTTCTTCTTGATTCAAGTTCTTCGAAGATGTCGTCAAGTTCGATGTCGAGTGCTTTGAGGGCGACGAGAATGTGGAAGACGAGATCCGCGGTCTCGGAAACCTTTCTCTCGTATGATGTATTTTTCGCTGCAAGGAGAAATTCAGTGCATTCCTCCCCTACCTTCTCAAGTGCCTTGTCGACACCTTTCCGGTGGGTAAGGATCCCGCTGACATATGATTCTTCTGAAGGATGTCTTGCACGGTCGCCAATGATTTCCCAGAGTTCTTCAAGTGTGCTGCACCCGCTCATGTTCATCTCTCCCGGGTTCCTTTTCGACCACAATCTCTCCGATCTCGATTCCGAAACATCGCCTGCTTAGTATTCGCGCCTTTTCAATATTTGCCCCGCCTCTCCCTATCGCAATGCCGAGATCGGCTTTTTTCCGGATGATAACGTCACACTTTCCTGTTGTTTCATCTTTCTTGAGCCCCCCCACCTCAACCGGTTTGAAGATGTTGGCGATGAAGGATTCGGGTTCGGACGCCTCCTCGACCATCTCAATGCGCTTGCCGAGCACCCTTTGCATTTTTCTGATATTGTCTCCGTGTTTTCCGATAGCCATGCCCATATCGCCTTTTTTTATCACGTATATCACCCGGTCAAACTGGTCGTCAATGATGCAGTCTATTGCTGTTGATCTGGTGAGAATACGTAATTCTTCAATATATCTCCGTTCTTTAAAACCCAGTGTGCGATGCATCGTCAAATTCATAAGTGGTTAGATTCGATCTTCCATTAAAGCTATGGGTTATTTGGGATTTCCCACGGTTGGGGCCTGATGCTCTGCACCCGGCACGTTCCCGTGTGCGCGGGGTGGAGTATCGTTCATGAAAACATTTCTACACGACCAATTCTTGGAAAAAAAGGATATATATCACAATTAGAATATTACGCCGGCGAAATTATTTATTTTGCCCTTACCGATAGTACGATGATAACCAATGTTCGGGAGACATGACTATTCATTTCAATATTCCAGCGATTGTATTTCCTTCGGAATTGAGCGTGATGGGGATATTCATCGATATTTCCGCAAAATCGAGGGAGGAGTGAAGGTAGAAAAAAGCGTCATCTCTCAGCGCGGGAAAATTGTCGTCTGCCCCATCGAACCGGTCAATCTGCCGGAAAAAGTCGCCACCTACATGGAGATCGACTTCGATCCCCTTTTTCTGGAACCCTTCAGCAAGACAACAATATATCTTACGTTTCCAATTGAAATCGGCGTATTTGTTGTTGCAAAAAAGGATATCAAACCTCTGGATGTTTTTTCATTTATCCCACAAAAATACTCCCTGTACGGTCCTTCAAATGGTGGGGTGATTTCTCGATGGGCATACAGTCCCGTCTATGCAGCGATACCTGAGGTCAATCCATTCGAGTGCGGGGTAATGCAACTCACCCTGCACAACACCACCCGAGAATGGGTCGAAGTTGCCCGTGCGCTCTTTGAAGCCTACAGCATGAAGATCTATTACTCCGATGAACTGGTCTCGATGTCGGCAATTATGCGAATACTCTCTTCGAAGACGGCGGAAACCGAATTTTTCAAGGAACCGCTGGTCGAGGGGATGAAAAAAGCCATTGAGTTCTACCTCGGCCGCGATATCCCTGTGGTAAAACACAACGGCATGATGGAATGGGGGCTTGTGTGATGGTCATCCTGGAACGACTGCAGGAACTGCTCCAGACGCCCCTGTTCGGGACGTCACTGAGCGTGGGCAATCTGCTGTGGCTGGTGGTGATCCTCGCCCTCTCTGTGATCCTCGCACGTCTCACCGTGACCAATCTGCGGCGCGCCCTTGAGAACAGGATGTCGAAAAACGAACTGGAAATCCTCCTCAAACTCATATACTTCACCATCGTCATCCTTGGAGTTGTCATTGCACTGCCGAACATTATCGCCGATCTCTCCGGTCTTCTTGTGGCGGGCGGAATTCTGGGTATCATCATCGGTTTTGCAAGCCAGAGTGTGGTATCAAATTTTGTTTCCGGCCTCTTCCTGATGGTGGAACAACCGGTAAAGATCGGTGATAACGTGAATGTGGGATCGATTTCAGGAAACGTGGAGGATATTAGCATCCTCTCCACCACGGTGAGGACCTATGACGGCGTTTTTGTGCGGATACCCAATGAAAAGGTGTTCAACTCGGATATAACAAACTACTGGGCAAATGTAGCGCGGCGTTTTGATTATGCGGTGGGGATCCGATACCAGGACGATGCCGGAAAGGCCATCGGCATCATCAAAAATGTCCTCAAGGATCATCCTTTTGTCCTGCAAAGGCCATCTCCAACGGTTTTTGTTGAAGAGCTTGGTGATAACGGCGTCAATATCACTGTGAAAATCTGGTCGCCGGCCAGGGTCTGGTGGGACGTAAAAATCGAGCTCCTCTGGAAGATCAAGGTGGCGCTTGAAGCGGAAGGCATCGAGATTCCGTTTCCCCAGCGCACAGTCTGGTTCCCCGAACCGCTTAAAATGGAAGAGCGCCAGAAGGTTCCCCACGAAAAAGGGTAACCCTTTTTTCTGTTGATTGCAGGTGAAGAGGATCCGGATCGAACCCGCCGCAGGGTTCAGAGCATATGCACTTTCCCTGCCCCCCCGGGAATATAGGTCCCGGGGATTGTTTCAACGATTGCCTCCAACCCCTGGGTGCAGTGCGAGGCAGAGACATAGGACAGTGACGTGAGAGCTTCGATATCTTCTTCAGACACGGTATGGAACCCTCCCATGGCTCCCCATACATTTCCTTTCGATGCGGTATACCGCAGAATGGCGCCGATATGCGGGTGGGCGCACCCGGTGATAAGAAAAAGCCCGCCTCGAGACGCGATTGCAAGTGATTGTTCGATAATTGCATCCCCGAGCGGCCCGGTGGAAAAGATCGTATCGGTGATTTCTGTCCACCGGTCGACAAACACCGGCGTTGCATATCGCTCCACACGATCGAGGGTCTCGTCAGAAAATGCCCGCAACACATATGCCACCGGCGATGCACCTGCCTCAAAAAGGGCTGAAAGGCCGCCGTTATGGTCCCAGTGGTCGTGAGAAAGCACGAGCGCTTCCACATCGCGAGGATCAATCCCGAGTTTGTGCATGTTCTCGAGCAGTATTCGCCCGTCACCTCCTGTGTCGAAGAGCAGTCGTGCTTCTTCGATGTAGCAGGAAAACCCCCATTCCGCAGTGAGTCGGGGATCGTGGAGCATGTTGTTATACACTTCGATGATTTTCGTCATTGTCGGTTCTCTCCCTACTTCCCGTATGTGCTGTTTGACCATCTACCTGTGGATTGTTGCAGGGAACGCTGCATCGCATGACGCCCTTGCGCGGATGTTGACTCTGCAGTTGCCTCCCCCGCCAGCACCGGTGGGGTGGCAACCTTTTTGAGACAGGAAAAGAGTGGTGTGGGTGAGATGCTACCCGAGAAGATAGGTAATGGTCACGGTTGCTGTGACATCAACATCGCTCGGCTCGATCGGGGTGGGAACCGACATGGCCATGTCGTATGCAGGCGTCTCTGCGTAGCGGACAGGATATACCGGTCCCCCGACATGGATCTCCTTGACGCCGACGATGGCAAGATTCATTGCGCTGGTGACCGCGTCTGCATCGTTGCGGGCATACCGGACCGCCCGGCTGAGCGCTTCAGTGCGCAGCTCAGCGGATTTTTCGTCGCTGAGGCCGAATGAGAGATAATTCATCCTGTCGGCGCCGGAGGCGACCGCGAGATCGATGACCTCGCCGGCCCGGTCGATCTCGTCGAGAGATACCAGCAATGTGTTGCTCACGCGGTAATACTTAATTTTGTCATTCCAGCGTATGGAACTTGAAACGGGTTTGTCATCGTACACCGGATAGATAGTATATCCGGTCGTGCTCAGGTTGTCTTCGGAAAGGTCCGCTGCTTTGAGGGCATTGATGACTTTCGTCATTCGCGCAGCGTTTTCTGCCTGTGCGGTTTTCACATCGGTGTGCTCAGTCTCCACCGCGAGGGATATCTCCGCCTGATCGGGGGTGGTGGTCACCTTTCCTGTGCCGGTGACATGGATGACCCGATCATTGCATGAATCCTGCTCTGTCTGGGCTGCGCCCGGAGCTAAGATCGCAATGCATGCGACCAGCAGCACCGCCATGAAGAGGGCTAGCTTTTTATTGAGTGGCATAGAGGCATGGTTGGTTTTGCACATCAAAAGCCTACCCTTGGGTTCGAATTTTTTCGTAACTATCGCCGGGAATTCAGTATTCACCGTGAATTCTTCCCTCATACCGGTGCAATCAAACGCTGTGCGCTGCATTCCCTTCCCGTCGTCTCCTCTCACCTGGTGAGGGAGCTGACCAGGCGGGCGATCAGGACGGCGATATACAGCTGTCCTATCACCGCCTCGAACATGGCCATCGATTCCGTCACGGGGATGAGAGGGGTGATATCCCCATAGCCCAGCGTGGCGAGCGTAATGAAACTGAAGTACACGTAAGCCGTCGCGTTCTGCACATTGGAAAGTGCGCCGGGAATGAGCATGTCGACAAACTGGTAAGACAGCGCCCAGGTGATGCCGAGGCAGAGGTAGATGCCAATCGCACCAAAGATGGTATCCCTCGTAATCCGCTTCTCCCCCAGCACGGATGAAAGAATAAAGAGGCACAGAAGTGAGAAAAAGAGGATTGAGAAGATCAAAACAGACAGTTCCGAGGAATCGAATGGAAGGTCGCTGACGATCCAGCGGGCGAGGATTGCCGGGATGCCGATGATTATCCCGAGAACGAGAATGACCCGGTTGCGTTGCATAGCATGGATGCCTGAGAAAATGACGAGTGTAAATGGTAGTTTAAGGACAGATTCGCCATATCCAGCCTGATCGGCGAGAGGAAATGCAAGGAGCAGGAGGATGATTGAGAGCAGGAAGACTAAGAACCTGTTCTCATACAGAATTTCATGCGCGGTTGGTGGTGTTGTGGTTTTTCCATCTCCCATTGGACGTTCATCCCGGATTCGCCGCCTGCATCGCTCACACCAGCACTCATATGTTTCACCGCATTGCGGAATTGTCTCATGATGCGTGCCGATTCACGTGCGGTTGGCAGGTGTTTATCATTATTCGCCACAATATATATTACCGATCTGTAAATGTTCTCGAAGAATGCCGTGTGCATCGACAGGCGCATGGACTGAACGAATATGTGCGTCAGTGAAGCATTCCGGGCGGAGGGCCGCAGATGGAGTGAGCATGCATCCGGCCGACTCCAGATCAGAGACGTGTCTGTGCCTGTTCCCGCATATAGGAGAGCAGGTAATAGGGCCCCCCCACCCCGCGTCCCGTAGATCCGCTGCCTTTCCACCCGCCAAAAGGCTGGGCGCCCGGCCATGCGCCGGTGGTCGCCCCACCCTCGCGGTTGGCGTAGACGACGCCGAACTGTATGTGGTCAAAGAAATATTCCACCTCGTGCTGATTCTCCGAAAAAATACCTGCAGTAAGGCCGTATTCGGTAGCGTTTGCCTGGTGGAGCGCCTCCTCGAGCGTGGTAAAGGTATCGACGACGAGGAAGGGTACGAAGAGCTCGTCGGTTAAGAGGCGATGTCCTCTCGGGATGCCGGTCACCACCGTCGGCGTTACATAGTAGCCTCTCGCAAACGCGCCTTCGTTGAGGATCTCTCCCCCGGTGACAATCGATCCGCCGTTTTTAATATCATTTTTCGCCATCTCGACGGCATCTTTATAGGTGCTCCGCGCCGGTTCATTGATGAGGGGGCCGACAAAAACGCCCTTCTCGCGCGGGTCACCGACCTCGAGCGCCTCGACGCGTTCTTTCAAGGCATGGATGAACGGGGAGGCGATCTCGTTCTGGACATACACCCTTGATGTTGCACTGCATTTCTGCCCTCCGTACCCGAAAGCTGCTCTGGTAATCCCTTCAACCGCGTGTTCAAGGTTCGCACTGGACATGACGATGGCGGGGTTCTTGCTTCCCATTTCGGAGACCACGGGCTTGGGGTATGGCTGCCGCGAGGTATATTCGCGGTGGAGCCACATGCCCACCTCCCGCGATCCGGTGAAAGCGATCCCGTCCACATCCGGGTGTGCCACAATTACATCGCCGAAGGGGCCGCCGGGCCCGGTCACGATGTTCAGGACGCCGGGGGGGATGCCGCACTGTATCAGGATCTGGTAGAGTTTCAGCCCGGAAAAGGGGGCGACGCTGGTGGGTTTGAACACGACGGTATTTCCCGTGAGGAGCGCTGCCGATGCCATGTTCGCTGCGAGGGCGATAGGGAAGTTGAACGGGGAGATGACCGCCCAGAGACCGTAAGGGCGCAGTACGCTCTTGCATTTCTCTCTTGGGTCGTTCGAGGTCTGGGGGAGCACGTAGCCTTCATGCTGTTCGTACACATCGCAATAGTAGCGGAGGAAATCGATGGCCTCGCTTACTTCAGCAATGGCTTCATACCGGTTTTTTCCCACCTCAAACGTGATGAGGGCGGCAAGGAGGAACCTCTTCTGTTCGAGGTGATCGGCGGCGTCACGGAGTATGCGCACCCGCTGCCGCCAGTCCGTCTCCATCCACTCCGGTTGGGCCTTTTTCGCCACCTCGATAGCTTTTTTTGCATCATCCTCATGCCCTTTCTGGAAATAACCGATGAGAATGTGGGTGTCAATTGGTGACCTGACTTCGAATTCGACATTGGAAAAAATTCCCCGCTCCCCGATGAACATCGGATGGTGTTGCCCGAATTTTGCTGCGATCTGTTCAAGTGCATCCTCATATTTTGCATGGATACTCTCGTCGGCAAGAAGAGAGGTATACGTGATTTTCGTTCGTTCCGGCATGCATATCATCTCCATGGCATATCCGCAGACATGGCATCCGGGAACAGAGAAATTTCGGGCACTCCCTGTATTGATGCGGCGATAATGGGCGATCGGGCGCGTACAAATGCGTATTTTACCTCTTTCCCATCCTGATGCATGAAATCACTTCATTTCCACCGTCTGCTGAAGGGTAGTCTCATGTTATATGATAAATAATATATCTACGATCTCATACCTTCGCACCTGCCGAGGGCTATGTCCACGATATCCAGTCCCGTCGCAATATCCCCCTTCTCGATGGTGAGAGGGGGAATAAACCTGATGGTGGACGCCCCCGCCGGAAGCAGCGTGAAGCCCTGCTCGAATGCCTGTCGGATGATCCTTCCCCGTTCATCGCAGGCGGGCTCTTTTGTCTCCCGGTTGGTGACCAGCTCGATGGCGCACATGAGCCCGATCCCCCGCACATCCCCGATCAGATCGTGCTTCTGCTGCAGACGGTGGAGCCCCTCGAGGAGGTACCTGCCCTTTTCAAGTACCTTTTCTCCAAACCCCCGCTCCTGAAGGATTTCAAGGACCGCAAGTCCGGCGGCGCATGAAAGGTTATTGCCGCCGAATGTGCTGGCATGTGAGCCGGGAGGCCAGTCCATGATCTCGTCCCTCGCGACGGTGACGCCGAGCGGCATCCCCCCTCCGATCGCTTTTGCGAGGCACACGATATCGGCTTTCACGCCGGAATGTTCCGAGGCAAGAAATGTGCCCGTGCGGAAACAGCCCGATTGCACCTCGTCTGCCACGAGCAAGATGCCGTATTCATCGCAGATGTCACGAAGCCGCGGGAGAAAGGTGAGCGGGGGCACGATATACCCGCCCTCTCCCTGGATGGGCTCGACCACGATTGCGGCAATCTCCTCCGGGGAGACTTCCGTCCGGAAGATATGCTCTTTGATATACCGGATGACATCCACATCAGAGGTCGCGGCTTCACCGCCGAGCGGGCGGTACGGGTTCGCATAGGGTGCATGGATGACGGGTAAGAACGGCCCGAAATGTTTTCGCTGGATGACATTTGATGCGGTCAGGCTGAGGGCGCCGTAGGTCCTGCCGTGAAACCCCCCGTAGAATGACAGGAAGTACTTGCGTTTGGTATGGTAGCGGGCGAGCTTGAGTGCAGCTTCGACGCACTCCGCCCCTGAATTTGAGAAATATACCCTGTTGTGTCCTTCGGAGAGAAATTCGGTGAGTTTTTCTGCAAAGGCTACGGGAATTTCCGAGCAAAAGTCGAGAAATGCACCATGAGAGAGCAGCTTTGCCTGTTCTTCGACGGCATGGACCACGCGTGGATTGTTCCACCCAACGTTCATGACCGCGATGCCGGCGGTGAAATCAAGATACCTGTTCCCGTCCACGTCCCACAGGTTGACGCCGTCTGCGCGGTGGAGCACGAGAGGATATTCCCTGGCCATGGACTGGGACACGACGCGGGCATCCCTCTTCAAAATTTCAACCGCGGCGGGTCCGGGTGGAGTTAACCGCATTTCGGGCTTCATGATGGACAATAGGTCCCGGATGACAAATATTTTTCTTGAATTATAACCGGGAGTCTGACACCGGGCTATCTGGTATACCATCGATGCTGTCTTGGCCATGATACACTCGATGATAAACCATATATTGATTCTGTGCCCTCTGCACTTTCGCGGGCACCATCGCTGCGGTGGGCAGCACCCGGCAAGACCGGTGGCGCCTGCAAGAAATCCCTGGGATTCCGGGAGTGGAAAAATGAAAAAGGAGGTGAGCTAGAGTTTGCACCTGGCAGTTGTATTCAGGGAATCAGCACCCTGTCCAGTATGTGAATGATGCCGTTCGTCGCTTCGATGTCGGGTTGGATTACCCGCGCGTCGCCGATCATGACGTTGTTACCTTCTACCCTCACAGGAATCTCCTGACCGAGAAGCGTCCTGATCGTTTTCATCTCCCTGACGTCGTTCGAGGTGTAGATGCCGGATGCCACATGATATTTGAGTACATTTGCGAGTTGATCGCGATCATGCATCAGTGCATCCAGTTTTTCCTCCGGTAATGCATCAAATGCGGCATCGTTCGGTGCACAGACCGTGAACGGGCCCTGACCGCTTAATACGTCTTCCAGACCGGCAGTCTGCACTGCCCTGACAAGTGTATTGAACGTACCTGCTTCCTGTGCCGTCTCGACAATATTCTTCATGATTTCTCCTCCGGCCCGGAGCGGGCCACCAATCTATCTACAGGTATAGTATAAATGAATTATTATACTATATTGGTGGATTATGCGGATTCCATGCTCGACATTCCTTTTCCGGGGAAAACCATGCATGATGTGCATCTCCCCGCCTGCACCTGGGTGATTGGACGGTGTCAGGGGCGCACGATCAGCGTGGATATTGGGCTGTGTTCGACCACATACGAGCTGACGCTCCCGAGAAGAAGACGGTCGAGCCTGCTCCTGCCCACCGACCCGAGAACAATAATGTCGGCAGCAAGTTGCTGTGCAAGACGGATAATTTCGCTGCGTGCGTCCCCTGTCTGTATATGGATGCGGATCTCTGCTCCTATTTCTTCGGCAATACTCTCCATTCTGTGCTGCATGTGTTCGGTTTCTTTGTCAATGATTGTTGCCAGCGCGTCGTAGGTGGGATCGATCCTGGAGTATGCCGGTGTGGGGGGTGTGAGAGGATAGTTCTTTGGAGGCGCAACATAGAGGGCGTGGAGTTCAGCGTTCAGCTCTTTGCCGAGGTGTAGTGCTTTCCTGAAGGCCTTCTCACCTGTAGCCGAGCCATCCATGGCGACGAGTAATCTGGCTACCATTGAATCGACTCTCTGGGCAGGATCGGTATTAATTATTGTGAAATACCCTGGCGCCACCGCAACGCCCTTCAAATCATTGCAGGGTCGAATTCCAGTATTATGCCTTCGTCTGCTCATAATGTCTTGATTGGGGTGTGTGAATGTCTGTGTCTGAGCGGTGATGACGGACATCGTCATGTTCCCTCCTTCTTGTGCTTACGTACGGGTTCTTCGCCCTCTCTGAAATGCCGTACTATCGGTGATGCGGGCCCTCCTGCACCGGCGGTCAGAACGTGGCGATGAAGATTCCCGGGTTGCGCTGGGCCTTGCGGAGAGCATTTTTTGTCCCGGAGAGTATAGCCGTCTTGCGAGTTCATAAAGTGTTCAAAAAGACCGGGACGACCATCGTCCTCGCCAACGACGAGTATGGTTGCATCGAGGGTCTGGTACCCATCAATGTCCGTCTTGAATCCATCATTGGCGATATCCCCTCTAGAAATGGGGAAATTGCGGAATCACGCATCCTCCAGCGTGACAGCAGATTGTGGCTGACTGACGGTGCGCTGGGTATCGTAAAATTCGGGGGACGCTTCTCTCTCGACCCGCTTCCCGGTGAGGAGAGAGGCGACTTTTCGTCGCTCGGCGGTTGTTTGATGATGCAGCATGGGTCCCTCCTCCACCGGGTGACCGCTTTGTGGTGAGTGGATGGCAGTTCGTGGTCGTGCATATGGACGGGAACCGGGTGGTCAAGGTGCGGGTCACCTGGCGCGCGTAGTCCGCAGGGGCGAGGATTTGATGCGAAACCGCCAACTCCTCGAACGTTCACATCCCGTTTAAGAAGAGATCCATTCCGTTGTTATCGTATGCTTCTGCAAAGACTTCCGCAAGATCAAACTCTGTTTCCGGCATGTAGGGGGCTGATTTTTTGACAAGAATGCGCTGGATCTTTGCCCTGATCTCGGGCGGCCGCTCTGCGATGATGCTTCGGAGCAGGGCACTATGCCCCGGCAGGTTTTTTGTCGAATGCCAGCACTGGGCACACATGACCACCACCTGGCGCTCGTTTATCCTGCTGCTCTCACCAATCGCATGTACTTCGAGAATATACCGTGGATACTCGCGTTTACAACATTCGCACCGGTTGGCGCAGGCCCTCATGATATGCTTCTGTTGAATGTCGCTGAGAACCCGCCCCACTCCCCCATGCGTACGGGCAGGTGGTTCCATGCGCACCCTTATGATGCTATGGTATTTTGGTTTTTCCCCGATTCGCGGCTGCCAGGTGACCCGGAGGAGCCGCTGCAATATACATTCCACTCCCAGGCGCCCGCCCGGGGGTCTTACGGTGTCTCTGAAGTGCCGGTCCGTGGATCGAAGTGTTCATTCCCACGCTTCCGTGTTTTCATGACCTTCGAGCATTTGTAACAGGCATGGTCCTGTATGCAACCATTACGAGTCGTGGGGCGCAATCCCTCTCATCGCCGTGCATCGTTTCACGTCACCGGAGGTCAGTCGAACCGGATAACCTGCGAAATGGCTATATCACCGGATTTCCCGGGTATGGCGTATCCATGTGGGGTATTGTTGCACCGAAATCGGACTATCCGGTGTCTTACCTCTCCCGATGGATCCACTGCCAGTAGTCGATGCCGATGAGGATGAGAAGGATACACAACCCGCCGAGAAGAATCGGAAATTCCGCTCTGGTGCGGAAGATCACAGTGACCACGACGATGACGATGCCAAGCATTATCCCGGTAAATGCAGCAATGGCAACTGTCATTGGCTGTATTTGTGCGCTCAGTAGGTCTCACCCCCATCAAACGTGCCCGCCCCTTGAGCAGGCGATTCCGGTAGGGTGGGTCATCAAATGCAGGCATTAATTTACCGATATGCACTGAAGAAACCATGCCTTATCCAACCATCAGGCCGGCGCGACGGCGCAGATCGCTCCATGAAGAAGTGGGTGCCAGTTGGTATCCTGCGGTGCCGTGCGTGAGAATGGCAGGTATGCGGCATGTATGGCCCCTTGTTTTTAATTATCCCTGCGCTCCGTTGATGCACGTATCGCTACCTTTATGCGTGATGATGGTCCAGTGTATAAAAATACCGTGGTTTGAATCTTAATTCGTATTTAGCCCGCATATTTCTGGATAATTATAAAAATTGGGCTCAAATGGGATTTTTATCTACTTTTCCCTGCGTTCGTCTTTATTACTTATTCTCTGCTATATCTCATAATTTTATTATTTTTTGCTATAAAATATATTATAAGTATGTAATAAATAATATATTTTGTTCATCGTGTCCCAGTGCTACTGCACGGTGAAAAGTCTTATTAATCTTGGAAATGTATCTATTACGATATTTATATCGTGATTTTGGCCCCTATTAATCAGATTTTTCTATAATAAATTATTATTTTTTGCTAACAATATACCAGTAATTAGGAAATTTTATATCTTCTAGTCATTTATCTTTACTGTCCCAAAAGCGGGACTTGCATTGGTACTATTCAGGGATTTCGGCGCTGGAATGCGTCCGGCGTCCCTAGTGACAGGACTGTATTGCATAATGGGTAAATGGATGGTAATTTTATGGCAAAATATGCAGAAACCATCGATCTCTACTCTGATGATGGCAAGATCCTGAAGAGCGGTGTGACGCTCGACAGGATCAGCCCGCTGGTGAACCCCGCAACCAGCAAGATCATCGATCTGACGAAGAGAACGATTAACGTCAACCTTGGGGGTATCGAAACCGCCCTCAAGACCGGAAAGCTTGGAAAGGGAAAGATCAGGGGCCGTGAACTGGACCTTCCGATCATGGAGAACAAGGACGCGCTCGTCGCCAGGATCAGGGAAATGGTGCAGGTAGAAGAGGGCGACGATACCGAGATCCTTGAGTTCAACAATGGCAAGCTGCTGCTGGTGCAGGTGCCCCGAAAGCGCCTCGACAACGCAGCAACCTACGATGCAGCCATCACGTCTGTGGCGTCCGCGGTGACCTACGCGATCGTCGACCAGTTCGACATCGATGCGTTCAACGCCTCCACCGTCAAGGCGGCAACATGGGGCGGCTACCCCCACACGCAGGATATGAACGGCGCTCTCGTGACCTCGATCCTCAACATTCCCCAGAACAATGAAGGTCTCGGCTACGCGCTCCGCAACATCCCCGTCAACCACGTGGTCATGATGACCAACAGGAACGCCATGCAGGGTGCGGCACTCTCCTCGACCCTCGAGATGGCAGGCGAATTCGAGATGGGCATGGGTATCGGGCCGTTCGAGCGCAACCTCCTGCTCAGCTACGCCTACCAGGGACTGAACGCAAACAACATGATCTACGACCTGGTCAAGGCCAACGGCGAGAGCGGAACCATCGGAACGGTTGTCCAGTCGGTCGTCGAGCGGGCTATCGAAGACAGGGTTATTGCGCCCGGCAAGAAGGGCGGGTACTTCCAGTTCTACGACACCAGGGACCCGATGCTCTGGAACGCCTATGCGGCAGCAGGCAGCATGGCCGCGACCATCGTCAACTGCGGTGCAGGCCGTTTCGCACAGGCAGTCTCCTCGACGCTGCTGTATTTCAACGATCTGCTCGAGCACGAGACCGGTCTGCCCAGCACCGACTTCGGCCGGGTAATGGGAACTGCGGTCGGCTTCTCCTTCTTCAGCCACTCCATCTACGGTGGCGGTGGTCCGGGTATCTTCAACGGAAACCACGTCGTGACGCGCCACGCCAACGGCGTTGCCATTCCGTGTGTGGTTGCCGCCGCAGCGATGGATGCGGGCACCCAGATGTTCTCGCCGGAAAGCACGTCCAAGGTCTTCCAGGACACCTACGGCAAGATCGATGTGTTCAACAAGCCGATTGATCAGATCGCAAACGGAGCCTGAGGAGGAATAAAAATGGCATATACACCACAGTATGGTCCCGGTACATCTGTTGTTGCTGACAACCGACGCAGGCAGATGAACCCCACTACCGAGCTCGCGAAAGTTCGCGACATCAATGAAGAGGACATTGTGCTGATTCTCGGCCACCGCGCCCCCGGGTCCGCATATCCCACCGCACACCCCCCGCTCACCGAACAGGTTGAGCCCGACTGTCCGATGCGCAAGCTGGTAAAACCCACCGCCGGTGCAAAGGCAGGCGACCGTGTCCGCTATATCCAGTTCGCCGACTCGATGTTCAACGCACCCAGCCAGCCGTACCAGCGTACCTACACCGAGTGCTACCGCTTCCGCGGTATTGACCCCGGCACACTCTCCGGCCGCCAGATCGTGGAGTGCCGCGAGCGTGACCTCGAACAGTACTCCAAGTTCCTGATCGAGACCGAAATGTTCGACCCTGCACTGGTCAGTGTCCGCGGTGCCACCGTGCACGGGCACTCCCTGCGCCTCGCAGAAGACGGGATGCAGTTCGATATGCTCCAGCGCTGCGTTCTGGGAGATAATGGCGTCGTCCGCTACGTCAAGGACCAGATCGGTGTTCCCCTCGATCGCGAGGTTGAGGTCGGCAAGCCGATGGACGAGGAATGGCTCAAGGCACACTCAACGATCTTCCACTCGCTCGTCGGTACCCCCCTGCGTGAGGATCCGGAATATATCGAATACTTGCAGCGCATTCACACGCTGAGGACAAAATACGGCTTTATGCCGAAAGAGGAGTGATTTCAATGGCAAAAATTGAGCGAGCACAAAAACTCTTCCTTGACTCCTTAAAAGAGAAGTTCCAGGGTGAGGACCCTGAATCCGAGAGGACCACCTTCTACCGCTTCGACGGTGTCCGCCAGTCCCCGCGCAAGCGGGAGTTCATGAAGGCCACCGAGGCAATCGAGAAAGAACGCGGCATCTCCATGTACGACCCCGAGCGCTGCCATCTCGGCGGCATTCCGATGGGCCAGCGCCAGCTGATGACCTACCAGGTCAGCCAGTCCGGCGTCTTCGTGGAGGGTGATGACCTGCACTTCGTCAACAACGCCGCCATGCAGCAGTTCTGGGACGACATCCGCAGGACGGTCATCGTCGGGATGGACATGGCTCATGCAACCCTGCAGAAGCGCCTTGGAAAGGAGGTCACCCCCGAGACGATCAACGAATACCTGCACATCCTGAACCACGCCATGCCCGGTGCAGCTGTGGTCCAGGAGCACATGGTGGAGACCCACCCCGGAATTGTGGACGACTGCTACGTCAAGGTCTTTACCGGCGACGCGGAGATGGCCGACGATATCGAGTCCCAGTTCCTGATCGACGTCGAAAAGCTCTTCCCGGCAGATCAGGCCGAAGAGCTCAACGCCGACATCGGCAAATCCCTCTACCAGGCAATCCACATCCCGACCATCGTATCGAGGACCTGTGACGGTGGAACCACCAGCCGCTGGTCCGCCATGCAGATCGGTATGTCCTACATTGCCGCCTACCGGATGTGCGCCGGTGAGGCAGCAGTCGCTGACCTTTCCTACGCCGCAAAGCACGCCGGTGTCGTGCAGATGGCCTCGCTTCTGCCCGCACGGCGCGCCCGCGGTCCGAACGAGCCCGGCGGTATCAAGTTCGGGGTCTTCGGCGATATCGTACAGGCAAACCGCAAGTACCCCAACGACCCCGCCCGCGCCTCGCTCGAGGTCGTCGGCGCCGGCGTGATGCTCTTCGACCAGATCTGGCTCGGATCCTACATGTCCGGCGGTGTCGGGTTCACCCAGTATGCAACTGCAGCCTACACCGACAACATCCTCGACGAGTTCACCTACTACGGTATGGACTACCTCAAGCAGAAGTACGGCTTCGATTACACCACCCCGTCCCCCGAGCAGATCATCAAGCCGACCCAGGAGATCGTCAACGATCTCGCCACCGAGGTTACCATTAACGCCATGGAGCAGTACGAGCAGTTCCCGACCCTGATGGAGGACCATTTCGGCGGTTCCCAGCGTGCCGGCGTTATCGCCGCAGCATCCGGCCTGACCTGTTCGATCAGTACCGGCAACTCCAACGCTGGCCTGAACGGATGGTACCTCTCCATGATCGTCCACAAGGACGCATGGTCGCGTCTTGGCTTCTTCGGCTATGACCTGCAGGACCAGTGCGGTTCCGCAAACTCGCTCTCCATGGAGCCCGACCGCGGCGCAATGGGAGAACTGCGCGGACCGAACTACCCGAACTACGCAATGAACGTCGGCCATCAGGGTGAGTACGCGGCAATCGTTGCCGGCGCTCACTACGGACGCAACGACGCGTACTGTTTCGAGCCCCTCGTGAAGGTCACCTTTGCGGATCCCTCCCTCAAGTTCGACTTTGCCGAGCCGCGCCGTGAGTTTGCACGCGGTGCAATCCGTGAGTTCATGCCTGCCGGCGAGCGGTCCCTGATCATCCCGGTGCGGTAAGATCAACTCTCAACCATTTTTTGCACGTTTCTGCTTCATTCACAAAAAAGATCGATACATCCCCTCGAATCAGGGATACCTTTTTTAGGGAGAAGTGAATGCGCACCTCGACCCAGAATGATCCGGCTCAGGAGAGGTCCCATATCTCTTGAGCCGGGCGGCTATCCTTAGCCTATTGATACTCCCCTCGTCCGGGTTTAATTCTTTTGAATTTTCTCTTGCATGGAAATAGCCGGGGAATTTCACTCGATTGTCAAAAAAGGATGTATTCCCATTGCCGCCCCCTTCGCCCCCTTCAGGCGCTCCCTTAAAAAAATTCATCAATCGTTGCCTGCCGGTCTGCGTTCTGGTCAAATCGTGCGAGGCGTATTCCGATAAGGCGGATCTTCTGGTCACCGAGGAATTCCTGAATGAGCATTCTTGCGATGCGCTGGATGCTCGTGAGATCGGAGATGAAGTGGTCGGCGGTGTAGGACCTGGTATGGGTGACAAATCCTGCGAAACGGACTTTGATGGTGAGGTTCCTCAACTGCAGACCCTGCCCTGTCAGGGTTGCGTGCACATCCCCGGCAAGCGTGTCCAGGCTCGAAAGTATTACGTTGGGATCGCCGATATCTTCCGCAAATGTCACCTCTCTGCCGATGGATTTTCTCATCCCCTTCTCCCGAACCTCGCGGCGGTCGATCCCCCGGGCCAGCTCCTGCATTGCGATTCCTCCCCTGCCAAACCGTGCAATCAGTTCCTGCACGTCGAATGCGGCAAGCTGCCCGATGGTGATGATCCCCATGGTGCCAAGGACCATGGCGGTTTTTTTCCCGATGCCAGGTATGGTGCCGACCTTCATCGGCGAGAGGAAGTCCGCCACTCCTTCAGGCCTCACCACTGTTAACCCATCCGGTTTCTGGTAATCGGAGGCAATTTTTGCGACGGTTTTGCCCGGCCCGATCCCGATCGAACAGGTGATGCCCTCCTCTGCCCGGATATCCTCCTTGATCACCCGTGCATACGCCTCGGCAGCGTCGTAGTTCGAAAGGCCGCTGATATCAAGGTACGCCTCGTCAATGCTCACCTGCTGGAACGAATCGGCGTACTTCCTGAGAATCCTCATGACCTTCGCCGATACCGCATGATAGAGGGGAAAATTGACCGGCAGGAACACCGCATGCGGGCAGAGCTGGTAGGCCTTCGAGATGGGCATGCCCGAATGGATGCCGTACTTTCGCGCTTCGTACGAGCAGTGCTCACCACGCCCCGCCCCTGCCCCTGTTTCGGGTCGGCTCCCACCACCACCTGTTTGCCCTTCAGCTCGGGATGTTCCCGCACCTCTACCGAGGCGAAAAAACTGTCCATGTCGACATGGAGAATGATCCTGCCCGGCGGCGGGGGTTCGGCGTCGCGTGATTCCCTCATGCGGTCCGGCATAGCTCCATGATCATTGGGATCCGTCGCGCCTTTATGTGTTCCTGCACGCTGTGAAGGTGGGGTGCGAGGCATCTCTCTTTCGGCGAAGGGAGCCGGACGCGCATGGGATCTATGCACGCCGGGGGGCCAGTTCGACGAGGGAGAACCAGCGTCGCGGATCGGAAAACCAGCGAGAAATGTCGAGGCCAGCCTGTGCGCACATCATTCTGGCACTCTCCGGGGTGAATTTTCTGCTGATCTCCGTATGAATGGTCTCTCCCTCTTCGAGGTCGATGGCGAGATCGATGTCGGCAATCCTCACGGTCATCGCCTCCCGCGCCCGCAGGTGCATCTCGACCTGCTCTTTCTCCTCGTGATAGAATGCCACATGGTCAAACTGCGCAGGATCGAAGTCCGCATGCAGGTGGCGGTTGATCACGGCGAGAATGTTTTTATTGAATGCGCTCGTGACGCCCTGGGAATCATTGTAGGCTGCGTTGAGGTGGTGCGGTGGTTTGGCCATATCGAGGCCCAGAAGAAAGCGGTCATCGGGCGCCATGATGGTCCGCACGTTGCGGAGCAGCCGGACCGCTTCCGGTCCGGGGAAATTTCCGATCGTGCTCCCGAAGAGAACAAACAGTCGTTTGCTCCCTTGCGGGATCAGGTGGAGGTGAGCGGTGAAATCCGCCACGTAGCCCTTGATGCACAGGTGCGGAAACAGCCGCGCGAGCTCCCTGGATGCCGCGAGGAGCGCATCCCTGGACACATCAACCGGAATGTACCGGAGTGTTGCCCCTGCGGTGCCGTTTGCCGCCTTGAGGAGACGGCAGATCTTTTTGTGCGAACCCGAGCCCATCTCGACGAGATCGCCGCGGGCGAACGACTGCATGATGGCAGGCGCGTGATCCCCGAGGATCTTCATCTCCGTGCGGGTGAGGTAGTATTCGGGAAGGGTGCAGATACGGTCAAACAGGCGCGAGCCGTGTGCATCGTAGAAATATTTTGAGGGCAATCGTTTCTGCTCTGCGGTCATGCCTTCGCGCACATCGTGGGCAAGGCTTGCATGGAAATCCGCCGTGAGGTGGTTGTGCAGTTCAACCTTCGGATGAGTTCGGCGCTGGCGCAGCATCATTCATCTACATATTGCTCTTATTATATTAACGGCAGACAGAAAACTGTAATAATACCCTCTGGTTGTTCACCACGTCATCGAATACCCGCAGTGTCTGTTCGATCTCTTCTTCGGTGGTGTGGATCCCGAGGGAGATCCGGATCGAGCAGTGCACCTCTTCTTCTGTCACCCCCATGGCGAGGAGGACGTGCGAGGGGGCGGGCGAACCCGAATGGCAGGCGGATCCCGACGAGATAGATACACCCTTCTGGTCGAGTGCGAGCACGACCGATTCCCCGCGAAGGCCCGGCAGGGTCATATTGACGGTGTTCGGCAACCGCTCCGTGGCATGCCCGTTGATGCGGGCATCCGGCACAATTTCCTGAATGCCGCTCGCAAGCCGATCGCGAAGCGAGCGTATCCGCGCCATATCGCCGAGGTGCTGCCGGGCGAGTTCCGCCGCCCTGCCGAGCCCCACGATGCCGGGGAGGTTTTCCGTGCCCGCCCGGAGGTGGCGCTCCTGCTCCCCCCCATGGATGAGCGGGTCGATTGCAATGCCTTTCCGCATATACAGTGCACCGATCCCTTTCGGCCCGTAGATTTTGTGGCCTGAAAGGGTGAGAAAATCAACGCCGAGCGCATCCACGTCGATGGGCAGCTTTCCGATCGCCTGGGTGGCGTCGGTGTGGAAATACGCGCCGTGCGATCGGGCAATCCGTGCGAGCTCCGGGATGGGCTGGATCGACCCGGTCTCGTTGTTCGCATGCATGATGCTGACCAGCATTGTCTCCGGTGTTATCGCCGCTTCGAGATCGTCCGGGCACACCCTCCCCTCAGGGTCGACGGGGAGATATGTCACCCGGAAGCCCGCGGTTTCCAGCCATCTGCATGGCTCGATGACCGACGAATGCTCGATCGACGAGGTGATGATGTGCGGTTTTTCCTCCCGGTGTGCGAATGCGAAGCCCTTGATCACGAAGTTGTTCGCCTCGGTGCAGCATCCGGTGAAGGTAATCCTCTTGGCGGTGCAGTTGAGCAGCTGGGCGATGCTCCGGCGGGCACCTTCCATGGCGGCTTTCGCTTCCCTCCCCTCCCGGTAGATGCTCGAAGGGTTCCCGAACCTCCCCCCGATCCACGGCAGCATCGCCTGCGTGACTTCGGGTGCGATGGGGGTGGTGGCATTATGGTCGAGATAGATCCGTCGCATCGGTGCGCCGGTTTGCGCAGAAGCGCCGGCGTCGGCACGCGCATGCGACCCCTCACCGCTGCCGATCGCCACGCGGCCTGCGTCCTCTCCGGCCTTTCGCACATCGCAGAGCAGTGCCTTGTACACGGGAAACCCGGATATGGGATCGTAGCGCTCGAGATCGGTCAGTTCGTTGACATTGCCCTCCCGCCACGCCTGCGGCGCCTGATGGCAACCGCCACCCATGTTCGCCTCGATCGTACCCTCCATGATGTCGTCGGTGACAATCGCACGCAGAGGTACCTGCCCTCGTGCCGTTTCGACTACCACGCGGTCGCCGTACCGGATCCCGCGCGCCCCGGCGTCCCGCGTGTTGATGCTCACGGTGGGCTCAGGCCGCTCCTCCAAAAAGCTCCTGATGCTGTGGTGCTGGGCATGGAAGTCGGTCGTCACCCGCGCGCCCGAGTTGAAGACCAGCGGGAATCGCTCCGCAAGATCGGGGCGGGACCGCGGGCTTTCCTGCGGTTCCGTGTAGACCGGGAGGGGATCGTAGCCGTACTCTTCGAGTATGGTGGAACAGATCTCGAATTTTCCCGTGGGTGTGTCGAACCCCGGGGCTCCATCGGGGCGCAGGAGGCCCTTTTCCCATTTCCTGTACTGCATCATCGGAACCGGCGCCTGCACCCTTCCTCCCGCCGCCCTCACCTCTTCGGGGGAAAACCCGGACCCTTTCAGGACATTGCGGAGCGGTTCTTCTTCGTTCTGGGGGAAGAGATGGCCGTATCCAAGCCTTCGCGCGAGCTCCGCCATGATAAAGACATCCGCTCGCGATTCCCCTCGCGGCTCGATCACACGCTCCCGAATCCGGAAGACCGGTCCGTAGGTCATGTAGGATTCGGTTTCAAAGAGCGTGGATGCCGGCAGAACGACGTCGGCATAGGCCGCGTCGGCGGTAAGGTGGCGGTCCACGCAGACCATGAAATCAATGTTTTTGAGCGTTTCCCGCCATATCGGCGTTTGCGGCCATGAGATCAGCAGGGATCCTGCCTGCACGATGAGAGCGCGTATCCTGTAGGGCTTTCCTTCAAGCACCGATTTGGGAAGGGCTATTGCATGCGATTCTTTGCGGTAATGCGTATAGACCGGAAAGCGGTCGGTCCCTAGCGCCTTTTTCATGTCGGGGTTGGGAAGGTACCCTGCCCGGTTGATGGGAAACTGGTATCCCGTCATGGTGAAGCAGCGTCCGCCCGGCACGTCCAACTGGCCCGCGAGCGCCCAGAGGACGATCGTCGCCCGTATCGTCTGGACACCGCTGTCACTGTATTCAAGACCGCTGTACATCGCCGTCGTTGCGCCATCCGCAGCAGCGATGCGCCGCGCGAGCGATGCAACGGCTGCTGCGGGGACGCCGGTGATATATTCCACGATTTCGGGACGGTAGTGCTGTACATAGCTGGAAAACTCTTCGAACCCATATGACCAGTCCCTGACAAATTCCTCGTCGTAGAGTTCTTCTGCGATGAGGACGTTGCAGAGCCCCAGCGCCAGCGCCCCGTCCGTTCCCGGGCGTATGGGGATCCAGACCGCATCGCAAAGTTCCACCGTCTTCGTCTTCCGGGGGTCGATGACCACGACCTCCGCGCCCCGCGCCCTCGCCGCGAGTATCCTGCGAAGCGTGATGGGGGGAAAGTCGGTGGCGGGATTGGTGCCCCAGACCACGATGAGGTTCGCGTGTTCGTAATCCGAATAGGTATTGATGTGCATGCGTCCCATGGTGACGTGGGGGGCGATCATGGCGAACGATACGTAGCAGAGCGCCCCGACGCCCATGGTGTTGGGGGATCCGAACGGAAACAGCACGCTCGAAGCGGATGAGACCGCCACATCCTTCGGCTGGAAGATATCGCAGAACGAGAGTTCGAAACTGCCCGAGCCCGTATAGATCGCGACCGCTTCCGGGCCGTATTGCTCCTTGATGTCTTTGAGCCTCGCAACGATGCTGTCGTATGCCTCGTCCCACGAGATTCGCTCGAATGCGTGGGTTCCTTTCGGCCCGTTTCGTTTGAGCGGGTACAGCACCCTGTCTTCGGAGTAGACGATCTCCGCCGCATGTTCGCCGAGGTTGCAGACGATGCCCAGATCAGCATCCTCGTCCGCACGCACCCGCGCAATCCTGCCCTCATCGTCATAGGTCACGATGACGCCGCAACCCGCCGAGCATATCCCGCAGAGTGCGCGGCGCTCCCGCATGCAATTCGCAGCAGTCTTTTCACCTTCGTTCACGTCAACCACAGATCCTCGGGAATACAGGGTATCAAAAATAACCTGCATTTTATAAAAATCTCCCGCGCTCGCGCGGGCAACCTGATCCCCTGCCAGAACTGGTGTATTTTCCGGTGTTTATGGGCCGTTTCCTGAGGAATGCGCTCTCGGGACGGCGCAATGCCAACGCTCTTGTTCGGTATGCACCCTTCGAACATCCTCCCGCGCATCTTCGATCGTGCTTCACAATGCTCTTGTGGTGCCCCGGCGAACGGTACCTGCGTGACCATGATGGCCATCGTTCCCTACGCCAAGGAGTATGCAGATGATTTCGAGCATCTTGTGGCCGCATTCCGGGCGTTCAATGCGGAGGGGTTCGGCGAACCGTTCAGCCCCGAACGTGCGCACCAGGAGTACCTCGAGCGAATCGAGCGCATGCGCACCGATGATGACTGCGAGATCCTCCTGCTCATCGACGGGAACCGCCCGGTGGGTTTTCTCCAGATAACCGTGCTCGATCGCCCCCCCTTCAGAACGCCGGTGAAGGAACGCGTCGGCACCATCGATGCCATCTTTCTCCTGCCGGCGTACCGGGGGCGGGGGTGGGGGAAAACACTCTTCGAGGAGGGCGAACGGCGACTTATCGGCCGGGGAGTCAGCCATATCGACCTCGATGTGACGGTGTTCAACCGTTCTGCATGCGCCTGGTATGCGCGGATGGGATACGAAGTCCAGCACATCAGGATGTCAAAAAACGTCCACTAGGGTGCATTTATCTCGCGCGAAGCAGCATTTTACATGCAGGCAGTATCCGGCAGGGTCGTGCCGGATGCCCTTGGTGCTCGCCCATCCGGCATATGGCCATGAGAGGGAAGAGATGGATGTCGTCGTGCTTTCTGTGTTGATCGGAATCGGGCTTGCGATGGATTGTTTTGTCGTCTCCCTCTCCGCAGGCGCGTCATACCCGACCGAACACCTCAAACTCGCGTCTGCCTACGCCCTTGCATTCGGGTTTTTCCAGGCAGGCATGTGTCTTCTCGGGTGGGCTCTCAGCGTTGGGTTTGCATCAATCGTCTCGGCCTACGATCACTGGGTAGCGTTTTTCCTGCTCCTGATCATCGGCCTGAAGATGATCCATGAAGGGCTTCGGGATGAGGCTCCGGAAGCGGCAAGGCCGGCACTCGCCGCGCTGACAGTGCTGAGCCTTGCGGTCGCCACGAGCATCGATGCGCTTGCCGTCGGCATCAGTTTCGCGGTGCTCGATCACTCCCCCTATCTGCCGGCGGCGATCATCGGCATGATCTCCTTGCTCTTCTCTTGTGCGGGTGTTCTGTCCGGAAGAAAGCTGGCGCGGCTGGTCGGCAGCAGGGCGGATATTGTCGGCGGTCTTATCCTCATACTGCTGGGCGTGAGAGTGCTTGCCGAGCACGTGGCGGTGTTCTGAACCCCAGGATCAGGAAACGGGAGTGCGCTGAGGCCGTGACGGGTATTTGCCCCTGTGCCCGCAATATTCATCTGGGCAGGGATGCATTCCTCCCCATCATGCACGCCCATGTTGCGGGCAGGAGTGAGGCGAACATCCGGACGGCATTCATCCTCAACCTCCTCTTCACCATCGTCGAGGTGGCGGGGGGGATCTATACGGGAAGTCTGGCAATTACTGCAGACGCCCTCCACGACCTTGGGGATTCGTTCTCCCTCGGACTGGCATGGTTTTTTGAGCGAATCGCGCAAAAAAAGCCTTCGTCTCTCTTCTCCTACGGCTACCGGCGTTTCTCGCTCCTCGCCGCGCTCATCAACGCTCTGGTGCTGATCGGAGGGTCGATCCTCATCCTCTCTCTGGCAGTTCCGGGGTTGTTTTCCCCCGGCACCCCCGACGCCCCGGGTATGTTCCTGCTCTCGCTTCTTGGGATCACGGCCAACGGGGCGGCCGCGTACCGGATGCGGGGCGGAAAAACCCTCAACGAGCAGCTGGTTGTCTGGCACCTCCTCGAGGACGTGCTCGGCTGGGCGGCCGTGCTGGTGGTGAGCATCGTCCTGCTGTTCCGGGACATTGCATGGCTGGATCCCGCGCTTTCTATCCTGATCACGCTGTTCGTGCTCTGGAATGTGATCCGGAATTCGCGGCGGACGCTGCTCATCTTCCTGCAGGGCGTGCCCCCCTCCCTCTCTATTGACGCAGTGGAAGAGGCGCTCGTCGCGCTCCTTGGTGTCTGCGAGGTGCACGACACCCATATCTGGTCGCTCGACGGCGAGCACCACATCCTCACCGCCCACGTGGTGATCGATGCCGACACCCCGGCGGACGCGGTCCGGGAGATCAGGTGCAGGGTAAAACAGCGTGCGGCGGAGATGGGGATCAGCCACGCAACCATCGAGATCGAAGAACAAGGAGAGGTGTGCGTGCGGCCGGAGGATTTCTGAGTCCTGGCGTTCGCCGGGGTAAGGGTCTTTTCGCGCGGGTTCCGGCGGTGAGCACTCAGGGAATGATCTCGCAGCTGTTGAATTTTTCGTGGTCGAAGTCCTGGAGGGAAATGGCGTTGCACCTGATGAGACGCCGCACCTCCGGCAGGGCGTCCTTCATGGTCCGGTGGAGATGCGCGACGCTGCTGCAGACCTGGTTTCTCCCCTCTTCCGGCCAGGGTTTTGTGATGCTGGCATACAGGCACCTGCCGCCGCAGAAATCGCGGAGCGCGCAACCGGTGCAGGGCGCACCGACATCGACGCGGGGGAGGCGGAGGGGGTGCGCAGAGGCGATGTGGCCGACGCAATAGTCCTTCATGCCCACCATGATGGGGCAGGGCAGGATACTGCCGTCGGTCATGACGCTGTAATCCGAATGGCCGCAGCCGCAGCGAAGCCGGCTGGGGCGCCCGAAGAGCATGTCCTGCATGGTGTCGAGGAAGGGGTACAGGCGCACCACCCTGCCTTCGGTCCGCATCGTCTCGACCCAGTCTGCCGCAAGGAGGGTGATACCGGGATTGTAATTCTCTTTCAGCCACCGCCCGAAATCCCGCTGATGGTAGTCATACCAGAAGTTCGCATCCATCTGCCAGTGGATCGAGGCAAACGGGAACTGCTCGTTGTCGGCGAGAAAGCGCACGGCACCGGCGATATCGGTGGCCTCGGTCACGGTCATCCTGCCGATAATCTCGCCTGAAAACCCACCATCCATGATCTTTCTGAGATTATCCGTGACCCGCGCAAACGTCCCCGCACCCCGCTGCCGGTCAGTGAGCTCCTCGGGCCCGTCGATGGAGACGAGGATGGTGGACAGACGATCGATCACATCGGGGTCGAGGGTGTGCAGGAGGGTGCCGTTGGTGTGGATGCCGAATGCCTTCACCGGCGCGTTGAGGGCGATCTCGGCGACGAGGTCGCTTCGCATCAGGGGTTCGCCGCCGTAGAAGGTGAGGGTGGCGTCCGGGTCTTGTGCGAGGAAGGCGTACAGGGTGGCGAGATCGATGGCGAGATCGACGGGAAGATCGGCATCGAGGGCGATCCCGGAGGGTGCGTGCTCCGGCTCGGGGCAATCGAATATCCGTCCCCTGCAATAGGAGCAGCAGAGGTTGCATTGGTCGGTGACAACGAGGTGGAAGTGCACGATAATCTGGAGGAATGTTTGAGAACCGGGACGATAAAGTGGGATGATCTGCGCACCGATCAAGCGGCAAATACGGCCCGATTACCCTTTCGTTAGCCGATGAGGCGCCTGCTGGTGCGGGGGGGCGCCGGCGATGCACAGGATGATGCATGGTGCGTGAGAAAAAGAGATTGGATTTGGTGATTGGATGAAATTTCAGCCTTTGATCTTCGCGATCTCTTCCTCGACTTCCTCGTAGCCTTCCTCGTAGAACCCCTCCTCGTCGGGGGCAAGCTCCTTGAGGAGCCTGAGGAATTCGCCGGCGTGAACCTTTTCTTCGTCGGCGATGTCGAGCAGCACTTCCTTCGCCAGATCATTGTCGATGGACTCGGCGAGCTGCACGTAGAGCTGGATCGCCTCATACTCTGCTGCAATCATGTAGCGGATGGCCCGGACGAGCTCCGCATGGGTCAATTTTCTGTCACTGGCCAATCCGGAAAATGGAGATGCAAATTCTGGCATATTCTAACACTCCTGGTAATACGGTATTGATTCGGTCGTTGGTATATAAATTGGTGTTGGTGATGGGGGCGCTGGGAAATGTGCCGCATTGCCCTGCAGGATAGAGAGAGAAATGAGAGCATCGACGAGTGGCTGCGGCGGTGGATTGCAGGCTGTCATACCAGCCAAACGTCCGCGATGGACCCGATGCCGATCCCGAGGAACACCGCAGCGACACCTCTCTTCACCCAGAAATCGACCGCCTGGGCCCGTTGCAGCAGCCGTGCCGCCTGCCCGACGCCGCGGACGAGCAGCAGGGAAACCACCATCACCGGCAGTGCCGTGGCGATGCCGAACACGCCGGGCACAAGGAGGGCATCGCCGGTTTTCAGGGCAATGGGGATGAGCATGCCGAAGAAGAGCACGGCGCTGAAGGGGCAGAAACTGAGCGCAAACAACACGCCGAGGAGAAAGCTCCCTGCTCCCCCCTTCTCTGAAAGTTTCTCCATGAGCGACGCGAGCCGTCTGCCCCCACCAGGAAGGTGAATGTCAACGACATCGAGCATCAGGATGCCGAGGACCAGCAGCAGCGGCCCGAGGAGCATCATGCCGTAGTCCTGGAGGAAGAAGGAGACGGCCTGCACGTTGAGGCCGGCATACACGATCGCCGCGGCAAGGGCCACGTATGCAACGGTCCTCCCGGCGCCGTAGAGCGATCCGACCAGGAGCGTGTCGTGGCTGTTGCCCATGCGGCGGAGGACGTAGGCGATGGCGGTGATGTTGGTGGCGAGCGGACACGGGCTCATCGCCGTCATCAGCCCGATGAAAAACGCGGCGACGAGCGGGACGCCGCTCATCCCCATCGCCTGCATGAACCCCATGATATCCATAACCCTGCCTCCTATGTCAGCTGCTGGTCGATCACGGCTCTGATGTATGCCGAGAACTTCTGCTGGTCGCCGATCATGTACCAGGGGCCGAGCAGTTCTTCCTTATAGAACCCGTTCTCGTCGTAGATGCCTATCCAGAGAGACGATCCTGTCGGGCCGTAGCGCTCGACGATCTCGCGGTTCTCGGACATCGCAATATCGATGTGATCGAAGACGATCTGGCCGGACTGGAGTTCCTGTGCATAGTAGGTATTCACGGTCTCTTCGGTGAGATCTCCCAGCATCACGCAGGAAACGCACCTGCTCGCGCCATAAAAGTGGAAGAGCTCGATCTTCTCAACATTCGATCCGATGTAGCCGACCTCTGCCGACTGGCCGGTCGCAGCCTCTCCCCCGTTCCCGGTGCAGCCGGCGGTGAGCACCGCTGCGGCGGCGATGACGAGAAGCAGGGATAGCGGGAGGATCCTGATCGACCGAGTATTTGGTGAGATTGATAATTTCATGGTTCCTCCTCTTCGCAGTGGGGCCTGGGGAGCGGGCATGCGGATACGCACGGTTCGGCCGGCGTGTCCCCGCCCGCGAGTATTTCAAAATTTTTTGTAATACTAGGGTTTGCAGGGAGTGTATTGAATCTTTCGCGATCTGGGAATGCTGCCTCCTGCACTATTCAGCGGCCGCAGCGCACCGCAAATCCGCTGCATCCCACTATCGAATCAGATCTGGCGGAGTTCCTGCGGCCGGATCGATAATGGATGCCCTCTCGCTCCCTCCAGTGATAAGTGCCTGTTTTGAAAGAGGAGCGGATGGCCTCCTGACATCACCTCATCTCGGAGAAAACGCAAAAATCGGGACGATACCCCGGAGGCCGGCCCCGGCACCCGTCTTCACTGGAGGCAATGACTCCTCTGCACCATCCACCCCCGGCCACCGGCGGGTTCGATGTGGATGGATCTCGGTGCGCTCACCCATCACCCCCCCTGCCGGCGGAAAGAGGACGACACGGTCCCCGTCTTGGAGCACCGTATCCATCCCCCGGATAAAATGGATATTTCTCCCGTTCACAAGGATGTTCACGAACCGTTTCAGTTCGCCGGGGGTGTCGAAGAGCGCCTCTTCGAGGCCGGGATACCGGCGAAATAGAACTTCCATGAGATCGCCGACCGCGGCCCCCTCCCCGATGCGAACCATGGTCTCCCGCTCCGCAACATCCCGGAGCGAGGCAAACGTCTTCACCAGTACCTGCATGCTCTCACCTCGCACTCGCATTCCTCCTGTGGTCCCCGCAGACAGGACAGGCCGCATCCCCTTCAACTGCCAGCACCTCGGCCTCTGCCCGCAACCCGTCCCAGAGCAGGAGACGGCCGGCGAGGAGTTCCCCTGTCCCGGCCAGCCACTTGATCGCCTCGGCCGTCTGCATGCACCCGATAACACCCGCGGTGACACCGAGGATCGGCACCGCTCCGCCCGGCGGAGGGTGCGGCACGATACACCGGAGGCAGGGCGTTGTTTCCGGTATGATCGTCGTCACCTGGCCGAAGAACCCGTGGATGGCGCCATGGATAAAGGGGACCCCACATTCCCGTGCAGCATCGGCGAGAAGGTAGCGCGCATTGAAGTTATCCATCCCGTCGAGAATGAGATCGACCCCTTCTGCGAGTTCGCGCACGTTTTCTGCATCGATGCTGGCCTCGACCGGTTCGACACGCAGGTGCGGGCCGGCCCCCATGAGCCGTTCCGCCGCCGCTACGGCTTTGGGCGTGCCGAGGTCTGCATCGCGGTAGAGGATCTGGCGGTTGAGGTTGCTCAGATCGACCCGGTCCTGATCCACGATCCGGATCCTGCCGATTCCTGTATAGGCGCAGTGGAGGGCGATGGAAGTGCCGAGCCCTCCTGCACCGGCGACAAGCACGGATGCTTCCCTGAGCCGTTCCTGCCCCTCTTCGCCGATAAGCGAAAGCTGCCGCCGGTACCGCTCGCGGTCGGCAGGGGTGAGCATACCCTTCCCTCCGGTCACTCCAGCCCGAGCTCTGCACGTTTCTCCTTCGTCGGAACCCCTTCCGCGTCCCATCCCCTGAGTGCGTAGTACTCGTCGAGGAGGGGTTGGCGCTCCCAGACCCTGCCCTTCGGCGCCAGATCCTGCAGGGGCTCGGTGAGCAGACGCTTGGGAAGGGTGTCGTCCGCTTTCGTATACCCTGCTTTGATATTGAAGAGTTTCTGGAGGTTCCAGATACGCTCGCCAATCCTGAGCAGGGCGGTTGTATCGATCGGCATGCCGGTCGTCGCCGCGCACAGGTCGGCGTAATCCTCCGCCCCGAGGGCAAACGAGGTGAAGAGGCACATCCCGGAGGCGTCGATGGCAGCCGTGAGGTCCTGGAAGATCTTTGTCCACCGCGCCTTGCCCTCGTTGACAAAGGGATCGATCTTCTCCGGGGACCCGAGGACCTCCGGAGCAATCATATAGCCATAGACATGGTCGCCCCCCCTGACCGAGGTGGCGTAGGCCAGACCATGCCCCTGCAGCCCCCGGGGGTCGTAGGCGGGCAGGTCCTGCTTTTTGACGCTCATCGAGAGTTCGGGGTGGCCGTGCCGTTCGGCGAACCGGTAGGAGCCGTCGGCGAGTTCGGCGCCGAAACCTTCACGATAGCCGATCTGCCGTACGAGGTCGATCAGTCCTTCCGTCTCCCCGAACCGCGGGCCGTCGGTGATGTAGCCTCGCTCGCGCATCTCCATTGCGCAGGCGATGGCCGCCGGGGCACCGATGGCATCCAGGCCCAGCTTGTTGCATTCCCAGGTCGCCTTCGTCACCATCCGGATATCGTCGATGTCGAGGTCTGCGCCGAACGCCCAGACAGGCTCGTACTCCGGACCTTCGTGCACCTCTCCGTCGACCTCGCAGACCCGGCTGCAGCGGACGATGCAGGCGTAGCAGCCGCTGTTCTTCTGCAGGATCGTGTCGGCGATCGTCTCGCCGGATATCTTTTCCGCGTTCTCGAAGTACCCGCGCTGGAAATTCCTCGTCGGGAGAATCCCGTTCTCATTGATGATGTTGACAAGCACCGAGGTGCCGTACTTGGTCAGTGCTTCGCAGATCCCGTTTGTCTGGATCTTTTCACGGATCCGCTCTTTCACGACGTCGAGCTGGTCACGGTCCGCCTCGGTGATCGGGAGGTTCCCTGTAGCGACAATCGCCTTGAGGTTCTTTGCGCCCATGACAGCGCCTGCACCGCTCCTTCCTGCTGCCCGATCATAATCGTTCAGCACGCAGGCAAGCAGGCTTTGCTTCTCCCCGGCGGGGCCGATGCAGGCGACCTTCGCTTTCTCGTCGCCAATGTCGGCGATCAGCGCATCCGTTGTCTCATGCACCGTCATTCCCCAGTACGCCGCCGCATCTCGGAGTTCTGCGGTTCCTTCGCTGAGGAAGAGGTAAACGGGTTTGTCGGATCTGCCGAAGAAGACCGCCGCGTCGAATCCGGCCTTTTTGATCTTCCAGCCGAAGGTGCCGCCGCTGTTGGCCGACATCAGCGTCCCGTTCAGCGGTGATTTTGCGTTCACCTCGTACCTGCTCCCGAGAGGGATGCCCGTGCCGGTGAGGGGTCCCGATGCTACCACGAATACGTTCTCGGGGGAGAGCGGGTCAGCGGCCGGATCCATATGATCCGTCACGATACGGGCGCCGAATCCCCTGCCGCCCAGGTAGTCGCGTTTCAGGTCGTCGGGTGTCTCCTTGAAATCAACCGTCCCGTTCGTGAGGCTAACATAAGCCATCTTTCCTGCATATCCATCCACAGCTATCACCAGCAAAACCCTCTGTCTTGATGTATATAAACATTTTTTTCAAAAGAATGAAATGTCTGTGTTCTTCTGCCCGCAGGGACATCCGGCAGGTCCAGAGGTTTTTCGGCGGGCGGATGCTGCAACTTCACGCCCATGACAGGAGGAGGCTTCCCGGATCCTGGCGAGGTGGACGCGATGGATCTTTTCGACAACCCCGTTTTGCGACGACCTCACATCCCCGGTGGCACGATCCGCTCGTGCGGGCGCATCGTTCCGGCGGAGATGCCAGAATGAAACGAGCAAGCGATACGACCGTCACCGGGACGTCATGTGCGCCCGACCGGAATACTCCCGTCAGCAGCACCCGTCACGCTCTCGCAGCGGCCTGAGACGGTCTTTCTCCCGCAGCAGTCGGCGCAGCCGTCGAGAATGAGGATTTTCTCCGCATGGCCGATCGCCTCCTCGACCGATTGGGTCGGGTGGGTCGCCGAAATGTAGGCCTCTATCTCCCTTCCGCAACGATAGAGGAGTGTACTCCCTGTCTGCGTGGTCAGCTTCCCGGTATTCGAGATCCCGGAGCAGGTGATGATGGTGAACGCCATTCACCGAACCCCGAATGTCTCATCAATCCATCTGCATATATCGTCACGGATGCGGTGCACACCGTCCATAATCTCTACATCGGTGCCGGTGAGGATCGTCTGCTTCACCCGGTCAACTCCGGCGGACCCGGCTGCTCTGCCGCACCCTGCCTCTTGTTGCATCGTCCTCTATCAGCGGCGCCCCACAGCCGCATTCCGAACAGCAGGGCTCATCCGGGCCGTTCATCTCCGCCACCAGCTTCAGGATCACCCGGTGGATCAGCTCTGCGGGGATCGCCTCGTGGAGTTCTCCTTCATACTCGATCGCCCGGCACTCCACATCGTCCTGCCCGGTGATGCAGGCGCAGGATGCGCAGGCGGTGGCGGTCACCGTCATCCCCTCGATGAGATCCTCGAGCGGGGTTCCGTTGAAGAGGATGTTGTTGGACTCTTCGATCCCCTCATCGGGGAGGACCGTCTCGATGATCCTGACCTCGATCCCCACCTTCTCGAGAACCGGCCGGATCTCCTCGACCGCCCGGATGACCGCAAAGCCGGTCTCCCCGCAGCGTTCGCAGGTGTTCGTAACGTCTTTTCCGATGTGCTTCCACTCGATGACGATTTCGTTGTGCATTGGTTTCATCTCCAATTTTTTGGTATCGCTGTTCTCTACCGCACCATCAGCACGTGCGCCGTTGCCCGGTGCACCACGGCCTCGGCCACTCCGCCAAGGAGTGCTCGTACTGCGCCGTGCCGGCCTTTTGCGCCCATCACGACGATGGTGGGCTCAAATGCATCTTCTACCTCGAGGATCTCGTCGATTGCATTCCTGGTGACCAGCTCGGTCACGACCTGGGGGATACCGAGGGGGTAAACCGGGCCTTCAGGTCGGCGAGCCGCTGTTCGTCCTTTCTGTTGAACGCTGTGATCTCTTCCTGCGATGCAGTCCAGAGCCGCCGTGTGTCCTGGACGTGCAGAAGGACGAGCCGTTCAGGCTTCGCCCCCGCCATCCACTCGATGAACGGGATGCACCGTTCGGCCTCTTCAGAGAAGTCGGTGAGGTAGAGGATCCGGCGGAAGATGCCGGTGGTCAGCATACACGCATCCGGGTCCCCTTCTTTCATGATGGCGATGGCCACCTCGAAGTGGTTCGAGGCGCCGATCATCCCGGCAGGCGCGGCGTCCCGGTAGGGCAGGCCGAGCCGGCGGGAGAGGACAAAGTAGCCCAGGGTGAAGATGAGCACCGTCTGGATGAAGAGCGGGATCGCAATCCAGAGGATGGTCAGGGGGTTTTCGACGATGACGTCCCCTTTGAAGGTGAAGAGGAGGACGAGCGTCCCGAGCAATGCCACGATGGAGACCGGGGTAAGCAGGTGGAGAAACCTTGTCTCGAACCACGCCTTCCCCTTCCGTGCGATGATCCATTTCCGGGTGAAATACCCGGCGATGAGCGGGAGACCCACATCGATGGTGACCGAGAGGAGGATCGTCTCCCAGGGGATGGGCATGGCGTTCACCCCGAGGAGGAACCCGCCGAGGGGGGCGTAGAGCACGAGCATGGTGAGCGAGTTGATGGCTACCATGATCAGGGTCAGGCCGTCGTTTCCCCGCGCGAGATAACTCCACATCAGCACCATCGCCGTGCAGGGGGCGATGCCCAGCAGAATGCAGCCGGCCACATAACTCCGCCAGAGCTCGACCGTGGTCCCGTCTGGAAGCACCTCGGTCCCCGGAATGAATCCTACGAAGAAATACCCAGGAAGAGGGTGGCGATGAGGTACATCGAAAACGGCTTTACCGCCCAGTTCACGAAGAGGGTGAGGGCAACCGGTTTCGGGGTCTTTGCTGCCCGCAACACCTCCGCAAAATCGATCTTGACCATGATGGGATACATCATGAAGAAGAGGGCGATGGCGATCGGGATCGAGACCTGGTAGACGGAATACGAGTCGAGGGCGACGGCGATGCCGGGCGCGGCCCTGCCGAGCGCGATGCCCGCCACGATGCAGAGTGCGACCCAGACCGTGAGGTATTTCTCAAAAGTGGAGAGGCGGCGTTCCCCAAGGGTTGCTTCCGCCACGTTGTTCACCTGGTCATCCGGGACCTTGAGTGTTCATCAATCGTTTCTGCCCACCCCTTCCCATGCGGCGGACACGACGGTCTCGACGTCAGCATCGGAGAACTCTCTCGATCCTGCCTTGGCGATGCCGAGCGCCGTGACCACGATATGCTGGTCGGGGGTGATTCCCTGCGCCCCCGCGATCTCCCTGCCGCACGCAATGGGGCAGCCGTCGATGACGATCACTTCGTCGGCATCCCCGATGCTCTTCATCAGCCCTTCCGCTCCGGTGGCGAGCAGCGCCATGCAGGCGGCAGCCCCGAAGCCCTCCTCGGTGAGCTGCAGCGCCGCAAGGTTCGAGAGCTGCCCCACGTTGGCGACGCCGGCGCAGGGGAAGATGTTCCGTTTTTTCCCGGTCTGGGCGGAGGTGTCGCCGCAGGAGCAGGATGGTTGCTCAGGCACGTCCCCCTCACCCCTGCAGGATCTCCTTGAGTTCGTTCACGTCCGCGACCCGGCCGGAGACCTTCAGTTCGCCGTCGACGATCAGCCCCGGGGTGAGCATGACCCCCCGGTCCATGATGGCGGTGATGTCCTCGACCTTGATGATCTCGGCATCGATCCCGAGGTCGGCGACCGCTTTCTCGACATTCTTCACAAGCCGCCTGCATTTGGCGCAGCCGGTTCCCAGCACTTCAATCCTGACCATTGGTTTCACACTCCTTTCCGGTATTCCCTCAGCAGGGCGATGGCATAGGCATCCTCTGCCTGACGAGGGACGTAGTTATAGATTTTCGCTCGCCTGAGCAGTTCGTTCTTCAGCGGTTCTTGCGCGGAGATGCCGAGCGAGGCCACCTCCTCGAAGATGGCATCGAGCATGGCAAGCCCGACGGTGACCCCGTCCACGTTCACCCGGCGGATACTCCGCAGGGCCTCCGCAGCGCAGCAGGGTTGTTGTTCAGCATCTCTGTTCGTCAATTCACACCACATCCGGGGAGGCCGAGGGCGGGGAAGAAGTTCCCGAAGATCAAGCCCGCCACCGTCGAGAAGATCACGACGAGGGCGACGTAGACCGCGGTCTTCTGTGCCCCCATGATCCGCAGCAGCACCAGGATGCTCGGCAGGCTGATGGTGGGCCCGGCGAGCAGGAGCGCCAGTGCCGGACCTCCGGCCATCACTCCCTGGGTGTAGCCGAAGGTGCCGCCGATGATGGGCACCTCGAGGAGGGTGGGCATATAGAGGATCGCCCCGATGACGGCTCCCATGAAGCAGGCGAAGACCGAGTTGTCCCCGAAGAGGGGGGCGAATGTCTCAGGCGGGAGGAAGTAGGCGATCACGCCCACCACGAAGGTGCCGGCTATAAGTATAGGGAAGATCTTCTTCGTGAGATCCCAGATTTCGTAGCCCCAGTCGGTCACCTCGTCCCGCTCAAAGTAGTAGATGAGCAGGAATGCCACCGCCACGGTGAGCAGGTAGACGATGCCGAGGCGGAGGGTGAAGTCGAGCTGCGAGGCCCCGATGACGAGGATGAGCACGAGCAGCACGAAGAATGTCGGCACGACCCACCTCGGTCGCTCTTCTTCGCCTCCGGTCACCATCATCGGCCCGGTGGCGCTCTTCCGGATCTCCTCATCGTAGGCCCGGAAGACGATCGCCATGATCAGCCCGATGCAGATGGCCATGATGATGGCGAAGAGGGCACGGGCGAAGCCGATATCGAACCCCAACACGCTCGCCGTGTAGATGATGGCGAGGATGTTGATGGCCGGGCCCGCGTAGAGGAAGGTGATGGCCGGGCCGATCCCGCTGCCCTTCTTCATGATCCCGGCGAACATCGGCAGGATGGTGCAGGAGCAGACGGCGAGCACGATACCGGAGACGGACGCGATCCCGTAGGAGACCGACTTTGTTGCGTCCGGGCTGAAGTACTTCAGGATCGCATCCTTCCGGACGAACGCGGCGATGGCCCCGGCGATGAAGAACGCCGGCACCAGGCAGGTGACGGTGTGCGCTGCGAGATACTCGACGACCGCATCGAGCCCTGACAGGAGTGCTCCGATGATGGGATCACCCATGACAGGTTCCTCTGTGGGTTTTTTGTGTGAAGAATATGGTGCTCATTCTGTGTTCCTCATTGTTCATGTCATAGCACTGTCTGTGCCCGGAACGCCGCGCCGGTGATTGGTTCCCTCTGCGCTGCACGCCCCACCTCCGGATGCGATTTCAACATTGTTTGAACTACTATTGAGGCACTCCTGCATAAATCTTGCTGCTTCAAACAATTTTGAAACACGTGCTGGGGGTTGTGGTGATGCACGAACCTGCGAGTCCGGGACAGATGGGGGTGACTGACGAGGGCTTGCGGTACCGGAATGCTTATCGGCCCGGATATTTTCATTATAGTTTGAAATGGTTGATACCGGTGAGAACGAAGATATATCTCACGCTGAGGGGCCGATTGACACTTGCCTTCCGGAGGGTATCGCAGCAGCCCTGTGCACCTGCGGGGGGATCGAGGGGCTTGAAAAGATGCTGCCCTCCGATGCGTACCTGGAGCGGATGAGCGCCCGGCATCGAGCCTGCGCCGATCCGATCCGCCTGAAGATCCTTGCCATGCTGAACGTCCAGCCGCTCTGCGTTTGCGTGATCAAGGCGGTGATCGGCATCGCAGACTCGAAACTCTCCTACCACCTGGGCGTGCTCAAGAAGGCGGGCCTGATCCGGGGGGAGCAGCAGGGCAACTGGATCATCTATTCGTTGACCGAAGCGGGGGCCGGATGTCCCGATCGATGAGGGGCCGATGAGTCTTCAAAACCCGTCCATTGTGAACCATCTTTTTATGTACTGACGGCAGGGGAGCATGGTTGCTTGCCTTCGCTGGGGCTGCACCAGTGGCCTGCGTTGTCAGGATGCAGGACTGGTGGTCCCCCCATGGGTCCGATCTCCACCTGTCCGCCCATCGTCTCAGGCAACTGTGGGTACACCTGCGTATTACGGCACCGTGGCGGGTTCGAGGAGGATGTGCGGTCGCCATGGTGGCGGTATCGATGGCCCGAAGGCGGGAACAGTGGGACAACGTGACGAAAAATCAGGATGCTGATATGGGGATTCGAACCCCAGTCGCAGGAGTGAGAGTCCTGCATGATTGGCCGGACTACACTATATCAGCAAGGATTTGTGCCTTACAATATTGGCCGCGCTGCTACATAAACCTGATGGTTCGCGTGCTTCCTCTGCCCGTTCGGGCGCTTCGAAGGGCATTTTGGGGGGAGAGGACGCGCACGGAGAGGAGACGACGATGTGACGGAGGGGGGATGGCGGGGACTGTGGTATGGAGGGTGCGGCGGTCGCTGCTCACCGGCGCGAGAAGCCCCGGATGCAGGGGGCCTGACGCACGCGGCGCTGGTGTGCCCGCACGTCACAGCGTCGCACAGCGCCCCATATCCCCGCGGTACAACCGATACAGTCATGCATAAGTAGGCCCCCGCCCCACGTATATAACCAAACCATGAGCAGCCTCGAGGATCAGATACGGGAGATCGAAGACGAGATCAAAACCACCCCTTACAATAAGGCGACGTCAAAACACATCGGGCGGCTGAAGGCGAAGCTCGCCAAAATCAAGGACGATGCCGTGGCGCGGGCGATGGCCTCCAGCGGTGGTGGCGAGGGGTATTCGGTCCGCAAATCCGGCGACGGGACGGTGGTGCTGGTCGGGTTCCCCTCGGTCGGAAAGAGTACGCTGCTCAACAAGCTCACCAACCAGGAGAGCGAGACCGCCGACTATGCTTTCACCACGCTCACCGTGGTGCCCGGCGCCATGGAGCACCGCGGGGCAAATATCCAGATCCTCGATATCCCGGGCCTGATCGCCGGTGCGGCGATGGGCAAAGGGCGCGGCAAGGAGGTCATCGCCGTGGTGCGCGGCGCCGATATGATCCTCATCCTCGTCGATGTCTTCAACCAGGAGCATGTCGACGTCCTCATCAGGGAGCTCTACGACGCCGGGATCCGCATCAACCGGGAAAAGCCCGACATCACCATCAAAAAATCCGGTATGGGCGGCGTCCGGGTCAATTCGGTGGGCCGGAGCGGCCTCGACGATGGCGAAATCCGCTCCATCCTCGCGGAGAACAAGATCATGAACGCCGATGTGCTCATTCGCGGCGAAGTGACGCAGGAGGACTTCATCGATGCCATGTTCGGCAACCGCGTCTATGTCCCGGCATTCATCGCGGTCAACAAGGTGGACCTCGTCGACGGCGAGACGAGACGGGCCATCGAAAAGAACCTGACCGAGCGCTTCGGCACCCCGCCCATCATGGTCTCGGCGGTGAGCGGCTACCACATCGAAGAGCTGAAAGACACGATCTATGAGCAGCTTGGATTTATCCGCATCTTCCTCAAACCCTCGGGAGAAAAAGCGGACCTGGAAGAGCCGCTCATCGTGCGCACCCCTGCCACCGTGGAAGGGGTGTGCAACAAGCTGCACCGCGATTTCGTGGAAAAATTCCGCTATGCCAAGGTCTGGGGGAGCTCGGTCAAGCACGACGCCCAGCGAGTGGGCCTGCCCCACACCCTGAACGACGGCGATATCCTGAGCATCGTCACCCGCGCGTGAGGGCTTCCTGTAGCACACCGACCGGGGCATCGGTCTTGAGCCCCGTCCCTGCGTGATGGGTCCGTGAGGCGGCAAAGCCTTTCTCCTGCAGCCGCGCGATGAGGGCAGCGATATCGGGCGGGGAGACGCGCCACCGTTTTGCCAGGCGATGGTAGTCGTAGAAACTCGCCATATCGAGTTCACTCTCGCAGGTCTGCATCAGGCGCTGGAGCTGCGCTTTTTTCCCGAGCTCCATCTTTTTCAGCTGCTCCTGCATGGAAGCGAGCAGGAGGCGGTCGCTGACCGGGCCGAGCCAGAGGGGGCCGATCGGCTGGAGCAACGATGCGCATTCGGGGCAGGTATGCGTGCGGGCGATGAGCCCGTGCTCCTCGACACGGGCGGGACAGGCAGGGCACTGGTGCACGAACCCGATGCGGGCGAGCGTGCGGTCGGCGGCCTCCGCGCCGTTGTTCAGCCGGAGGTGCAGCCTCACGAAATGCTCCCGTGCAAAGCAGAAGAGCGGCTCCACTCCCCGGTCATACTTCACCACCTCGCGGGCGACGAAGCCCAGCAGGATGCGAAGCCCGACCTCACTGTGATAGTCGGTATTCAACGGCCGGGCGAAGTAGCGGCGCATACCGGCCTTGAGGTGCGCCCCGCAGAGCGGTGCCGTATCGGTGGCGGTGACGAAGAGGTAGCGTGATGCGCTGCGGGCGGCGGCATCGACGAAGTAGGCGGGTGTCCCGAAGGGATCGATGTCCACCGCATCGAAGCGCCGTCCCGAGAGCAGGACATTGATATCGGCCTGCGTGACCTGCACCAGCTCGCCGAGCCCCTCCGCGTTCTGTTCGATCAGGTCGACCGCATCGGAATTCCGGTCGTTGATGGTGACCGGCACCCCGCACTCGTTGGCGATGCGCAGGCCGCGCACGCCGGTCGCCCCCATCGCGTCGAGGTAGCGGTCCGGCCTGAGGAGGGAGACGAGGAGCACGGTTGCGTCCCGGTTGAGCTCCATCCGCGCATTGAAGAAGACGGCGGCGCTCGCAGGGGGGAACGCATGGTTCGGATCCTGACGCGGTGCAAAAAACGAGGTCATTCCTTCCCGTATTCGTTCAAGATCCATTGCACCATTGAGGTGTATGTTCGACAACCTTATACCTTCTCCTGTGGAAATTTATACGCACCTTTGAGGGCTTGTGGCCTAGTCAGGATAGGGCGTTAGCCTCCTAAGCTAATGGTCGGGGGTTCAAATCCCCCCAAGCCCGTGAGTGTGCAGCTATTCTTGCGTGCTTTCTCGTTCCGAACGATGTATACCCGTTTCAGATATAGCATGGTGAATGGATGTTCATGCCGTGGTTGCCGGCGAATCTGTGGTGCGCCGCCGCGGGCAGGAAAAATTCACGGGGCGAATAATTAGTTCCTTTTATAATATATTAATAAAAATATAAATCCTTTCCCCACCACCAACTGCTGGTGAGAGAATCGCCACGCTCCCGCATCAGTGCAGTGCCCCCTTCCAGGTACATGCGGAATTCGCCCCCATATCTCCGTTGCCGGCGTTCGATCAAAGAATGGAGGGCGGGATTGCCTCCGTAGTGCTCTGCATGCCGTTGCATCTGTAGAGTATGTGGCATTCTCTCGATGTGCATTGCGAGAGAAGCTGGAGGAGTGATGATGGAGAGTCTTCGATATTCCATGCCTGTATTGATTGTTGTAGCGTTCATTCTACCCGGTCTCCTGGCCGGATCCGTTTCGGCGGCAGACGCGAACGATCACGCGTCACGCGATGAGCGAGAGATCTCGTGTGTGCCGGAGCGATCTGAGATGCCTGCAGGCCCCGATTTTGCCGTTTCCAATCTTCGTGTGCCTGCATCGGTCCCCGAGCAGTCGGCCTATGAGGTATGCTTCGACGTGAAAAACCTGGGCGATTCCTATGCAGGGGACATCCGTTGGGAGGTCGAATATCGCGGGGCTATCCTTACTGCATCAGAATATGGATCGATTGAAGGGCTTGATAGAGGCCAGATTGTATCCGTGACGGTGGAATTGATGGCGGATGTGCTGGTCGATGCACGCGATGAGGGATCGGTGACCGTCATCGTGGATCCCGATGAGTCCACCGGCGATGCGGATGATGGCAACAATGCAGCGCAGCAATCCTGTGTGGTGGTGGGGGGGCCAGAATTTATTGTCTCAGACCTCTTCGCTCCGTCGGATATCGATGAAGGCGGCGAGGTGGATATCCAGTTTTCCATTCGCAATTACGGATCCGCATGCGAGAGCGATATCGAGTGGGAGGTCGCGATCCAGTGCAATGAATTTTCCCGGGACGATGTGGTGCTCGCCGGGGTCGTGGAAGGTCTCGGCGAAGGGGAAACTCGTCGGGTGACGGCATCGTGGAAGACAGGACCGGGCGATGCAGGCGATTATGTGATTTACGCGGTCATAACCACCCCCGATGACGAATTCGACGATAATGAGGAAATTCGGAGCCTGAGGGTTGTAGCTGACGGCGATCTGCCGGATCTCGCCATCGTCGATCCGCACATCCCCGAGAGAGTGCAACCGGGGGTGGAGTTCCCTGTTCAATTTATCGTCGAGAACCTCGGTGCGAACTGTGCAGAGGAGTTCAGATATGATATCGTGTATTATGATGGGCGGACGGACGAGGATATCTGGTATGGTGATGTGATCCCAGGGCTTGCCATGGGAGAATCGGTGCAGATCACCGATTACTGGGTGGAGTACCATGAAGGGGATTACCGGATCGACATCATGCTCGACGAAAGCAACCATGTTGAAGAACTAACCCGAGAGAACAACCAGGTCAGGATAGTCTACCATCTGCCGCCGGGCATGGCGTGTTTGTATGGGTATGGAGGCAAGGTGCCGACCACACCCCCTATCGCTGCGGGGGATACGGTCCCGATATCCTTTTCCGTATTCAATGTCGGCGAAGACTATGAGGGTGTGATCGATTGGAGCATTCGGTTCTACAACGATTCCGATGAAGATGAGATTGTGGGGGTCATTGATGGGATCAAATGCGACGAAACAAAAGATGTAGATACCTCCTGGGAGGTTCCACAGGGATGGGAGGGAGAGTACCATACGGTTCTGGATCTCAATCCCAATGCAAGGCCCGACTACGTGTTTGAACCCTTCCAAAATACAGGGACGTGTACCATAGTTGGAAGGAATTCTGAAGATTCGGAGATCCGATCGGACGCTTCTTCGACAGAGAAAAGCACCGCCGATTCCGATGTCTGCACCAGCTGTGCGGCAAAAGGTGAGAACGATTCTGCTATTGAAGATGCAGATCAGGAATCTTCCGATGAGAGCGATGAACCATCCTCCGGCGGATCCTCCACTGCGATGCTCGTTTCAGCGGATGCCGCTGATGAGGCTTCTCAGGCTGCCGGCGGTATCGGGGGGTATGAACCGTCGGCGCATCATTCTCACATGGTGGAGGCGGAACCATCCGAATTGCAGAGTACTATCTCGGGAATGGAGTCGCAATTAGATGGAATCCCCGCAAATCCGGGCAATACCTCCTCCGATACGAGGGATCCCGGAACCAATACCGCTGCAAATTCTTTCTTGAGCGAACGTGGCATGAATGAGATACCCGGGGATGATCCCGAGACCGATGCATGGGCTGCGATGTGGAATGCGCTCGTTGAGGGCGATGTATGGTCATTTTTCTCACATTTCTACGATCTCCTCGTTAACGGCACCGTTTCCTGCGCTGCGCCGTTCGGAGCCGATCAATAGACAATACCCCTTTTTATTCTTACCCGGTCAAGCATAGTGAAAGATACAATGCGATACCTGAGATTATCCGTTCATTGTACCGTGAAACTGGCCCGTGTGTATATCGTCCGGAACAGAATAACGACAATCATGACGCAATAACCATGCAGCCCGCTGGATTTTTCAAGATCATCCGTCCGCTCAATGCGTTTGTGGCCGGGTTCGCGGTCCTTCTCGGGTACCTCATCGCAGCGGGAACCATCGTGCCTGAGGCATGCATCCTCGTTCCGATCGTATTTTTCGCCACCGCCGGCGGGAACGTGATCAACGACTATTACGACCGTGAGATCGACCGCATCAACCGCCCCGACCGCCCCATTCCCTCGGGAGCGATCACGCCTGCAGCGGCCCGCGCCTATAGCGGCGCCCTTTTCCTCGCCGCCATCGGCCTGAGCATCTTCACCAATTATCTCTGTATGACGCTGGCGGTGGTCAACTCATTGCTCCTCTGGGCCTACGCGGCACGGCTGAAAAAAGTCCCGCTCGCGGGCAACCTTGCGGTCTCGTACCTCGCCGCGAGCATCTTTCTCTTCGGCGGCGCACGTGCCGGCATCGACGGCCTTCTCCAGAACGTCCCCCTCGCCGGGATCGTGGTGCTCGCAATGCTCTCGCGGGAGCTCTTGAAGGATGCCGAGGACGTGGAGGGCGATGCCGAGGGAGGGGCGCGCACCCTGCCGGTGATCGTCGGTGTCCGCGCGACCGCCGCGGTCGCCCTCGTCGCCGCCCTCGGCGCGGTGATTATGAGTTACCTGCCGCTCATGCGCTGGTGGGGCGGTGCCTATCTCGCGGCCATTACGGTTGCCGATCTGGTCATCCTCGCCGGAGCGCTGCGTGGATTCCAGTGCGATACTTCGGCATGCATCCGATCCTCGTCTGCCACCGGACTGCTCAAGGGGGGCATGTTTGCTGCGCTCCTCGTGTTCATCATCGCCGCCGTCCTCGTCTGAGGGCCCGGGATGCATTGGTCATCAACCCCCGGTGCGATGTTGAAACTTTAATATGCGACAGGGTGAGAGATTTATAGAATGAAATTATACCGGCATGGGGATACCTGTATTGCATCAAAAGGCTCATTTTTTGATGGGAACGTGAAAATCGAGGGCAATTTGATCCTCCCCGCCGAGACCCATGTGTGGGGGAGCCTCGATGTCGGGGGAACGCTCGAACTCGGACCCTATTCCACGGTGGGCGGGGGCATCACCTGCCAGAATGCGGTCATCGGAAAGGGAGTAAAAATCAAAGGAAGCCTGCATGCACTTGAACATATCACCGTCTGCGACGAGGTTCGGGTGCGCAGCCTGATCGCCGGGGGAAATATTGTCCTGCGCCCGGGGGTGACGGTCGGGGAGGTGAAGAGCGACGAGACCATCTTTGTGTATGGAAAAATCAAGAGCGGCAGGTTAACCGGGCGGAACGTCAAGGTGCTCGGCAACTGAAGGCTCCTCGATGCCTATGCCGGCCACCTCGAGGACATCGTGCCAGTCGACGATGGTCTCCACACACCCGTCTTTCAAGGTGACGACCCCCATCGAAACCAGCCCGAAGCGGTCGGTCATCTCGAATCCCTCTTTTACTTCCATCAGGCAGCCGACGCCGATGATCCCCTCAGGCCGGTATTTTTTCACGATCCGCTTGATGAAGGTCGAACCCGGCACGATGAAGACCCGGTAGCCCATCGATTCCAGCGTGGCGATCGATTCTCCGATGCCGCACCGCCCGCACCGCCTGCAGACCAGTCCTTCCGGGGTGAGGTGGGCGGGGCATTGGGCCGAACGCAGGCATTGCGGCAGGAAAATCGCCCGCTTTTCGAGAGGGATCTCCCCGAACGCCGACATGTTCATGGTGTTGTGGAGACGGATGAAAAACAATGTGAGCTCTTTGTCGTCAAGTCCGCACAATTTGCAGATTGCCTTGACCGTTCCCTCCATCATCACCAGCCCGGATGCCATAAGCCGGGGGAAATAAAACCTGCCGTTTTTAATGGATAAAAAGGCCACCATGACAATCATCGAGGCAAAAAGGAGGGCCCCGACGACAAGGATGACCGTCAGTTCCCCGACGACAACCATCAACTGGGTCCAGAGGAGCGCATCAAAAACCATTTCTTCTCGTCCATTGGGTGTAAATGATTAGTAACTGTTCAGCCTGGCCTGTGAGATGCAGAAGGGATGAATGGGTCTCCCTCGAACACCTTCAGCAGAGACGCGAACACAGGCACCTCGTTCTTTTTCACCGTTGAGATATAGCCCCTGATCCTGC
>Ga0209614_1000313_pt1 | contig 44459 bp, 46 predicted proteins | sample BlaSprsedimmetaG_FD_185484 | JGI IMG/M metagenome (GOLD analysis project Ga0209614, IMG submission 185484) | Hot spring sediment bacterial and archeal communities from California, USA to study Microbial Dark Matter (Phase II) - Blank Spring... ...
GAAGAGGATTAGCGAAGTAAACCTCTCACTTCATCCTCATCGATCAGGTCCTTCTCATACTTCACTACTGCGATATTCTCGGTCTCGTTGACATAGCTCTCTACGATCGCCTCATGCTGGGTCAATGCGGTAACTTTTTCTCTGTCAAAGATATCCAGAGGGAGGTAGACATTGCCGCGGTTGTTCGGGTCTGGCATCGTCATCACCCAGACAAACCACATCGCACTGAGGATGGCAACCATCAGCGCCAGTGCTGCTCTGTCATAATGCTCGATCACATATCCTGCAAGTAGGCCACCCAAGAAGATGCCTATATAAGCAAAGGTATTTGCCACCCCCAGAGCCGCACCTTTTTGATGTACTTTGGCGAATTTGCTCACAAAACTCTGGAGCAGCGGCTCGAACATATTGAAACCGATAAAGAAGAGTACGACACCGACGATAAAGAGCCAAGGAACTGTGGCATAGCCCATTGCGATAAAACCAAAAAATATGGTAGCTACCGAGACCATAAAGACCTGACGACCCTTGCCGTATTTCTCCCCAAAGACAGCAGCAGGCCCCATCGCAAGTAGTCCGAAGATCATCGCGGGTAGATAAACCTTCCAAAGCTCGGCTTTCTCCCAACCAAATCCGCCCTCATCCATACTCTGTGTCATCACAAGCGGAATGATGAAGAAGGCCATCGTCATGATGGAAGAGTGAAAGAGAAAGGTGATATACATACGGGTAAGAGACCTGTCTTTGAATACATCCAGCATTTTTGACTCCTCTTTGGCATAGGAGTGAACGATCTTCGGCGGTTGGGGTACGGCAGTAAAGAGGATGCCAATCGCCATAACCGAGAGTATCGCGGTGAGCCAGAAGAGTTTGTCGATCCCCCCGTGTCCGCCTACGATCGGCGCGATGATCATCGCAGCGGCAAAACTCAGCGCGATCGTTGCGCCCATGATCGCCATGGCATGGGCTCTCTGCTCCTCTTTGACCAGGTCAGCGATCATCGCTGAGACCACCGATCCGATCGCTCCAGCTCCTTGAAGGAAGCGTCCGAGCATCAACATATAGATATCGTGACTCAATGCACAGATCACCGATCCGATGATAAAGATGACCAGTCCCAAAAGGAGTGTCTTTTTGCGTCCAAATGTATCACTCATGAGTCCAAACGGCACCTGGAAGAGTGCTTGGGTAAGTGCATATCCCCCTACGACTACTCCGGCCAAAAATGCCGTGGCACCCTCCATCTCCAACGCATAGATCGAAAGTACGGGAAGTACAATAAAGAGTCCAAAAAAACGCAGGGCGACAATGCAGCTGAGTGGAAATACCTGTTTCAACATAAAATACCTCGGAAATCCTCTAAATAAGGATAATTTTACTCTTATTATATAATGATAGAGTTAAGAAAAGATGATAAAATCTTCACAGAGATTGTATGACGAGGAGTAAGTGTGCGATGAAGCTAGTATTGGCGACGGGAAACAAAGGAAAATTGCGGGAGTTCAGGCAGATGTGCGAGGCGGAGATCACGCCTTTTTCCGACCTTTTGGGAGAGTTTGAGATCGAAGAGACCGGAAAGACCTTTGCGGAAAATGCACTGATCAAAGCCCGTATAATCTATGAAAAACTTGGAGATGGCTACCTGGTTATCTCTGATGACAGCGGTATATCGCTACCGATACTGGAGGGCGCACCGGGTATCTACTCAGCACGCTATGCCAAGGAGGATATCTGGGGCAGGGAAGTGACGGACAAGGATAACCTCTACAAACTGATCGAAGCGATTAGGACGAAGGGCTTGAAACGCACACCAGCCTACTATACTGCCGCGATCGCTATTGTCAGCAAGTACGGAGAGTATGTCGTACATGGGTGGATGCACGGTGAGGCGGTCGATGAAGCAAGAGGGGGAAAGGGGTTTGGATACGACCCGATGTTCATCCCTGAGGGGTTTGACAAGACCCTGGGCGAGCTGGACGATGAGATAAAAAAGCAGATCTCTCACCGCGCAAAGGCCCTGGCACTGGCAAAGCCGATCATTAAAATGCTCAAAGACAAATCGTTTTTCTTAAAAGACCAAAAAGGAGGGAAAGATGAACAAGGAAAAATTTACTGAAGATCTGCAGATCATCTACAATGAGCTACAAAAGAGACAAAACACGCTCAATGGATACTATAAACTTGTAGAGGAGAGACACGAGGAGGCTGCTGAAGTGGTAGGGGCATTTCTCTCTTCTTTGGAGCTAAAAGATACAAAAGAAAACATCATGGCGGCATTGACGCGTATCGTGAGCCTGCGTGAAGATGCACTCGATCAGGTACTGCAAAAAAGCGGTTTTACACAGATAGAGATCATGGATAAGAAAGAGCAGGCGTATATGTATGTAAGCCACTTTCATAGGAAGCGCCATGCGTCTTTGATCTCTTGGATCCACGACAAAAAGCTGCTGACCCCCTTTTATCGTACGATCATTTCCGGCGTTGATGCAGTGGGCATTGCGATAAGCGGATGGCAAAATGCATGGACGGCACATATCATCAATGGTGTAAACCGTGACCTCTATGAACAGTTTAATGGCGATGAAGAGAAGATCTTTGAAAAACTGCAAAGTGAGAATCTGCTTGACCTTGATAGCACAGGAGCGGTGGGAGACCGCTGCTATTCGGTACTGCATCAGGAAAAAGACGGCAGCTATAAACGGGTGGCCTATGCGGAGGCATTCAAAGAGGAGGTGGAGCAGATCCGTCAGGCACTGAAGCTGTTTATCGATGCGTTGCGCGAGCTCGAAGATGAGGTCTATGGTCAAAAAGTGGAGTGGGTGACGTATCTGAGCACGATCTATGATGCATTTGGGCATACACATCCTGATGAGCTCATTACCTACTGGGCCAATGTGGACAGGGCCTGGATGAAAGTGACCACCCCGATACAGCTAGGACATCCGCTTGAGTACTATGAGGATCACTACCGCAAGGCGGTTGCACTAGAGTGGGATCTGCGTATCATCAATCCAAGGCTACAGAGAAGTTCGCAGACCAGAGAGCATATCTACTCCTTTGCCAAAGAGATGGCTGAAAATATCGGCGAAGAAGCAGGCAGGATCATCGGGAAAAATCTCACCCAGGTCAATGGGACGCAGCTCTACATCGGTCAGCCCATGCTCTATTATGGTGCAGAGTTTAACGGTCTCTTCTCTGCTCAGGTGGTGCCTAACGATGAAGCGGTCTCTGCCGAGCTGGGTAAAAAGATCTTTGCTTATGCTGATTTTGTGATGGAATCCAAAAAAAGCAAACCGGTGATGAAACTAAGTGTAGAGACCTTTGGAGAGGCGTTTGTCAGGTCTCAACGTACATTGGTTTGTGAGCATCCGCAACTGTGGCATGAGATCTATGATATCGCTACGATAGGACATGAGTTTGGACATATCCTATGGATCGACAGCGACACAGAGATGAAAATGAACGGCACAGGGCAGTTTAAGAATATCGAAGAGTTCAAAGCAACCGCAGGCGGGCTTATGGCGTTTTTCGATCACGAGAAGGAGGAGCTCAAAGCGCATATTGTGGATGATCTAATCTTGCGGGCAGTGGGACTGATGGCATGGAGAGAGGTTGGTGAAGTGCTTCCCTACTATTGCGAGGGGCTGATACATCTTGATATTCTCTTTAAATCAGGGGTGATCAGGTACACAGATCGCATCGAGATCGATTATAGTAGGTATGATGCGATGAGAGAGGGGTATATCACCGCCTATGAAAAATTGGCAAGGCACTACCTAGATAAAAAGGATGCGTACGGTTATCTCAGAGAGTATGCAGAAAAGCTTGGCGGTGTTTTCCTCCCCGTAGATGAAAAGATCAGAGCGTTTGTCGAGCATTATTACAAGCGATACAAAGAGATCGGACAAGAGACAGTGGTGCTATAGTAGGTGAACCTATGTGTAGATAAACAAACATAGTAGCTGGTATCAATTCAATACGACCAAGGAGAAAGAGGATGAAAAAAAGCGTGATGATAGTGTTGGTGAGCAGCCTGGCCCTTTTCGGATATGAAGTGAATGATATTGAGGTGGGTTTTACCGCATTTAAGACACCGGCAAAAGTGGGTGTAAGCGGCAGTTTCAAGAGTGTGCAGATCACAGGTAAGAGATCGGCTGAGCGTGTCGAAGAGTTGTTGGACGGATTGGGTGTGAGTATAGAGACAAAGAGTGTCAACAGCGGAAATGAGGGAAGAGACAAGCTGCTTGTGAGCGACTTTTTCCTTGTGCAGTTCACACATGGTATCCAGGCGAAGATCGTTTCAGTCAAACCGGACTCTTTGTTAGTGGAGATCACAATGAACAACAAGAGCCTATCCGTACCTATGGTTTATACAATCGAAGAGAACAGGGTCTTGGCAAAAGGGTATATCGACTTAAACGATTTTGATATGCTCCCTTCGCTTCAAGGGATCAATAAGGCATGTTATGATCTTCATGAGGGCAAAACATGGCAGGATGTTGAAGTCGGATTTTTGCTCCACTACCAATAATAGCGTGCAGGAGATTTTTCTCCTGTGCCTTTCTGCTCCTCCCCCTTTTTTTTCTCGTTTACCTCTGTTCACAGAGCATTGACACAAAATTTACATAACTCTTCTATCATTGTACTATCTCAAAAGCGAGAAATAACATACTTTTACAAAGGATACACGATGAAAAACACAGTTATCGTAATGATTGCAACATTTGGTTTGAGTTCGGCGCTCATGGCAGGATCTGGTATGCATTTATGCAAACATCACAAAGAGCGAAGCAGTCTCTACACAACCTTAGAGCAGCTCGATCTCACAGAAGCACAGAAAAAAGAACTCCAGGCATTCAGAGAGACGCAAAGAGGAGAGAAAAAAGACGCAAGAAAAGTGATGAAAGAAAAAAGAGTGATGAAGCAGAACAGAATTGATCTGAGCCAATTTATGTCGGCAGAGAAGTTTGACAAAGAGGCATTTAAAACAGCGATGAAAGAGAGAATGCACTCCAGAGAAAAGATGAGAGAAGAACGCCGTGCATCAATGAGAGAGAGAAGCGCTGAGAGAATGGAAAAACTCTTTGCTATCCTTACTCCTAAGCAAAGAGAAAAATGGATACAATTATCTCAAAAATAATAGGAGGATGAGCGATGTCGCTGATCCTGATGGTAGAGGATGACCCCCAGCTTACCGAGCTTTTAGAAGCATACCTTTCTGGATACGGTATTGACGTATACTCTGTCTCGCTGCCGACCGTGGCACTTGAAAAGCTGAAGGTCGAACAGTATGATCTGGTGCTGCTTGACTTGGGTCTGCCCCAGATGGATGGCCTTGAGTTATGCAAAGCGATCAAAACCGATCATCCCCATCTTCCCGTGATCATTTCAACCGCCCGCGCCGATGTCAGTGACAAGGTTGTGGCATTTGATGTCGGTGCGGATGATTATATCGCCAAACCGTATGAACCCAGAGAACTCGTTGCCAGGATTCAGGCGACGATCAAGCGTTATGACAGGTTCTCTTCAGGGTTCAAAGAGGAAACGTTCAGGGTTGACAAGGTGAAAATGCAGATATCCAGGGAGGGTAACGTCCTGGAGCTGACTTTAGCAGAGTATGAGATATTTGCACTCTTGCTAGAGAAAAAACACCAGGTCGTTAGCCGTGAATTTATCGTAAACAGTATCAACGCCGTCAAATGGCAGAGTAGCGACAGAAGTATCGATGTGATCATCAGCCGGATCCGCCAAAAGATTGGTGATGATAGCAAAACCCCCCAATACATCAAGTCTATTCGCGGTGTAGGATACAAGTATATTGGAGAGTAGGTGAAGCAACACTCTGTATTTTTCAAACTGAATATTCTGTTTATGATCGCATTGATCGCGACGCTGATTGCAGGCGCATCTTTTATGGTGCATATTGCCAAAAAAGAGAGAAGCGATCTTCTGTTTAAGGGCAGGATAATCATGCATGAGTACCGTATGACCCAGCAATATCCCCAGGAGCTGCTTGAGGAACTCGGTCTTATGCAGATCAACGGAGAGGAAAAAGAGAGGGTTCTGCAAAAAAGTGCAAACTCCCCAAAAGAGACGAAAGATATGACAAAAAGAGGAAGAGTGCTGCGATATGATGGGCATCTCTATCTCTATCTTGAAAATCACCGTGTCAACCTGCTTTTAAAAGATGAACGCACCTGCTGGGAACGATTTTTTGTTTTGTTTGTGGTACTGTTTGGTTCAACTGTTTTGTTGATCACTATGTATATGCTGCTAAGAAGAACCCTTGTACCGCTGAAAGCTTTACAGAAAGATATCGAACGCTACGGAGAAGGCAGATTGACGCAGTATGTTCTTTCTGATAAAAAAGATGAGATCTCCCAGGTGACCAACGCGTTTTATCGGTCTGCTTCCAAGATACGGCGACTCTCTGATTCTCGTACGCTTTTTATACGAAACCTTTTTCATGAGCTCAACACGCCGGTGACCAAAGGGAAAATTCTTACTGAACTCGTTGAAGAGCCTAAAACCAAGTCGATGCTGGATGCGATATTTTCGAGGCTTGCCACATTGCTCAAAGAGTTGGCACAGGTGGAGCAGATCACCTCAAAGAACTATGCCCTTGTCAAAAAAGAGGTGCGCATCATCGATCTGCTCGATGAAGCAAAAGACCTCTTGTATCTGGAAGAGCCCATAGAGACGCATATCACTGACCAGAGAATGGTTGCAGATTTTGCATCAATGCGCATCGTGTTTAAAAATCTCATCGACAATGCTATGAAATATGGACAAAATCTGGAGATAATCTATGAAGATGAGACCCTCTCTTTTGTGAGTGAAGGTGAAGCGCTAAAAGGTGATTTCAGCGAATATGTGGAAGCATTTTCAGAGAAAAAAAATAGCCAAAGATCAGGGTTTGGACTGGGGTTATATATCGTAAATGAGGTGCTTAAAATGCATGATATGGGGCTTGAATATAGCTATAGTAAAGGCAAAAATCGCTTTACGATCAATTTAAAAAACATCCTCTAACCTCATTTTGGCTATAATCACAAGTCATTATGCCGTCATCAAAGCGGTTTTCAAAGAGGATGAATATGCTACTTTTTACTCCTGGGCCTACTCCGGTACCCGAATCAGTGCGTCAAGCGATGGCGACACCGACACTACACCACAGAACCCCTGAATTTGAAGCGATCTTCAAAGAGGCAAGAGCGCGTTTACTGAAGCTTTACGGCATGGATGAGTGTGTGATGTTGGCAAGTTCCGGGACAGGTGCGATGCAAGCATGTGTGGTGAACTTGTGCAAGAAAAAGGCATTGAGTGTGAATGCTGGAAAATTTGGTGAGCGTTTTGGAAAGATCGTTAAAAGCATGGGGAAAGAACTCGTAGAGCTCACCTATGAATGGAATACCCCTGTCAACCTTGAAGATGTCAAAGAGGCATTGGCAGCCAATCCTGATATCGATGCATTCTTTGTGCAGATCTGTGAAAGTGCTGGCGGATTGCGCCACCCAGTCGAAGAGATCGCAGCCTATATCAAGTCGGTCAATCCGGAGATCATGGTTGTGGCTGACGGGATCACCGCAGTGGGAGTCGAGCCTATCGATGTGACCCATATCGATGCATTGATCACAGGCAGCCAAAAAGCACTCATGCTTCCTCCTGGACTTGCAATGATTGGATTAAGCAACGCAGCGGTGGCTAAGATCGGCACAGGAAAGGACTACTACTTTAACCTTGCAAGTGAGATAAAAAAACAGCAGCAAAACACTACGGCGTATACTGCTGCAACGACACTGATTATCGGGCTGAATGCGATCTTTGATAAGATCGAAAAAGAGGGCATCGAAGCACTCTACACTGCAACAGCAAAAAGAGCAAAGGCAACGCAGGCAGCACTTGAAGCAATCGGTTTTGAGATCTACCCCCAGACTCCCGCACTTTCAATGAGTACGGTTCTTGATGAGGATGCCGAGCCGATCAGAAAACTGCTCAAGACCAAATACGGGGTGAGTATAGCAGGTGGTCAGGACCATCTCAAAGGAAAAATTTTCCGCATTAACCAGATGGGACTGATTCCGGTCCATGAGTCAGCTTGGGTGGTCAACAGTATCGAGCTGGCACTGGATGAGCTGGGCAGACGTACCTTTGATGGTACAGCAAGCCGTGTGTTCAACCAAACCTACTATAAACAATGACAGCGTTTAAGCAACGTTCAAAAACTTACGCTGTCGCTATGACTGCTTCCGCAGCAAGCTCATACGACTTGCCGTATAATGGAGAAGAGTAATGATATTTGAACATGAGATACCAAGCGGGAGCCGTCTCTATTTTGGCAGTAGTGCAAAGATCAAACGCCAGATCGAAGCTGTTGCAAGCTTGACACTGGAGTCGCTGGGGTTTGAAGAGATCGTCACACCGCTCTTTTCTTATCATCAGCATGATGCGTTTGATGAGATGACGCACCTGGTACGTCTCAATGATGCGAACAACAACGAAGTGACACTGCGTGCGGACTCTACGACAGATGTTGTACGTATTGTGACCAAAAGACTGGGACGCAGTACCGGGTCCATGAAATGGTTTTATATCCAGCCGATCGTGACATTTGCCACCAAAGAGCAGTATCAGATTGGTGCAGAGATTATCAATGGGGATTTTGTTGAGGTTGCGCAGACAACCGCAACACTGTTACAAAAACTGGATGAGACGCCGATCATGCAGGTATCCAATATCCGTATACCCTCTCTTCTCAATGAAAAATACGGCGTAAGCCTTGAAGTGCTTAAGTCGATGCATATTGAGCAGATCATAAAAGCCAAACTGTCGTGGATAGAGCAGCTTGTTAAGATCCACAGCATAGAGGATCTAGAAGATCTCAGTGCATTTCCGCATGATATTAAAGAGGAGCTACAAAGGATCAAAGAGGCAGTTTCGGGTATTGAATATGCCAAAATAGTCATCTCCCCGCTTTTTTATGCGAAGATGAGATATTATGATGCATTGACATTTAGAATGTTTGAAGACAACGCGTTGATCGCAACAGGTGGAACATACAGTATCGACGGTGTGGAAGCGGCAGGATTTGCGCTTTTTACCGATGAGTGTATCGCAAGTAAAATAAGTAAAGGGATATAAGTGGGTAATAAAGCAGATTTGATCGTAGGCCTCCAGTGGGGAGATGAAGGAAAAGGCAAGATTGTTGATCATATGGCGCAGACGCATGACTATGTGTGCCGTTTTGCAGGAGGGCACAATGCGGGTCACACGATCGTACTGGACGGAAAGAAGTATGCGCTGCACCTTATCCCATCAGGTGTACTCAATCCGAATGCAAAAAATATTGTAGGAAATGGCGTGGTGATCTCTCCTAAAGACTTTATCAAGGAGATGAGTCAGTTTGACAATCTAGAAGGGCGTCTTTTCCTCTCAGATAAAGCACATGTTCTGCTTCCGTACCATGCATTGATCGATCAGGCAAGAGAGCGCATGAAGGGCGATAAGGCGATCGGTACCACAGGAAAGGGTATTGGGCCTGCCTATGGAGACAAGATCGCACGTGTGGGGCATAGACTGGGTGAACTGCACCATCCTGAGAAACTTGCCGATAAGATCATCGGGTTTTTTGAGATGAACAAACCGGTCTTTGATGCAATGGAAGTGGAGATGCCAGACAGAGATTCCTTACTAGCAGAGTTGAACGAGTACAAAGAGGCACTTGGAAAGTATATCGTGGATACGACGCAGATGATCTGGAAGATCCTTGATGAGGGCAAGAAAGTATTGCTTGAGGGTGCACAGGGAACGATGCTTGATATCGATCATGGTACCTATCCGTATGTGACCTCCTCGACAACGGTAAGTGCGGGGGCTTGTTCGGGTCTAGGGCTCAACCCAAAGGATATCGGCAAAGTCACAGGGATAGCAAAAGCCTACTGCACCAGAGTTGGGAACGGACCATTCCCAAGCGAAGACCTTGGCGAGCATGGCGATATGCTCAGAGAGAACGGACATGAGTTTGGTACAACGACAGGACGTCCCAGAAGATGTGGATGGTTCGATGCGGTTGCAATGCGTCATGCGGTACGCGTCAACGGGGTCGAGCAAGTCGCTTTGATGAAGTTGGATGTGCTTGATGGTTTCAAAGAGATCAAAGTGTGTGTGGCGTATGAGGTAGCGGGTGAGCAGATCGATTATGTGCCGTATGATCTTGAGGATGCGAAACCTCTCTATCAGATATTCCCAGGTTGGGAGAAAACCGCGGGGATAAGAAGCTTTGAAGAGCTTCCCCAGGAGGCACAGTCCTATATCGCTTCACTGGAGGCGATGATCGGCACGAAGATCGGCATCATCTCGACAAGTCCAGAAAGAGATGATACAATTATAAGATAAAAAGGAGTAGTATGAGACTTAAACCCCAACAGACTAGATATATCGCTACAAAGATCGGTATCGATCTTGCCAATGCTCCTTTTGTAACCCTGCCAAAAGGAAGGGAGGCTGTAGTAGCGGCTGCAAAAAAAATGATTGATGAGAACCTTGCCAAAGAGCGTGCGTTGGATGAGAAGGTTAAGTTGATTTTGGCGGAGAACGATGAGGAGATTGAGTTTCAGCATGCTGATGAGAGACAACTCTTCTTTATGATCAAAAAGAAGCTAGCTCCAGAATATGGTGTGATCATGAACTATGATGATAGGTATAACGATCTAGCGCATGTCATTCTTGATGAACTCTACGAAAACTACCTTGCAGAGTATGATGTGAATGAAAACCAGATCAAAAACGTCATCTTCAAGTCATTTAAAGCGTTTGCCAACGCGTATGAAGAGATCGATGATATTGTCTACAATAAGATTAAGAAGATGAAGAAAGAGGTAATACCGGGTTCACAGGAGTATGAGCTGCTCTATGAAAGACTCTATCAAGAAGAACTATCGAAAAGAGGAATGTTATCATGAACAAAGTCTCACTCTATTTTGAAAATGGTCTCTTTCTTGAGGCAAAGAGTTTTGGTGCAGAAGGTACCAGTGTGGGAGAGTGTGTATTTAACACATCAATGACAGGTTATCAGGAGATCGCTACCGATCCTTCTTATGCGGGGCAGTTTGTCACCTTTACAATGCCTGAGATCGGTAACGTGGGATGTAATACTCAGGATATGGAGAGCAGTAAGGCGCACTGCAAGGGAGTGATTGTACGCAGTTATCAGGAGAGGCCATCAAACTTCAGATGTGAAGAGACACTCGCAGAGCTTTTCAAAAGAGACGGTGTACTCGGCATCACGGCTATTGATACACGCTATATCACCAAAATCTTAAGGAACGAAGGTGCGATGATGATGGTGGCATCCACCCAGATCCATAAGAAAGAGGAACTTAAAAAAATCTTAGAGCATTCTCCCCGCATAGAAGAGGTAAACTATATCGAACAAGTCAGCACCAAAGTGCCCTACATCCATAACCAGTCACGTTATGACATCACACAGTTTGACTACGCAAAGCCCAAGACCAATAAAAAAATTATTGCACTCGATTTTGGTATCAAACGCAATATTCTCAATGAATTGACCCATGCAGGGATGGAGGTTACGGTAGTACCTAACAGTATGCCCTCCTCAGAGATCATTGCAAAATTTGAAGCAAAAGAGGTGGATGGTGTATTTCTCTCGAATGGACCTGGTGATCCCCTGATCTTGGAAGAGGAGCAGGAGAAAATCAGAGATCTGATCGCAGCAAGAGTACCGATGTTCGGCATCTGTCTAGGGCATCAGCTTCTTTCTATCTCACACGGTTACGATACGTTTAAGCTGCAGTTTGGGCAACACGGGGGCAACCACCCGGTAAAGAATCTCAAGACAGGTTCAGTGGAGATTACTGCACAAAACCACAACTACAATGTGCCAGACAACATCACAGAAGTTGCAGAGATTACGCACATTAACCTCTTTGACAACACGATTGAAGGGGTAAAATATAAAAATGCTCCGATTATGTCAGTACAGCATCACCCTGAAGCAAGCCCAGGTCCGCATGAGAGTGCCTATGTCTTCAGGGAATTTGCAGAAATGCTTAAATAGGTAACAGTAGCAGGTAGCAAGTAATAGGTTTAAAGTATCGCTATGCGATACTTTCATCGGTTTGGGTTGGAGCAGCGGTACTCCAAGATGTATCTATAAGAGAGAAGTATGAAATTAGCAATTCTTTTTGGCGGCTCAAGCTTTGAGCATGAGATCAGTATCGTCTCTGCGATCACAATGAAAAAGGTCTTCAAAACCACTGAACTCTCTTTTATCTTTGTGGATGCAGGGCGTCAATTTTATCTGATTGAACCAGAAAAGATGAAATCCATTTTTTTTAGTTCCGCTGCTTACAAGAAGTCCAAAAAACTCGTTTTGAAAAATGGTGCGTTTTGTAGCGAAGGACTTTTTGGTTCGAAAGCGTTGAAGTTTGATGTATTGCTCAACTTGATACATGGAAGGGATGGAGAGGATGGAAAGATCGCGTCACTGATGGAGTTCTACGCCATCCCGTTCATCTCTCCTCGTCTGGAAGCTTCTGCGCTTAGCTACAATAAGCTCTATACAAAGTGGCTAGCACAAAACCTTGGGGTGAAGACTTTGCCCTATCAACATCTCTTTAAAAATGAAGAGAGAAAATTGACGATAGCGTATCCAGTGATCGTCAAACCGGTCCGACTTGGATCAAGCATTGGCGTAAGTATCGTGAAAAACGATCAGGAATTTGACTATGCACTGGATGTTGCATTTGAATTGGATACGGAAGTGATCATTGAACCGTTTATCCAGGGAGTCAAAGAGTATAACCTAGCAGGTAGCTTTACACGGGAGTGGGAACTCTCGATCATAGAAGAGCCACATAAGGAAGAGTTTCTCGATTTTGAAAAGAAGTATATGGATTTTTCGCGCGATTCACAGGTGTTGGCAGCGGCTATCGATGAAGTACTTGCTTCAGAGATCCAGGAGAGTTTTAAAAAAATCTATGATCCGCTTTTTAGGGGGGCGATTATCCGCTGCGATTTCTTTGTGATAGAGGGGGAGGTCTATCTCAATGAGATCAATCCAATCCCAGGATCCATGGCAAACTATCTTTTTGATGATTTTGAAGGAATGGTAGAGAGACTATCGCGTTACCTTCCCAAAGAGCAGGCAATTGAGGTCAACTACGACTATATCCACTCGATACAATCTGCAAAAGGCAAAGCCTGATTATACCGCTCTTTTACGGGATGGCAAAAAATAGGAGTATAAAACTCCTATAAAGTTTCGACGCAAACCCCCTCTCATAAATCAGACTTTTTCTGCCCACTAAAACCCCTCTCCTGCCCAGAAAATGGTAAATTGTGACATTTGGCACCACAGAAAATAGAATGTATACGCTTTAAGTAATTTAACATTAATTTAACACTATAATTGTCGTTGAATGTTGTAGCTATTACGGCATTATGAAATTTTATAAGGAGGTATGCATGCAGTCAAACGCAGCATTGGAATATGACTATACCGTCGCAAAATTGTTTACGTATACAACAATTATCTTCGGTCTTGTTGGGATGTTGATCGGAACGCTCATTGCCGCGCAATTAGCATTTCCAGAATTAAACTATCTATTTGGGGAATATGGTACGTTCTCAAGACTCAGACCATTACATACGAATGTCGTGATTTATGGTTTCACAGTAAGTGGAGTTTTTGCAACGTTCTACTATTCGGCACAAAGAGTAATGAAGGTATCTATGGCTGAATCACCCTTTATCATGATGGTAGGAAAGCTTCAGTTTGTTCTTTATGTTATTCTTGCTGCATGGATGGTGGTAACACTCTTCATGGGAATCACTGCATCTAAAGAGTATGCACAAATGGAGTGGCCACTCGATATCCTAACAGTAGTGGTTTGGGTACTTTGGGGGATAGCGATGTTTGGTCTTATAGGGATGAGAAGAGAGAAGGCGCTCTATATCTCTATGTGGTACTTCATTGCATGTTTCTTGGGGGTTGCAATGCTTTACCTGTTTAACAACATGGAAGTACCTACGTACTTTGCATCGGGCGGACTTGGTAGCATGATGCACTCAGTATCTATGTATGCTGGTACAAACGATGCGTTGGTACAATGGTGGTGGGGACACAATGCGGTTGCATTCGTATTTACTGTGCCTATCGTTGCTATGATCTACTACTTCCTCCCAAAAGAATCTGGGCAGGCAGTCTACTCATACAAACTTTCACTGCTTTCTTTCTGGGGGTTGATGTTTGTGTATCTATGGGCTGGTTCACACCACCTTATCTGGTCTACGGTTCCTGACTGGATGCAGACGATGGGTTCAGTATTCTCAGTCGTACTGATTCTTCCATCATGGGGTTCAGCGATCAACATGCTTCTTACGATGAAGGGCGAGTGGAACCAATTGACTGAAAACCCACTGATCAAGTTCATGGTACTTTCTTCCACATTCTATATGCTTTCAACACTTGAGGGTCCGATCCAGGCGATCAAATCTGTCAATGCGATTGCGCACTTTACTGACTGGATCCCTGGACACGTTCATGATGGTGTACTTGGTTGGGTTGCATTTATGATCATGGCGGGACTCTTCCATATGGCTCCAAGAATGTTCAAAAGAGAGATCTACTCTAAGAAGATGATGGAAGCACAGTTCTGGGTACAGACAACCGCAGTTGTGCTTTACTTTACCTCTATGTGGATCGCAGGTATCACTCAGGGGATGATGTGGAGAGCGGTAGATGAATATGGTAACTTGATGTATTCATTCATCGACACAGTAACCGTACTTCACCCTTACTATACGATCAGAACAATTGCCGGTGTATTGTATGTAACAGGGTTCATTATGTTCGCATACAATATGTATATGACGATGACAGCTTCTAAGAAACTAGAAGAAGAACCGCAGTTTAGAAGCCCTATGGCTGCATAAGGAGGTAGGTTATTATGTTTCATTGGTTAGAAAAAAATCCATTCTTCTTCTCAGTAGGAGTGTTTATCGTGATCGCGTTTGCAGGTCTGATCGAGATCGTGCCTAACTTTGCCGAAGCATCAAGACCGGTTGCAGGACTTAAGCCCTACACCGTTCTTGAGCTTGCCGGAAAAGAAGTGTACAAGAAAGACAACTGTATGTCTTGTCACTCTCAGCTAATCCGTCCATTTAAGTCAGAGACTGACAGATATGGTCAGTACTCACTTTCTGGAGAGTATGCTTATGATAGACCATTCCTCTGGGGCTCAAAAAGAACCGGTCCAGATCTTCACCGTGTAGGAAACTACCGTACAACAGATTGGCATGAAAACCACATGTGGGAACCAACCGAGGTAGTTCCTAGTTCGATCATGCCTGCGTATAAACACCAGTTTACAAACATCGCTGATATCGAAACAGCCTATGCTGAAGCCGTAACGGTAAAAAATGTGTTTGGAACACCATATGGTGATGAGTTCCAGCCTTCAAGAGAAGCATGGGAAGCTCACAAGCCAAAAGTACTTGCAGAAGCAAAAGCCATTGCTGCTGACATGAAAGATCCGGGTGTAAAAGCTGCTATAGAAGCAGGCGAGGTACCAGAGATCGTGGCATTGATTGCCTATATGAACAGATTGAAGTAAGCAAAGATGGATATTAGAGAACTTCAAGGCTATGCCAGTTTCTTTATGACCATTTTTTTGGTGATTATGTTGTATGGGTATATCATACATCTGTACAGAAGCGAAAAGAAGGGCGAAAGGGATTATGAAAAATACGGGAATATAGCGATCGACGATGAGCTAGATAGCACCCCTGTAGAAGAGAAGCCCGAGGTCCAGAGTGAAAAGAAGGAGCAAAAGAAATGAGTAGTTTGATGATAAAAGCTTTGGCTTTTGCAGCAGCATTGATCATTGCAACCGTGGTGGTTGTAAAGCAGATGAATGTCAACCTAGATGACCCGATCAATCAGTTGACATTGCTTGGTGCTGTAGCGATTGCAGTGCTTACATTTGGCGTATCTGCTAAGTATATTAACCAGATGAAGACAGACAAATCAGGCGGAGAGCTTGTTGAGGAAAACTGGGACGGTATCGGCGAGTATAAAAATGAGCTTCCTGGAGGTTGGGCCTATGCGTTCCTGGGAACATTGATCTGGACAGTATGGTATTTCCTGTGGGGATACCCACTCAATGCCTATAGCCAGGTCGGTGAGTATAACGAAGAGGTAAAAGCCTATCAAGCAAAGTATGAAGAGAAGCACACAAATCCTGATGAGGCGACGCTGCTTCAAATGGGTAAATCAATCTTCCTTGTACAATGTGCACCATGTCATGGCATCACGGGTGATGGGATGAACGGTAAAGCGCATGACTTTTCAGCAAGAATAAGCAAAGAGCAGGTTCTTGATGTGATCAACAACGGTCAGAACCAACTTGGTTACCCTATGGGTGCAATGCCTGCTGGTTTAGCAGCAGGTGCGGACGCTGAAGCGATCGCTGAGTATGTTGCAGGTGGCATGAAGGGTGAAGCACCGGCGATGTTTGCTGCTTGTATAGCATGTCACGGAGAAGATGGTACAGGCAATAACGGTATGGCGCCAAACATTGCAGGATATGATGATGCATTGCTCCATTACACACTAGCACATGGTAAGAAGGGAATGATTGGTAAAATGCCATCATTTAAAACAATGATCACACCTGTTCAAGAAAAAGCATTGACTGTGTACTTGCAGTCTTTGGCACAATAAGGAGTAAACATGGCTGAAAATACAAGTAGAGGCATCTTTGGTTTGCACGGTGTGACGGGAATGTTGATAGCGACAGCACTTTTGCTTTCGATTCTTGCATTTCTGACGATAAACGCCATCTCAGTACAGCAGGCGAATGCAACCAATGCATATGATCCGACTCCTATCACTGGCAGTCTGGATAATGTGAAGATGAAGAGCAAAGAGAATGCAGACTTTGCTTTTCAAGACACAAAATAGTAAAAGGATACAAAATGATTACTATTATGGATAAAGTATTGACAATAGGCATGGTGATCACTGCGATCATCACACTCTGGGCGGTTGTAACCCCCAATCACCTATTTATAGGATAACTTATATGCGCAAAGTACAAGTAAGGGCAACCTTGCTTGCTTTGTTGCTTCCACTACTTCTTAACGCAACACATATTCTCCATGAAAATATTTTAAAACCTCAGGCATCGAAGATGATCGAAGAGATGGGGAGTGAACTATGGGAGAAGACAGGTGTTCGTGCTTATCTTATCGCAACCAATGAGGTTTTTCCCGAAAGATACAATCTAGTCGAATACACCAAGAAGTATGAAAGCAATATGAGCAAGCCGTATGTTCTGTTTATTTTTGCACCTTATGCTATTATCACCATAGAGTCCGGACAAAAAGGCAGAGTCGGCATTATCGCTTCTTCTGATGAAGTAAAAAAATTGTATGATTACGACAAAGTAAGAGATGCCGCAATTGAGATTGTGGCAGTAAAAGACAATAACAGTGATGAGGATAAGCATAATATCGGTGTGGTTCAGGCTTACTCGGTATTGGCAGACCAGATCGCAGCATCGAAGGGTGCTAAGATGACCACCACACTTCCTGATGAAACGAGTTTTGTAATAAATATACTCAAGATATTGGTCTATTCAGGTTCAATGTTTGTCTTTTGGATCTTCTTATTTAGACCACTGATCAAAAGGATAAGAGATGGCAAATAATAAAGAGAAAACCTATTGGCCGCATATGATACTTGGATTTTTTATCTTGGGTATCTCCCTGGGATACTGGACGATCAAATCCACATCACTTATGCCGGTCCAAGAATCCAACAACTTCATGATGAAATATCAGTCCGCAGATCTCAATATCAATGAGATCATCGAGAAAAAGGTGATGTTTGACGAGGAGTACACCATTGTCTTGTCTAAGAAAGAGACAATGGTCTTAGAAGAGAAAAACAGACACTCCAAACGCTTGCAACCAGATCCTGTAAAGCTCACTTTAGGGGGAAATGACTTCACATATCTCATCACCAAAAAAGACGGCAGTGTCGTTGCAGATGCAGAGGTTTCATTTCTATTGACCAGACCTCATACAAGAGTGGATGATCTGATGATCGAGTCTGTACCTTACAGCAGTGGCGAATATCTCATCAAAGATATCCATATCACCAAACCGGGCAGATATACTTTACAGCTTCGCGCAAAAGTAGGTGAAGCGATCGGATACTCAGAGATAGAGGCATATCTCAAGCCATAAACTATGACGACTTAGATCGTCATAGAGAAGATTCTTTTTTCTGGCTGTTTCGCCACCAATCTTAGATCAAATGCCATACAGACGTTTCTGACAAACATACGACTAGACTCCTTGATGATAAGTCGCTCTCCATGGATCTCGATAAGATGATCTTCCTTCATCTCTTTGAGACGATCAAGTATCTGAGGAAGACATGCTAGTTTCATCGTATCGTCTACCCATGAGGTTTCAAGATGGCACATGAGGTTAAGGATATGTCTGCGCACGATCAGATCTTCTGTGGTGAGCAGATGCCCTCTGAAGAGAGGGAACTCACCTTTGTTCACTCTGTCAACATAATCCTCTATGCGTTTTTCATTTTGAGCAAAGCTATACCAGCTATCCGAGATCGATGACATCCCAAGGCCGATCATCAGCTGTGTTTTCCCGGCTGTATACCCCATGAAGTTTCTGTGAAGCGTATGGTTTTTCATCGCCTTGTAAAGCTTGTCTGTAGGTAGAGAGAAGTGATCCATCCCGATCTCTTCATATCCTGCTTCAAAAAAGAGCTGTTTCCCCAGCTCATAGAGCGCTCTTTTATACTCATCTTTGGGAAGATCATTCTCGTCAAAACCTCTCTGCCCGACCCCTTTGATCCAGGGGACATGGGCATAGCTGTAGTAGGCGATACGGTCTGGCATCAGTTTGACGGTGTTCGCGATCGTCGTTTTGATATTCTCCTTGTTTTGGTGGGGTAGGCCGAAGATGATATCGTGGGAGATCGACTCATAGCCGATTTTTTTGGCTAGGTTGTGTATCTTCTCGACATCCTCAAAACGCTGGATGCGGTTGATCGCTTTTTGTACCGTAGGGTCATAATCTTGGATACCAAAACTAGTACGCCTGAACCCAAGATCATAGAGTGTCTGAAGTTGTTCTTCTGTCGTGTGATTTGGGTGTGCCTCAAAACTGAAATCATAATGCTCCGGCCGTTGCGCATAGACAAAGATACCGTCGATGAGACGTTTGAGATTGGCTGCGGAGAAAAATGTCGGAGTACCTCCCCCAAGATGTATCTCACGGATGATCGGTGTATCTTCCAATAGATCGACATAGAGCTTCCATTCAGCCAATACCGCATCGATATAGGGGTCTTCTACAGAGTGCTGTACCGTAATATGCTTATGGCAGGCACAGAAGGTACAGAGATGCTCGCAATAGGGGAGGTGAATATAGAGACTGATCCCTTCACTTTTGTTGCTCTCATGAAACGAACGCCTTACTGTCTCTTTCCAATCCGCTATGGAGATCCCCTCTTTGTCCCAAAATGGCACGGTCGGATACGAAGTGTACCGTGGGCCTGGGATGTTGTACTTTTGAATGAGTGCTGCATTTTGAAGCTCTGCCATCTCTATCCTTCATCACTTGTATTAATTCACAAGATTATATCCAAAAGGCACTATCAGCCAAATTATAGCAATGGATGTTAATAGGGGAGAGTGTGTAGAAACTTACAAGGGCTGTGATATACTACCCTACAACAAAGAGAAGAAACCAATACAAGCGAAACAGACCATGTTAAACCCTAATGAACTTCATATCTATCCCACTTCCAGGGCACTGCGGGAAGTCAGCCAAAGATTCAAGGAAGAAGAGGGATTTTTGCCAACACTGATGCGGATGGATGAGTTTGAAAACCGCTTGATAGTGCTTGAAGGTAGGCATCAGGTAGATCCCCTGCAGCGTATGCTGTTTTTAAGAGAAGCCGCAAGGTTCGAAGCGTTTGAAGGGCTCAATATTGATCTGGATCTTCTTCGTTTTTTTACACGTTCGGATGCGATCTTCAAATTTTATGAAGAGCTGGCAGCCGAAGCGGTCGGCTTTGAGAAACTGCGTCAGGCTGATGCGTATGCGGAGTTTGATGTACATCTAGATATCCTTGAGCAGCTTTTGGAAAACTACCATACGATACTACAGCAGCGAGGATTGACTGATAGGGCTTTTATCCCTACAAGCTACGAGATCAATGAGGGGTTTATCGAGAATTATCAGAAGATAGAGGTCTATCTAGAGGGGTATCTGAGCCGATTTGAGCTAGAGTTGCTAGAAAAAGTATCAAAAAGCGTTCAGGTGATCTTGCACTACACGACCAGTAGGTTCAACCAAAAGATGCAGGAGCGCTTTGAGTCGTATGGCCTGATCTTGCCCAATCATGCCGATGTCACGATAGATTTTAGCGCAAAAACGCTCATCAAAGAGACCCCTAGGGATACGAAGATCCATGCGCAAACCTTCCGGGTCGGTGAGCGTATCGAGCAGATTGCGCTGGCTTTTGAAAAGATAGAGCATATGGTGCAAAAGGGGATAGATCCTGAAAAGATCGTCATGATCTTGCCTGATGAACGTTTTAAAGCCTACTTTTCCCTATATGATGCACACAACAACCTAAACTTTGCGATGGGGTATGACTATACCGAGGGAAGAGTCTATCGATCCCTGGAGGTACTCTCCCGTTATCTTGGAAGCTTTGAACAAGCAGAGAGAGTACTGCTACAAAACTACGGTGTCGATCTTGAGAAGGTGGCAGAGGCTATCCCATCTGGTGTATGTACGGTGGGACAGTTTTACGGAGTATTGGACCTTCTAGGGCTGCTGGAGGGATCTTCGCAGACAGAGAGTGATGAGACTACATGGCATAACGAAAGGGTCTATGCACAATACCTGCAGTTTATCCACACCTTCAAGGAAGAGAAGCTGCGGTTTAAAGAGTGGCTCTATCTTTGGATGAAGGCACTGAGCACGATCACAATCGATGATGTGAGAGGGGGGAAGGTGACGGTTATGGGGGTGCTTGAGACGAGAGGAGTGCGTTTTGATGGCGTCGTGATCGTAGATTTCAATGACGGAATCGTACCGGCAAGTTCCAGCAAAGATCAATTTCTCAACTCTAGTGTCAGAGCGTTTGCCAAACTGCCGACAAGAAGCGATAGAGAATCGCTGCAAAAGCAATACTATAAAAGGGTGCTAGAGCAGGCCAAAGAGGCAGTGATCATCTATAGCAGTAGCGAGAACAGACTTCCTTCAAAGTTCCTTTATGAGCTAGGCTTACAGGAGGTTATGGAGACAAAGGCTTCTCTTGCTCTGCTCTACAGCGAGCCAACGCAAACCATTGCACAGCAGGATCCCGTTGTTGCACACTTTGATGCCAGGGCGATCACATGGTCGGCCTCCAGGCTCAAAACCTTTTTGGAGTGCAAACGAAAGTATTATTATAGATACATCAAACAGATCAAAGCGAAAAAAGAGGAAGCGCTCAATGAGGGGGCTTTTTTGCACACGCTTTTGGAGCATCTTTTTAAAGAGCAAAGTCGCTATGTTTCGATCGAGGAGATGGAGGAGAGACTCTATCGTCTTCTGGATCAGCTGCTGCTGGAAGAGGATGCGAAAACCAACTACCAAAAACTGCTATGGAAAGAGAGACTCAGAGGTTTTATCGCAAGTCAGGTTTCTCACTTTGAGTCTGGCTGGGAGGTGGTAGAGCGAGAGAAGGAGTGTTTAGGGGAGATAGGAGGATTGCGTTTTAAGGGGCGGATCGACCGTATCGACCAAGATACAACACGAACACTGGTACTTGACTACAAAAGCGGAAGCACCGCAGAGGCGCAAAAGAGCCGAAATCTTGAAACACTTACAGATTTTCAGATGAGTATCTACCACCAGATCCTTCAGCCTAAGTACCAGAATATCTCCCTGGCATTTATCAAACTTTTCGAGGAAGGGCACATAGAAGAGATCACGGCACTAGAGGAGAAAAACGCGCTTCTAGCAGAGCACATCATCAAGCTGAAGCAGACGACTTCGTTTACAGCAGCACAGTGCGAGAGGCTGTCGACTTGTACCTACTGTGCCTACCAGCTCATGTGTGAAAGAGGAGAGTATCTATGAGTTTCAAACCGTTTTTGGCCTATTCGGCGAGTGCAGGAAGCGGGAAGACCTTTGCACTCTCTGTGCGGTATATTGCTTTGCTTTTTATGGGAGAATCACCCCGTTCTATCCTAGCAGCGACATTTACCAACAAGGCAGCCTCTGAGATGCGCCAGAGGGTGGTAGATTCGCTGCGAAATCTAGAAAGAGACGAAGCATTTTTGGATGCGATCATAAAGCAGACTCAGCTAAGCAAAGAAGTGTTGCTACAAAGACAGCCTCAGGTGCTAGAGAGGTTTCTTGCATCGACTTCCTATATCGTGACACTTGATAGTTTCTTCTCTTCCATTTTGCGTGCAGCAGCGCTTGAGCTGGGTTTAGCGCCAGATTTTGTGATAAAAGAGCAAGGAGACGATGCTTTGGAGCATCAATTTTTAGAGGAGGTGCAAGCGCACGGGCAGCTTCATTCTTTGGTGAGGCTTGCGATGGATATTGAGGATAAACGCTTTACCAAGATATTAGCTTTAATGCAGGAGTTTTATAAGATCGATCCACTTTTGCCCGAAGTAGAGAAGATGCGTTACACGATACAAGGTGCAGAGGAGGAGTGTGCGTCACTTAGAGAAGAGTTGATCAAAGCGCTCAAAGATGCAGGGGCTACCCCAAGGTGTATCAAGCAGTTCGAGACAGAAAACATCAAAGAGCTCTTTGTAAAAAAACTCTTCAAAAACGAGTTTTTAGGTGAACATAGCTGGTATAAACAGTTTATCACCGATGAGATAGAAGCACGCTATATGCGACTTAAAAAGTCTCTTCGACTCTGGGCAAGGGCAAAAGAGCAGGCGATACTCTCTCGCATTTTCAAGCTCTATGGCTACTATAAAAATGCCACGATCCTCCATGCCAAAGCTTCGGGTGTTCTGAGTTTTGATGATCTAGCCTATTTTACCTATAGGCTTTTGCATGAGAGTCTCTCTAGCGATTTTTTGTACTTCAAGATCGATGCACAGTTCAAGCATATTTTGCTTGATGAGTTTCAGGATACTTCGACCTTGCAGTTTTTGCTGCTTAGACCGTTGATTGATGAGATATTTTCGGGGAAGGGGCAGAGTGAACTGAAGAGTTTTTTTTATGTGGGTGATACCAAACAGTCACTCTATCGCTTCCGAGGAGGGGTTGAGGCGCTTTTTGACAAGGTGGCAGAGCGTTACGGGATCACGGTAGAGCCGATGGATACCAACTACCGAAGCTGTAGGCATGTAGTCGAGCAGGTCAATGGCTGGTTTACACCTCACATGGCGGGCTATGTCCCCCAAAAAAGCAAAGTAGGCGTCAAAGAGGGCTTTGTGGAGGTCATAGAGTCAGGTGAGGTGATCGCTGAAGCCATCAAGCAAGCAAAAATGCTGATAGATCAGGGGGTAGATGTCAACAAGATCGCCTTTTTGGTCAGTACCAACAAGGATGGACATCAGCTACAAGAAGCGTGTGCCTATGCGGGTATCGATACGCTCCTGAAGACCTCCAGTTCCCTGAAAAACCTTCCGAAGATCGCTGCACTGGTTGCGATGATGACGTACCTCTACAGTGGCGAGCGGATCGATGCGGAGGCACTGCTTGTGCGTATAGGTAGGTCTTTGGAGGATATCGATCTTGGCTGGTATACCCCTTTGATGCAGCCTTTGCAGGTACTAGATAGATTGGTGCGGGAGTTTGGCTACTTCGAGGAGGATAAAAATATCCTGAAACTTTTGGAGTTTGCAGGAGGCTTTGGGGATATCCCTACCTTTATTGAAGAGTTCGCACGCAGTACGATAGGAGTAGCTGAACACTCTGTGCATGGAGCCAATATCATGACGATACACGGCTCAAAGGGGTTGGAGTTTGGCTATGTGATTGTACTCGATAAGCTCACCCGTCCCAACAGCGACAAATCTCCGCTGCTCTTTCATTATGATGAGAATCTCTTTGTAGAGGAGATCCTCTACAGGATGCAACAGAGGGAGTATTTTGATGAAGCGTATGCGCGTCTGATCGCATCAAGGAAGCGCTCAGAGACCAAAGATAGAAAAAATCTCCTATATGTAGCACTCACACGTGCTGTGGAAGGGATGATCGTGGTGCGCAAAGAGAAAGACTCTATCTTTGATGAGATCGGATTATCTCCTATGAGGATCGGGGAGATCAAAGTAGAGCACTCAATTCGCAAACAAGAGGAAAAAAAGACAAAGGGGGCTACTCCCCGCTTGAGCCATTACGGCACTCAGGAGATCGCTAAAGCCACAGAGAAGGAAGAGAAAGATTTTCAGGCGATACTGTTTGGATCAGCGTTGCACTATACGCTGGAGATGATGGCAGGGTTTGACCTCTCTAGTCTTAATAGTGCATTGATCTCTTTGCAGAACAGATACGGCCATCAGCTAGATAGCAATCAAATTATGCAGATCAAAGCGCGTATCGAAAGACTCATCGCACATCAGGAGTTTCAGGCGTTGCTTCATGGTGCGAAACTCAGCAAAGAAAGAGCATTTGCCTATGAGGGTGAGCTGAAGCAGGTGGACCTGCTGCTAGAGTATGACGATCACTGTCTAGTGATAGACTATAAAAGTTCCCAAAAGTATCACCTTAGGCATCACGCACAGGTAAAAGCATATAAAAACGCCCTGGCAAAACTCACTACAAAACCGACAAAAGGGTTGATCCTCTATCTTTTAGAGGAGAGTGTGGAGCTGATCGAAGTCTGATCAGCGCGTCTTGTGCGTCCCATGGCAAGGTGATGAGGTGCCCATTAATTAAAGATACCAAAATACCACATGGGAATGAAAGTATGGGTCATTGAAGTGGAGAGTAGAGCAGCACGAAACCCCCGATTAACTTAATATAAACTTAATTTAAATAAATTTTAAGGATAACTCGATACAATTCGTCCACTAAAAGCATGAAAAGCGTCAGGGAAAGTGAACTGCATTGCTTTTTTAGCTTTGGAACCGAAACGGTTAAGCCGGATAGGGAAACAATACAACAAGGAAACATCATGAAAATGACAAAAGTCGTAAAACCTCATGAAGTACAAAGAGACTGGGTTCTGATCGATGCTGAAGGTAAAACTTTTGGTCGTATCCTGACTGAAGTAGCGACACTTCTTAGAGGTAAGCACAAGCCATCCTTTACACCAAACGTAGATTGTGGTGATTATGTAGTGATCATCAATGCTGAAAAAGCGATCTTCTCTGGTGCAAACAAATTGGAGGACAAAAAGTATTTCACACATTCAGGATACTTTGGTTCTACAAAGAGTAAAAAACTTGGTGAAATGTTGGAGAACCATACTGAAAAACTTTATAAACTAGCGGTGAGAGGTATGCTTCCAAAGACGACACTTGGTAGAGCAATGCTTAAAAAACTCAAAGTATATGCAGGGAGTGAACATCCACATACTGCACAGATCAATAAGGAGGCGTAAGAATGGCAACGATCTACGCAACAGGAAAAAGAAAATCAGCGATCGCTAAAGTATGGTTAACGCCGGGTAACGGTGAAATGAATATCAACGGAAAAACACTTGATCAGTGGCTAGGTGGTCACGAGACACTCAAAATGAAAGTAAGACTGCCGCTTGAAGCAACCAAGCAGCTTGAGTCTATGACCGTCAAAGCGACGACACTCGGTGGTGGTTATGCTGCTCAGGCTGATGCACTCAAACACGGTATCACTAAGGCACTTGTTGAACTTGAACCATCATTTAGAGCGATTTTGAAACCCATGGGTCTTCTTACACGTGATGCAAGAGTGGTTGAGCGTAAGAAACCAGGTAAGAGAAAAGCGAGAAGATCTCCGCAGTTCTCAAAAAGATAATCGGCCTTTGCCTTATCTTTGCCTACAGGAGGTTTTTGCCTCTTGTATCTCTTCACTATGCTACTCTTTTATTTTCAAACCCTATCATTTAAAGTACTCCTTTTATTGAGCCCCCTAGTTAATGCCTCCCTTTTGATAGAAAGAAGATAGAGCAGCACAACATCTTCTTTGTCATGGCCCCACGCCTAAGAAGATGTGGGAGGGAATCATGTTTTTGAGTGGGGGGTGACAACGACTACCTCATATGCCTTGCTTAATCACCTCTTTGCAAATGTTGCAGCTGCACATTCCAAGACCCCGCCCTCCTTAACTATTCACGTGCTGTTTTTTCTTTTATATCAATTGGCGGGGAAATATTATTAAATCATTGTATCAATGCATAAAATGTATTTTAACTTTTAAATCTTTTGAAACGTTAGATATAACAGCTCTTAAATACTAGATGGGACTAAACAATAGTGTGTTACTATGCTGTGCAGATAGAGTAAATTTTAAAGAAAGATGAGGAGTGCGAATGCAGTCGTTGATGGATCTGTTGCTTACACCAATACGTGCCATAAAACTACGTTATCTGCCGCTACTGCTGATATACTTTGCCTACGGCTCGAGTGTATTTGTTGCTATTGCTAGGGATTTTTGGGTGAAAAAGGAGTTGAGTCTCAGTGCCGAAGAGTTGTTGGCACTGAGTGTATGGCTGACAGTACCTTGGACGATCAAAATGATCTTTGGGCAACTAGTGGATTCTGTTACTCTCTTTGGTTCTAACCGTAAGGTCTATGTTTATATCGGGGCACTCCTGATCACGCTTAGTACGCTGATGCTGATTGGTATTGTGGGGGAACATGCCTTTTTTGAGGGTTACAGTAAAGAGCATATCTATATCCTTGCTTCAGTGATCGGGGTGGTGGGCTTTGTGTTGCAAGATGTCGTGGCCGACACGATGAGTACAGAGGTGGTTGACCGCACCCAAAGCGATACAGAGATCAAAAAGGAGCTTGCGATGATCCAGGTGCTTGCGCGTCTCTCACTCGGTTTTGCGATCTTTATCATGGGGTGGCTGGGGGGTGAGCTAGCCGGAGCGTACGGGTATGAGACGGTCTATACCCTGTCACTCTTCATTCCGCTGCTCTCGATTCTTGGTGTGAGTTTTGTCACGCTTACCCCCGTACCTGTCTCACCACTGAACAAACAGGTGTTTTTTGGGGGATTTGCCTTTGCTGTATTTGTCGTTCTGATAGGATACAACGATATTCCCTATTCACAAGAGATCGTCTTTGTCATCTCGCTGGGGGTCGTGCTCTATCTGCTTAGAACAATTATTTCAGACCTGGATGCCGATACGATCAAGCATATCAAGATGGCGATGATCGTGATCTTTGTCTACCGGGCGATGCCGAGTGTCGGTCCTTCGCTGCAATGGTGGGAGATCGATGTATTGGGGTTTGATGAAGCCTTTTTTGCCAAACTTGCGATGATCGGCGGAGGGATCGCACTTGCTGGGATGTGGTTGGGTTCTAAGTTTATTGTCGACCAGTCGATCTCAAAAGTGCTGATATTTCTGACCATTATTGGAACGGTTCTCTCTCTGCCGATCCTTGGGATGTATTATGACCTGCATACGATGCTGGGGATCGATGCAAGGACTGTAGCGCTGGTGGATACCGCGATCGCTTCCCCTTTTGAGTATATCGCCAGTGTCTTGATGCTAACACTAGTGGCGATCTATGCCCCCGATGGGAAAAGGGGGACGTGGTTTGCACTGATGGCGTCACTGATGAACATCGCGCTGAGTGCGGGAGGGATCTTTAGCAAATATCTCAACAAGCTTTTTGTCGTCACGCGGGAAGTCAAAGAGGAGGGGATGGTGGTAGTACCCGCAAACTATGATGAGCTTGGTATCCTACTCTGGATCGTCATCCTGATCGGCCTGGTTGTTCCGATCGTGACGATCTGGAAGTTCAATCCCGACCCAAACGACAGAGCCAAAAAGAGTCCGGCTTCGCCTCATGCTTGACACGTTCCCTAAAGTCTGGTATAACGTAACACATTTTGCTCTCGTTGAGAGAAGAGAAGGAGACCCATGATAATACTTTTTGACCTGGATGGCACCTTGATCGATTCTACCGAAGCGATACTAGAAAGTTTTAAAGTCGCATTTGAGAGACACGGGGACGCTGTACCTGAGAGTATACTGATCAAAGCCCAGATCGGACACCCCCTAGATGTCATGTTCTCTATGCTGGGTGTGGAAGAGGAAAGAGTCTGGGACTATGTAGAGGCATATAAAATGCACTATCGCACCATCTCTTGCCAAAAGACCGTACTTTTGCCTCATGCTAAAGAGGCGGTAGAGCTTGCGAGTTACCATGCGACATTGGGGGTAGTGACGACAAAAACAGCAACATACTCCATTGAACTGTTGGAGCACCTGGGACTGATGCATCATTTTAGCGTATTGATCGGTAGAGAAGATGTGGAAAATCCAAAGCCACATCCCGAACCGATCCAAAAAGCGCTCGAAGCGCTACCCAATGGGGCAAAAAAGATCTGGATGGTAGGAGATACCTGCATGGATATGCTTTCTGCTAAGGCAGCACATGTGACAGGTGTTGGTGTAACATGTGGTTATGCGGATGAAATGAATTTGATCAATTGTACGGATTATATACATTCAAATGCATTGGAAGCGGTTCGATTTATAACAAACCGATAGGTGAAACTGAAATATATGACAATTTCAACCCGATTTAAGAGTCTCATGACTACAATAGAAAAAATATTATAATGGAGCGCTTTGCACAACACTACCGATAAAACATGGAGTGTTATCTAGAGGGTTTTATTATTATTATTATAGATAGGAGAAAACATGATAGAGATTAGATGGCACAGCCGTGCTGGTCAAGGTGCGGTATCTGGTGCTAAAGGTCTAGGGGACGTAGTTGCAACGACAGGTAAAGAAGTTCAAGCATTCGCGCTCTACGGTTCAGCAAAAAGGGGAGCTGCACTAAGAGCGTACAACAGAATCGACGATGAACAAATTTTTAACCATGCGAAATTCATGAACCCCGATTATATCTTGGTAATCGATCCCGCGTTGGCTTATACGGATAATATCGTAGAAAATGAAGCTGACCACACACAATATATTATTACGACACACCTCTCCAAAGAGGAGTTGATCGAAGGTATCCCTTCACTCAAAGGCAAAGAAGAGAGAGTACATACAGTTGACTGTGTACAGATTTCACTCGACACAATCGGTAGATCAGTCCCGAATGCTCCGATGCTGGGTGCATTTGTAAAAATTTCTGGTATGTTTGAACTGGATTATTTCCTGGAAAATATGAGGAGAGTGCTTTCAAAGTTCCCTCAGAAGATCATTGATGGAAATATGGCAGCGATCACAAGAGCATACAACGAAGTGAAGTAAGGAAAAGAGGATTTAGCATGCAAGATTTAAATTTATTAGCAAATGACAATAGAGGACAAACTGATCTTGGAAACAGTTCTTGCCTTGTGGGTTGGGATGAAGTGACGCAGGGGACTATCCTTGAGTCGTTCGAAGGTGACGCCACAGGCATTGTACAGAAAAAAGCCGAAGAGAGAAGTTATTCTAACTTTAACTCCTATACGGCAACAGTTGCATCATGGAGGGTGAAAAAACCTGTCTTCAACATCGATGTATGTATCGACTGTCAAAACTGCTGGGTATGGTGTCCTGATAGCTCGATTTTGTCAAGAGATAAGCAGATGTTAGGTATCGACTATGATCACTGTAAGGGGTGTGAGGTATGTGCAGAAGTATGTCCTACAAACCCTAAATCACTTTTAATGTTTAGTGAATATACTCCGCTTGATGAGGCATTGTCTCAGTGGCCAGAGAAAAAGAAAAAAGAAGAGAAGTAAGGAGCAGGCATGGCAAAAAAATACGATTTGCAAGAAAGAGAAGTATGGGATGGTAACTTCGCCGCTTCTCAGGCATTAAGACAGGCACAAGTAGACGTTGTTGCGGCATATCCCATCACGCCTTCTACACCGATCGTCGAAAACTATGGAAATTATGTAGCAAACGGGTATATTGACGGTGAGTATGTTATGGTAGAGTCTGAGCATGCTGCGATGTCAGGCTGTGTCGGTGCATCTGCAGCTGGTGGACGTGTTGCTACAGCGACTTCGTCACAAGGTTTTGCGTTGATGGTAGAGGTGCTTTATCAAGCATCAGGGATGAGACTTCCGATCGTACTGAATGTTGTAAACAGAGCATTGGCATCTCCTCTGAACGTACGCGGCGACCATTCTGATATGTATCTTGGACGCGACTCCGGTTGGATACAGCTTGATGCATTTAACGCACAGGAGGCCTATGATATGGTTCTGTGTGCATTTAGAATCGGAGAACACCATGATGTAAGGCTCCCGGTGATGGTACATCAAGACGGGTTCATTACGTCACACACAGCGCAAAATGTATACCCTCTCTCTGATGAGGTAGCATACAATTTTATCGGTGATTTCAAGCCAGTAGATGATATGCTTGACTTCTCAAGACCGGTCACGTATGGTGCACAGACAGAAGAAGATTGGCACTTTGAGCATAAAGCAAGACAACACAAAGCGTTGATGGATTCCCGTAGTGTCATTGATGGGGTCTTTGCTGACTTTGAGAAGGTATCTGGAAGAAAGTACAGCAGAGTTGAGGCATACGATATGGAAGATGCTGAAGTAGCGATCGTTGCACTTGGTACGACAGTTGAGACAGCCGCGGTGGCAGCAAAAGAGTTAAGAGCCGAAGAGGGCATCAAAGCGGGTGTTGTGGCGATCAGATGTTTCAGACCGTTCCCGTTTGACTTGGTAAGAGACGCGCTTGAACATGTGCAATCAGTGGCAGTGCTCGATAGATCAAGCCCGGGTGGTGCAATGGGTGCACTCTTCAATGAAGTATCCGCAGCACTCTATACCGCAGCGAATAGACCGCTAGTCACAAACTTCATCTATGGTCTTGGAGGACGTGACTTCTCTGTCTCAGAAGCAAAAAGAATCTTTAAAGAGCAAAAAGCACATGCTGATGCTGGACACATTACAGCAGACATCCAACAGTTCTCAGGACTGAGAGGACCACACCTTGGATTCTTCCAAACAAAAAGAGGTTAATTATGGCAATTACATCAATTAAAAACTTAAAAGAATTTTCAACAAACAACGACAGGTTTGAAGGAGCACATACCCTTTGTCCTGGATGTGCACACTCTATGATCGTCAGAGAGCTGATGAACTGTACAGATGACAACCTAGTCATCGCTTCAAACACAGGATGTCTTGAGGTATCTACAGCGGTTTATCCATTCACTTCATGGGATACGTCATGGATCCATATTGGGTTTGAGAATGCTGCTACTGCAGCTTCTGGAGCAGAAGCAATGCACAAAGCACGTAAGAGAAAAGGTACACTCAAAGACAACGATGCTCCGGTAAAATTCGTAGCATTCGGCGGTGACGGATCAACCTATGATATTGGTTTCCAATGGCTGTCAGGTGCTGTGGAGAGAGGCCATGACTTTACTTACATCTGTCTAGACAATGAAAACTACGCCAATACTGGTGGTCAGAGATCTTCAGCTACACCTATCGGTGCGACGACTACCACGGCACAAGCTGGTTCACACTCTTATGGTAAAAAAGAGAAGAAAAAAGATATGGTAGCGATCATGGCAGCACACGGTGCACCGTATGTGGCACAGCTTGCACCCAACAAGTGGAAGTCTATGGCAAAAGGATTTCAGAAAGCATTGGAGACTGAAGGTCCATGTTTCATCAATACGGTATCTCCCTGTTGTACAGAGTGGAAGTTTGACCCCAAAGATACGATCGGTATCGCAGATCTTGCAACCGATTCATTGATGTTCCCGATCTATGAGATCATCAATGGTCACGAACTTAACATTCTTTACAGACCAAAGAACATTCTCTCTGTAGAAGAGTATATGGGTGCTCAGGGTCGCTATAAACACCTCTTCAAGCCAGAGCACAGACATGTGATTGATCAGGTACAAAAAAACGTAGACGCCTTCTGGGAGTACCTACAAAGAAGAGAAGAAGCAAGAATCTAATCACTCTTCTCTCATTTTTTTGGACGGAACTTCCCGTCCAATGATTAAATCTCTTCAATCTCTTTCCACTCTTTCTACCTTTTTCTGAGAGATAAGGGCAAAAATCACCTTTTTGGCCTCCTTGATCGAATGTATTGAACAATGCCATAGTATCCGCTTTGATCTTCTCATTTGCGGTGATTTTTGCTTTTTCATGGAGAGATGATAGAAAAAGTCACCAAAGCACATCCCCAGCATGAGAAGCCCAATTACATCGACTGTAGTCTCTTTATGGCGACATAAACTTTTGTGTACAGACGGCAGATTGAAGCGACCCTTCAGAGGTTAAGCACACAACAAAGAGAGTGGGGGTGTAGATTGTTTCTGCGATACATCTCATTTTCATACTCTCATGCTATAATCAGAAAAAAATGAAGGATAGAGTATGCCATTACTAGATAGTTTTAGAGTAGATCATACCAAGATGAAAGCCCCTGCGGTACGTGTGGCAAAGAGGATGAGTAGTCCCTGTGGCGATGCGATCACGGTCTTTGATCTCAGGTTTACACAACCTAACAAAGAGATGCTTTCTGAGAAAGGCATCCATACTTTAGAGCATCTCTTTGCTGGTTTTATGCGGGAGCATCTCAACAGCAAAGATGTTGAGATCATCGATCTCTCCCCGATGGGATGTCGTACTGGCTTTTATATGTCTCTGCTGGGTACACCGAAGAAAAAAGCGGTCGCCAAAGCGTGGAAAGCATCGATGAAAGATGTCTTGAGTGTGAAGAGCAAATCAGATATTCCTGAACTGAACCGCTATCAGTGCGGCACCTACACGATGCACTCACTCAAAGAGGCCAAAGAGATCGCCCAAACAGTACTCGATAAGGGTATCGGTACGATGAGCAATCAAAAACTGAAGATGCGCAAAAAGCAGCTTCAAAAGGCTATGCAGTGTTGATCCTTATTCCTATAGAGTGTGATAAAGGCATTGAGTCTAAGATCACGACAGTGGCAGAGATGAAAAAGTGGGCAGTGGTTGATTTTGATGAAGGGGAGGCAAAGTCGATCTCTTTTTATGATGACAGGACGCAGAGTGGTGCAGAGTGGATAGATTTCGTGATCTTAGAAAACCGTTTTGAAAATGCCATGGATTTTATGAATGAAGGGATGATGTGCCTTGCGTGCCGTGAGGAGGAGACGATCGAGGAGATACTCTCGGCATTCAAGTTCAAAGAACTCGATGAGATCGGGTTTTAGTAGAGGAAGGAGTCATGGGAGTGGGCAGCGGATACAATGAGTCACTAAGAGGAGAAAAAGAAGTGATCATCACCGAAGACGGTTCGGTGACACTCTACTCAAAAGAGTTCAACCAAGCATACCACTCTACAAAGGATGGAGCGTTGAGAGAGTCACTACAGAAGCATGTGATCCCCGCCTTTGCCCTGCAAAACCCAAAAGAGCAGCTGACGATACTGGATATCTGTTTTGGCCTGGGGTACAACACACTAGCCACCCTTTACTATGTCAAATCCAAACATCTAGATACCAAGATCCATATCCTCTCTCCGGAGTTTGACCGGGAACTTGTGGAATCGCTTGCAACATTTGAATATCCAAAAGCGTTTGACACACTCCAGCCCATCATTTGCGAACTCTCTGAAAACTTCTACTACGAGGATGCACAGTTCAAGATCGAAGTGCTTCTTGGTGATGCCAGAGAAGTGATCCCTCAGATCCTAGAGAAGATCGATATCGTCTATCAGGATGCCTTCAGCCCCAAGCAGAACCCTCTACTCTGGACGAGAGAGTACTTCAGGGATATCCGGGCGATCTGCAGTGATGATGCAGTCATCACGACCTATTCTACCGCGATCGCTACACGTATGGGGTTGCATGAGAATGGGTTTGAGCTCTTTCTCTACTGTGGCGAAGATGCCAGATGCTCAACGATCGCGAGTCCAAAGAGGATCGAGGGGTTGGAGTATGTCGATATGGAGCTGAAAAAAGCGAGGAACAAAGAAGCAAGAAGCCTCAGGGACGCAGACTATACGGCGATATAGAGTGCCAACCAGAGGGTGCCTTTCTGGACGGAAACTACCTCGTGGGGTGTGTGGGCCGGGATAAAAAGAGACTCTCCTTTGGTGAGCGTTTTTAGTGTGGTGTCTATCCTGAGTGACGCCTTCCCTTCTAGGAGGAGTACCCACTCGTCCATCTCCTGACAATAGCATTTTGGTTCGAGCCTGTCTGAGCTCACGATACGGTTGATGGTCAGTCTGTCGCTCTCAAAAAGCGCTGTGAACAATTCACCTTCGGTAGGTATTTCGTAGTCAAAAAGGTTCATCAGTAGCTCATCTGTATCGCATCGACTTCGTCCCACCCCATCGGTTTTTTCTTCTTCCTGTGTGAAAGGATATGGTCGATATAGCGTGCGAAGAGATCGGTCTCCACATGGAGGGTTGTGCCGACTTTGTAGTGTTTCATCAGTGTCTCATTGAGTGTGTGCGGGATGATCGTCAGGCGGAAGCTCTCCTCATAGACCTCATTGACTGTCAGGCTGATGCCGTCGATAGTGATAGAACCTTTGGGTACGATATGGGCGATGTGTTTGGGGTCGACACTGATGATAAAATCAGTGGCATTCTCTCTAGAGGTGATCTTTGCTACCGTTCCCACGCAGTCGACATGCCCCTGCACGATATGCCCTTCGAAGCGGTCACTCATCTTCATGGCCGGTTCCATATGTACCTCCCCAGAGAGCTTTGACTCATCGATGATCGAGCGTGTTTCGTCCGAAAGCTCCAGGTCAAACCCGTCACGATGGACCGTGATGACGGTCAGACATACCCCGTTGATCGCGATGGAGTCTCCCAGCTTGGCTTTGTGCTTGGAGCGGATCGTCACAATGTTGTTGCGATAGCGTTTGACGGTGGCGATTTCTCGGATAAGACCTGTAAACATTACAATCCTTTGGATTGAGTGCATAGTGCAGAGTGCACGGTACACAGCAGTTGTCTGCTTTTTCGCAAAAAGCTGATAGGTGTCATGGGAAGAGTTCCTTCGAAATTTTGGATATAATTCGACAATTATAGCGAAATATATATTTTTGCTCTCGTTCCCAGCATCTTTTGGGAATGCATAGATCATTATTAAGTCATGAAAGTTTAGTTGTTTTCAAATATGTCATATGCATGCCCACCTAGGAGAGAGGGAACGAGGGAGAATTGATGGAGAATGCAATGAATTACGAAGTTGTAGTGATCGGTGGCGGCCATGCAGGTATCGAAGCGGCATTGGCTTCTGCACGGATGGGGATGAGTACACTACTGATCACGATATTAGCAGAGCAGATCGGTGCATCATCCTGCAACCCTGCCATCGGCGGATTGGCAAAGGGGCACCTCGTGCGTGAAATCGATGCACTTGGCGGAGAGATGGGAATATGTACGGACAAAACGGGTATTCAGTTTCGTACACTGAATGCTTCCCGTGGACCAGCAGTGCGAGGAACGAGGGCGCAGATCGATATGGATGCCTACCGGATCTATATGAGAAATGTGGTGCTTCACACGGAAAATCTGGATGTGAAGCAGGAGATCGCAGAAGGGCTGATCATCGAAGAGCATGTGGTTAAGGGTGTCACGACTCAGCTAGGAAATGAGTACAGGGCGCCCAAAGTGATCGTAGCTGCTGGTACATTCCTCAATGGGCTGATCCATATCGGTGAGAAAAAGCAGACAGCTGGACGTCAGGGGGAGTTCGCCTCTGTCAAACTGGCCGAGTATCTTAAGGGACTGGGGTTTAAGATCGGAAGGCTGAAGACAGGTACCTGTGCGAGGGTCGACGGGAAAAGTATCGACTTTAGCGTCATGGAAGAGCAGCCTGGAGATGTTCCGCCCCCGCCGTTTTCATTCCGTACGAATAAGGCGACATTTAAGCCCAAGCAGCTGCCGTGCTATGTGACCTACACCAATGAAACGACCCATGATATCATCGAAAGCAACTTCTACCGTGCTCCGCTCTTCTCAGGGCAGATCGAGGGGATGGGGCCGAGGTATTGTCCGAGTATCGAAGACAAGATCAACCGCTTCAGAGACCGCCCGCGCCACCAGATCTTTGTGGAGCCCCAAACGTTGGAGGCGACTGAGTTTTATATCAACGGGATGAGCACGTCATTGCCGACGGATGTACAGCTAGAGATGATCCGCTCGGTGAAGGGGATGGAAAATGCAAAGATCGTCCGTTATGGCTATGCGATCGAGTATGATTATCTCTATCCTACGGAGCTGAAGCATACACTAGAGACCAAAAAGATCGAAGGACTCTACTTTGCCGGACAGGTCAATGGTACGACGGGGTATGAGGAGGCGGCTGCACAGGGGCTGATGGCGGGTATCAACGCGGCACTAAGCCTGCAGGGCAAAGCACCTCTGATACTCAGGCGTGATGAAGCCTATATCGGGGTTTTGATCGATGATCTGGTGACGAAGGGGACAAGAGAACCCTACCGTATGTTCACCAGCCGTGCCGAGTATAGGCTGCTCCTGCGTGAAGACAATGCGGATATGAGGCTCTCTTGCTACGGTAGGGAGCTTGGACTCTTGGATGAGGCGTATCTTGAAAAGTTTGAGGCAAAGCGCGCAGATATCAAGGAGGCACTCGGCTTTTTGCGCGAGCACTTTGTGACGCCCACCAAAGCGTTTCTTGCACTACTTGAAGAGATAGGCGCGGTTAAGATCAACGATAAAACTACATGGATGGATGTGATCGGCCGCGGGGATTTTGATAGAGAGAAGCTGATCACGCTCCTGCCGGAGTTTGACAAGTACAGTGATGAGGTGGTGGAACAGATACTGATCGAAGCGAAATACAGCCGCTATATCGAAAACCAGCTCAAGCAGATCGATAAGATGAAAGAGATGCTCAAAGTAAAGATCCCCGAGGATTTTGTATACAGAAGTGTATCTGGTCTAAGCAATGAAGTGGTGGAGAAGCTTGAAAAGGCAACCCCTCCGACACTCTTTGCTGCATCAGAGATCTCGGGTATCACACCTGCATCGCTGGAGATCCTGCATGTCCATATCAAGATGAGACAGAAGCAGAAGGGTAAATAAAATCTCTTTGGGGTCTCCTTACTTCTGTGCTGTCCCTTTTTGTTAAGGCCAATTTTGAAGGTGTCACGTTACAGAAAGGTGCGATAGCACCGATCAAAAACAAGCCTATATAAGCGAGCCACATTTTAGAGCCAACGTTCAAAGAGAGCATAAAGCCCTCTTCGCCTCGCTCCCAAATGTAGTTTTGGAGCGAGGCGACATCAACTTGCTTTATATCATTATGGCACTATGATCAATTTTTAGTGAGTTTTTGTACAATATAGATTAGAGTTGCACTGTTTGATAAAAGATTTGAATGATAAGCTTTTGAAAGATTGTATGCACCTAGAGGTGCCCTAAAGTCATTATCCGTGTTTTTTGGATATGACATGAGATAAAAACAGAAGAATACATAGAAGTTTTTCAGTGCACTTTGACATAACAAGACAGAGAGAAACAAGAAGGGAAAGAGATGTTGTACTACTATGCAAACAGCGGGCATAAGATCGGTCTAGACAGGGTCAAAAGAGCGGTTGCACTACTTAAAGCGCTAAACGATAAGGGGGTTGAGACTAGACTTCTAGTCAACGACTTCAGGGCAGGGCTGGCAGCCAGAGCGTTGGGACTTCGTGATTATGTGACGATAGAGGGGGTCATGGATATCGATGCGATCGCCGATACGGGGGATGCGATCATCATGGATACGCCCGAAGATGACAGGGGACGTATCGAGAAGTACTGTGCAGACTTCTCCCATGTATTTCGTTTCGCCAACGGCCCGGAAGATGAGGTACGTGTCAGTGAAGTACTGTTCAAGCCTGAGTGTAGGGATGAACGTTGCATAGAAGCAGTGATCGTAGATAGTATGTATGAGAATACATCTAAAGAGCAAAGAGTGCTTTTTTTCCTCTCGGATGCGGACTATGACAAAGAGATCCTGGGCCACAGAGCATTTTTTCAGGATTCGGGTATGGAACTGCTGCTTGGAAACTATTTTTTTGTAAAATATGAAGATGAGCTGGCAGAACTCTTTGAAAGACTCCATGATTCCCAAGAGTATGAAGCACTCCTCAAAACCTCTTCTCATATCGTGACAGCATCAAGACAGACTGCTTTGGAGGCTCATGTATGCGGGGCAAATGTGGTCTATATCCATAGCAAAAGAGAAGAGATCATTCCGCTTTCAGTGATCAGGAAGCTCGATATACCGATCGTTGAAGGTTTTGACAAAGCTGCCTATGATGCAGTGAAGCACAACCCCAGAAGTGAAAAAAATCTGATGCGTTCTGTGGAAGAAATCGCAAACAAAGTGATCCATAAACTCAAAAATTAGTTCACATGATGATCAATATTGGGAGTTATATACTCCTAATTTACACTTTGTAACAAATTGCCCCAATGACTCCTCTTTTTTCCCATTCAATAATATTTAAATCTAATATAGTCTATAATAAGCCGTTAAATTTTACAATTAAGGAAAGGAGCAAGTATGAAAGAGCAAGGTCGTAGAGACTTTATGGGTATGGCTCTTGGCGGTTTTACTGCATTGGGTGGCTTAGGTGCACTCTATGCAATGAAGCGTAGCTGGGACCCATTACCTAGCGTAAAAGCAGCGGGTTTCACTACAATTGATCTAAGTGCTGCACAGGAAAATGTGCTTAACATAGAGAGTTGGAGAGGAAAACCGATTTTTGTACTGAAAAAATCAGCCGATATGAAGGCCGATGAGAGAGATGTGGTCATAGGGTCTGACAGATTCCACGTAACGATCGGACTTTGTACGCACTTGGGGTGTATCCCGGCATATCTACCGGATGAAAAGATCTTCAGATGCGCCTGTCATGGTGGAGAGTTCGATACTTCAGGTCACCAGATATTCGGACCGCCGCCAAGTCCGCTGGAGATCCCACCGTTTAGACTTGAGGGAACAACGATCGTTCTTGGAGAAGAGGGACCTGAGTTTAAAAAAATGAAAGACTCCGGTCTTATAGCGTAAGGAAGAGAAGATGGCACATTTTGATGAAAACGCAAGACCATTCTCCGAGAAATGGTTAGACGAACGTTTGGGGGTTGTGACACTTAAAAAAGTACTTTCAACCGAGTATTGGATTCCAAAAGATATCAACTTCCTTTGGGCGATGGGTATGGTACTGGCTGCAACATTCGGTTTGCTGCTGATTTCAGGAATATTCCTTTTGATGTACTACAAGCCAGACACAGCTATGGCATTTGACTCAGTGAACTACACGATCATGACAGAAGTAGGGTATGGATGGCTTTGGAGACATATCCATGGGGTCGGTGCATCGTTGGTATTTTTGATCATCTATATCCATATGTTTACGGGTATCTACTACGGTTCATACAAGAAGGGCAGAGAGATGATCTGGATCTCCGGTATGCTTCTGTTTGTGACATTCTCTGCTGAAGCCTTCTCTGGATATATGCTTCCATGGGGGCAGATGAGTTACTGGGCCGGTATGGTGATTACCAACCTTTTCTCTGGTGGTTCTCTTGAGGCATACGGGCTTGTTGAGTGGATCAGAGGGGATTATGTTCCAGGTGATGCATTCTTGACAAGATTTTTCATGCTTCACGTACTGCTTCTTCCGTTGGTGATCATCGGATTGATCGTATTGCACTTTGGTACATTGAGACTTCCACATGTCAATAATCAAAAAGGTGAAGAGATCGACTTTAAAGAGGCGGCAGAGCTCTATAAAGCAGGTAGAAAAAAAGAGTCTAAAGTGATTCCTTTCAATCCGGTATTCTTGAGTAAAGATATCTTTGTGGTGGGTGTCTACTTTATTTTATTCTTCTACCTTGTATTCTATCACTTTGACTTTGCAATGGATCCGGTGAACTTCGATCCTGCAGATGGACTTAAGACACCTCCGCACATCTATCCTGAATGGTATTTCCTTTGGAGTTATGAGATCCTCAGGCCGTTTAACAAAGACATTGGATTGATTGCATTTGGAATTGCTCAGGTTGCACTGTTCTTCCTTCCGTTTGTCGATAGGAGTCCAAACGTTGCTCCAGCACACAAAAGAGGCTTATTTAATCTATGGTTTTGGGTATTGCTTATAGACATGGTCGTACTGACGATTCTAGGTAAACTACCTCCAGAAGGTATCTATAATGATCTTGGATTGGTCGCAGCAATTGTCTTCTTGCTTCTTGGGCCGGCACTCTTTGTAGTCACAAAGATGGAAAAAAAGATATAAGGGAGTTGGAAGCATGAAAGAATTAAAAGTTTTAGCAGTAGTTGTATTTTTCTCACTTTTAGTCTACTGGGGAGTTGAACCTTTTGCTCATGGGCAGATGCATAAACATGTAGAGAGTGATAACTTTGCGTACAGTGACCTTCCTAAGATCACCAAAGAGGGAGATGCGGCAAATGGTGGCGACCTTGTCATGGGCGCTGGTGCCTGTATAGGTTGTCACTCGATCAATTCTCAAGGGATTCCTGCACCCATGGATGCAGTCACTGCTGCGGCAACGTATGGTGTAAACCCGCCTGATTTGAGTAATATCGGTGCACTGTACAATGAGAAGTTCCTGGCCGCATTGTTTAAAAACCCTGCTCACGCATTGAATGTTGAGCATAAGTTTGATCCTGCTTCAGGTAAAATGCACCCGATGGTTCCATTTTATGGTGCAGGGGGAGATATCGACCAGGAAGTAGCAGATATGGTAGCGTATTTTAAGTCTATCGCACCCAAAGAGCTTTCCGCTAAAGAGGCCTTTGATGATGCGTGTGGTAGATGCCATGCCATGAGATATGATCACTATACACAGCTTGGTGATACACCGGAGTTCAAATATGAAAAAGATGCATTGGCGCATCAGATTAAACTACTTGAGTATCAAGAACACTTGAAAGCATATATGGGTAAATTGCCACCGGATCTTTCGACGATCATTAGAGCTAGAAGTGCAGATTTTCTTGAGACATTTATTGAGAATCCACAAACACAGCTTCCTGGCACATCCATGCCAAGGGTCGGTTTGAGTAAAGAAGGCTATGAGAAGGTTGAGGCTTACCTTACCAAGATCGGTGATCCAAGCAAACCACAAAGAGAGGCACTTGGACCATGGGTCCTTGGATTCTTTGTGATCTTCTCGATTCTTGCCTTCCTGTGGAAGAAATATCAGTGGAGAGACCTGCATTAATGAGTACATCAATAGGTCCAGAGCCCTCTTTGCTAGTCTGAGACACTATGCCCTTCTAGGCAGAGTGCTTGTGCGACTGGTCGCTTTAGCGACTGGTCGCTTTTTCACTTCATTGTACTCGTCATATGGTTGCACCACATTGGATAAATCCATTTTGACATGTGAAATTTACCTTCTATCTTTTTCTTTCTACCTCATGATCGTTTATCCTATTTTTATCTAGTTTTGGATACCCTACAAAAAATTTGTCTCAAAATATTACTTTTTGAGCATGATGGATAGGCCATGCTAGTAGATGGACACGGACGAACTGTTCATTATCTTCGTATCTCGGTGACAGAACGATGTAATTTCAGATGCCAGTACTGTATGCCTGAAAAACCCTTCTCATGGGTGCCAAAAGAGCATTTGCTCAGTTTTGAAGAGCTCTTCCTCTTCGTAAAGGTAGCGATCGATGAAGGGGTAAATAAGATCAGGCTTACGGGCGGAGAGCCACTGCTTAGAGAGGGTCTAGATCAGTTTATCAAAATGATCTCGGAGTATCGGCCCGATATTGATCTGGCGATCACTACGAATGGATATCTTCTCCCCGCTGCCGCACAGAGGCTTAAGGATGCAGGTTTGAAACGGCTCAATATCTCTCTTGATTCGCTCAAGGCTGATATCGCAGCCAAGATCACGGGAAAGGATGTACTGGGCGAAGTACTCAAGGGGATTGATAAAGCGCTTGAGGTCGGGCTTAAGGTGAAGATCAATATGGTACCACTAAAGGGCATCAATGAGGATGAGATCCTTGATGTGATGGATTACTGCAAGGCGCGCGGTATGAAAGTGCGTTTTATCGAGTATATGGAAAATGAACATGCAGATAGAGCACTTCGGGGGATGCATGGGCGCGAGATCCTCGCCAAAGTCAAAGAGCGCCATACGATCAAGGCACTTGGACGCGAGGGAGCAAGCCCTTCGTTCAACTATCTGCTTAATGATGGGTACGAGTTTGGGCTGATCGACCCCCACAAGCATGACTTCTGTGAAAATTGTAACCGTATTCGGCTCACTGCCGAAGGTTTCCTGATCCCGTGCCTCTACTTTGATGAGGCGATGAGTATCGCTGAACAGGTTAAAATGGGCGATGTAGCAAGCGCGGCAGAGGTGTTGGCGCAGGTACTGAAGGACAAGCCCAAAGAGAACCGTTGGAGCGAAGAGGAGCTTGAAGACAGAGAGCTCTCCAAGCGCGCATTTTATCAAACAGGCGGGTGATTGTTTTTGCGATGAAACAAAAAATAAACAATGAGGTATCGATCTATGCAGCATAGCAACTGCCTTTTTTCTGAAGAAAGAATAAAGGATGATAAAAGTTTTTCGAAGAAAAACCTACAAAAACTCCTCACTTCTCACTTCTTGCCCCAAGGGCACATGTCGCTTTACTTGGGCGTACCTTTCATGAAAACAAGGAGTTTTCCTTGTTTTATCTAAGCGAAGCGTTTTTCTCTATTCAGGGGGAAGGAAAATATGCAGGCGTGCCTTCCTACTTTTTGCGAACTGCGGGGTGCAACCTGAGCTGTGCAGGCTTTGGCGCACGCTATGAGATCAATAGAGAGGTACGGTATGGATGTGATACCTATTTTGCCGTAGATAAAGGGTTTTCCAAGTCATGGAAAAAGATTGAAGAGCCCTCTGTACTGATAGAGAAGCTTAAAGTAGCGTTCGAAGAGATCGGATATGTGCCGCATGTTGTGATGACGGGTGGAGAACCGCTGCTCTACCATAAAGATGAGATCTTTTACGGAGTCGTGAAGTGGTTGGTGGATAGCGGTATCGAGGTGACCTTCGAAACCAATGGAACCGTTGAGATAGATTTTGCAACCTATCCGGCATATCTCTCCTGCATCTTCTCTGTGTCACTAAAACTCTCCAACTCTGGCGAACCCAAAGCCAAACGCATCCTGCCAAATGCACTGAAGGCGATCGAGCGATCAGCAAAAGAGTCGTTTTTGAAATTTACGATCGATGCACCTTTGATCGAGCGTACAGCGCTTGAAGAGATCAGGGAGATTCAAAAGATCGTTCCTGGGTTGGATGTCTACTGTATGCCCGTAGGGGAGAGCCGTGAGACGATCTGCGGGAATGACCAAGCAGTATTTGGATTTTGTATGCAGCACAATTTTCACTACAGTGACAGACTGCATATTCGTGTCTTTGATACGACACAAGGTGTATAAGTGCTCTGTGTTGATGTATAAATAGTGCATAACGAAGAGTGAGAAATTGTGGTATGCTTTCTTTGAGAAAGCGTTGATCTAAGGAGTTTTGGAATGATCATACGGAAAATGTTTAAATTTGAAAATGCCCATATCGTGCGGGGATGTACGACACAGCGATGTAGCCAGAATATCCACGGGCACTCCTACAAGGTTGAAGTACTTCTGGAGTCTAACTATCTTGATGCAGGGCAGATGGTCTATGATTTCGGGCTGACCAAACTGACGATCAAAGAGTTGATAGATTCGTTTGATCACGCTATTACCTTATGGAGTGGGGATGATCTAGCTTATCTTGAGGCGATGAAAGCCCACAGTGCTAGATGGGTTGAACTGCCGGTCTCTCCCTCTGCTGAGCAGTTCAGTCGTGTCATCTATCTGATTGTTGAACGTATCCTAGAGTGCACCTCGATGCACAATAGGGAGCGGGAAGTGAAGCTCAATAGCATCATTGTCCACGAGACCGATACGGGGTATGCACAGGGATTTAGGGAGGATGCACATAGTCTGCTCATGGGAGAGATCAGGCTTGAGGAGATCATCTTCTCGGCGCAAGTGCAAAAAGAGTGGAGCGACCCGCAAATCTGGCAAACACTTCTAAAAAGAGAAAAAATCATCAACCCCACAATGGTTTAACGATTTTTCTGTATAATTTTTCTTAAATTGTCTTTAAAAGGAAATACGATGAAAAAAACAGCAATACTCTCAATGGTAGCGGCCACAGTACTTTTTACAGGTTGTAGCGAAGAGACGAAGCAATCAGCAAGCCAGACTGTCACAGCAGCGGTAGAGACGACGCAATCAGC
>Ga0209614_1000314_pt1 | contig 44451 bp, 40 predicted proteins | sample BlaSprsedimmetaG_FD_185484 | JGI IMG/M metagenome (GOLD analysis project Ga0209614, IMG submission 185484) | Hot spring sediment bacterial and archeal communities from California, USA to study Microbial Dark Matter (Phase II) - Blank Spring... ...
GGCAAGAGATACGAGTCCGCCCTGTACCAGATAGACGGCAGCGGCAGAGAGAAGCACACCCTTGCCTAGAGCTGCGGAGAGCATTACGGACGAGATCCCATCCATTAATGATTTTATGTAAATCAACTCATTTTCGCCCGAGAGTCCAGCCTTGAGAGAACCTATAACCGTCATGGGGCCGGCAACGAAAAGGACGGAGGCGGTGATGAAACCTTTAACGAAGTTTGCGTCGTCACTCTTGTTTCCTGCGAGTCTTCCAATCTTTTCCTCCAGATCGAAAGCCTCTCCGATTGCTCCGCCGATAATGAGACTACCCAGAACAACGAGAACGCTGCTCGTATCAAGAAACATACTTATACCCAGACCCATAGTCAGGAGTCCAATTACATTGAAAAAGACCTTTCTGTAACGCTCTTTCACAAACTTTCCACCCAGAAGGCCCAGCATCGACCCAAATATGACCGCAACTGTGTTAACAATGACCGATATATTCAGCATCTCTTTTCTCTCCTGACAAATGAGATCAGTTCCTCCTCGCTTGCAGGGAAGCGGGTGAAACGTTTGTAGTAGTTTAGCAGATATTTCTCCCTCTCTTCAAGTCTCTCACGGTGAAGATTACCGCTCACATACTCTGAAACTGTAACAAAATGACTGATCTTTCCTTCGACAAGATTCATCATGTGAGTAGCCAAATCCAGAAATTCTGCGGGCCAGTGAGTCGCCACAATGATTGTCTTGCCGGCCTTCCTTTCTGAGGATAGAATTTTTCGAACTCTATCTACAGCCCTTGCGTCCAGTCCGGAGGTCGGCTCGTCGAACAAGACTATTTCTCTGTCGAGCGCGACAATCGAAGCGATCGCGAGAAGCCGCTGCTCTCCTCCCGAGAGGGAAAAGGGAGTTCTCGAGCCGAAGCCGTCCAGTTCAAAACCGATCATCTGGAGAATATCTTCGAGCCTCCCGTAATCGTTCCTGCCGGTTATTTTTAGACTGAACTCGATCTCTTCTCTTACTGTGGGATTGAAGAAGCACTCCTCCGGGTACTGAAAGATCATTGAGGCCCTGGAAGTAAGTTTGCCGTATTCGCAGTCAATTCTTCCGCTCTCTGGCTCTATCAGACCGCAGAGAAGCTGTAGAAGAGTCGACTTTCCGGAGCCCGTTCTTCCCGTTAGTATGACGAAAGATCCCGACTCCAGGTCAAATGATACGTTCTTCAATGCGGGAATTCGTGAATTCTTCCCCTGGCCTTTATAGCTGAATGAAACCTCTCGAACCTTTAGCATGATACTGCTATCTCGAATGGAATTGCCATTTCCGCTTCAACGAAAATTGAAGGCGATTCCCTGAGCTCTTTGGAGGTGCCGTCAAACAGCTTACGCCGGCTGCCAATCAAGACGAATCTTTCAAAATCCTGGACTTCGGAGAATCTGTTGGTTGCGAAAATCACTGAGGTTTCCGGTCTCACAATCTCTGAAAGTGTGGCAAGCATTACTTCTCTATCGCTTCTGTCAATCATGGAAAGAGGTTCATCCAGCAAAAGCAGACCGGGTTCCGAAATGAGAGCGGCTGCAAGAGAAACGAGCTGGCGCTGGCCTCCCGAAAGAGTGAGAATATCTCTATCCCTGATTCCAGTAAAATCGAATCTCGAAATGAAGAGCTGTATCCGCTCCAAAATCTCACCTCTGGAAAGCGATAAGGACTGGAGTGGAAAGGCAAGATTCTCCTCCACCGTAGAGCCGAAAAGCGCCGAATCGGGATTCTGAAAAACGACTCCTATTTGGCCTTCGAAAGAGACCCTCCCGGAGAAGGGCTTTTTGATACCGGTTATGACGTTTATAAGCGTTGTCTTGCCAGAGCCGTTTTTCCCCAGCAGAGCCAATCTCTCACCTTTGGAGACGTCAAGAGAGAAATTCTCGAGTATCGGAGCATCGCCCGCTTTAACACTTACGTTCAGAAGAGAAAGAAGTGTTTCAGACTTTTCTGGAGACATAGACCCTTATACCGCCGGACTTCGTTTTCGTAACAACATTTCCAAAAGTCTCTTTCATGATTCCTTCCAGTCTCGATCCGCCCTTGTTGTGGTAGGCGACTATCTGAAGCGATCCTTTCTCAGTAAGCATTGCGGGAGCCTCTGTAATCAGTCTCTGCCACACTGCTTTCCCAGCGGCGATCGGTGGATTAGAAAGAATGGAATCGAACATCATGCCCTCCCACGGAGAGTAAAGCTCGCCTTTGCGGATATCTGCTTCGACGTTGTGGTCCCTCGCATTGATCTTTGAGAAAGTAACGGCTCTTGAATTTACATCACTCATGAAAAGCTTCAGATCGGGATATTCTCTTTTCAGAGTAATCCCGACGGGCCCGTAGCCGCAGCCGAGATCTAGTAGGCTTTCCCAACCCTCGATAAGGCAGTTCTCTATTAGCAGCAGGGAAGCTCTGTCAATCTTGCCGAAGGCGAAAACGCCCTCGGGACTCTTGAATGAGTAAGAGTGACCGTTTTTAAGTTTTAGTGAGGCCGCCTTAATAATCTGCGGGGGCTCGGTCTGATCAGTAAAGTAGTGCTGAAAAGTCTCTTTCATCCAAGTCTTCCCAGCTTTCTTCCTCCAAGTATGTGGAAGTGAAGGTGCTCTACTTCCTGGCCGGAATCGCTTCCTTGATTGACGATAAGTCTGAAACCGCTATCTTTTATCCCCTTTGACCGGACTATCTCGTCGACGAGATCGTAAAGACTCTTCAATACATCGCCATCGAAAGCGGTCAGTTCTTCGAGACTCTTCACGTGGTCCCTTGGAATTACAAGAACGTGGGCAGGCGCTACCGGATTTATGTCGTCAAAGGCGACGAACCAGTCGTTCTCTCCCACAAAACTGCTCTTGATTTCTCCACTGGCTATTTTACAGAAAATGCAGTCCACCGATCTCACTCCCTGTCTATGTAGTGACTCTTCATTGTCTCGACGAGCAACTCGGCAGATCTCCCGGCGAGTCTCTGAAAGTTTCTGTCGAAGTCTCTTTTTGAAGTCTCGTCTGCCCTGTCAAGAATCGTTTTGAGTACAAGATAATTTCTTTTGTTCTCGAAGGCTGTTTTTGCAAAAGGCGCGGAATCCATATCGAGGGCAATGCCTCCGTAGGAAGAGTGAATGCTGTCTCTAAGCGAGGAGTTCGCTATCACGCCGTCTCCCGAAAGGATCTTGCCGAACTTTCCCGCTTTAAAGTACACCCTGAGGAATCTCATCAAGAGGGTATCGGGAGCCTTCATTACCATCTTTCCTTCACTCAGGGGGAAGATCGTGTCGTACTCCTCAAACTCCGTTCCAACTACAACGTCGCCTATCTCCAGCGATTCATCGATTGCAGCAGCGCCAGAGGCGAGAACCGACAGTCCTGGATTGAAAAGATCAATCATTTTCTGAGTGATCATTGAGGTCTCAACTTTGCCCACGAATCCTCCGCAGGCAATTACTTCATTGTTTCCTATTACTCCTCTGCAGTAATGCCTTCCCAAAATCTCACCTGATTCTAGAACAAGCATATTGTCCATTACAGGTTTCACTTCTGGAAGAAAGACACCGAGCGCAAGAATCATGTCAACACCTCCATAGAGGATTATAACAAAAAGGGGACCCGCGGTCCCCTATTCTTCTTCAACATCTTCCTCTGCCAAAACCTCTTCAACGAGTCTGCTCCAGGCCTTGCTCACCTCTTCAAACTCGTCGTCTTCGACTGAATAAAGGAAGGGATTTTCATCCTCACCATGCTCAACTCTGAATACGATGTAGCCTTCATCTTCATCCTCGTCTTCTTCAGAGATATCCTCTTCGTCTTCGAAAAACTCTTCGACAACCCAATAGAGTCTGCCGTCGTTTTCAAATTCGGCGATGACGTTGAAGTGATGCTCTGTTCCGTCTTCGTCGGTAACTGTGAAACTGTCGAATTCAGCTTCTTCTCCGTGATTGTGTTCACAGTTTGGATCATTAGATTCGTCACAATCATGCATTTCAAGATCTTTTCTTTCTTCCATTATTTACCTCCGTTAGTCGCGATTCGGTACATACTAACACAGTCACGCAGAAGTCGCAACTTGATGACCTGTGAATAATCGTATACACTGTATCTGGAGTGTGAAGGCAGTGCTTGAAATCGAGAGAAAGTTCCTCTTCGGAAAAGAGTTACCTGTAAAAGTTATCGAAAGGGCAGAAAGACACCAGCTGATTATTCAGTGGTATCTGGACCATCCCGAGAGGCGGAGAATAAGACTCGGAGTTGATGAATCTGAGTGTTTTCTACTTGAGACCGTGAAATCGGGGAGCGGTCTCGTCAGGGAAGAGGAGGAAGAGTATCTCGATCCTGCGAAGATCACCGAGATCGCAGAACAGCTGAAAGCATCCAGGGCAGTTGTCAAATCAAGGCACATTTTTGCTCGCAAGCAAGTTGAGGGTGTGATTGACTGGTATCTGCTTCCTCAAATAGGGTATGTTTTTGAGGTGGAAACGTCCATTCCGTTTGTGAGACTTCCCGATCCGTGGGAATACTGGATGCTCCCGCGAGAAGAGTTCAGAGAAGTCACCGAAGACCCCGCCTACACAGCGAGATCCCTCGCAGTGGTTGTTCACTGCATTGAAGACATCTTTCCCATAAATGTGCCACTGATTAGCAATAGACAGATAGATAAATTCGAGATGCTCCTGCGACTGATCTACTAGAGCCCTAGCCCTTATCTATTTGAAGCGCGGAAGTAAGCAGTTCCAGATAACTCTTATCGCTGTTCATTGTACGGAGGGACAGATCCACAACGAAAACTCCATGCACTGAAATCCTCTTTCCCTTCGAATCTTTATAGCCAGCACCATCATGAATAGCGAAGAATCTCCCGTTATCCTGACCGAGATAGATCAGCGTATGGCCCGGCATATACAGTGGGTTTCCGGGTCTTAGGGATCGCAACTGAATCTTCCTTTCTTCCAAACTGCCTTCGAAAAGAATTCTGTCCTTCGATCCCAGCGTCTCTTGAGCCCAGGCGTCTCTGGGAAGTACGAGGCCAAAAACGGCAAAGATGTCCTGAACGAATCTCGAACAGTCTCTCCTGTTGTAGAGGCCTCCCCAGCCGTAACGCTCACCGAGCATCTTGAAGGCTTGATTCAATATCTCCCTGCCGGTTAGCTTCAAGTTCCCGATCTTTGCATCTTCACTCATTCTCACAAGGCCTTTTCGAAAACCCAGCGAGCCCAACCTCTCCCTCACGGGAACTTTGACTGTGAAACAGCCAAATGGCCCTTGCGCATGGAGGTTTCCACTCTCTCCAGGATCCTCAAGAGGCAGTTTGTCTCCCATTTGCAGAAACAGCCCAAAGGAATTCGGTTCAAAGGGGTCAGGCTCGATCTCCACTCTGCTGCCAGTTGCAAGGAGGAAGTCTCTCGAGCAATAGAAGTTCTGTACAGAGAGCCTGTTCTCCGTAACGGCAGAATCATTTGCCTTCAGCCAGCCCCTGTAACCAGGGGTCTGAACGAAGAGCCAGGAAGTGTCCCTGCTGTGCGCAAGAACTGCAAATGGCGTTCCAAGGCTTACAGAAGTCAACTGGAGGCGGTCATTGTCGATATACTCGTCGCAGGAAATGAAATCTGTGGGCAGCGCTCTCAGATGAGTCCTCCGAGTCACGATGCCAAACTTCTCTGCAATATCCTGATTGAGGATAGCAGTAGCATTGTCAACGATGTCTCCGCGAATTCCCGAAGGGACAATCTCTCCTTCATTGCTCAAAAGAGGAGTTTGCATGAAGTGCTCGGGAATTGCTCCGTTGATCATCGCTCTAACTTCATCGAACTCCAACGTCGAGGGGAAGTTTTCGAGCTTGGTCGCATATGCCGTGTGCCCCGTGTCCACTGCTCGTGAGATGACTGATCCGTTGAAGGCGTCTATCTGGTCTTTATTCAGCCACTCTTCATCCGAATCAGTAATCTTCCCGCACCAGAAGGCGGATTGCTGCATCTCCCTTGAAACGTTTTCGGGACAAACCGTGTACCGCTCAGAAACCTTTGTCATCTTCTAAAACACCCCTTCCAGTCGCTTATTTGATTGCTCCGACTGTAATACCTTTCAGGAAGTATTTCTGGAAAGCAAGGAAGACAATGATCATTGGAATTGCCGAGTACGTAGCGCTTGCCATCAGATAGGAGTACTGCATCGGCACTTGTTCCTGAAGAAGCGAGAGTCCTGCCTGGAGAGTTCTCATTTCTGAAGTGTTTGTAACAATCAATGGCCAGAGAAAGCTGTTCCACTGACCCATGAACGTGAATATTCCGAGGACTGCCAAAGCCGGTTTCGAAATTGGAATAATAATCTTCGCAAAAGTTCTGAATTCGCTCGCACCATCTATTCTGGCGGCCTCAATAATCTCTGTGGGAAGGGATACCATGAACTGCCTCATCAGAAATACTCCGAAGGGGGCGGCAATAGCAGGCAAAATCAGCGCCTGATAAGTGTCTACCATGCCCAACTTTGAGACCAGGATGTACAGAGGAACGAGCGTGACCTGTGTCGGGATCATCATGGATGCTATATAGATAGAAAAGATCGCTTTGCTGCCGGGGAATTTCTTCTTTGCCAGAGCATAACCGGCCATAGCGCAGACGAATATCTGTGCAAGAGTAACGGTCCCTGCAACTATGAAGCTGTTCAGAGTCCATCTGAAGATTATCTTCCTCTCAAAGAGATCCTTGAAATTCTGAAGTGTGGGATTCTTCGGGATGATGTCTGGCGGAAACTTCATAGTCAATGAAGGTTGCGTAAAAGAGGTCGCAACCATCCAGTAGAGTGGAATAAAGGCGAGAGATGCGAGCAAAGCCAGAATGGCCAGCGAAACTGCCTTCTTTATATTAGTCTTAGTCTTCGCTTTCACAGTCAATCACCTCAATACTCCACATTTGAACCGAGCCATTTGAACTGGACTATTCCAAGAACTACGAGGATGCCAAACATTACCATTGACATTGCAGAAGCAAGCCCCAGGTTGTAGTTCTTGAAGGCCGTCTCGTAGATCAAGTAAGCAATAGTAGTCGTCGAAAATTCCGGGCCTCCACTGGTCATGATGTAAATGTTCGAGAAGGTCTGGAAATTTGCTATCGTTCCCATGACCAGAGCATAGAGTATCGTCGGCTTGAGCAGAGGGACGGTAATCTTCCTAAAGATAGCCCACGAGCCGGCTCCTTCGAGCGTGGCAGCCTCGAAATAGTACTCGGGAATCGAAGCCATCGCCGCAGAAAGAAGTACGATAGTCGAGCCGCCTCCCATTATTACCTGCATGATAATCAAGGAGGGCATTGCCGTAAGAGACCTGCCAAGCCAGACGACCGGCTCGAGTCCGAGAACGGTCATGAAATAGTTCAACAGCCCGAAGTTCGGATTGAAAACCCACAGCCAAATCATAGCAATTATGACGGTGGAAGTAACATGAGGCAGATAGAAGGCCGCTTTGAAAAAGGTCCTGATGGACTTTCTGAAAGGATATACCAGAACCGTTACGAGCAAAGCCTTTCCCAGCCATAGAGGAACAACACCAAATGTGTAGAAGAAGGTATTTTTAAGAGACTTCAGAAAGAGCCAATCGCTCAGAATACGTTTATAATTGTCGAACCAGATGAATGTCTGCGAAAAGACGTTGTACTTGAACATACTGAGGTACATTCCCCACGCAACAGGGACGAGAAAGAATATTGCAAACAACGCAAAGTGGGGCAGTATAAACAAGTAACCGGATCTGCCCTTCCATACATCTAGCAATGTCGTCTTTCGTTTTATTGGCTTAACAGGAATTTGCTCCAAAATCGATCACCCCATTAAATGGGAACAGCCCCGTGCCCGCAGGGGCGGAGGCTGTTCCCTTCAACTCATCTACTCAAAATCAATAGTAAGAGAGCGCCCGGTTGGCTTCGGTTACAAACCCATCGAGGGCCTCTTGCGCTGTCTTGGTCTTCCCGAAAGCTCCCTGCATTGCGCTTGTAAAGAATTTCGAAATCTCCGACCACGGGAAGCTCTGAGAGCCAAAGAAATCCATGCCTGTCTCATCCATAATTCTTGCGAATGTCTGAGCCTGTTCATTCAGATAATCGTCGTTCTGGAAGAGCATCGCATTAACTGACTTTCTCGCCGTAAGGTAGATCAAGCTTTCTAGAAGCGCCGTGTTCTCTTTGTTTGTAAGGAATTTTGCAAACTCCATTACGGCGTCTCTCTTTTCCTTGTCGTTCTGTTTGAAGACGACAAATCCGCTGGCCGATGCGTACGAGGCGCCCTTTTGTCCTTCAACGTGAGGGAATGGAGCAATAACTGGATAGAATGCCTCCGTGAGCTGACCGGATTTGACGTAACGTGTGATTCTGCCGATCTCGTAAGGACCACCGAATCCGATGCTCGTCCGGTGAGAATGGAAGTTGCCTATCACATCGTAAACACCCATGGCCTCTACGCCGCTGGGAGCTACTCCATGAACATCGACCAGGTCAAGCAAGAACTGAAGGCCTTCTACGGCCTCCGGAGTATTGAACGTAACTTCCGTTTCATCTTCATTGGTCAGTTTTGCGCCATGCGCATAGATGAAGTTCATCAGGTTGTGCGTGTCCTGCGCTCCGAAGCTGATTGCATAATGGTCAATCTTGCCGTCACCGTCAGAATCCCATGTAAGCTTCTTGGCGACTTCGACAAACTCTTCCATCGTCCAGCCCTCTTCTACTATCTTTCGCCAGTCAACGCCGGCCTTCTCGAAGTCTGGAGTGTAGAGCAGCATGCTGGTTCCCATGCCATTTGTCCCGAGATTCCACGGCCAGATGTAGTACTTACCGTCGACATAACCTGTCTCGAGAGCAAGATCGTAGAAATCTTCAAGGTCTTCCGGGGAAATGTAATCATCGATAGGTTCGAGCAGTCCGGCTCCTACCCATCTGTTGTCCCAAACGGGGCCCTTGAAGATGTCGGGCTGGGTTCCGGTCGCGATGGCCGCAGCCATTTTCTGTGAATACTCCGTGTTCCCGACAACTACATACTTGACCTCAACGTCCGGATGAAGTCTCATGAACTCCTCGGCAGCCCACTTTGGGAAGTCCTCTTCCGTTGGAGCCTTATCTGCAGGGAAGTTTGGAGGTGCAATTCTCCACGGGTTGATCCACCAGGTGATCGTGATCTTTCCCAGTGCCGAGATCGGTACAGCTAGCATAAGCAATACAAGAAGAATTACGCTAAGCCTTTTCATAGAAACACCCCTTTCGATGTGAAGTTAACTCAAAGGTACTCTCTGAGTTTTTCTCTCAAAACTGATGAATCGGTAAATTGAAACGCATTCATTCCGCTTCTAAGTGCCGCTTCGACATTTCTCGCTGTATCGTCCGTGAAAAAAGCTTCTTCGGGTCTGCAGGATTCTTTTTCTAAAATATGACTGTAGAATTTGAGATCTGGTTTTGCAAACCCAATAATATGTGAGGCATAGACTTTATCAAAAAGATCGTAATCACCGCGAGACTTGTGTACCTTAAAATGAGGTTCGATCGTGTTAGTTCCTGCGACCACCCTATGTTTCCGTCGTAATTCTTTTATTATCTCGATTGTCTCTTTGATTGGTTCAGGTTTGAAGAACATTTCCCAGATATTTTCCGGCACGGGTCTTCCAAGTTTCCTCGAGAACATATAAACAAACTCTTCGGGAGTAAGTCGACCGGTTTGCAAAGCAATTAGATTTTCCATTTCAGCATAGTCCAGAAACTCATCTTTCGAGATGTCCAGAAAACCACAGATAGATGGAACTACGTTTGTATTCTCGGCAATTACACCGCCGACATCGAAAATGAAAAGTCGCAAGTCGACCTCCTGAAATGTCTTTACAAGAGTACAACGAACGGGCAGGAAAGCGATAAACTCGCTAGAACTCCCATGCGCAACAACCCTAAAAAGAAGATATCAAAGTGAACTTTAATATGATACTATTTCTGGACCTACTAAATCAAGCTCAGTTTCAGTACGACCGGAACGTGTAGAACCAGCTAATGTCGAAAAAAGACTCGGGATCTGGTTATAATAGCTTTGTGCCACTGCAGATCGGAGGTGCATTTTGAATCCACTAATATACAACCTCGGTAGATGCAGCCTCTTCGAAGGAATCAAGGCGGGACAGCTCGAGACGATATTTAAGAATGTGCATCATAGAATTACCTCATTCCTTGATGGGGAATTGATTGAAGAGCAGAATAACCGCTGCGACGAAATGTTGGTTTTGCTTCAAGGACATACAAAAGCTCAGATGCAGGATTTCTCAGGGAAAGTCGTTACGATAGAGACAATGGAGGCCCCGTCGATTCTCGCTTCGGGTTTTCTCTTTGCCTCGAAGAACGTGATACCGGTCGATATTGTCTCCACAGACAAAAGTGCAGTGCTCTACATTGAAAGAGACGGAATACTGTGGCTTTGCAGGGAGTATGAAGTCTTCCTTAGAAACTTGCTTAGAGATATGGGGGATAGGCTCAGTACACTGGCGGAAAAGGTGTGGATGCTCTCTCTCAACACCCTGAATCAAAGACTGGCCCACTTTCTCCTGAAGCAGAGTGACGACCTAGGAAGCGAATTTGAATTGAAGACGACAAAAGAAGAGTTGGCAGACGCCCTTGGCGTAGCAAGGCCTTCTCTTTCAAGGGTATTTTCCGAGTTTGCCGGAGAAAAGATTATTAGTCAGGAGGGCAAGCTGATAAAGATTCTCGACAGAAAAGCTCTCCTAAAGAAAACAGGAAGAAACTGAAAGATTGAGAAGTGAGACTACGAGAAAGCAGGAAGGAGACAGTTGAAGATAAGAGAACTGCAGCTGAATCTTCTTGCAGACTCTGAGAGAAATTCGGAATCATCTGCTTCGACCAGGAAACACGAATCTCTGTCTGTTTCCAATGCCTACGTTATTCTGATAATATAGATGTGTCAAGAGGAGGCGGTACTATGGAGATAGGAATTTTTGGTCTGCCGTTGAGTGGAAAGAGTACGCTGTTCACCCTCCTAACTGGTGTTGAACCCCATTCAAGTCACAAGAACGAAGCACATACTGCTGTTGCAAGGGTGCACGACAGAAGAGTAGATGAGCTTTCAAAGATCTTCAATCCAAAGAAGACCGTATATGCAACGGTTTCATTTACTGATATTCCCGGATACGATCTTTCGGCCAATCAAAAGGAAAAGAATCGAATCCTTCAATTCATTCAGAACTCCGAGGCTGTTCTTGCCGTTGTCAGAGCGTTCAAAGATCCCTCGGTGCCGTGGCCGACGGAGGCGTATACACCCGTAAAACAACTTGAAACGATAGAGACGGAGCTTTTCGTACGCGATATGGAAGTAGTGGAGAACAGGCTTGTAAGGCTCGAAGAGGCGAAGAAGAAGCGAAAGCTATCTTCGGAAGAGGAGAGGGAGGCGGAGCTTCTTCATATTATCGAAAAGGGATTTGAGGAAAACAGTTTTGCTTCTCAGCTGGAGATTAGCGAAGAGGATATGAGACTTCTCGGCTCTCTATCTCTATTCACTGCGAAGCCGATAATTGTCGCGATTAATATCGATGAAGAACAACTATCCACAGGCAATTACCCCGAACGCGAAGCGCTAATTCAAAGAATCGAGCAGAATGGATTCACTCACATCGAGCTTTCTGGCAAGATCGAAGCCGAGCTTGTGGAGCTTTCAGAGGAAGACAGAGAGCTCTTTATGGAAGAACTCGGAATCTCCCAAAGTGGAATCGAAAGGCTTTCCGGGGTAGTATATCAGCACATGGGGCTGATCTCTTTCTTGACGGTAGGAGAAGACGAGGTCAGAGCCTGGACGATTAAGAAAAACACCCCTGCCAAAGAGGCAGCAGGGAAGATCCACACCGATCTTGAGAGGAGCTTCATCAGGGCCGAGGTCATTCCTTATGAAGAGTTCATGACAATAGGAAGCATGCAGGAGGCCAAGACGAAGGGCCTGGTGAAAGTAGTCGGCAAGGAGGAGATTGTGAAGGACGGTGACATCTTCCATGTCAGGGCCAACGCCTGATTTCGCCGGCCTCAGGCTTGTTGATACGCACGCCCATATTTCCTTTTCTCAGTTTGACAGTGATAGAGAGAAAGTGATTGCCCAGATCGAAGAAGATACGATTTCCCTTCTGGTCGAGGTTGGAACAAACGTCGAGGATTCGCAGAGAGCATGCGAGACAGTTAGGGATTTGAAGAACGCTTTCTTCTCGGCAGGCGTCCATCCTCATGAAAGCACTGGATTAGATGCCGAGGGAATTCGCTCTCTGGAATCGCTTCTATCCTGTGATAAAGCCGTAGCGGTTGGCGAGATTGGCCTGGATTTTTTCAGAAATCTGTCACCCGCCGACAGACAATTAGAAGCATTCAAAGAGCAGCTTTTATTGGCTGCAAAGCTAGATTTACCGATTATCGTGCACGTTCGAGATGCTTTCCCTGAAGCCTATAAGACGATTTTGGAATCTGGTCACTTCAAGGGTGTGATCCACGCTTTTTCTGGCGATCTTGAATATGCGAGAAGGTTTGTTGATTTGGGCTTCTTTCTTGGAATTGGAGGTCCCATAACATACAAAAGAAACGAAGAGTTGCGAAATGTCGTGAGAGAGATGCCTCTTGAGAAACTGGTGTGCGAAACGGATTGTCCGTATTTGCCACCGGTTCCCTTTAGGGGAAAGCGGAACGAGCCTTACTACGTAGGGTACGTAATTGAAGAAATCGCCGCTCAGAAGGAAATCTCTGCAGAGAACTGCTCGGAGAAGCTTTTCGAGAACGCTGTCGGGCTCTTCTCTCTCACACTTTAGGAGGGAGTATGGCAAGACTCGACGAATTCAAGAGTTTTCGAGAGAAGATGAATAAAAGAATTCTGGAAACTGGTAACATGGATACGAAGCGTTTTTTCTCGCTCGACGGAGCCGTCTACAAAGACGGCGCTCTTGACGGCAGAACAAAAGAGTTGATGGGGCTGGTCGCTTCGACCGTTCTCAGGTGCGATGACTGCATCGCCTACCACATTATCCAGTGCAAGACTACCGGCTCCAGCCGTGATGAGATCATGGAAGCTTTGAATATTGCTTTAGTAGTGGGGGGGTCGATCGTCATACCCCATTATAGGAGGGCCGTTGAACTTCTAGATGAACTGGAGGAAGAATGATGCCCGGAAAACTGTATCTTTTTGACGGAACAGCGATTTTCTACAGGGGCTATTACGGAATAGATGTCACTCTTACCAATTCAAAGGGAGAGCCGACGAACGCTCTCTTTGGAACTGCGCGGATGCTCTCGAAATTTACGAGAGAGAGAATGAAGAAAGGCGACTATGCGATCTTTGCCTTCGACAGAAAGGAAGCGACAAAACGCCACGAGGCGTACGAGTCTTACAAAGCAACTAGAGAGGCTATGCCCGAGGCTCTCGTCGCTCAACTCGAGGACATTCCCGATCTTGTCGAGGCCTTCGGGATAAAATTCCTTTCAATCGCGGGGCTTGAGGCCGACGATATCGTCGCAACGGCAGCCACCAGGTATCGCGATGAAGTAGATGAAGTGCTTGTAGTTACCGGCGACAAGGACCTTCTTCAACTTGTGGATGAAAAGATCCATATTTTGCGGTTTGTAACTGGTCTAACCGATCTCGAATTGTACGATGAAGAGCGGGTCAAGTCAAGGTATGAGCTGGAACCTAAGAGACTCCATGCTCTCCTTTCGTTGGCCGGCGACTCGTCAGATAACATCCCAGGGGTCCCGGGAATCGGCATCAAAACCGCACAGAAGCTGCTGAAGGAATTTGGAGACATCGACGGGATTTTCGAGAACATAAGGCAGCTCAGTCCGGGATTGAGAAAGAAGCTTATAGACGGGAAAAAATCTCTCGAGTTGTCCATGGAGCTCGCGAAACTTCTTGACGACGAAGACCTGACGATAGCTCTCGACGACATCAAATACGAAGGGTTCAAGAAGAGGGAATTGCGCGAGGTCTTCCTCAAGCTCGAGTTTTCCTCGATGATAGATGAATACAAGCTCATAGACGAAGCGGACGAATCACTTTCAGATATAAACGGCTACAAGCTCGTGAGCAGCGACAAGGAACTGGAGCGGCTCCTTCAGAAAGTGCAGAGCAACCCGTTGTTTGCAGTCGATCTCGAGACCACATCTCTGGATCCTCATTCAGCGGAGATTGTAGGTGTCTCTCTCTCTCTTGAAGAAGAAACGGGCTATTATATCCCTGTAGCTCACAAGTCTGAAGGGTGGCAGGCAAAGAAAGAAGAACTTCTTCCAAGACTCAAGACAATCCTTGAGGACAAGGCGTCGAAGATAATAGGGCAGAATCTCAAGTTCGATTACTCGGTCTTCTCCGTGAATGGGATTCATCCGGTAGCTCCGGAATTCGACACCATGATAGCGGCATATCTTCTTTCGCCTGACACGAAACGCTTCAACCTTGACGAACTGGCGATGAAGTTTCTCGGGTACAAGACGATTAAGTTCGAAGACCTTATGAAGAGGAATCAGCTGGGCACGGATTTTTCGAAGGTTCCGCTCGAAGAGGCGGCCCGGTATTCGGTGGAAGATGCGGATATTGCGCTCAGGCTTTCAGCTATTCTAAGAAAGAAGATATACGAGCAGGAACTGGAGGATATATTCAGAAACGTGGAACTGTCCCTAATACCCGTACTGGCCGATCTCGAGCTGAACGGCGTATATTTCGACGTGCCTTCGCTCACAGGTCTTTCAGTTAAATACGGCAAGCTTCTCGACCGGATCCTTGAAGAGTTATTCGATCTGACGGGGGAGCAGTTCAATCCCAATTCCCCTTCCCAGGTGGGAAAAGTGCTTTTCGAAAGCCTGGGATTAACCCCTTCAAGAAAGACGAAGGGCGGTTCTTATTCGACCAGTGCAGACGCTCTTGAAGAACTTTCCGGAGAGCACCCGGCAGTGCAGAAACTTCTTGAATACAGAAAGTACCAGAAGTTGAAGTCGACTTATCTAGATTCACTTCCATCTCTTGTAAACAAAGCGACGGGAAGAATCCACACAAGCTATCACCAGACGGGTACTGGAACTGGAAGGCTTTCCAGCAGCAATCCAAACATGCAGAATCTACCGATACGGGATGAAGAGGGAAAAGAGATACGAAAGTGCGTAATTCCACAGAAGAGAGGCTGGAGGATAGTAAGTGCCGATTACTCTCAGATCGAGCTTCGAATCCTTGCGCATCTGAGTCAGGACGAACAGTTGCTTGATGCATTCAAGAACGACAAGGACGTCCACAGCCTCACGGCCGCAAACCTTTACGACATAAAGGAAAGCGAAGTAACTGATGAACAGCGAAGGATAGGAAAGATGGTGAACTTTTCCATAATCTACGGAATATCCTCTTACGGTTTGGCAAGCAGATTGAAGATCCCATCGAGTGCTGCCGAAGAGATGATATCCAACTACTTCAAGGCCTATCCTCAGGTGAGGGCCTTCATTAAGGACACAATCTCTGAGGCGAAGGACAAGGGCCTTGTGAGAACTATGTTTGGAAGAAAGAGAGAGATTCCGCAGTTCAAAACGAAAAACAGGAACGTCATTCAAGAGGGCGAGAGAATAGCTATAAACACACCTATTCAGGGAACGGCGGCCGATATCATGAAAATGGCCATGATAAAGATTTTTGAATTGCTGCAAGAGCATAAAATGGAGAGTTTTGCGATTCTTCAGGTCCATGACGAAATGGTTTATGAGGCTCCCGAAAACGAACTAGAAAAACTCAAGGAGATCTTGCAGGAGGGAATGTCAGAAGTAGTTGAGCTGAGCGTTCCTCTGGACATTGAAATCTCCGTCGGCGATTACTGGTGCTAGCGGGGAGACGGCGTCAACTTGAAGGAGAATAGAAACAGAATCAACTGGACGGCGCTTGCATCGCTTTATCAGTTTGCAGTAATTGTGGTCGCCAATATTGCAGTCGCAGGCGGCCTTGGTTACCTGCTCTACAGATTTGTCGGTATGGAGAGGTTGTGGATTTCATTTTTCCTACTTTTCGGAGCCTTCTCCGGCATATATAATGGAATAAGATATCTCTTGAAAGAGGCAGAGCGATATGACAGAAACAAGGACAATGATGATGAAGACATCGATAATACTGGCAGTTCTAGCAATGGTTGAAAGTACCGCCCTTGCTGTTACATCACTTTCCGGTTCGGAAATCGGCGTTTTCTATGGAACTGCTTTTGCTCTCATCGCTCTATTACTGATTAACTATGACGCGCAGATTTTGATAAGAGAGAAGAAGAGGGTCCCTGCCGGCTTTCTCGCGAGATACTTTTTCTATGGTATCTGTTTTGCTACGGCGGCCACCGTTTCCCTCGAATTCTTCCTTGGAAGCTTTCTCGGCATGATGAACCTAAAAATCGCAGCTATAGCCTTCGGGAGGTGGCTCAGTGAAACTTAATCTAACCAGATCCGACAAGGTATTTCTTGGAGTTATCTTTGGCGGATATCTTGCCGTAATAATTTACATAGTTGCCACGGGCTACAAATTCCAGCTTGAAGGTGTGGGCCAGAGGTGGATCTATCAGTTGCCTTTCGGAGACGGGCCGCTCAGCAGAGTCAATCCGATGACGATAATAATGACCTGGGTCGTTATGGCGATAATCATTTTCATGGCGACGAGAGTGAAAGTCTTCAAGATAATTCCAGGCAAGAAACAGAGTCTCCTGGAGGTCTTGCTGGATTACATACTGGATCTTGTTAAGGGCTCAGTTACGAGAAAGGAGTTTGTGAGGCCCATATTCGACATAGCCGCATCGCTCTTCTTGTTTGTTATCGTATCGAACTTTATTGCGAGCTTCCCGGGCATCAACACGATTCCTCTTGAAGGCGGAGGCGTCAAGCTCACAATCCTTTCGGACTCATGGTATGCGCCCACTTCAGATCTAAATATGAACCTCATGCTTGCATTCTTTGTTTTCGTCATGAGCCACGTTTACGCAATTAAGGTGAAGGGCTGGAAGAAGTGGGGGAAGAGTTTCTTTGAACCGATTTGGTGGATGTTTCCCATAAACGTGATCGGTGAGATAGCCAAGCCCGTATCCCATGCATTAAGGCTTTTTGGAAACATCATGGGAGGGGCGATCTTGATAGTCATCCTCGGTTATCTCGTCAAGTACTTTGTCCTTCCGGCGGCGTTGTGGGGTATCTTCGGACTGTTCTTTGGAGCTATCCAGGCACTGATATTTACGATACTTGCAATAGCATATATTAGCTCATTAATAGAGTAAGGAGGTTTTACTGTGGATATTGGAGAAGGCTTGATGTTGATGGGAAAGTTTATCGGAGCCGGACTTGCAATGGGAATAGGTGCAATCGGAGCCGGTATAGGTGAAGGTAGAATAGGTGCAAGTGCGATGGAAGCAATGGCAAGGCAGCCGGAAATGATAGGAACCCTGACAACCAGAATGATCCTGGCAGACGCGATTGCGGAGACCACCGGCATTTATTCTCTTGTTATTGCATTCATGATTCTGCTTGTCGTCTGAATTTTTTCCCCTGAGTAGAGGAGGGGTGCTAACTTGATTGAACTCAATCTGACAGCCATATTGTCGATATTAAATTTTCTGCTTCTATTCTTCGTGCTGAAGAAGCTGCTTTTCGACAAGTTCTTTGAGGTCATGAAACAGCGCAAAGAGAAGATACGCAGCGAAATCGCAGAAGCCGAAAAGATGCGGACCGAAGCAAATGAACTGAAGAGAGAATATCAAGCGAAGATCGAGGAAGCCCATTCTGCTTCCGAAGAGATAGTTACCCGGGCTGAAAGACAGGCCGAGGAAATCGTAAGAAACGCGAGAGAAGATGCCCAACAGGAGATACAGAGGATGTACAAGTCTGCGGAGCTTCAGATACAACGTGAACGTGAAGAGGCTGCAGGCGAAGTCAAGGGCGCGATTGTGACCGCAGCCGTTGCAATGGTGGGAAGATTTCTACAGAAGGAGATGGACGATACTGCCAAGAAGCAATATGCGAAGAGGATTCTTGAGAGCATGGGTGACAAGGAGTGAAGAGAATCCTTTCTCTGGCCGCCAAGTATGCGAACGCGCTCTTTTTTAGCCTTCCCCCGTCGAATAGAGAGCAAGCGCGATCTCAGCTGCAAGAGCTTTCTGAGATTGCTTCTGATGTTGAACTTTCAGAGTTTCTTTTCGATCCTACGCTCTCGGCCGAGAGAAAGGAAACCATTCTCCTGAGCTTCATTCAAAAGCCTCTGGATCAGATAGAGAGACTTGTCTCTCTTCTTGTATCGATGAAGCGACTTGAGCTCCTGGCAGACATCGAAAACTCGTTTGGCGCGAGACTTCTTTTTGAAAGCAATAGGATAGATGTCGAGATCGATTCTCCTGTGGAACTGGGTTCCGAAGAGAGAGAGAACGTTCTGAAGAAAGTCAGGAAAATAACGGGAATGGAAGGGGTTTTGAAGGTCAACCTTAACCCAAATCTAATAGCAGGTTATGTGATCAGGTTCAGAGATGAAGTAATTGATACGAGTCTCAGCGGTCGTTTGAAGAGAGTGAGCCAGGAATTGGGCTCGGGCCCTCGGGAGGTGAATGAGTGAAGATCAGTCCATCTGAGATTACGAAAGTCATACAGAATCAGCTAGAAAAGACTGATATAGAGTTTGATTATTTTGAAGCGGGAAAGGTAATCCAAATAGGTGACGGCATTGCAAGGGCCTACGGCCTCAAAGGCGTAATGGCAAACGAGCTGGTGAAATTCGAGAATAACGTCTTTGGTCTTGCGTTGAACCTTGAAGAGGACAATGTGGGAATAGTCATTCTTGGGGAATATGAGGAGATAAAGGAAGGCGATCTCGTCAGACGAACCGGACGTATTATGGAAGTCCCCACGGGACCGGAGCTTCTCGGAAGAGTCGTGAATCCTCTCGGGATTCCCCTCGATGGAAAGGGACCCATCAGAACAGATAGCTACAGACCGGTCGAAGTCAAGGCAACCGGGGTAGTAATGAGAAAGCCGGTCGACACTCCTCTGCAGACGGGAATAAAGGCAATAGACGCGACCATTCCCATTGGAAGAGGGCAGAGAGAGTTGATAATCGGGGACAGGCAAACCGGGAAAACGGCCATAGCGATCGACGCGATAATAAACCAGAAGGGACAGGGCGTCAAATGCATCTATGTGGCAATAGGTCAGAAGACGGCCGCTCTCGCAAGGATAATCGACAAGCTGAACCAGTTTGGAGCAATGGAGTACACGACGATTGTCTTCGCTTCGGCTTCCGAAACGGCGTCTCTCTCTTATCTCGCTCCCTACGCGGGAGCTGCAATGGGCGAGCACTTCATGTTTGAAGGTCAGGATTCCCTTGTCATATATGACGACCTTTCCAAGCACGCGGCTTCCTACAGGGAGCTCTCATTGCTGCTTAGAAGACCACCGGGAAGAGAGGCATATCCGGGAGATGTATTCTATTTACACTCCAGGTTGCTCGAGAGGGCGGCACGACTGAACGAAAACTACGGCGGCGGGTCGCTCACTGCGCTACCGATTATTGAGACCCAGGCAAACGACGTATCGGCATTCATACCGACAAACGTGATATCCATAACCGACGGACAGATATACCTGGATCCAAACCTCTTCTACGCTGGAAATCGACCGGCGATCAATGTCGGCCTTTCAGTTTCGAGGGTTGGAGGCGCTGCACAGATAAAGGCAATGAAGAAGATTGCGGGAAGTCTCCGAATCGAGCTGGCTCAGTACAGAGATCTTCTTTCTTTTGCCCAGTTTGCGACTGAACTCGATAAGGCCACCCGAGACCAGCTGACAAGGGGCGAGAAACTGACGGAACTCTTGAAACAGGATCAGTACGTCCCAATGCCCGTTGAGGAACAGGTAGTCGTTCTTTATGCCGGAACCAAGGGCTATCTTGACGATATGGAAACCGCGAAGGTTTCGAAATTCGAGACCTCTCTCCTAAAGACTCTTGAAATCTCTTATAGCGATGTACTGAATTCGATAAAAGAGAAGAAGGTAATCGAACATGAAGTTGAGACTCGTCTAAAGATGGCTATAGAAGAGACGAAAAAGCTTTTCTCCGAGCGGGGATGATTGACGGTGAGCAAGGGCAAACTGCGAACGATAAAGAAACGCATCGAGTCAACAAACTCGACGATGCAGATTACCCGCGCTATGGAGATGGTCGCGCGGGCAAAGATAAACAAAGTTCAAAAAGGGCTGAAGTTCGTCAGGCTATACGAAAGAGCGATGCAAAGGGCGCTTACCAGAGCTTATTTTGGAGATACGAACCACCCGAAAACCGGGGGAGAAAAAGATATCCTTCTTGTAGTCAGCTCGGATATGGGGCTTGCCGGCGCTTTCAATGCCGAGATAATGAAGGCCGCAGAGCGAGAAGTTGAAAAATCGGATATCGTACACATCGTTACGGTTGGTATCAAGGCGGAAAGCTATTTCAAGAAGAGCGGCTTGCCTATTACCGCTTTCAGTCATTTCTACGATACTCCAGATCTTGACGAGGCGGCCATCATCGTTGACGACATTGTCGATGTTATGGAAGACAAGAAAGCATCGGGCCTGAAAATGGTTTTCAGCCTTTTCAAGAATCCTCTCGCGCAGATGCCGAAAACCGTCAGGCTGCTTCCAGTCGAAGATCTTCAAAAGCCGGACAATGATCTGTTTGACTTTGAACCTGAAGTCGAAGTTCTGTATAAAGATGTTCTTAATTCTTGGCTTGTTGCAAAGGTTCTTCAGGGCTTGTATGAAACGAAGGTCGGGGAGCTCTTCTCCAGACAAACCGCAATGAAGAATGCAACTGAGAATGCGAAAAGTATGATAGAGCAGTTGACTCTGGTGAGAAACAAACTGCGCCAGTCGAATATCACTCAGGAGATAATCGAAGTTGTAAACGGTGCAGAGGCTCTTAATGGTTAATTGATTTTGGAGGTGTGAGTGTGCCCGATAAGAAGGAAGAGAACATTGGGAAGATAGTCGCCATAACCGGACCCGTCGTAGACGTATCGTATGAGGGAGGGAGACTTCCCGACATTTTGAACGCCCTAAAAGTAAAGAACGAATTCTTAGATAAAGAGATAGTCCTCGAAGTTGCACAGCTGATAGGTGATAACAGTGTCAGGGCGATTGCCATGGACAGCACTGATGGACTCGTGAGAGGCCAGGAAGTTCTCGATACGGGAACACAGATTAAAGTACCTGTCGGAGAAGAGATTCTCGGAAGAATGTTCAATCTTCTCGGCGAACCGATAGACGAGCACGGTGAGGTGAAGTTTTCCGATCACTGGGAAATACACAGATCGGCTCCATCGGTCACAGATCAGCAGACTGAAGTCGAGATACTCGAAACGGGAATAAAGGTCATCGATCTTCTCGCGCCATTCAGCAAGGGAGGAAAGATAGGCTTCTCCGGCGGCGCCGGCGTCGGGAAAACCGTTCTCGTCATGGAGCTAATCAGAAACTTCGCAATCGAGCAGAAGGGGCTTTCGGTCTTCGCAGGGGTAGGTGAAAGAACCAGAGAGGGAAACGACCTGTGGCTGGATATGCAGGAAGCCGGCGTTATCGAGAATACTGCTCTAGTATTCGGACAGATGAACGAACCTCCCGGTGCGAGATTTAGAATTGGACTCTCTGCAATAACCATGGCTGAATACTTCAGGGATGTGCAGAAGAAGGACGTTCTCGTATTTATTGACAACATTTTCAGATTTGTTCAGGCCGGCTCCGAAGTCTCGGCTCTCCTTGGAAGAATGCCTTCTGCTGTCGGTTACCAGCCGACGCTCGCGACCGAAATGGGAAACCTGCAGGAGAGAATCACCTCGACTCGATCGGGCTCTATCACTTCCGTTCAGGCAATCTACGTTCCGGCCGATGATTTCACCGATCCCGCGCCAGCTACTACCTTCAGCCATCTCGATGCCACAGTTAACCTTTCCCGTTCGATAGCCGAGCAGGGACTTTATCCGGCGGTTGATCCCCTGGATTCCACGTCTAAGAACCTGGATCCGGTAGTTGTCGGACAGGAGCATTATCAGGTAGCCAGAAGGGTCCAAGAGGTTTTGCAGAGATACAAGGACCTTCAGGACATAATTGCGATTCTCGGTATGGAAGAGCTGTCGGAAGAGGATCAACTCGCCGTTCAGAGGGCGAGGAAGATACAGCGGTTCTTGACTCAGCCGTTCTTCGTGGCCGAGAAATTCAGCAACATGGAAGGCAAATACGTGCCGATATCGGAGACGATAAGAGGATTTGAAGAGATACTGGAGGGCAAACACGATGATCTTCCCGAACAGGCCTTCATGATGGTGGGGACCATCGACGAGGCAATCGAGAAGGCGAAGAACCTCTCCAAGGATGAGTGAGATGGGACTAAGAACGACAATCACAACTCCTTATGGAATCGAATGGGAGGGGGAGGCCGATTACATCTCTTTTCGATCTACTGAAGGAGAGATCGGCTACCTGCCAGAAAGAGCGCCTGCGCTGATGAAGCTTACAGTCGACGTAATGGAAATCAGATCAGGTTCTGAAACTCTGCGGTTTGCCGTTCACGGAGGATACGTCCTCCAAGAGAGAGACAGCTTGACAATCGTGACAGATGCCGCGGAGACTCCTGAGGAGATCAGCGTAGAAAGAGCCAAGCAGCGTCTAAAACGAGCAGAGGAATTGCTTGAAGTCAGCAAATCCAGGCGTGAACGCGCCAGAAACGAGGCGAAACTTCAGCGGCATATGCTGAGAATCAAGATTGGCTCGAGGGGATAATTGCCCGGAGAAACGTCCGGGGACATCTCGCCGCCTGCGGCGGGACGCAATGCACTGAGGAGCATCAGTGGACGCAAGGCTGGCGAAGATCACGCCAGGTCGCAATGCCCGGAGATACATCCGGGGACGCAAGGCCCGCTTCGCGGGGATGAAAACCACTTCAAGATCAAACGCAAGGCTGCCTTCGGCAGGAGGCGAGGCTCGCTGGCGTGAGGAAGTGATGCTGGCGCTTGCACGCCAGGAGGCAAAAAGAGCTAGTCTGCTTACGCAGGACTCATTGCACTGAGGAGCATCAGTGGACGCAATGCCCGCCAAACGAATTCAGAACCTGCCTTTGCGAAGCGAAGACTAGGCAACTACCTAACGAGTTTTCATTTCGTTGCGTTTTCTTTTGAAGGCAGCGACGAGATCGGTCTTTCTCTCCTCACCCTTTAACAGTGCGGCGACGTTCTTCCTGTGTCTGAACAGAGAAAAACCGAAGAAGGCTAGCATCCATAGACCGACCGTATAGCCTTCAGTCAGGAAGAGAATGCCTGAAAGAATTCCGAGAGCAAGAACCGATCCCAAGGATACGTACTGTGTTAGAAGGACGATCGGGATCCATATCCCGAAAAAGACGGCGACGTACCAGGGCAGAGTTCCAGAAAGTGTTCCTACTGTGCAGGCCACTGCTTTGCCGCCTCTGAATTTCAAGAAGATCGAATAACTATGACCGACAGCTGCGAAAAAACCAATCATCATTCCCTCAGCGAGAGAGACCCCGAAGACTGCCCGGGCAATTATTACTGGAATGAAGGCCTTGAGGCCGTCAAGTATCATGGCAACGGCTCCCGCGTAGCCGCCCATGCTTCTCAATACATTGGTTCCACCGACGTTGCCGCTCCCGACTTTGGTGATGTTAACCCCGCGAACGAGCGGAACGATGAAACTGAAGGGAATAGAACCCATTATATATCCTATGAGTGCGAATAGTACGTACCTCATCTCTTTCTCCTGAGTTTCAAGAAGATCGGAGTGCCGTCGAACGGATCGAAATTCAGTCGTATAGAATTTCTTATTCCTCGTAGATACGGCTCTGTGAAGAGGGCGGGATCATTGACATTCAGCATTATTATGGGTGGACGGCCGGCAATTTGAGCTCCGTAGTAGATTTTCCCCCGTTTCTTGCCCTTCCCCGGCGCCGGGGTTCCCTCGGAGTATCTCTGCAGAAGCGTATTGAGGAGACCGGTAGGTATCCTAAGATCTATCTTCTTCGTTACCAGCATTATGTTGTCAAGCAATTCATCCATGCCTTCGCCAGTTAAAGTCGAAGTGAAGACAACTGGACTGTAGTCGATGAAGTACAGGTCTTGTTTGAAGGTCTTCGACAGGGCCTTTTTCCTTCTCTCGTCAACAAGGTCGCACTTGTTGAAGACCGCGATCGTCGCCTTTCCATTTTTCTCAGCAAGGCCTGCGATGCGCTGGTCCTGATTGCCTATTCCATCGGCAGAATCGATTACCATAATGATTATGTCCGATCTTTCAAGCGCATCGATAGCTCTCATTACACTGTAGTATTCTACGTTCATTACCTTGACTTTGGACTTCTTCCTTATGCCCGCGGTATCGATAAAGGTAATTGGCGTTTCATCAATGACCACCGTTTCATCAACTGTGTCGCGCGTAGTGCCGGAAACTTCTGTCACAAGACTTCTAGGGCTGCCCACAATCCAATTGAAAATAGAGGACTTTCCCGCGTTGGGCTTTCCAACAATCGCGATTTTCAGTCCAGATTCATCATTGTCTTCAAGTTCAACAGAATGGCCGAGAGAAATAAGACGATCGAAGATCTCGTCCAAAAGTATGTCGATGTTCAGACCGTGAGCAGAAGATACTTTTATTGGATCGCCGAAGCCGAGTGAAAAGATCTCATTCCCGACACTTGAGTAAAAGGAATCGGGATTCTCAACCTTGTTGGCGACAAAGACAACCTGCAAGTGCTGTTTTCTCAAGTAATCTGCCAGTTCAAGATCTGCGCTGGTGAGACCGTTTCTTCCGTCCACAACGAAAAGAATAAGATCACCCTCGCTCAGAAGCTCGAGGGTGACCTCTTTCATCTTCTCTTCGACTATGTTTTCCGGATTCTCAAAAAGGCCGCATGTATCGACAAGCTGAAAGGTACGCTGCTGCCAGTCGACTCTTCCCACAGTGAAATCACGTGTTACACCGGGAATATCATCTACTATGGCTCTCCTGCCGCCTACAAGTCTATTGAATAAAGTTGACTTTCCCACATTTGGTCGTCCAATAATGAGGACGGTGGCCACTAGAGGCTTTCTCCTTCTTCCTCAAGTTGATTCTTGATCATCTCTCCGAGGCTGTTGGAGTTTACTGTCCCGCTTCCATTGCCATTTAGATCCTTAAGTACCTTTTCGGTTTCGGCCGCTTCTTTGTCTTTAATTAGCTGCCTTATGGAAACAACCATGTTTCTCGTATCGTTGTCTGGATCGTAAACCAGTCTTATTACTTTGAATTGATCGTGTCTGCCGACTTCAACCAAGTCTTCGATGTTTTCGGTTCTCTCCAGAGAGACCTGAGAAACTGGCAAGAATGCTTCGACTCCGTAGGAATCGATCATTATTATCGCACCTGACTTCGTCAGTCTGGTGACGGTGCCGGTAACGTGATCACCAACGGAAAGTTCTTCGGAAACCTTTTCCCAGGGATCGGAAGTAGCCTGTTTGATACTAAGTCTCATTCTTCTGTTGACCCTGTCTATGGAGAGTATCTTGATATCTATCTCGTCGCCTTCTTTCACTACATCTTCTATCCTGTCCACGAAGTTCCATGAGACTTCCGAGACGGGCACAAAACCAGAGACATACTCTTCCAGTTCGAGAATGACGCCGGTGGGAAGGACCTTCGCAGTCCTGGCCTTCAGGATGTCACCTTCCTTGTATTTGTCTCCAATGCTTTCCCAGGGATCGCCCATCGCTTCTCTGTAAGAGAGAGAAAGCGTTCTCTTCTCCTCGTTTATCTCCTTAATGTTTACCTTCACTTCGTCTCCAACTTCCACAACGCTCTTCAGATCCTTCTTTATATTTCCCCAGAAAACCTCCGAGATATGGACAAGACCCTCCACTCCGGGCTCTAGTGAGACGAAGAAGCCGAACGGCGTAATATTCTTCACAGTGCCGACGACAGTCGAATCGACCTCGTACCTCTCGCTTAGTGTCGACCATGGATCCTCGCTCATCTGTTTAAGAGACAGGGAGATCTTCTTTTCTTTTTCATCTATGCCTATTACCTTTGTCTTGACTGTCTCTCCGGGCTTGAGCAGATCACCTATTCTCACACTGGCATCCCAGCTCATTTCCGAGGCAGGAATCAGCGCGGTCACGTTGTCGTTCAGTTTGACGAAAGCTCCGAAGTTCTTTATCGACTCGACAGTTCCTTCAAGTTCCTGACCGACTTCAATTGTCTGGAAATAGGCCTTTATTGCCTCTTCCTGGAATGCGCGAAGAGAAACAACAACATTGATACCGTTTCTCTGTCTCTTGAATCTGATTACTTTGAACTTCAAAGTTCCTTCAGGTGCCGGGTCGCCCTTTCGGATTCCGGATTCGGAGCCTGGAAGAAAGGCCGGGACACTCTTGACAAGTCTTACATTGTATCCTGCATTTGTCTCTGAGACAATCTTTCCGTCTATCGCCTTGCCTTCTCTGTAAGCCTTTTCCACCTTGCTGACTGCCTGTCTTGCGTGAACTCTCTTCTCGGAGACCGTACTTCTACCTTCTTCTTCGTTGGTCTTTATGACCATGACTTCTATCTTATCTCCAACGTTGTACTCTTCAATATCATTTACCAGCTGATCCGAGGGAACGAACCCATCGAGTTTTCCGTCCATTATCACCATCAAGCCGTCTGGCTGGACGGAGAAAACCTCTGCATCCTTTCTACTGCCTTTCCTAACTGAGGAAACATCCATCTGTTCAAATATCTCCTCCATGCTCAGGTTTTCATCTTGCCGATTCATTTTCTCTTCCATTGTCGGTTACCTCCCTATTATTGTCTATGTAATCCAGTATCTTCTGGATTTGCTCGTACGGAGTTGATGTGCCGCTAATCAGAGCAACCTTCCCCATATCGCCTCGAGGAAGATCCTTCAAATCTGTGACGTGAAGCGCCTTTTTACCGAGTCTTTGGACTATCTTAACTAGTTTCTTCGTATTAGAGCTGTTTCTCCCTCCGATAACTATAACCGTGTCGGAAATTCTTGCCAGTCGCTCCGCTTCAGATTCTCTCTGTATCGTGACTTTGCAGATCGTATTGTACACAGTCGCCTTTTCTCCAAGTCTGGTCTGCACAAACGAAGCGAAACCTTCGAAATCCACGTTACTCATAGTAGTCTGAGAAACGATGGCAACGCGTTCGATGCCTTCCAACTCTTTCAACACCCAGTCGTAATCTTCTCCAGGCTGTACAATCAGATAGCTCTTCAGTCTGCCAGAAAGAGCCGTGACTTCGGGGTGATTTCTCTTCCCGAATACCACAACAAAGTTGCCTTGCTGTTCAAGATCGACTGCCAGGCTAAATACATTGTACACTATAGGACAAGTCAGGTCTATTACTTCATCGAAAACACGGCGTAATTTCTCTTCAGATGAGGGGTCGATCCCGTGTGCGCGGATTATTGCTATTCCCTCATGCCTTTCAGAGAGAAGGGTGTCTTCAATCATCTCGAGACCAAGTTCTTTCAGGTCGTTCATTACTTTTTCATTATGGACGATCTCTCCGGTCGCGTAGACCTTCTTGCCTGACTTAAGAAGCTTAATTGCTTCGCTTACGGCCCTGTCTACCCCGTAGCAGAAGCCGACCGACCTTGCAAGTTGGACCCTCTGTCTTCTCTCGGCAAGGGAGACAATCGCCGATACAACTTCATCTATGCTAAGGTTAGTCGTATCAAGCGCTATGGCGTCTGAAGCAGCCTTTAGTGGAGCTACGGATCTGGTCGAGTCGTTGTGATCTCTTCTCTCGATCTCTGCAAGAATCTCCTCAAAATCTGCTTCAACGCCGCTTGCATTGAGCTGCGAAAGTCTTCTCCTTGCCCTTTCTCTCGCAGAGGCCGTAAGAAATATCTTCAGCTCCGCTTCGGGAATGACCACTGTCCCGATATCACGGCCCTCCATGACTACGTTACCCTGTTTTGAAAGATTTCTCTGCTGCTCAGTAAGAAAATCTCTCACATAAGGATATTTTGCAATGTCCGAAGAGAGAAGAGATACCTCTCTAGTCCTTATCTCTTCTCCAAGGGGATTTCCATCGAGTGTGATTCCAGAATCAGAAAGCGAGAAGTAAGTGTGGCTCATCAGCTCGGCCATTGAATTGCGATCCGAAAAACTCACATTGGCTCTCTTTGCCTTCAAAGCAAGCGCCCGGTACATTGCGCCGGTGTCAATATATACGAAATCGAGACTTGAAGCGACTAATCTCGCGACGGTCGATTTGCCCGATCCGGCAGGTCCGTCAATCGCAACCCTCAATTGTGATCCCCTGCATCTCTAACCTGAAGCTTTAGAAGATCCAGTTGCTTGCGGGAAACCTCGGAGGGTGCAGATGTCATTAAGTCTGCGCCGCTGGCCACCTTTGGGAAAGCTATAACCTCTCTTATCGACTGAGCGCCGACAATTATCGCCACGATCCTGTCCAGACCGGGAGCAATACCTGCATGTGGGGGCGGTCCGAACTTGAAAGCTTCCAGAAGATAACCGAACTTCTCCGTTGCCTCTTCACGAGTGAGACCTATGAGATCGAAGACCCTGCTCTGAATATCTCTTCTGTGTATTCTCACAGATCCGCTGGCAACTTCGTACCCGTTGAGAACCAGATCATAAGCCTTGGATCTAACTCTCAGCGGATCGGTTTCTGCGTATTTTTCGAGGTCTTCCAAATCGGGCATGGTGAAGGGGTGATGTTCGGCCTCAATCCGTCCCTCCTCCGAGTTGTAGGAGAACATAGGGAAATCAGTCACCCATAGAAAATCGAAACCTTCGACTTCGAACTCCTCCTCCCGGATAATCTTCCCCCTAATCTGGCCGAGGGCCTTCGAGAGCGCAGTGTTTTCTCCGATGCTGAAGAGAATGAGGTCTCCTTCTTCGGCCTTGAGTAGAGAGCTGACTTCCGCAAGCTCATCTGGACAATGTTTCAAGACAGATGATTTCAATCCATCGTTCTCAACCTTCGCCCACATAAGGCCGCCCAGGCCACTTTCTTTAGCAAAGGCAGTGTACTCGTCCAATTTCTTGCGGGAGAAGCGTTCGGCCTTCTCCTTGACGAGAAATCCCTTTATTCTTTCTTCCCTGTCGATTGCTTCAGCAATGACCTTGAAAGTCGTTTCTCTGAACAAATCGCTCATATCATTGATTTCCATTCCGTATCTCGTATCTGGTTTGTCGCTCCCGTAAAGGTCGATTACCTCTTCGTAAGTAAAACGCTTGAAGGGGGTTTTTATTTCGGCCGAGGCCGCTTCACGGAAGGCGTGCTTCATCAAGCCCTCTGCCATCGAAAAGACGTCTTCTTCGTCTGCAAAGGACATCTCGACGTCTATCTGAGTGAACTCAGGCTGTCTGTCCGCTCGAAAGTCTTCATCCCTGAAACACTTCGCAATCTGATAGTATCTGTCGAAGCCGGAAACCATCAGCAGTTGCTTGAAAATCTGAGGCGATTGGGGAAGAGCGTAGAACTTTCCGGGCTTCAGACGAGAAGGAACCAAAAAATCTCTTGCTCCTTCGGGAGTAGATTTCCCGAGAATCGGCGTTTCAACGTCTACGAACCCATTCTTGTTCAAGTATTCCCTCACGGCCTGAACGAATCTGTGCCGGGTCAGCATGTTTCGCTGCATTTTGGGACGTCTTAGATCGAGATACCTGTAACGAAGATGCATCTCTTCGGAAGACTCTTCATCGATATTTATGTAAATCGGCGGCACTTCAGCGTCCGAGAGAAGCTCCATTTCAGAAGCGACAATCTCAATCTCTCCTGTGGGCAGTCTCCGATTTATCGCATCGTCCGGCCTCTCTCTTACCGATCCGGTTACCGTGATGCAAAACTCGTTTCCAAGTTTAAGGGCCTGGCTGTAAAGCTCCTCTTCTTGAGGATCAAAGACAACCTGGGTAATACCATATCTATCTCTAACCTGAATGAACTTTATTCCACCAAGATCCCTTATACGGTCAACCCAGCCATTAATAGTCACTGTCTTGCCCGTGTCGGAAGCCCTCAATTCGCCACATGTGTGCGTTCTCTTCTTCAACTCCAACACCTCCCACAGAGATAATATTACCACGCCAATTTCTAGGATGGAATCTCGATTTGTGGTAGAATCATTTAGAATATTTCCTTCGGGGAGGTGTAGGAATTGAAAATGAAACTTTTACTTGCCTCACTGCTTATTCTCGGTCTGGCACTCACTTCAGCAGTAGCTGCCGTTAATTATGTTGACGTCAGTTCAAATCACTGGGCGTACGACGCGGTGATGAAACTATCTGACCTGGGTATTTTGACGGGAATTGTACAGGCTGATGGCAGGACTTACTTCAACGGTAACGATCCTCTGACAAGATATCAAACAGCTGTGATGCTCAAGAAGACTTTGGATTACGTAGAACTGAATTTCGCAATGCAAGGAACTGTACCGCAAGTTGGCGCGGTAGACGGAACTGTAATGTCGCGGCTTGAAGCTCTCGAGCTTGCATTGACAGATTCCACCGGTAGACTTATCGACACCATGGATCTTCAACTGAGAATAACGGCTCTGGAAAACAGAATCGCTTCACTTGGCATCTCGACCAACGGAAGCGTATCTCAGAGTACCGTAGAATCTCTTAGACAGCAAATCATGAAATTTGTCGAAGATCTTTCCCTCACGACAAAGAAACTCGACACTCTTGCCGGCGACGTCCAGAATGTTCAGAATAGCATGTCGAGTCTTTCTGTCATGGAATCGAAGGTAAACGACGCAGTCAGGAGAGTCGACACGTTGAGCGGAAACATCAGTACAATACAGAGCTCTCTCTCCTCTAATGTAAGAGCGCTCTCTACTCTGGATTCCACTGTAAGGTCACTATCCAACTCTCTCAGCGACTATGACGCGAAGCTCAGCACAATAACAAACAGAGCTTCCACAAACGCGATGGAGATCGCATCAATCAAAGAGGCGATGACAACAATGTCCGGCGACGTCTTGAGTGTGAGAGATCTTCAGAATAAGATAGCTTCTCTCGAGATCCAGATTGCTAATGTGAAACTCCCGGCTGAAGCGACCAGCAAGCTAGACGAGCTTTCGGCGAGAGTTAACACGATTGCTTCGGACTACGCGAAGATCGGAGAGCTGCAGAATTATGTCACGAAGACTGATCTAAAGGCCAATCTTAACCTTTATGCGGGCATAGATGAACTTGCTAAAGTCAAGAACAGCAACGAAGTACTCATAAAGGACATTGAGACCCTCAGGAAGGACTTATCATCCGAAACGGGAATCATCAAGGGCGACATAGGAAATCTGCAGAGAAGCATCAATGCAATAAACGAGATTGTGACTATTCATGAGAACGAGCTTGCTTCTGTGAAGTCCTCTGTAAGCACGGTGTCTTCCCTCAGAAGCGATCTGACCGCGCTGAATTCTAAGTTCAACGCTCTCACAGACCAGCAAGCAAAGGATTTCACAGCCAATCAGGCAAGTCTTGCAGATCTCGAGGCTCGAATGAATGAGAGCATGGATATGCTCAACGCCTCAGTCGAAGCAAGTCTTTCCAAAATTTCGCTTGGAATGGATACTGTGAATACGCAGCTTGGCAAGAATGAAAGCGAAATCAAAGCGCTCAAGACGAGAACGGATTCACTGGAATCAAGGCTGAACACTACGGTTGTCAATCTTGAAAGATACCTCAAGATCGCTGATCTTGAAACTCAGCCCGTGATCGTCAATCTCTCTGATAGAGTTGCCGAGATAAACACCGCGACAATCGATGCGGCCACGAAGCAGGATGTTGAGGCTCTTCAGAAGAAGACTTCACCCTGGTTAATACTCTCTACGGTAAGTTCGCTTGCTGCGCTGGGTATCTCTATCTGGGTTCTTATTGCCTCAGGCATAATATAGTAGAAGAGCTATCGTAATGATTAACCCGGGGTTTAGCCCCGGGTTTTTGCTATAATTGAAGCTGACGAGTTGTTGCTGGAGGTGCTTGATGAAAGTCGCAGAAATTTCTTCACTTGGAAAACTTGTAAATGAGCGTGTTCAGATTAGGGGTTGGATTAGGAGAAAGAGATCTAGTGGAAAGATTCAGTTTCTTTTTCTCAGGGATGGTTCGGGCTTCGTTCAGGCGATCGTTGAGAAATCAAGCGTCCCTGCAAACGTGTTTCAAGAAACGTCCTCATTGAAGATGGAATCGAGTCTGATAGTTACCGGACTCGTTAAGGCGGAGGAGAGAGCACCGGGCGGCGTGGAATTGCTGGTGGAGGATCTGCAGATTGTTCAGATTCCGGAGAAGGACTTTCCAATCAACAAACCCGATCATTCAATCGACTTCCTTATGGACAACAGACACCTGTGGCTAAGAACGCAGCGGCAGACGCATGTCCTGAAGATCCGACACGAGATTGTTAGAGCAGTCAGAGAGTTCTACAATGACCGCGGCTTTATCCTCATTGATACACCTATCTTTACCGGTTCTATTGGAGAGAGCGCGGGAAATACCTTTGAAATCGATTACTTCGATTATGGAAAGGCATATCTGGCTCAGACTGGGCAGCTCTATCTCGAAGCTGCAGCCATGGCTCTCGGAAAGGTGTACAACCTTGGCCCCACTTTCAGGGCAGAGAAATCGAAGACCAGAAGGCACCTTATCGAGTTCTGGATGAACGAAGCCGAGGTTGCTTATTACGGGCACGACGACAATATCAAGCTGCAGGAAGACCTGGTAGCTTTCGTGGTCAAAAAGACACTTGAGAGAGCCGGAGAGGATCTCGAATCTATCGGAAGAGATACATCGAAACTGGAGAAGATCGAGACTCCATTCCCAAGGATAACTTATGACGAAGCAGTGAAACTTCTTCAAAAGAAGGGATTCGAGATAAATTGGGGAGACGACATTGGCGGGGATGAAGAAACTGCGATTGCAAACGAATTCGACAAGCCGGTCGTTGTGGAACGTTATCCGAGAATGATGAAGGCCTTCTACATGCAGCCCGATCCCGAAAGACCCGATGTTGTTCTTTGTGACGACATGCTTGCTCCCGAGGGCTATGGAGAGATAATCGGGGCCTCTGAGAGAATTCATGATAGAGATATGTTGATTAAGAGAATCGAGGAATACGGTCTGGATGTTTCATCCTATGACTGGTATCTTGAACTACGCGATTACGGTTCCGTTCCCCACAGCGGTTTTGGAATGGGAATTGAAAGAATCGTAGCCTGGATTGCCGGTCTCGAGCACATTAGAGAGGCTATTCCCTTCGCAAGAACGCTGTATAGGATTCATCCGTAGGAGGTCTTATGGAAGAGGAACGTTTTCTTACGCCGGGCGAGGTGCGGGAAGATAACTCGATTAAGAGCCTGAGACCCAAGAATCTTAAGGAGTATATCGGCCAGTCCCAGATAAGGCGGAGATTGCGAATAGCCATCGAAGCGGCCAGGGTGCGGCATGAGGCACTTGATCATGTTCTGCTTGCCGGGCCTCCAGGTCTGGGAAAGACGACACTGGCCCACATCATTGCCAATGAACTGGGGAGCGAGATCTATGTAACCTCGGGGCCGGTAATTGAGAAGCAGGGTGATCTGGCGGCCATCTTAACAGGATTAGAGCGAGACGATGTGCTTTTCATAGATGAGATTCACAGGTTGAACAGAAATGTTGAAGAGATTCTCTACTCGGCTATGGAGGACTTTCAACTGGACATAATGATCGGAAAGGGTCCGAGTGCGAGATCGATCCGGCTCGATTTGAATCCCTTTACACTCGTCGGAGCCACTACGCGAAGCGGCTTCATCGGTGCTCCATTGAGAAATCGTTTCGGAATGATACTCGAGATGGAGTTCTACCCCGACAAAGACTTAAAACAGATAATCATCAGATCTGCCACTCTTCTAGGAACTTCAATAAGAGATGATGCAGCCCTTCTGCTTGCGAGAAGGTCGCGCGGTACTCCCAGAATAGCCAATAGATTGCTTAGAAGGGTACGTGATATAGTCACCGTTGAAGGTGAGAATGAAATTACTGTAAACACCGTCGAGTCGGCGATGACCTTGCTCTCCATAGACGAGGAGGGGCTCGATTCAATGGATAAGCGGTTGCTCGGGGTCCTTATTGAGAGCTATAACGGCGGGCCGGCAGGTGTTAAGGCTATTGCAGCCTCGATAGGAATCGAACCTGAAACAATCAGTGAAGTATATGAGCCTTTCTTGCTACAGAGCGGCTTTCTGGTCCGGACAAATCGGGGCAGGATGGTCACCGAAAAGGCATATCGCCATTTGGGGCTTCCTCTGGAAGGGAAGATCTCCACATTGTGGAACTACGTTGACCAGAGAGACGAGGCAGAGGAGTAGAATGAAAGTCTCATCTTGCGGGAATCGAAAGAGTGATAGTTCCGATTGGTCTATTCATGAGTTCCCTGGTCTTTGCAGTTCGGAAAGTTATTTATTATCTGAGTATCCTTACAGTCGTCTCTCTGTAATTACGGGGTGAGAGTTATGAAGGCAGCAGTTTTCTACAACAAGGCAAGAATTTCTTCCGAGACATTGGATTGGCTTTCAAAGGAAATCGAATCTCACGGCATAGAAACTTCGCTGTGTGAGGATGGAATCTCATGTTTGCCTCTGGAAGCAGAGGTTGTTCTCACCTTCGGAGGAGACGGGACCGTACTGAAGGCAATACCGATGGCAATCATGAATGATCTTCCGGTTATGAGCTTCAGGGTGGGTAGTGTGGGCTTTCTGGCCGCCTTTGAGCTTGGTATGCTTCACACGGCGCTTGATCTCTTACTCGAAGACAGACTCCAGAGTATTAGTAGAAAAGTAATGGAGGTCAAGATCGGAGATTCTACTAGATACGCGCTAAACGACTGCGTCGTTGAACGTTCTTCACCGAGCAGAACTGTCTCTTTCAACATCAACATTTGTGGACAGAGCAGTTATTCAGTTGTCGGTGACGGAATTATCTTCGCGACAAGCACCGGTTCAACTGCCTATGCAATGGCTGCAGGTGGAGCCCTTGTCGATCCCGAGGCGAGCTGCTTTCAAGTTACACCTATCTGCCCTCACAACCCTTTCGTAGGATCGGTTGTTCTGGCGGCGACAAGACAAGTCAGATTGGAAGTGAGACAAGACAAAGGCTTCCCTCTAGAAGCCTACATTGATGGTAGTCTCATATCTAAGATCAGGACAGGCGATAAGATAGAAGTAGGCCTCTCGGAGAAAAGCGTTTCTCTTCTGCGTGAAGGAAGCTTCGACTTCGTCGCTCTGCTGAAGAAAAAGCTCGCATTCGGGGGGCGTCTAAGAGATGATATCTAGAGTCGGCCTTGAAAGAATCGACAATTTGAGGATCGAGATCCTCAGAATGGCCAGATATGTGCAAAGTATTTTTAATAAGACGGCCGTAGCAGTTCTCGAGAGAAATGAACACCAGGCACGAGACGTGATCTATTCCGACTCCGTAATAGATTATCATCAGGTGGAACTGCAGGCGATGATTATTGGACTGACGGGCATACTGACTCCGACTGGCAAAGAGTTGAGGCTTCTTACACTCTCGATGAACATTGTGAGCACGCTTGAGCGGATTGGTGACAAGTGCGTCTTCATATGCGAGAGAAGTCTCTCACTAACGAAGAGGCCACCTATCGGTTATCACGAGAAGCTAAAGACTATGTTTGAACTGGTATCGATAATGACCAAGGGCGCGATCGACAATCTTGTCGATCCTTCGCTGTCTGAAGCTGTCAGACTATGCAAGAACGATGACTTTGTGGACAGAATCAAGGAAGAAGTGAAGGTGGATCTCGTAAAATACTGCGAAGAGTCTCCTTCGATAATTAGCAGAGCGCTTGACCTCATGATGATTTTCAGTGCTCTCGAAGAAATCGCGGATCTATCTACAGAACTCATGGAAGCTGCTGTATATATTGATGCTGGGCGATATTATAGATGTGTAAATGATAGCTTTCAGCCTGTTGATTTCGAGACCCAGAATAACGAGGGGTGATTCTTCTTGAAGACTCTTTTGAAGTACATAGGAGCTCAAGCTTTAGGTGCGATTTTCGTGGGTCTCGCGGGGTTTATAATATTCGTTAGTCTTGAGTTGCTTTACTATCTGTCAGATATGATTATCAGGTATAAGGTCGGAATGGACAAGCTTTTCCTCTTAATCTACTACAACCTTCCTGAATTCATCGTACTTGGAATACCCGTTGGAATTCTACTCGCAATTTTCTGGGTGCTCTCAAGAATGCGGTCCGATAACGAACTGATTGCTCTTCAGACGCATGGGATCTCCCTTAAGCGGCTGGTGATACCCTTCTTGCTCCTGGGAGTGGTCTTCAGCGGTTTCGCTTACCTGTTGAACGACTATCTTGTTCCAGCGGCTTCCACCAAGGCCAGCGAGGCGATGGCGAGGTTTGTTTATAAGCAGCCCGAAATCACTCTCAAAGAAAATGTCTTCATGCAGGATAGCCAGGGAAGAATGATCTATGTCAGAAGAATCGATCAGAAGACAAAGGAACTTAAGACTGTCTCGATCTATGAAGTGTCGAGAGGCCAGGTGACTCTGACAACGGCAGAAAGCGCTGTTATTTCGTCAAACAAGTGGATACTCAGCGACGCGAAGATCTACCAGACGGATGCTTCTGGATTTCTCGGTGTGGAGATGCAGTTCGGTACGGCAGAGTTTGAGATTGACGACGATATCGAGCGCTATCTTGCAAGTTTCAAATCACCTAAGGAGAAGACTAGCGCCGAGCTGAGAGAAGACATAGAGGCCTTCAAGAAGACAGGAATAAACACATCATCTCTCGAAGTGGCTCTCCAAGAGAAGTATTCGATGTCGATAGCTCCACTTGTCATAGTTCTTCTTGGGGTGCCTGTTTCGCTGATGTTCAATCTTCAGTCGAAATCCTGGTCCGTGATACTGACTTTCCTTCTTGTAGTTATCTATCAGGGTTCTGGGGCCTGGCTCAGCGGCATGGGCAAGGAGAATTTGATCAACCCTTCTCTGGCACCCTGGATACCGAACATCGTCTTTTCCATTCTCGGCATAGTGATCTACACGCTTATAGATACCAAGGCCAGCTACAGACTGTCGGAGTTTTTCACCAGAATACTCAAAGTATCGGCAATTCTATTGTTACTGCTGGTTCCCGGCCTTCTTCAGGGATCGGATATAAAGATCGTCGGGGGTACAATCGCGGGGACGAAGAACGGAAGAGAGATACTTCTTGGAGACGGTGTTACCGTCGAATATTTCAGCGACACGATGACCGCTACAATTGAGGCTTCCAATGCCTCAATACTTAACGTAGATTCAACTCCCGAATCGATTTCCTTCTGGGGAAACGTCAAGATGCTGAGCGATGAGACCACTATTCTTTCGGATAGACTGATTCTAGATCTTACCAACGAACGAGTCGAAAGTCTCCAGGTTTTCTCGCGAACGGAAATTGAAGTACCTGCGGCAAGAGGCGACACGACCAAGACTGGCTCCAAGGTTCCGTTCTATGTTTACGGCGACTATGTACAATCGACTATGGAAGCATCCCCAACACTTAACATAGACGACGGGTATATAACGACTTGCGACCAGGCACATCCCCATTACCGCTTCAGAGTCTCATCGGCAGTTGTTGTGCCTGGAAAGGGGATGTCTGTTCAGAACATGTTGATGTATATCGGCAACATCCCAGTCTTCTATCTGCCGGCTTATTACTTCCCACTGGATGATCCCGATAGAAGACCGTTCGACGTCGACCTGAGCGGAATAGCAGACGCCGAGACAAGGATCACGCTTAGGTATCTCGAACTCGACTGGCTGCTGCTTCAGGGGACTTGGTATAGAAACTGGATGTCAACCGAAGATGCCTTTACAGCAAAGTCTGTTCTCTACACCCCTCTGGGAGATATAGAGTTGTTCGGGCAGTTCGGACAGCAAAAGGAAACCAGCTACGGTGCATATGTGCTGCTCAAACCTGCCTTTGACTGGCTGAGAATTCAGGGCGGCGCGTTATATCTGAGCGGCCCCTCGCTTAAAGAGCTCCAGACACCCTTCAGCGGAATAAACCTTGGGGAGAGTATCTCGGAAAACAAGGTTACTCAGCTTGATCCATTCGCAGTAAAGGAGTCAATTAATGCTACGGAAATGCATCTTGCATACGTTCAGATTCTCTCTCCCGAAGACTGGGAACTGGAACTCGACGTAATTGGGGCATTCGCCAGATATGACGACAAGAACCTGTGGATGGTGAACCTGCAGAACCTGACCGTTCCATCTGATGATAGTATCGATGCAGGCTTCTTCAAGCTAAGCACATCGGAGTTTAAAGTCAACGGACTATTCGGTCAGAGATATATAAATAAGAGTATCCTCTACTCTTTGAGAAGCAAAGCCTCTGCCGTCAAGACGGAAGGTGTCTTGTTCGGCGCCGATATGTCTGTTCAATCCTTGAACTTCACTTTGGCTTCAAATGCCGCAACAATCACTGAGCTCTTCAATCCTTCAAATATGGAGGACTTCGTGCTCGAGGTCAACAAATACCTTTTTGCTGCCGGCAATCTGAAGATAGGCGGAGATGTGAAGAGTACATTCGACGCATCGACGACTGAGCTAAACATAACGATGCCAGCTGATGACAGAGGTATAGGCCGCAATTATTTGAGTTATGCATCCGACGACGAGAAATTGAAGATCAACAGCCGCTACGCCTTAAATTACAACTCGGAACACGAAAAGAATAAAGACAGGTTGTTCTGGATCGATCCCTTCGACATTCTTTACGATGGATTTGTATCGATTGAATTGAAGTTCTATTTTGAATCGAGGTACGACGGCTCTTTCAAGATAGAAGGAAAGAAACTGCGCGTCTACAAGGACATCGAATTGTATAAGGGAGAGTGGGGGCCGCTTTCACTCGGTGTAGTTTTGGAACCTGCTTACGAAATGGCCTTCTTCTACGACTCAGATGAAGGCTGGAAACTGACTAAGAACGAGATTCCAGTAACTTTAAAGAATGAACTCACCTTCAAACCCTTTGACTGGTACTATATTGGAATACAGTACAATCCAGTTCTTACCTACGATTTCATAAAGAAAGAATGGCGTTTCGATCATCCCGGAAAGCTTTTGACCGGTGTTGAAACGGAAATCCTGAAGGCGGACTACATTCTAGAACTGGATTATGAAGAGCTGGTTGCCAGTCCCACTGAGATGAACTGGCTCGGTGAAGGACTTCTAAACACGGAAGGAGAGGTCGAGTTCTGGGGAATGAAGTTCGGCCAGAAGACGGAAACAATTTTCAGGCCGGTAACCTCGGAAGCCTCGCAGACATCCTACTCTATCGCTTTCGATTCAAAGACTTATTCACACAGTACGCAGAGCAAGGTTTACTGGCAGAGCGGCGATATGTTTGATGATTTTGTCAGTAAGGAGAGACTGACCTTTGAAGTGGCAACAGAGACCAGCCTTGAGTTCACTCTCGACTGGACCCTTGATGCCTCGCCGAATGTCGCCGAAGATGAGAGAATACTGAAAGATTTGGTCTTCGGTTCCTCTATCAAGATAAAGAACTTCGCCGAACTTGGTGTAAAGTTTAGATACCCTTACGTCTCCGGTTCGAAGAAAATCTACGACAGACTAAAAATCGAGGTCAATAATCTTACAATAGGTCAGGTTTCCTGGAGAGCAGGATCGCTTGATTTCACTACGGATTTCTCTAAGTTCGATTCGAAGTACAAGTATCCCGAAAAATACTTCACTAAATCAGAGACCCAGGCGAAATTCTCCGTCTGGCAGTCCACAAGGCTTGCAATTTTAACGCTTTCTGTCGGGGAATATTTCATAGGGACTTCTACCGCTTCAGAAACAGGGGATACTGCGTATTCATTTGGAATATCAAACGTGAAGCTCGGAGACAAGACATTGCTTGGAGGAAGTACCGCCAAGTTCGAAGAGTTCGGGCTTTCAATGGAACTTCGCAGAAGCGAGAGTTTCTACTTCACGGTGCACGTGAACCAACTCTACTTCCCAATGGGCTCTCTGTCAGATACCCCGGGCGTACTTAACAGGTTGTCCGCAGGAATAGACGGGAGCGGAAGAAGAAGCTTCGTCGAGATTGGAACTTATGCTGGAGATATCTCTCAATGGGATGAATCGATTTCAAAGATTTCACCAATGTACTTCGATCTGCACTGTATGGCCCTGGAAATCGTATTGAGACTTAGCTTTGGAAGCGAGATCAACACGCTCCAAGATACCTTTGAGACTATTGCGTTAAAATACTATATTAAGGAACTGAAGGATAGATACTTTGTTATCGGCCTCTATAAAGGCGCTCCGTTCTTCAGATTCAGATTCTGAGGTGAGAACTGTTGACTGACTACGTCAAGAGAAAGGAGCTCCTTCTGGAGCTCAACTCGAGAATAAGCGACTGCAACCTCTGTCCGCTTAGCTCATCGAGAACCAACACTGTACCCGGAGAAGGCTCGATCGAAACACCTGTAGTGTTTGTAGGCGAAGGACCTGGAGCCGATGAAGATGCTTCCGGCAGACCCTTTGTGGGAAAGGCCGGCGAATTGCTTACAAAGATACTGGAATCCGTTAAGCTATCCAGGCAAGACATATTTATCACGAATATTGTGAAGTGCAGACCTCCGAAGAACAGAGTGCCGACGGCCGAGGAACAGAGGGCATGTTCACCGTATCTTCTCTCTCAGCTTGCGGTAATTAGACCAAGGGTCGTTGTCGCTTTGGGAGCGACAGCCTTGTCATATTTCGTAGAACAGGACAAAATTCAAATTACGAAAGTAAGAGGGCAACTATTCGAATGGATCGGAGGAGTTAAGGTCTTTGCAATGTTCCATCCGAGTTATCTCCTAAGAAATGCTTCAAGGGCCCCGGGTTCACCAAAGAGCCTGACCTGGGAAGACATTCAAAAAGTCAGGAAGATGTACGATCAATTGCTTGCAGGAAAGGAAATCAACATATAGGAGGAAAGTATGGCCGAAAACTATTTGGTTACTGGAGGAGCAGGATTCATCGGATCGCACGTTGTAGACCACTTGATTTCAGCCGGAAAGATACCCATCGTTGTGGACAATCTGTCGAGTGGAAAGATTGAAAATTTGGATCCTCGAGCGCTCTTCTATGAACAGGACATAACTGACGTCGAAATGATGGAAAGAGTCTTCATGCTGCATAAACCGACCGTCCTCTTCCATCTGGCCGCTCAGATTAGCGTCTCGAAATCGGTGAGAGAACCCGAGGAAGATGCGATGATAAATATAATCGGCACACTGAGACTTTTGAAGATCGCGGCAAAATACGGAATAAAGAATGTTATCTTTTCATCTACTGGCGGCGCGATCTACGGCGACGACGTAAAAAAGATTCCGACCGACGAGGGGGAGCTTCCCAAACCACTTTCTCCGTACGGCATAGCAAAATTCTCTGTTGAAAACTACCTTAGATTCTTCTCCAACGAAGTCGGCCTGAAGTACACTGTGCTCAGATACGCAAACGTCTATGGCCCGCGACAGGACCCTTACGGGGAGGCAGGTGTTGTCGCGATCTTCTCGGAGAGGATGCTTCGCGGTCAAGAAGTTGTTATCTTCGGGGATGGGGAAAATGTGAGAGACTACGTCTTCGTGAGTGACGTTGCGAAGGCAAATCTTCTGGCACTTGAGAAATGCGAGAATGAAACCGTGAACGTGGGAACGGGAACAGGAACGTCGGTAAATGAATTGTTCGCGAAAATGAAGAATCTAGCAGGTTATTCTAAAGAAGCGATTCACAAAGCATCTCGGCCTGGTGATCTTAAGAAATCGATCCTTGATGCAGAAAAGGCGAAATCCTTGCTGAATTGGGAGGCTTCTGTGAAGCTGGAAAAGGGGCTTGAAGATACAATTGAGTATTTCAGAAATGAACTGGTCTCCTCTCAGTGAGAGGCTAAGGCCAAGAGAGTTTAATGACGTTGTAGGCCAGGAGCACTTGACTGGAAACAAGGGCATAATTCGAGGAGCTGTCGAGAGCGGCAAACTGTTTTCCATGATTCTCTATGGTCCTCCTGGAACGGGAAAAACGACGATCGGCGAAATCATCAAGTCGAAGCTTGGAAACCGATACCATTTTGAATTCTTCAGCGCCAGTCTTCAAGGAACGGGCGATTTGAAGAAGCATTTCGAACATGGAGAGAGACTGAAGAGGGTCGGCCAACAGCTAGTGCTTTTCGTCGATGAAATTCATCGGCTGAACAAGAGTCAGCAGGATGTCTTCCTTCCGGTGACTGAGAAGGGTCTGATAATCCTTATCGGCGCCACGACTGAGAATCCTAGCTTCGAGGTCAATCCCGCTCTTTTATCGCGCTGCAGACTTGTGATTTTGAAGAATCTAAAGCAGGAGGATATTGCCGATCTTCTCCGAAAGGCAATGGAAAAGGACAGTCTCTTGAGAGAGTCAAGTGTGAAGGTGAGCAAAGACGTGATCGATGTGATTTCCCAGAGCAGCGGAGGCGATGCCAGAATTGCACTAAACCTTCTCGATACGCTCGTAGAGAGCGCCGCGGCTCTGGAAAGACCTGTGCTCGATCTGGAAGTCATGAATGAACTCTCTGTACTCCCTTCGGGAAGATACACGAAGAAGGGAGAGGAACATTATGACCTGATCTCCGCGTTTATCAAGAGCATGAGAGGGAGTGATCCCGATGCGGCTCTCTATTACATGTTGAGAATGCTTGAGGGCGGAGAGGACCCAAAATTCGTAGCAAGGAGAATGGTCATCTTTTCTTCTGAGGATATAGGCCTGTCAGATCCGATGGCGCTGGTTGTTGCCAACGCTGCCTTTGAAGCCGTCAACAACGTTGGCTTGCCGGAGTGTAAGCTTAATCTTTCAGAGGCCGCCATCTATCTTTCGGTGGCCACAAAGAGCAACAGAACCTATAGCGCAATGTCAAAGGCTCAGGAAAGCGTAAAGAAGACTCCCAACCTGGAAGTTCCGCTGAAATTACGGAACGCCGTAACGAAAGTAATGAAGGAAACGGGATACAGCAAAGGCTACAACTACCCTCACAGCTCGGGAGGCTTTTCAAGGGAGTTCTACCTGCCCGAATCAATAAAGGAGGAAGTCTTTTATGTTCCAGGAGAGAGCGGCAAAGAGAAACTCGTTCTTCAAAGACTTAGATCGTTGTGGAAAGGCATGAAGAATTACCCGGAGGAAAAATGAAGAGTTTCATTCTCGAAGAGGGAAGAGTCGTTCAGCTTGAGATTTCCGATATTACTGAACAGGAAGTTGATATCATTGTCAATGCATCAAACGGTTACTTGAGGCACGGTGGAGGCGTGGCCGGTGCGCTTGTACGGGCTGGTGGAAAAGAGATACAGTTTGAGAGCGACGCCTATGTTCGCGAGAACGGTCCTCTGGAGATTGGCGAAGTCGCCGTTACAGGAGCCGGATCTCTTCATGCAAAGAAGATAATCCACGTATTCGGCCCGCAATATGGCGAGCTCAATCTCGAGGAAAAGCTCTGCTCTTCGTTTGAACACGTATTGAAAAGAGCTGCCGAAATGGAAGCCGTTACGCTTGCCACTCCGGCAATTTCTACAGGGATTTTCGGGGTTCCGGTATCTATTTGTGCAAATCAGTTTCTTAAAGCCGTTGGTGATCATTTTTCCAAGAGTGGATCCTCTTCTCTGAAACTAATCAAGATGTGCCTGCTGGATAAGAAGGCTTACGATGAGTTTCTTTCGATCGCACTCGATTATTTCAGTTCAGTAGAATAACCCTGAAAACTCCCTCTTCCAGAAGCTCCTCGGCCGTTGACTCGTCCTTCGTCAACCAAACTGTATATATGTCAACGTCCTGACCTTCATATTCGAGCGCAATAGGATCGTTCTCAAGGACATAGTTGTACTCTTCTTCATTTACCCTGACTATCTTTGCATTACCCATGTAATCTGAACTCTTGCTGCGGAAAACGTCGAAAGTTGTCGACTCATAAGCCTTCTCTCCAATGAAGCGGAGAATCGGAACGAAATCATTTGCGGGTACAAAGCCCGGCAGATTTGTCAGGAGAGCGCCTTCAGTCGTGAAGAACCATAGTGTCGGCGTTCCCCGAATCTGGAAGTAGGCGTAAAGGTCATTATATGTCATTTCCTTCATTTCCTCTCCAACCATGTAAGAAGCTGTCCCTGGATTGCTCTTGTAAATCTGAGAAAAGACAAAGCCAGCTCTCAGCAAATCTTCAACAGTCCCGTCTGAAAGCGTCTCCTTCACAAACTTGACGCAGTAGACACAACTGGTGTCAGAGAACATGACTATGGCCTCTTTATCTTCGATCTGAGCAAGCTTTATTGCAGTATCGAAATCGTCAAGCATTCCTGCATAAGAGAAAACCATAGCGGGTAGAACCAGGATTAGAACAAAGATTAT
>Ga0209614_1000315_pt1 | contig 44449 bp, 50 predicted proteins | sample BlaSprsedimmetaG_FD_185484 | JGI IMG/M metagenome (GOLD analysis project Ga0209614, IMG submission 185484) | Hot spring sediment bacterial and archeal communities from California, USA to study Microbial Dark Matter (Phase II) - Blank Spring... ...
GATTCAACCCCCGCCCCGCGCCTTTGAGAAATCGAGCGAGACGTTCACTGAGCGCAAATCGCCCACCCAACCGATGCCCCCGTTGAGCGAATCCAGAACGGCTGGTGCCAGTTTCGTCAAAGCCGACCAGGTGATAGACAAGCACCGCACAGTGACGCATCCCTTGGATGCCACCGATGAACCCACGCTCTGGACAGCCGTGAGCAAAAAACCCCTCGACGAAACGATGAACGGCCTGCCCCCTAGCCTGGACAAACACGGGCCCACGTCTCGCAAGAAAGGCAAATGAGCGCCCACGTAAACCGTCACCGGTCACCAAGGAAAGGAGCACACAGATGAGCATCACACAAGTACCACCTGATCCGCTGGACGAACTTGACGCCCAGAACTCGGATGAGGAATCACTCGTCCAAGCCCACGCCGAGCAATTCCGACAGTTTCTCCAGGCCAACCCGGTGCATCGAGCCTACATAGACCGCATCATCCGCCAGCATCTAGAAACGAGCGCTACGCCTGACACGTGGGGCCGCATCTTGAACGGCCTGAACGTCTACGCGGGTGAAGAACTGGCGACGTTCATCCTCACCTGCCTGCTCAGAGCCAACGATGCCGACTTTTTGGCCCTGGTCGAAAAGCACACTGGCGATGACGCCTGGTCGTACCTGCGAGGCTTGCTGGCCCTTTACAGCACCGCTCTTGGAGAAGCCTATACCGTCTTTGGAGAAAATCCCCAGGGTTGGAAAACGGTCAACCGGCGAGTCTTTTACGACTATTTGACAGAGGCCTGGCACACATCCTTCGAGATTATCAAGTACAATGGAGATGTCTTTTATCTGAATGAAACCCCCAGCTCTGCCATCGTACTCTGCCAGGCGATCCTCGACACGCTCAACACCGTGCCCCCCGAGTTAGCCCCTCAGATCGCCAACCGGGAAGCAGTCGAGAACCTGACCACCCTGTTCTACACCTTTGTCGAGCACTTTGCTCCCGATCTCTTGGAGGGGAACGACGGAGAAGCGGACGCTGTCGCGCCGCCGGCCGCTGACGATGACTTTCGGATTTTTTGAGCAGGTCTACCGGTTGGTGCGACAGGTGCCGCCCGGGCAGGTCACCTCCTATGGGGCCATCGCCCACATGCTGGGCCACCCCCACGCCGCCCGCACCGTGGGATGGGCTCTGCACAGCCTGCCAGCCGCATCCGATGTCCCCTGGCAGCGGGTGATCAACAGCCGGGGCCGCATCTCGGTCGCGTCCAGCAGCGCAACGGTCCAGCGCGCCCTGTTGGAAGCCGAGGGAGTCGAATTCGACGCGGCCGGCACCGTGGACTGGGAGCGCTGTGGATGGACCGGCCTTCCGTGGCCCGAGATCGAAAAGCTGATGGCAGACTGAACGCCCCTGCGCCGCATCATGGTACAAAAGACCTATTGTCCTACCCATACCGTTGTGCTAAACTGATGAATGACGTGATGCTGAAAAAATCTAGACGATAAGGAGGTGTCGAGCGATATTTAGCGAATCGGCCAAGCCATATCTCGACAGTTCTGCTGAAGAGACGAGTTCTGCCAAGGAGGTTCTGATGCTTCACAAGCCCAACAACTTGAAATCACTGTTGATCCAGACTGCCATCTTTGTTCTGGCCGTCGTAGCCGGATTGTGGATCGGCGCCTGGATGCTGTCGGTCCCCCCATCCAAAGCTGCCAATGCCCACATGCCCACCTTTGAAAGCCCCATCGGCAACCCCGTGCTCAGTCTCACTAAAACGGTGGACGACGATGCCCCCCAGCCGGGGGATCAGATCCAGTACACCCTCACCTATTCCAGCACCAATCCCGGCTCGATGGCGTTCAATATGCGGCTGTACGACTTTTTGCCCGCCGGCGTCCAGTTCGTAAACAGCACGCCCGCGGCCACATCATACGAAAATGGACAGCTCCTTTTCTTTGCTCCCTCCATTGGCCCCACCCCCCAGGTCGCGACGGTGCGGGTACGCGTCCTGGAGGGATACGAACGGCTGCGCAACTATGCCGTCCTGACCGCCGACGAAGTCACCCCCACCACCACGTCGCTGCTGACCCTCGTGGACCAGCCTCCCCAGTATCTCGATCTGAGCAAAACCGGTTACGAAGCAGCCCTGATTGACGGTGAGCTGGTCTACACGCTGCGCTGCGAGAACAATAGCAGCGCCGCCGTCGAAAACGCCACCGTAGCGGACATTCTGCCGACGGGCGTCTCCTTCGTGAGCGCCTCACCCACCCCAGACGCAGGAGGAACCCTGCCCGTGCTCACGTGGTCGCTGGGCACCCTGCCGGCCGGAGAGAGCCGCACCATCGTCGTCACCACCACGGCCCCATCCTCCGCCGGCGTCATCACCAACACCGCTATCGCGTATGGCGAGCGGCGCATGCCCACGTATCGTGTATTTGCCACCCAGGTCATCACCGAGGGCGCCATCCTCAAAGTGACCAAGCAGGCGCCAGCCGGGCCGGTCAAAGTGGGCGATCAGATCGTGTACACTATCCGGTACAGCAACATTGGCAACCAGGTCGCGACCAGTGTCATGTTGACCGATACGCTGCCGCCCCAGATCCAGGTGACGGGCATTTATTCGACCGCGACCCTCGTGATGCCCAGCTCACCGCTGGTATGGAGCATCGGCGTCATCACGCCCGGCGACCCGGCCGGCAAGGTCTTGATCACGGCAACGATCACGTCTGGCTGGGGCAAGACGATTCACAACTATGTCGAACTGAACAGCCCCGACAGCTACCCTGCCTCCGCCCACGCCTACACCGCCGTTCAACTCGCCAGGATCTATTTGCCTATCGTGGTCAGGAATTACGACTAACCGAGCAGGGCGGACTGGCAGTCCGCGCTATGGGCGGTGGACTGCCAGTCCACGCTACAGAACGCTTCAGATCGTAGGATTAGCAAGGGCTGGAACCTGGCCCTCAACCTCGTTCCAGCCCTCACCTCGAACCCGGAATGGGAGGAAGGAGAAAAAAGCGCCGCATGTCGTACCACGAAATGCGTCTCTGTACCGGTCGGGCCAACGAGCCGCTGGCCCGGGCCGTAGCCCACCGACTGAACCAAGGCCTGCTCCCGGTCACCATCACCACCTTCCCCGACAGCGAAATCCACGTCCTGATCGAGGGACTGGTCCGCCACCAGGACATTTATCTCATCCAACCTTGCTCGGATCCCGTCAACGACAATCTGATGGAACTGTTGTTGATGCTGGACGCCTTCCGGCGGGCCTCGGTCCACGCCATCAACGTGTTGGTGCCCTATTTCCCTTACGCCCGTCAGGATCGGATGGCCAGAGGGAGAGAGGCCATCAGCGCCAAAGTCGCGGCCCGGATGATCCAACAGATGGGGGCGACTCGCGTCGTCTACGTGGACATCCATACCAAAGCGACCCAGGGCTTTTTCGACATTCCAGTTGACCCGCTGACAGCCTTGCCGGTGCTGGCCGCCTATTTTCAACACCTCGACCTCGGCGACGCCACCATCGTCTCCCCCGACGTGGGGCGAGCCTGGTTGGCCAACCGGTACGCCAAACTGCTCGATCTGCCCCTGGCGGTCATGTACAAGCGGAGAACGGAGGAGGGGACCGTAGAGGTGGTGGACGTGGCGGGCGACATTGCCGGCCGGACGCCGATCATCATAGACGACATCATCGCCAGCGGCAGCGTGCTGACTCAGGTATCGGCCCTGATCAAAGCGGGAGCCCGCTCCCCGGCCTACCTGGCCATCACCCACCCGGTGCTGCTCCCCTCCGCCCTGGATCGGCTGGAGGACGACCGGATCGCTCAACTGATCGTCACCGACACCATCCCGGTGCCAGAGGAAAAACGCCACCCTAAATTGCAGGTTCTCTCCATCGCCCCCCTGCTGGCCGAGGCCATCCGCCGCATCCACGAGGGAGATACCATGGGGCCGTTGGTCGAGGGCACCTGGCAGCCGGAGTGACATGTCCAGGAAGGCGAGGGATGAACTTTGATCAGCAGCACGTCATCATCACCGGCGGATCCAGCGGCATCGGACGGGCCACCGCCCGACTGCTGATCCAGCGGGGGGCCCACGTCTCCATCATCGCTCGCCGCCAGGAGCTGCTCGACGAAACCGCCGCCGAGCTGCAAGCCCTGCGAGGACAACCCGAGCAGCGGATTCGCGCCCATGCTGCCGACCTCTCGGCGTGGGAACAGGCCCGGGAAGCCATCGCCGCCCTGACCGCCGACGGCTTCCCGCCCGACGTCCTGATCAATTCCGCTGGCATCACCCATCCCGGCTACTTTGAACACCTGGATTTGGACGTCTTTCGCAGGCTCATGGACGTGAATTTTTTTGGCACGCTGCATTCCTGCCGGGCCGTCGTCCCACTGATGATGGAGCGAGGCCGGGGACAGATCGTCAACCTCTCATCAGTGGCTGGGTTCCTGGGAGTCTTTGGCTACACCGCCTACTGCGCGACCAAGTTCGCCGTGCGGGGGTTTTCGGACGTGCTGCGCCAGGAGCTGAAACCGCACGGCATTCACGTCTCCGTCGTCTTTCCCCCCGATACCGACACCCCCCAACTCCAATACGAGGACCCGTTCAAACCCCTGGAAACGCGCCGCATCTCTGGGACGGCCAAAACCCTGACGGCCGACCAGGTGGCCCAGGCCATCGTGCGCGGCATCGAGCGCCGCCAGGTCTACATCCTGCCGAATCTGGACACCCGGCTGTACTTTATGCTCGTCAACGGATTCACCGGCCTGGCCCGTTGGATCCTCGATTGGACCATCGCCCAGGCCCGTCGCGAGCGGGAGTTGGACGCGAAAGGCAGTTGACCCAGCGTCAGGGCGTCAGAATCGTCGCGTCGGCGGGCATCCCCGGCTTGAGCACGTAGCCGGGGTTGGGGATCTGAATCTTGACAGCAAATACCAGATTGACTCGCTCCTCCTGGGTCTGCACGTTGCGGGGCGTGAACTCGGCCTCCCCGGCGATGCTGATAACCTCTCCCAAGAACACCCGCTCCGGGAAGGAATCTACCCTCACCTCCACCTCTTGCCCCACCCGTACGTGCCCCACCCTGGTCACCGGGATATAGACCACCAGTCTGACATCGTCCAGGTTGGCGATGGTCAGCAGCGCCAGGCCGGCGGTCGCAGTCTCGCCAGCCTGGCGGCTGCGGCTGGTGACGATGCCACCCAGCGGAGCCGTCAGGGTCAAGCGGGCGATTTGAGCGTCGATGAGGCGGACCATCGCCTCCGCCTGCCGCACCTGCGCCTGGGCCAGCGCGACCTCCTCAGCCGTCGCGCCGGCTTCCAGCTCATCCAGCGCCGCCTGGGCCGCGCTCATCCCCGCCTCGGCCAGGCGGGCCTGCGTCTCCGCGCCGTGAAGCTGCGCCCGGAGCGAGAGGGGGTTATCTCGCATCGCCAGAAGAGCGCCGAGATAATTCCTGGCTCCCTGCAACTCGGCCTGAGCTTGTGTCAGCGCTGCCCGGCTCGCCCGAAGCTGCAGGTCCCAGGTACGCTCGACGTCTCCTCCCTGCTTGGCATAGACCCCGTGCTTGAGCTCAGTCTCTGCCAGGTTGGCCTCCGCCAACTCGACGTTCTGCTCCGCCAAGCGCACGCGCGTGCGAGCCGAGACGATCTCGGCGTTGAGAGAGAGGGGATTGCTGATGGCATCCCGGGCGTTGATCACGGCCTGCGCCGCTCCGTCTTGCTGCGCCTGGGCCTGAGAAAGAGCCGCCCGCGCCACGGCGATCTCTTCCGCACGAGCGCCAGCCAGCACCTGCGCCAGATTGGCCGCGGCCGCCGAAACCCCGGCCTGGGCCTCCGCCCGCTGACCCTGCAGCACGGCGTCGTCCAGACGCGCCAGCACGTCCCCCTCCTCCACCTCCTCCCCGCGCTCTACCAGCATTTCGACGATGCGCCCCGACACCTCTGACGCGACCGCCACTTCCTCACCCTCGATAAACCCAGAGGCTACGATGGGCCCATTGACGCCGGCTTTGCTCCCACATCCGCTCAGCACAGCCACGCCAAGCAGGAGCAGCACGAAGCGGGACATGTAAAACCCAACCCGCGACCAGCTGAATCGTTGCATCGCTGACTCTCTCATCCTATTGCTCCTCGATTAGAATCACAGCATCGGCTGGCAACCCCGGCCTGAGGGCGTGATCGGGATTGGGGATGCGCACGTCCACGGCAAAGACCATGTTGACCCGTTCCTCCTGGGTCTGGACGTTGCGGGGCGTAAATTCCGCCTTGTCGGCAATCCCGATCACCCGTCCGATGAACACTCGCTCCGGGAAACTGTCCACCCGCACCGCCGCCTGCTGTCCCACGAACACATAGCCCAACCTGTCCTCCGGTATGTAGACCGTCAGAGTCACCTCGCCCAGGTCACCCAGCATGAGCAGCGTAGCTCCCTGAGCAGCCAACTCCCCAACGTGAATACTACGCTGCAGGACAACGCCCTGCACCGGTGCGACAATCGTCATCTTTTCGCGCAGCACCAACAGCGAGTCCAGCGCAGCGCGAGCCTGTTCCACCTGCGCCTCGACGGCCGAGATCTGCTCCTCGGTGGCGCCGGCCCGCAGCGCATCCAATTGGGCCTGAGCCATCTCGACGGTCGCCTCGGCAGCCCGATATTTCATCTCGGCCGCATCCACCTGGACGTTCAACTCCTGGGGATGGTCCCGCATGGCGTAGAGGGCGTTCAATCCGGCGCGCGCTCCATCCAGGGCCGCCTGGGCGGTGTTGACTCCCACCCAGGACTTCCAGTACGCATTGGGGATCAGATGGGCGCTGAGGGGCAGTCCCGGCAGCGAGGGCCGATACGGCTCCGGAATCTTGGCCAGTTCGTCCTCGGCATCGCTGAGGGCGGCCTTGCTATCCCCAAAGGCATCGTCGGCGATCTCGGCCGCGTCCTTCATCGCGACGGCCTGGTTCAACGCCGCTTCGGCTGCCGCCACCTGCGCCCGCGCCAGGGCGATCTGAGCCTCCAACTCCTGGGGATGGTCTCGCAGAGCCATCAAGTCCTGCCAGGCCTGGTACGCGCCATCCCGCCCCGCTTCCGCCTGGGACAGCTCGGCCTCCGCCCTCCGAATCCGCTCCGCGCGCGCGCCGGCCTCTGCCTGTGCCAAACCCGCTTCGGCCGCCTCTAGGCCCGCCTGCGCCACCTCGATCCGGGCATCCAACAGGGTCCCGTCCAGGCGCACCAACACCTGTCCAGCCTCGACCTCGTCCCCCTCGTCCACCAAAAGGTCAGCCACGCGTCCTCCCAACTCTGGCGCGATGGAGACCTCCTCCGCCTCGATAAAGCCCGACGCGGTCAGCTTTCCCACCTCTGGTTGGGCCATAGTCAACTCCATCGTCACCTGCTTCCACAGCGATGGATTGTTGTGCAGATAAAACCCTGCTCCCACGCCGATCACCAGAACGGCGACGATGATCAACATGGGAACCATCCGCTCTCGTTTCATATCCTCACTCCTATCCTACAACGTGATTGCGCGCATTGGAGATGAACACATCCTCTCCAAACAATCCCATCATCCTCGCCTTCCTGCTCACCTACTCCGGCCGCTTGTGGGAAGGCGTGACCGCCGAAATGAACACGTCCTCCAAGGTCGGCACGATCCATTCGATGCTGCTCACTCGCACCCCCTCGCTTGCCAGGTATGCGGTGATAACCGGCTGCAAAGCCTGGGCATCAGGTACCACGGCGTGGATTTGAGCTCCGTAGAAGGCGATCTCGTCACAGACCAACTCTCCCGCCTGCTGGGCCGCTTTCAAGAGACCCATGGCCCGTTCTGGATCGTCGGCGTTGATCTCGAGCACCTGTCCCCGCATATGAGTCTTTTTCAGGCGATCGGGGGTATCGAGGGCTACCAAACGCCCTTCGCTGATGAACCCCACCCGTTGACAGAGCTCGGCCTCGTCCATATAGTGGGTGGTGACCATCACGGCCACCCCCTTCTTGGCCATCGCATATATCAAGCCCCAGAAATCACGCCGGCTGACCGGGTCCACACCAGCGGTCGGCTCGTCCAGGAAGACAACCTCTGGCCGGTGAACGATCGCGCACCCTAACGCCAGGCGCTGCTTCCAGCCCCCGGAGAGGGTGGCGGTCAATTCGTTCTCCCGGCCCTGCAAGCCCGCCATCTCGATGATCTCGGCTTGGCGGTGTCTCAGTTCAGCGCGCGAGAGTCCATACGCCTGACCATAGAAGCGGATATTTTCCCGCGCTGTGAGGTCGTTGTAGAGAGTAAAGAGCTGTGACATGTACCCGACGTGGGCCTGCATATGCTTGGCCTGGGTGCTCGGATCGTATCCCAACACCAGCGCTCTACCTGAGGTGATTTTGAGCAGTCCCAACAGCATGCGGATGGTCGTCGTCTTGCCCGCGCCGTTGGGACCCAGCCAGCCATACACCTCGCCCCGCCGCACCCGAAAACTGACGCGATCCACGGCCGTAAAGTCGCCAAACCGCTTGGTCAAATCCTCCACTTGGACGGCATACTCGTCCATATCCATCTCCTTACGCCGCATCCGATGCGCCAGCCGATTGTTTGCGAATCAGCGAGATGAACGCCTCTTCCATGCGGGTCTCGATCTCACGCATGCCCTCGCAGGTGATCCCTTGTGCAGCCAGCGCCGCCTCGATCTCCCGTCCGCGCCGGTCCGGGTCATCCACAAAGATGTGTAACATGGCCCCATAGGTCTGCACTTCTAAAACGCCCGGCAGGTCGGGCACCAATCGCCACGCCGGCACAAAGTCCGAGGGCTTGAACTCGAGCAAGCGTCCCGGCACCATCTGTTTGATCTTGCCCGGCGAGTCGTGGGCGATGAGTCGGCCCTCGTACATCAATCCCACCCAGTTACAGCGCTCCGCCTCATCCATATAGGGCGTGCAGACAAAGATAGTCGTCCCTCGCTCCCGCCTCAAGTCTCCCAGCAAGTTCCAAAACTCGCGCCGGCTGACCGGGTCCACGCCCAACGTCGGCTCGTCCAACAGCACCACCTGAGGCTCGTGCACCAGGCTGCACGCCAGGGCCAACTTTTTCTTCATCCCACCCGAGAGCCGACTCGCCAGCCGATCGGTGAACCCGCTCAAACCGGCGAATTCAAGCAGATCGGGAATGCGGCGGCGCTGCTCGGCCGAGCTGACTCCCTGTACCCTGGCAAAAAAGCGCACGTTCTCCATCACCGTCAGATCCCCCGGCAGAGCGAACTGTTGAGCGATGTACCCCACCCGCTCCCGAATGCGATAGGTATCGCGCATCGAATCGTGCCCCAGGATGCTGCTCTGCCCCGAGGTGCGGGTCAGCAGCCCCAGGATGACCCGCGTCGTCGTCGTCTTGCCCGCCCCATCCGGCCCAATCAGGCCGTAGGTCTCCCCGCGCCGCACCTGGAGCGTCACGCCATCTATGGCAGTCACGGCGCCATCTTTGACCTGGAACTGCTTGACCAGATTCTGGGTCGAAATGACTACTTGTTCGTCCATACTCTATCCTGTGACACTGGACATCTCAATCCAACCGCTTTTTGAACGTGAGCGCCGAAACCACCACGACCACGACGCTGTACACCACCAACACCAACACGTCGGCCCACATAAAGGAAAGACCGACCCCTTTGGTGATGATCCCCCTGGCAATGCGAACGAAATAGGTCGCCGGGATGAGATTACTGACCGCTTTGACGATCGGTGGCATAGGCTGCCGGGGGTAGATGAGACCGGTCAGCAGCATACAAAGCAGCATGAACAACAGAGTGATCTGCCGCGCCTGACGCTGTGTCTTTGCCACCGTCGAGATCAACAACCCCAGGCCCAACCCAGAGATGATGAATAGCAAGGAAAGCCAGACGAACGACCATGGATTTCCCTTGAAGGGCACACCGAACCAAAAGATGCCAAACAGAACCACGATCAGCATAACTATGACCGCCAGCACCAAGTTGGGCACCATTTTTCCGATCAATAATTCTATCGGGCGGGCGGGGGTGATGAGAATCTGCTCGGTCACGCCCAATTCTCGCTCCCGCACCACGGCGGTGGCCGCCTGCCCAATGGTCATCACCTGCAGCAGAATCGCAATCAGGCCGGGCACGATAAAGATCATGTCATCCCGATCGGGATTGTAGAGCACGCGCGTGGACGTGCGAATGGGCAGCGAGATGTCCCCTCCCAGACTGGCGGCACCCACACGGGCCACCTTCTCCACGGTCAACCCCATGGCCCATGACTGGGCCACCGCGTTCGCCGCGCTGTAGCCCGAACTGACTGAGGCTGCATCAGACCCATCCAAAATGACCAACGCCTGGGCCTCCCCCCGCTCGATCTGAGCGGCGAAATTGGGCGGAATCACGATCCCGGCCTTGACCCGCCCCTCATCAATCGCCTGGATGACCTGCGTTTCGTCTGCCACGTACATGTCTATGTCGAAATACCCCGACGCCACCAGCGCGCCCACAAACGCCCGGCTCTGCGCATCCATACTCGCGTCGGCGACGGCCGTGGGAATGTGATCCACCGTCAAAGAGACCGCATAGGCGAACAGGAACATTTCGAGCACGGGCATGAGCAAGAGCATCACCAAGGTGCCCCGATCCCTCAGGATTTGGATAGCTTCCTTTTGGATGATCGCGCTTAGACGGCGTATCCTGTTCCGCAGTCCCTCTCTCATATTGTCCACACCACGCATCTCTCAATCCAGCCTTCGTCTGAACACTCGAACTGCCAGGCCCATGACCAGGACGACGTATACCAACAGCGCTACCACCTGCTCCCATAGAAACTCGATGCCGACGCCTTTGGTGATGATGCCCCGCGAAATGGGGATGAAATAGGTCAACGGAAATAGATTCCCCACCAGGCGCAGGCCCACCGGCATGACCTCACGGGGAAACATGAACCCCCCCAGCAACAATCCCACCAGTGCCAATGCCATATTCAGTTGTTGGGCCTGCTGCTGGTTCCGGGAGACGGTCGAGATCAACAACCCCAAGCCAAGGCCGGAAAAGATGTACACCAGGGCCAACCAGACAAAGAGCCAAAAGCTGCCCCGGAACGGCACGCCAAACACCAACGCTCCCATAGCCAGCACAGTCAACATATTGATGATGGCCACGACGATATTGGGGACGATTTTACCCAACATCAGCTCGATGGGACGAATCGGAGTGACCAGGAGCTGCTCCATCGTGCCAACTTCGCGCTCACGCACCACGGCAGCGGCCGTCAGGGCAATCGTCTGGGTCTGCAAGATCATGGCGCACATGCCAGGGATGACGAACCAGAGGTCGGTCAAGTTGGGGTTGTACAGGATGCGGACCATGGTGTCGAGGGATAAAAAGCTGCGCTCCCCGGCCATCTGTCCCGACCGCTCAAACCTCTCCAGCAGGATCTGGGTGGCGTGGGTCTCGGCGATGGCGGTGGCGGCATTGTAGGCCGACTGCGAGGTATAGAGATCGGATCCATCCACCAGGAACAATACCTGGGCATCCCCCTGCTCCCGGCGCGCGGCAAAGTTGGGAGGGATCACGATCCCGGCCTGGGCATCCCCGGCGTCTATAACGTCCGAGACCTCGGCCTGATTGGAAACGTAGAGCAAGACGTCAAAGTACCCGGAGGCTACCATTCCATCCACGTAAGCCCGGCTGGCGAAATCGCGGCTCTGGTCCGCCACCACCGTGGGGATGTGATCGACGTGCATGTGCACTGCGTAGCCAAAGAGGAACAATTGGAGCATGGGTAGGCTGAGCAGCAAGAGCAGCGTGCTCTTGTCACGCCAGGTCTGGATGAACTCTTTTTGCATCACCGTCCAAATCCGTTTCACCATCTCGACACCTCAATCCACGCGGACGCGAATCCCATCCAGGAGCAAATCCACAATCGCCTCAGACAGCGCACGCCGTTCCTCCTCAGAGGGAGGCGATGCGACGCCGCGCAAGACCGGCAGAATGCCCGCGATAAACATCCCCACCACCATCCGTGTCGTCAGCCCTGGATCCACAGCCCGAAAATCCCCCTCCTCGATGCGGGCAGCGATAAACGTCTCCAGCAAATCATTCACCCGCTGAAATCGGTCGAGGACAAAATCCTGTAAAATCACGTCGTCGAGCCACGCCTCCAGCAGCAGCGTCCGGGTAAAGGTCAATTGAGACATAAAGAGGTCCAGGCCGCGCTCGACCAGGACGACCATGTCCTTCCGTCCCCGGAGCTTGTCCACATCCTTTAGCAGCCCATCAATGGGAGACTGTCCCTCGTGGGCGATGGCAAGCAGAATCTCGCGCTTACCGCCAAAGTAATTGTATAGCGTCCCCTCGGCCACATCGGCCGCCGCCGCAATCTCCCACGTCGTGGTGTTATCGTACCCCTTGTCAGCGAACACCCGGGCGGCGGCGGCCAAAATCTCGCTCCGCCGCCGCGCGATGCGCCGCTTCCGGCGCTCCTCGAAACTGGCGCCCCGTTTCTCGTGCTTTTCCCCAGTTTTGTTCATATCCCCTTCCCACACGACTAGAATAATTGCTCACTGTATGAGCATATACTCATTTAATGAGCGAATACTACAATAAATGAGCAAATATGTCAATAGCACTTTGGTACTAGCTGAAATGTAAACAAAAACCGCGCCCCAGCGCTGGGGCGCGGTCAGGAAACGGAAAAGGCGATCGCTCAAGGCTCGGATTTGAAGGCGACGCCCACGGTCCCCGGCCCGACGTGAGCACCGATGACAGGGCTGACCGTAGTGCGATACACCCGGGATACGCCAAACCGATCCCTGATCTGCTGGGCCAGCGCGTCTCCCTCAGCCGGGCTGTTTACGTCCAGTGTGGTCGCCTCCAACATGCGCCGGCCTCCCAACTGTTCCTCGACACAATCCAGCATCTGGGCCACGGCCTTCCGCTTGGTGCGCACCTGTCCCAGGGGTTCGATGGCTCCATCCACCAATTGCAGCAGCGGTTTGATGTTCAGAGCCGTGCCCACGAACCGCCTGGCCCCACCGATGCGCCCGCCGCGGTGCAAATATTCGAGCGTATCCACCGCAAAGATGATACCCACCCGCTCCCGTATGTCCTCGGCCACGGCGACGACCTCGGCAGCGGATTTCCCCGCCAGCGCTGCCCGGGCTGCATCCAGCACGATAAAGCCCATACTCATCGCCGTCGAGAGCGAATCTATCACATGAACCGTAGGCCGGGACATCTGCGCCTGCGCTGCCTGGGCATTGGGGACTGTGCCACTGAGCTTGGAGGAGATAAAGATGCCGACGACCGTATCGGCCTGCCCTCCCGCCTGCCGGAAAAACTCGATGAACTCCCCGGCTGAGGGCTGCGAGGTGGTGGGGAATTCTTTCGATTTCGTCAGACGGCGGTAGAACTCGGGCGGGGAGATGTCCACCCCATCCCGAAACCGCTCCTCTCCCCACAGCAGCCAGAGGGGAATGGTCGGTATGCGCAGGTCGCCCAGCGCTTCTTGGGGAATATACCCCGTACTATCCGTCACCACGACAACTTTTTGATTCGTCATAATTGCCTCCTTGACTATTTCGACAATGCCAGATTAGAAAACAGGGCACGGATTTTCACGGATGCAGACAGATACCTGCGATTCTTGTCCCTGAAAATCTGTGTGAATCCATGTCCCAAAAATTGTTTGCGCCGAGTCTGACATTGTCAAGCTATACACGCCCCCAAGATTAGAACACTCGAACCGTTAAAAGGATACGCCAGGGGCAGAAAAATCACCACATCCTCCGCCGCTCGGAGCGATTTCCAGACCTCGGAGGTCGGCCCAGGGACGCGGGTGCCGCAATAGAGACACCCGGCAGAGTGAGCGTCGTGCCATTCGTTATCGGGTGATGGGCGCGAGCCCGGATTGGTCGATCCTGCGGACAGCTTGATTACGAATCGAGAGGTAATAGCACGTTTATCACGATGGCGACGATACCGGCGACGACAGTGCGCAGGCCATATCCCACGAGACTGCGTCCCGACACGCTCCCCAAGAACATGCCGAGTCCAAACAATCCCACTAGCGCCACGACGAGCGAGATCACATAGCTGAGCAGAATATCGCCCAACAGGGGAGTGAAAAAGAAGGGAAACAGCACGAGCACCGAAGAGAGGAGTGGCGACAGTCCATCCACCAGGGATACGACAATGACGGCCACCCGCGAGGCGCGACCGATCTTGGTCTTGCCCAAATCAGTCAGCGACAGACGTTCCAACTCGGCCAGTTCGCGTCCCCGCTCAGCGGATTCGGCCAAATATGCCCCCCATAATCCAGAGATGCCGATGGAAATCGAGGTCGCAATGCCAATGCGGATGACGATACCAGGATCGCGCACATTGCCCAGATAATTCCCCATCAACACACCGATCATGGTCAACACACCGTCAAATCCATTGTTGGCTAACGCGCGTCGAGCGATTTGTGAAAAGCCGGCGATGCGCTCATACTCGCGCATATCGTCCAGCACCTGAACCACGAGATTGACTGGATTAGGCGCCTCTTCCACGGCTAATCCTGCGGTGTGATGACATCTTCAATCAGCACGTTGCCGGCCGCCACCTCGTCAATAGAGTGGACCGCTCCCCCATTTTCCTCAATCACTCGGACAATGTTCTGGTAATTCAAATGATGCCCCTCGATCGTGATCTTGGCATTCTCCACGCGGCGGTCAATCTCATAGATCGAGATGTTTGCCCCGTCAACTCCCTCTAAATCGGACAGCACTTGAGCCAATTCCACAATGCTCGGCTCGAGGGGTTTCAGCACATCCATCACCAAGCGTCTCAAATTTCCCATCGTCTGTTTTTACTCCTTCATTGGCAATATCGCCCGTGCGAACAAGAGATAGCCGGTATGAGCGACCATACGATCCATCGGTCGCAAACGCGCAGACACCGCTTTGTACTGACGCAGCAGCAGTTCCTCCACCTCGATCATTCCAAACCCGCTTTGCTCCAACGCCTCGATCAAGCGGCTGACCTGATTCGTAGTGGGTAGGATGCAGCCCAAGAACCCCCCGGAAGCCAACGCCTGGTGCGCCTGATTGACATAGTCCCACGGATTGGGCAGGTCCAGAAACAGGGCAGTGACGTCATCCTCGTCAAAGCCGGCGGCAATATCCCGCAGCTTGAACTCGACGAACTCGGCCAGGCCCAATTGTTCCAGGTTGCGCCGGGCCAACTCGTGCATATCGGGCCGCACCTCGTAGGAGAACACCCGTCCCGTGGGGCTTACTGCCTGGGCCAAGATCAACGTCAATCCCCCGCTGCCAGTCCCGGCCTCGACCACCCGGCAGCCCGGCGCAATGCCCATCTTCATCAGGATGTAGCCGGCATCTTTGGGATAGATGATTTGAGTCGTTCGCTTGAGGTTGCGCACCAGATCATCCGTCGAGGGACGGAGACATAGAAAAGGATACCCCAGATGAGTGGATAGCTGGGTTCCCCACGGAGCACCGATCACCTCGTCGTGAGCGATTACCCCGCGATGAGTATGGAGTTGTGATCCGGGCTCCAGCCGAACGATGAAGGATTTGCGATCACGCCCCACCAACAGGGCTAGATCGTGAGGTTTTGCAGACTGCAAAACGCGTTTTTCAACGGTCAAGTTTTCTCAAACCCTACAGGTACTGCCTATGGCAAAACTTGGATTGTTCAATTATAGCGTACTTTTGGCTTAGCGCAACCTCACGGGGCAGCCGGATGACAAGTCACAGAGGTATTGACACAATTTGACTTGAAAGCAGGATAGTGGTACACTAGGTCTGTAACACCGGTCGTTACACCGTCTGGAGTTTGTCAGTTTGCCCAAGAAACCAAGGGAGGTACTGAATGGCAGAAGAGAAAAAGACCGTTGTCTGCATCGAAGACGAGCCAGAGATGATTGACCTGGTCAAACTGATCCTGGGCCGCAAGGGGTTTGATCTCGTCGGCGCTGTCGGCGGGCGCGAGGGGCTGGAGACTGTGCGCAAGCTCAAGCCTGACTTGGTGCTTTTGGACCTGATGATGCCCGATATGGACGGCTGGGAAGTCTACCAGCAGATGAAGGCCGACGATGAGCTAAAAGTCATCCCAGTCATCGTCGTCACTGCCAAAGCCCAATCTATAGACAAGGTGCTAGGCCTGCACATCGCCAAGGTTGACGATTACGTCACCAAGCCCTTTGGCCCGCAAGAGCTGCTGCAGAGCGTGAACAAGGTCCTGGGAATCTAGACCAGCGGTTCAACTGGCTATTAGGGCCAAATCTAAAGACGGGCCTATCGCTTGGATTTACCGGCAGGTTGCATGGTCTCACACCCCCAAAATGACAGGCTCAACGAGCGGGAATGCTTGGCATGCTCAAAGGGCGATGGGAAGGAGAGCCTCCTAACCCATCGCCCCTTTTGGCTTCTGTAGGCGGGCTGCTCCGGTGGTACAAGAGGAGGTACAGGTATGGAACTTGCAGTGGTGCAGATAGAGAAGCCAGAACCGGTCAATCTTGTTCTTGGACAGTCTCATTTCATCAAAACGGTACCCGATCTGCACGAAGCGCTGGTAACCAGCGTACCGGGCATCAAATTCGGGCTGGCCTTTTGCGAGTCGTCGGGGCCAGCCCTGCTGCGGGTCAGCGGCACCGACGATGCGCTCATCGCCCTGGCAAAGAAAAACGGCCTGGCCCTGAGCGCCGGTCACAGCTTTATCATTTTTTTGGGCGAGGGATTTTACCCCATCAACGTGCTGAACGCCATCAAACAGATACCCGAAGTGTGCCGCATCTTTTGCGCCACCGCCAACTCGGTGGAGGTCATCATCGTCGAGACGGAGCAAGGCCGCGGCATCCTGGGCGTGGTGGACGGTGTCAAGACGACCGGGGTGGAAACCGAAGAAGACGTCGCCCACCGTCAAGATTTTCTTCGTATGATTGGCTACAAACTGTAGCCAGACAAAGGGACCTGACTTGATACCCTAAGCGGAAGCCGTACCCGTCGCTTGCAACGACACGCACTTTCTGCTCCCTGATGAATACATGAACGCCAGCGCTGCACTAGAGCTATTTCTGGACGCACACCGGTTGAAATGCACACCCCGCACCGGCTGGGTGATGCGTGGGGTGGTGGATGCCGAGAGCGTTGCCGATCACAGTTTCGGCGTGGCTTTCATCGCGCTGGTACTGGGTGAGATGGTGGATCAGCCCCTCGACAGGGCCAAACTGCTGACCATCGCCCTGCTCCACGACCTGCAGGAAAGCAGCATCGGCGATATTCCCATGCCGGTCACCCGTCACCTCCCTCCTTCGGCCAAATACGAGGCCGAGCAATCCGCCCTGAACGAATTGTTGGATCAACTGCCCTGGTCCGAGGATTGGCTTTCCTGGTGGCAAGAATTTGAGCAGAACACCAGTATCGAAGGGCAGATCGTCCGAGACGCCGACCAACTCGATATGCTGATTCAGGCCCACATCTACGAACAGACGACAGGTAACCGGTATTTGGCCGAGTTCTGGCCCCCACTGCAGGAGGCATCCTTCAACTTTCCCGCCGCCCAGGCCATTTACGAACAACTGGTCACGCAACGCGAACATCCTGCGGTGAGGTCTGCTGTCTGATCTATGGACATCGGCTACGACATGGCAACTGTAATGACTGTGACAAACAAGACCCAAGGGAAACGACTGCTGGACCGGGTACACCGCTGTACCAGCTTTCTCTGTCGTCTGCGGGGCTTGACCTTTCGAAAAGGACTGGCAACAGATGAGGGGCTCTTGCTGGTCGGCCAGCGAGACAGTCGGACCGAGACGGCCATCCACATGTTCTTTGTCTTCTTCCCCATCGCCGCGATATGGCTGGACTCGCAAGGGCAGGTGGTGGATGCACAACTGGCCCGCCCTTTCCGGCCCCTCTACGTCCCCTGCGCCCCCGCCAAAGACATCCTGGAGGGTCCACCTGGCCTGCTGCATCACGTCCAGGCAGGAGATAGACTATGTTTTGGAGAGAGAGCACCTTGAACCAAAGACTCGCCCTTGTTGTAGCCGTCCTCTTTTTGATCGGCTGCCACGTCACCCCCATACAAGCTCAATCCGCTGACCCGCCGGCGGATCCCACGATCCACATCGTGCAGCGAGGCGATACGCTGCTCTCCATCGCCAATCGGTATGGGGCGACAGTGGACGCCATTACACACGCCAATGGCATCCCCGATCCACGACAAATCTATCTCGGCCAGCGTATCATCATCCCTAGCGCTGCGAACGATCTCGAGATCACAGAGACAGTGCCGTACGTGTTCCAGATTGGTGACACCCTCACCGCTATCGCGCGGCGCTATCGCACCACGTGGCAGACGCTTGCCCAGGTCAACAACCTGCTCTCTCCCAATGTTCTCTACACGGGACAAGTGATCCAAGTCCCGACCATCGCCACATTGACTAGCAATGATATGGGGAACCCTGTGCCGATAGAGAGATACGACACATCTTATGTCGTGCGTCCCCAGGATACGATGCTGCGTATCGCGTTGAAACACGGCATCTCGCCCTGGACACTGACCACTGCCAGTCACGTGGCCAACCCAGCCCTGATCTATCCTGGACAGGCTCTAACTGCCCCCGGTCTGGGAGAAGGAAACGGTCATCTCCCCACCCCCTTCGCCTCGATCACAGTGCAGCCGTTACCCGTAGCTCAGGGGACGGTGATGGTCATCAAGGTCCATACGATCGAGTCGGTCACTCTGACGGGCGAATTGTTCGAGCAGACAATCCCGTTCGCTGAAGAGGGAGGGATATACTATGCACTAGTGGGCGTACACGTATTTGCGGAAACAGGGCTATACGATTTGAATTTGACAGCCACAGACGAGCAGGGGCAAAGCACCATAGTCAGCACCAGGGTGGTGGTGGAAGCCAGCCGTTTCTACTATGAGCGAATTGACGTCCCAGCAGGACGTACCAATCTCTTGGACCCTGTTGCCATCGCCAGAGATAACGAGCGCCTCAACATGGCACGCCGGACGTTCACACCGGAGCGGCTGTGGGACATCCCCTTCGAGCGACCCTGTGTTGGGTCGATCTCGGCCTACTTTGGCTCTCACCGCTCCTACAACGGCGGGCCGTACACCAGCTATCACAGCGGCATAGATTTCCGGGTTCCCAGCGGTACGCCTATCTACGCAGCGGCATCCGGAACCGTCGTACTGGCCGAACCGCTGACGTTGTGGGGCAACGCCGTCGTGATCGATCACGGATGGGGAGTTCTCACCGGGTACGGTCACCTTTCCAAGATTGAAGTAGAGATCGGCCAACACGTCGAACGGGGCGAGTTGATTGCCAGAGCCGGCAACACTGGGCTGTCCACCGGATCACATCTCCATTGGGAAACGTGGGTCAACGGAGCCAGTGTGAACGGCCTGCAATGGTTGGAAGACCCCTCCACCTGGCTCCAAGTCGAGTGGTTGGCCGTGGGAGGATAATCGAACACCAAGGGCTTGCTATTCCGACTCGTCGTCGCCTGACAACTCGATCAGCGCTCGAGCCTCATCAGCATAGTGGAGCGGGACCAAGATACGCACTTCCGCCAGACCATCAACGGTAATGCCAAAGATTTGCCCCACACTCTCATAGTCCAACAACACCGGGATGCCCGCGTCCTCCAACTTTGCCCTGATGACCTGTGCCCGCAACATGCCATGCTCCACCCTAACATCAATCCAGTCAGGATAGCGCGCCCGATTGTCTCGTACCTTCACCTGAGCCTCCTCTGGATATCAGACACTTGGACCAAGTGTGCCCCAAATGAGCATATTTGTCAAACTAGTACAAGCCTGGTATAATCGCGCCGATGAATGAATCCAGTTTTTTTGTAGGAGTTTACCGTTGATCCAACGCAAGACTCAGAACCCAGAATACTGGGGTGACGAGTTCACCATTACTCCCAACGATCTCCAATATCTCAGCACGCTACTCATCGAAGATGAGCTGCCACGCTCGGCGGAGGAACTAGGCCGCGCATTGGTTCTGCAACGAATTCAGGAAGAAGAAGCCCTTGTGCAGCGAGCGCTGTCCAAAGGCTCCCTGTACCAACCCAAATGCACATTCCAGATGGGTGAACAGGTCGTTTTCCCTGCATTGGACTATCGCGTCGGACAGGTCATCGGCCTGCGGCCCGGTCATAACCCGGAATATGGCGACTTTCAGGTCATCCAGGTGCAGTTCGAGACCGGGAGAAATCGTGAATTCGCATCCGATTTTAGCGCCGATCACCCGTTGAACGCTGACGTACAAACCAGCATATCCGAAGGCCAAGCGCTCAAACCCTCGGAAGAGCTTGAAGCGGAATACAGTCCACAGGTAGGACAGCTGCTCGCGAAACGATTGGAATCGGAACCGGACTTTGTCCGGCTGGCCGGCGAGTGGTTTCGCAGAGACCTGCTGGTCGAGGTCAACACAGGTCATCTGAACCTGGCGGAGGCAGTGCTGGATATGCAGGGCGGTGGACCGCTGCCCACTCAAGAGTTGCTGGGCGATCTAGAGCTGCCAGAAGAGATCACCCCTCAACTGCGCACCTTCTCCCTGAACTATGCGCTTCAAGAAGACGAACGGTTCGACGAAGTGGGGCCAGCCGGGGAAGTGCTCTGGTTCCTGCGCAGTATGGAACCGGAGAGCGTGCAGTCCATTCCCTTGCACCTGCGCTATACCCCCTTGGACTATGACCCGGCGCTGCTGACTAGCGAGATGATCTCGCTGGAACAGGAATTGGACGACGAATGGTCAGACCTGGCCCCTCCTGATCAGGTATCGGAGCCGGTGACCATTGTGCTGACCTATCCGCATTGGAAGTCGGGCACGTTGCCCCTTTCGAGCCGCCTGTCGGGCGTGTTCCCAACCGGTCGCACGCAGCGTATCCGATTCACCCTGGTGGATGGTGAGACGAAAACCCAGATCCCCGCATGGGTCGTGCGTGAGGGGCGCTACGTCTATGGCCTGGGAGAATGGTATCGGTCCAACGACACCCCAGTGGGCGCCTACCTGGAACTGAAACGAGGGGAGAAACCAGGCACTGTCATCATCCAACGGAGCAGCCAGCGCCCCCGACGGGAGTGGATTCGGATCGCGCTGCCGATAGATGGTCGGCTCACCTTTGAGATGCGAAAACAACTCATTCCCTGCAAATATGACGAGTTGATGATCGTAGCAGGAGAAGATTCTCAGGCCATAGAGCAGGTATGGATGCGCACCAAGCGAGAGAGACTATCGCTCAAACAACTCATCAGCGAGATTTTTCCCGAGCTGGCAAAACTGAGCCCTCAGGGCACCGTTCATGCCGCCACGCTCTACAGCGCCCTCAACATCGCGATACGCACGCCACCTGGTCCTATGCTGGTCGAATTGGTCAGCAGCGGCACGTACTCACCGGTCGGAGATAATTACTGGGTCTTGCGGTTAGGGGGAGTTTAACTTGCCAATAAAAGTTCCCGTTCCTCTCTTATCGTTACCTACGCTGGTCAAGCCCACAATTGATACCCCCTTCCACATCGACTACGATTGGTGGGAGCGGAAGGGGCTGCAAATCAGCGTGGAACTGCGCGCTCACCTCTGCCAGGAACATCAAGGCGTCTTCAAAGATCACTTTGACACGGAAAAAATCGACTGGGTTGATGGTAGAACAGGCGAAGTGACCCAAGTGGATGGACTGCAACACATCCTACAAATTCATTGCAGCAAACAGCCGAACTATATCAACGAACATCTATCGCTGGTTGACGCGGCCTTCCGTATGCTCCTGGCAAACGGAAACACACCGCTGACGTGTAAAGAGCTGAGTTCCATCCTCGGCCAACCGGCCAACAAGATTCTGCACACCCTGTCCGGTCGCACGGTCTACAAAGGAATCCGCCCAGTCCAAGAGAACTGATCCCATCAAACGAGCGAATGACGCCGCGACTTTTGTCGCGGCGTCGTCCGCTTATCCTACACCCACCCAACCAAGGAGCCAGGGATGCGCGTCTTTATCGCCGGTATCATGCAGGGATCCCGAACAGATCGAGATATATGCGGTCAGAGCTATCGAGAAGAGATAGCCCAAATTCTGCGTCACCATATCCCCAACGTACAAGTGATAGACCCCCTGGCGTTACACCCCAACAGCGTGGACTATGATCCAGAGCAAGCCAAACAGACCTTTTTAGACATGACAGACCTGGCCGGTCAGGTGGACGCGCTGGTGGCCTATGTGCCCGCTGCGTCTATGGGGACGGCCATCGAAATGTGGCACGCCTACCAGAGCCAAGTCCCTGTATATACCATATCCACCATGGGCGACAACTGGGTTGTGCGCTCCCTCTCCACCCGCATCTTTCCCGATCTGGCCGCCTTTGTGACGTTCGTCGCCAATGGCGGACTGACGGTCGGCGATGCTTGACAGAGCAGTCCCCTTCGATTAGAATACCGGCATCCGGCCCCAGTAGCTCAATTGGACAGAGCATCGGACTTCTAATCCGAGGGTTGCGCGTTCGAGTCGCGCCTGGGGTGCTGAGATGGCGTTCGTGACGCCAATGATCGGCGATGTGATCCCTATGCCCCAATCTAGAACAGCCCAGTTGATCGATTGGGTACTGGCCCCCGACTGGCTGACCGTCGAAGAAGCGGCCCTCCTATCTGGCTACAGCCGCGATCTGCTGCTTTGGCTGATAGAGGATGGGGGAGTAGACACCAACGAGGCCGATTTGGTCGAGAAGCGCAGTTTGTGGGAGTATCAAGAGGCACTCAATCTAGTCTCGAGTTGGAAGGCCGACCCACCCCTTGACACAATGTAAAACCCGTGGTAGTATCTCTAATGATAACAGGTTCAAGTCAGGGGGAACTGATGGGCCACACTACAATCATGCCTGATGTAAAAGAGTATGTGACAACGGCCAAAGCCGCCAGCCACCCAGACGTGGACTATACCGCGTATTGGATCCGCCGCTTGTGTCAAGATGGCAAGATAGACGCCATCAAGGTTGAAGGCGCAGCCCGTGGAACCTGGCTTGTACATCTTCCCTCTCTGCTGGAATACGTGAGGGAAATGGACACGCTGGGCACCCAAAAGTTTGCCCCATACAAAGACTAGTTTTTTTATCCAACTTGTTATCATTAAAACATATAACGATAAATGATAAAAGCTTGTCGCAAAAAGTCTAGAGCAATGACCAAAAAACTGTTCGACGCCGATAGCTGGTTCGTGATTCACAATAGAGAATCCCTCAAACCTGGACGATCAATAGCGCGGGGACTGCTGCTGATTCTGGTAGCTTTTGCGCTGACTGGAGGTATTCTGCTCATCCTTGCCGATGCCGACAAACCGATGACACAGATCCCTCAAGAGGCCAATCTAGAGCCGACGACCACCCTCCAGCCAATGGGTTGGCTGGCTGCACTCAGCGACATAGCCGACATGTTACGAATCCTCCGAGGGGAACCGCAACAACTGGTCCAGCCAGAACCAGCAAATACGGAATCGAGAAGCAGTGGGGGCATTGCAGGCTGGCTTTGCGCCGGCGCGATGGGAACCGGGGCGCTGATCACCAGCGGGGTGGCGGCCTACTTCTGGCTGCGCGCCCGCGCCGAGGCCGCCCAGGCGACCCGCCAGGCGCTTCAGGCCCAGGAGTACCAGAACGCCATCAACGCAACTGCCACCGCCCCCACGATGAATCTGAATGCCACGGCCGCCGCCGGACTGCGCAACGCGACGGCGACAGCACAAGCTGAATCCGCCGCTGCCACCGCCTGCGCCGTGTCCGAGGGGCCGCTCTCCCCGCGGATGTTCACCGCCGTGACGACCGCAGACGGCGCGAGGGCCATTGGAAGCACAAGACCTCGCAGGTCTGGCAGACCTACGAGGTCTCTTGCGGGGTAAGCTGCAGGAGGAGGGAGGCCGACATGAATGGCCCTCCCACCTCAGATGTGCGCTCACGCCTTATACACGTCCCCACGCGGCTCAAACTCGTAGACCGTGATCTCGCGGGCTTTGACATCGACGTCATACAATATACGTAGCCCGTGCTTGCCCTTGGTCAGCATGTACCGGTAGGAGCAGTGGAACGGACCCTTCAGATGCGTGATGTGTACAGGATCATCAGATGGGAACGGCCCACTACAAATGTGCTCCAGCGCCTCTTCAAACTCCACCAGGACACGCTTCTCGCACCGCTTCAAGTAGCGAGCCACCCGCGAGTGAACTGTTTTGATCGTGAAGCGAGGCGTCTTCACCGCTCGTCACTGTCCAGGTAAGCGCGCATCTCGCCCCGTGCTGGGTGGTCTGCATCACGACTACTTCTGGCAAACCGCAGACAGTGCTGGGCAGGCAGCGCACCAGCCCTCGAGCTGTCTCCACTAACTGCTCACACTGCCTGACATTCCCCTCTCTATCTCCGGCATCTTCTCTCCACAGACCGGATCGATGGCGCGCGCCAGGTCTCGACTATTCGATGCCGGTTTCTGCTCCCTGCCATCTCGAAAGCCCCCTCGATCGGTCTCCAACTCGCCGAATTGAGGCAATACCTTCCTGATCGACCAACACGACCCACCCACTCTCTGCTTCCCACACCGTCTGAGACACGCGATTCTCAATCCATTGGGGCTGGCTTCGGAACGGATGCGCTTTTCGGCCAGGACAGGGCTTTGCACACGTTTGACGTACAATTTGTCAAGGTGTTTTCGGCCCTATTTCAGGGTTTCGTGAACCATGCCCAAATTTCCGACAGCGCCTTGCCTTTTGAGAGCAACAAGGTACAATGTAATCAGTCAAAGGACAACCGTCGTGGAGGCAGTCTTGGTGGCTATTAACGAGTTTCACAGGCTAGTGCTCGATGGAAAATACTTTTTCTATACACACGCACTGACCGAGGCAAAGAAGGATGGCGTTACACCAGAAGATGTCGTCCACGCGATTCTAACCGGTGAGGTAATCGAGGAGTACCTGATCGTCAGCGAATCTTGATATTCGCCACGATTTCTCAGGGTCTGCCGTTGCACGTCGTTTGTGACCATTCGCAGACTGGTGTGCTCCTGATCGTCACGGTCTACATTCCAGACGATCGGCTGTGGATTGGTTTCAAGATTCGTAGGTAAGGAAAATGCAAATGGATATATCCTTCAAATGCCCAGAATGTGAACAACAGGTGAAAGATGGTCTAATAGAGATGATCTTTGATCTGCGCGATACCCGTGTCACGGTGGGTAATGTCCCTGCCAAAGTCTGTCCCAATTGCGGGCAGGAATTTGTAGACGGATACGTTGCGGAAAACGTCAACCGGTTGGTAGACCGTGTCACCGAGGACGTGGAAAGCTATGCCAAAAAGGTCTTGCGACCGGCAACTGTATCACGCCAAATCGCCATTACTGTGTAAAAAAGCATCCCGGCTTGACGCCACTTTTACAGCGCGAGCACCTGTTACCATTGCCCTCCCCAACAACAAGAGAACCACGTGTCAAGAGCTGGACATAAAACCCCACAATGCCGCCCTAAACGCCGGTGCTCCCGCTTTCTCGACGAGAGCACTATCATCGTGTATTTTTCGATCTGCAGTCCTTACTCCCGTGACCCAACCTGCCGCCGCAACTGCGACCCACCGACGGCACCGAATCTCACCGGACGACGAGCTGTAGTGACCCCCAAATGATACCATTCCAGCTTGGAAAGGACAATATCTTTAGCACTGGCGACGAAAAAGCTGTATTCGGGATCATCGCTCAACACATACGACTGGCGACGGGCCAGTTGAGAGCGATCAAACGGGCGCGATTTTGCCACAAACACATCCACCTTGAACATCGTCGCCAGATGAACGAGATTGAAGGAGCTGGTACGACGTATGGTATCGCGCATCATCTCTATGTCGGCGTAAAAATCATCCTCCAACGCCTGGGCCAAGGGCGCAGCGTGTTCCAGGCACAGGTCGGCTACCAGGTCGGCGTCCATCGTGGCCCGCATCACGCCATGCAGAGCGCTGGCAAAAACGATCTCCCAATGGCGTAAGGTACCTCCAGTGCATCCAGAACATCGGTGACCATCTTGGTCACCTCGATCTGTTCACCAAACACATCGTTCGTCCTGCTATCTCCACCTCGTAGGGCGCGTTTCCATACGCGCCGTTTCCCAACAGAGCGTCGGTTGTGGAAAACCGGCCTACCACTCCACCACAATGCGGACCTTGTTCACGTCCTGCCCCTCGGTCTGCTCCTCGACAAAGGCCTGGAAACGGCCCAGTAACTCCTGGACCGTGCACGGCGACCCGCTCCAACCCGCTCAGCGCCTCCCTCACCGTCTGGACGAAATCGTAGCTCACCTTTGGGGGCAGCGTCTCCGTCTCCAGGAACCCCTGGACGAGCTTTCGCTGGTCGGGCGTCATCAATTCGTTGGCCTGGGTCGTCTCCTGGCGCAGGTTCGTCAGCAGGGCGTTTGTCCAATCGGCGTGCAGCTCAGCCAGTCGACCCACCAATTCGTCCAGCTCGGCAGCAATGGCGCGATCCCGTGGCTCCTCCACCGGGCGGTAGCCGCAGCGGGAACAGAGCGGATGCTCCTGCAGCTCCGACGCCCCCACCGCATAGCAAGGGTAGAGTTCGGCCAGATCCTGCTGCTCCCATTTCCTCAGCTTGGCCACTGGCAAAAAGTCGATGCCGGACAGCGCCGTCAGCCGACCGTGGCGTGGGTCGGCCATCAACCCCTTCTTCCGGTCGTCCTCGATGGCGTTCAGCCGCGCCCGCCGGTGCAGCCCCATGAGGGCCGTCTCCAGCGCCAGCACATCGTTGACGCAGTACTTGAGCGGGGGAAGGCAGGGTCCACGTACCGGTTCACGCCAACCAACAGCGCCCAGCGGTTCTGGATCGGGCCGGGCGGCGCCTGGGAGACGGCGGGGGGAGAGAGGCCGCCGCGTTGCGCGGCGTCGGTATCGAACTCGCCGCATTGCGGGAGGGTGTCTCGGTAACAGTTGTGGGGTTCGGTGGATCGTTCGAACATGGTGGCTCCTCAAGATGAGAATGATCTCGCGGGGGTCTTTTACCGCCGCCACTCACACTCGCAGGCAAAGTCGTCGCCGTCGTGGTACATCAAGGTGAAAATCAGGCGGTCGCCTGCCGGCGTAATCGCTCCGGCGCCGCTCACCTCGTCCATCTCGTCCATCCCCTCGAAACTGAACAGGACGCGCCCGTCGGCCTCCAGTCGGCCATCTATATCCCCCGATTGCAAGCCGATGTGATACTCGCCTTCGATGCGCTCCCCCACCCGACGGAGCGTGACGTAGGGCGATACTTCCATCCGCAGGTAATCGTCGTCGAAATCGGGGCTGGATACAACGTCCCAGATGCCTATGATTTCCACCTTGTTCCTCCTCGATTGTCTGTGTAACACGTGTGTGGCGCTTAATTGTGCGGATAATGATAGCAAATTGTCCTGGGTTATCAAACATTCGAATTGCACACGCGGGGCCGTGCGTTTAACCATCTACTCGTAGCATCACGCCCAGCCGCAAAGACGCCAAGGTCCTGCAAAAGTTCAAGGGCACAGCCCAGGTGCTACTTCAAATCGAACGTGTAGGATCGCAATACCCGCTCGGTGTTGTCCCGAACAAAAAGTACCACTTGACCTTTCGCCTGGGCCTCTTGGTACTGTTGTGTCAGCAGAGCTCGAGAGCGTTGGGTCAAGCTGGCTTTGTACTCTTTGTACGGATAAGCGTATATCTTGAGGCTGGGCAGTTCGAGCAGCATCACCGGCCGCTTGTCCGCGAACAGCTTGTGCATCATCATAATCTTGTCCCAGTGCTCATCAATGATTTCCAGATAGGGATCGTCCACATCGGTCTCCTCGTTAACGACGGTTACAGCAGTTCCATCTGCCGCTCGTCGCCCTGCTTTTTGCGCCCGCCCGCGCAGGTCGCGCTCGAACTTGCAGTTTGCGCACCGCCCCGGCCTCGTCCTCAGCCAACTGCTCGAATACAAGTCCCGCGATTGACGTGGCAGCCAGCCACAGCAAAACTGGCTCTCCCACCAACAGATGATTCCATCGGTTGTCCACGACCCTCATCTGACCACCAAAGGAAGAAAGACATACGTAGGAGCGGATAGATGGCTCCAGTACAGTCCCGAGCCATAGCTGCCGACGACCAACAGTGGGGGATCCTCCTCTGTAATCGCTAACGAATAGAGCAGCGGGTAAAAGATGCCGCTGCTGTAATCGTGCCAGTTCTCACCGCCGTCGAACGAGCGCAGCACGCCATATCCCTCGGTGGCGGCATAGACCCAGCGCGGGTCGCGGGGATCGTAGACCAGGTCCTGCACAAAGGCGATGCCCGATATTTTCTCCCAAGTCCCGCCACCGTCGGTGGATTTGTAGATGCTTCCCTCCCAGAATCCACCCCCGGCCAAAATCTCGGCGCTGTTGGCGGGATTGATCGCGATGGCCTCGATAAAGTTCGTCTCGGTAAGCCCCATCACCTGCCAATGGTCGCCGCCGTCGGTGGACCGGGCGATGCCACCGCCGTATTGCATGCCCACCCACACAGTATCGGGGTTGTCGGGATCAACGGCGATGGAGAGGACTGGGCAAGTAGAACTGCCAAACACGGGCAGCGTCTCGGTGATTTGATCCCAAGTCGAGCCGCCATCAACGCTGCGATAGACCCCGTGATCAAGACCACCTCCCACATAGACCTGGGTCGAGGAATTTTTGATAGAGACAGCCATACAGTTGGGGCTTGTTAGCGCTTCGATTTTTTCCAAGACCGCGCCATAATTCGTGGACGTAAACAAACCGGAAGAACCGACCAGATAGATTTTGTGCGAATCCAGCGGGTCCACCGCGAGGTCTTTGACGGCCCCGAAATTGTACAACGGTTTGTAGCTCTCGTAGAGCCCCCTCTCCCAAGTGATGCCACCGTCCTGCGTGCGGAAAAAATGCCCGTTGCCCGTCCCGGCGTACATGCGATCACTGTCCTGAGGATCAACGACGACGCTTTGGACCGCTTGAGCCATTACCCCTGGATAGGCCTCCGACCAAGTTTCTCCCTGGTCATCCGATTTGTACACCCCGCCTATCTCGTTAAAATCTCCTCTATGCACGCCGTATAGCGTGTCGGGGAACAGGGTGTGAAACGCGACGTCAAAGATACCCGCTCTAAAATGCTCCCAATTGACGCCGCCATCGGCGCTCTTTGAAAAGCCGTGCAGCCTGTTAGGACAGTAAAGGATAGCAGGATCAGCAGGGTGAAAGTAGAGATGAGACTCTGAACTCAACGTGTCGTCGGAAACCTTTTCCCAGCCATTGATGTCATCCCACACGTGATACTTGCCGCCAGCGATTGCCGCCACGCGATTACCGTGATGTGGGTCGATAGCCAGGGAGCTGACTTCTCGGAACCAATCGGGGTACGATAGGTAGGGCAAGCCCTCGGAGATGGGCGTCCACGCCTCGCCGCCGTCCGTGGTCACGAACGCGCCGTCGAAAACCGTCCCGGCATAGAGCCGCGCGGGATCGTCGGGGTCCAGCGCCAGGGTGAGAATACCGTTGGTGTACGAGCTCGTTTCCGAAGAACGGGGCAAGCCCGCATCCTTGATCGTCCAGGTCGCGCCGCCATCCTCCGAGTTGTAGATGTTGCCAATGGCCAGGGCCACGCCGCCGGCCAATCCGGCGTAAAGCGTGTCGGTGTCCTGCGGGTCAATTTCGATGTCAAAGACGATCAAGCCCCTGTCGAGTCCACTGCCCGACTCGAACCAGGTGTCGCCGCCATCGGTGGATTTCCAGATGCCGTCATAGTCGGTCCCGGCGTACAGGACGTGCGGGTTCTGGGGGTCCGTCACCAACGTCCTGATGGGATAGAACGTCAGGCCGGTCCGGGCCGGCTCCCAGGATTGCCCGCCATCGCTACTTTTAAAAACCCCGGCGTCCCGGGTGCCGACGTAAACCGTCTCGATGTGCAACGTCCCCTCGGTGATCACAGAGCCCATTGCGATGGATGTCATCTCGCCACCGTAGATCGGGTAAGGCTGCCACTCCTCCGATGCGGAGGGAGAGGTATGCTTGGCGCCCGAAGCAAACGTCGCTTCCCAAACCCCCTCCGAAGAAAGAGTATAGCCTGCCCGATCGGGGGATGATGCGTGCAGGAGACCAAAATCCGTCGGCGCCACTCCCTCCGCCGAAAGCGAAATGTGTCGCGCGGCGAGCGCCAAGAGCAATGCCAAGCCTATCGAGGTGATCCCCAGTTTGGCAAACCGTTCCATCGTTCTGCCTTCTTTACCCTGCATGGCTGCCCCCCTTATCCTGATGCAAAACTCTCGTCTTCAATCAGTCGCTCTCACCGAGCCATTATCTCGTATCGGCCTGTGAACTGTATCCACACGCCCCTCCTCTTGAGCTCGAGGGTGGGCGCGCATATACACCTCTCTCGCCCGACTCTGGCTGACGTGGGTATAGATCTGCGTGGTGGTAAGATCGGCGTGCCCCAACAGCTCTTGCACGATGCGCAGGTCCGCCCCTCCATCCAGGAGATGGGTGGCGAACGAGTGTCGGATGACGTGAGGCGAGACGTGAGTACGAATGCCGGCCTGCTGCCCCAGCTGATCCAGCACCAAAGCCACTCCCCGCACCGATAAACGCCCTCCGCGGTGGTTGAGCCACAGGGCATCGGTCGGACGGCGGCGCAGCAGTTCGGGCCGCCCCACCGCCAGGTATGCCTGTACCGCTCGCACCGCCGGCCGGCCCAACAACCCGACCCGCTCCTTGCTCCCCTTCCCCATCACCCGCACCTGGGCCTGAGCCAGGTCCACGTCCGCCACGTCCAGCCCCACCACCTCGCTCACCCGCAACCCCGCCGCGTACATCACTTCGACCAGGGCCCGATTGCGCAGCCCCAGCGGTGTGGATACATCGGGCACCATCAACAATGCCTCTATCTCGGCGATCGAGAGGTAATGCGGCAGACGCTTGGGGATCCGAGGCGCGCTGACCAGGCGAAACGTGTTCTGCTCCCACACCGCTTCGCGCATCAAAAAATCGCCGAACGAGCGCAGCTCGGATACCCGCCGCGCGATGCTGGCCCTGGCATAGTCGAGAGCGTCCAACTCTGCCAGGTAACGGCGCAGCAGCGCCCGCGTCACCTGATCGAAGGAGTGCACCCCCTCGGTCTGGCAATAGTCCAGGAACTGCCCGATGTCGTTCCCATAGTTCTTGACGGTATACGGGGAGGCGTTCCGAGTATTCTGCAAATAGTCCAGGAACCTGGACAGCCACTCTTTCATCCGATGGTACCTCTAACCTAGCCCTGGTTTCCTTCGTGGTGACTGCTGCTCACGTCACATCGGACTGCAGATCAGGGAACTGGTCCAACTCGAACTCTTGCTCACACGCGCTGCATTTGACCCACCCCTTGCGCGCTTCGGTCAACAATCCCCCGCACTCTGGACAGGGCTGGGGCAGCGGGCGCTTCCACACAGCGAACTGGCACGAATTCGGATCATCGCCATCGTAATTCGCGCAGCCGTAGAACGTCCGCCCACGTCGCGTCCGTTTCTCGACCAACTCACCGCCGCACTCTGGGCACGGCACGCCGATCTTGACCAGGATCGACGCCCGGTAGCGGCAGGTGGGGAAATTGCTGCATCCGATGAATTTGCCAAATCGCCCGTACTTGTAGATCAGCGGATGCCCACACCGGGGACACACTTCCCCGGTCGGCTGATTCCCCATCTCGATCTCTGGCATCCGCTCCTGCGCCTCGGCCAACGTCCCGGCGAAGGGAGCGTAAAAGTCCCGCAGCACCGGCACCCATTCCCGCTCCCCGCTGGAAATCAAGTCCAGGTCATCCTCCATCTGAGCCGTAAAGCCTACATCGATATAGTCGGGAAAGTATTCGACCAGCAGATCGTTGACCACCACCCCCACCTCGGTAGGGTACAACCGACTATCCCGCCGCTCGACGTACCCTCGCTGCTGAATAGTGGACAGGATCGGCGCATAGGTGCTGGGACGCCCGATACCATACTCCTCTAGGGCCTTGACCAGGGTGGCCTCGCTGTAACGGGGAGGCGGCTGGGTAAAGTGTTGATCCGGCCGCAGCTCGACCAAGTCCAACGTCTCGTCCACCGTCAAGGGCGGAATTTGTTCCCGGGTGCTCTCCAATTCCTCGCCCTCCTCCTCGTCCTTCGCCTCCTCGTACACCGCCAGGAACCCCTTGAACCGCAGACTGGACCCACTGGCGCGGAAAAGGTACGGCTTTTCCTCCTGGTCAAAAAGGCCGGCCAGGATCTCTACCCCGATGGTATCGTACACCGCCGCCGCCATCTGGCTGGCGATGAAACGCCGCCAGATCAACTGGTACAGACGGTACTGGTTTCGATCCAGGTACGGCTTGAGCGATTTGGGGGTGCGGGACACACTGGTCGGACGGATGGCCTCGTGGGCCTCCTGCGCTCCCTTCGCCTTGGTCTTGTAGACCGGAGGTTGAGACGGCGCGTATCCCTCCCCATACTGCTCCACGATGAACACGCGTGCCTCCGCCTGGGCCTGCTCCGCCACGTTGACGCTGTCGGTGCGCATATACGTGATCAGACCGACCGGCCCATCCCCCAGATCTATGCCCTCGTACAACTGCTGGGCGTAGCGCATCGTGCTCCGGGCCGTGAACCTCACCTGGCGGGAGGCCTCCTGCTGCATCGTGCTGGTCGTGAACGGGGGAGAGGGCCGACGGCGGCGCTGCCCCTCCGTCACGTCGGTCACGGTGTAGACCGACCGTTCCAACTCGTCCACCACCACCTGGACCTCGGCCTGGCTGTGCAGTTCCAGCTCTTGGCCCCGAATGCGATGCAGCCGGGCCGTGAAACTGGGATGCGCGTCCCGCTCCGCCTCCTGCTTGGCCAGCTCCGCTTCGATAGACCAGTATTCGACCGGCACAAACGCCTCGATCTCCCGCTCCCGGTCTACCACCAACCGCACCGCCACCGATTGAACCCGACCCGCCGAAAGCCCTCGCCGCCCCATCTTGTCGCGCAGCAGCGGGCTGAGGGTGTAGCCGACGATGCGATCCAGGATGCGGCGGGCCTGCTGAGCCTCGACCCGCTGCATATCAATCTGACGTGGATGGGCAAAGGCCTGCTCGATCGCGTCCCCCGTGATCTCGTGAAACTCGACCCGCTTCACCGGCCGCAGCCCGATGGCCGAGCTGAGCGCCTCGACCAGGTGCCAGGCGATGGCCTCCCCCTCCCGGTCTGGGTCCGTCGCCACGTAGACCTCGGACGATTTCCGAACGTCGCCCCGCAACTCCCGCACCACGTCCTTGCGCTTGGCCGGGACGATGTAACGCGGCTCGAAATCGTTCTCGATATCCACCCCCATCCGGTTGGAGGGCAAATCCCGCACGTGACCCACCGACGCCCGCACCAAGTAGCCCCGACCCAGAAAGCGCCCCACCGTGCGCGCCTTGGCCGGAGACTCGACGATCACCATCTTGGGCCGCTCCTGCAGCGGCTTTTTGCCCTTGGAGACGACCATGTGCTCCTCAGGGTCAAGCCCCGCGTGAGCCGGAGTCTCGCCCATCCTGAACATCTTGGTGCTGCACACTGGACAAGTCCCGCGCGTGGCCGGCATTCCACTGCTGGTAAAGACCGGTCGAGCATCCTCCATCTCGCGCTTGGCCTTGCATTTCATGCAATACGCTTCCACCGCTACCTCGCCCCTCCATGATAGAAACCAGGTTTTCCCGCTCGAGTCAGCGCTTTGACCGAAAGAAAACCTGGTTTCTGATCCCGATCCCCCTACTTTACAGGTACTCTTTCTCGTCCCGGGCCTCCAATTCCCGAACCAACGCCCGAACCTGCTGCTCCTGCTCCTTGCTGCAAATCAACAGGGCATCCTCCGTGTCCACAATCACGACGCCCTGCAATCCAATTGTGGCGATGAGTCGCCTCTCCTCGGTGCTAAAGATCAACACATCCTCGGTATCCAGGCCCAGGTGGGAGCCGACGACGATGTTCCCCCGCTCGTCGGCCGGCAGCAGGTCCGCCAGGCTGGCCCAACTGCCCACATCCGACCAGCCAATGTCCACCGGGATGACGACCACATCCGCGGCCCCCTCCATCACCCCGTAATCAATCGTCTGCTTCTCGACCCCAGGCCAGACGCGGCGCAGTGCCGCTTCGTAGCCGGGCGTCCCCAGCGCCGCCTCGACCTCCGCCAACTGGACGTAGAACTCGGCCATCTGGCGCTGAAATTCCTCCAGGATGCGATCCACCCGCCAGATGAACATGCCGCTGTTCCAGGAATACTCGCCGCTCTCCACCATGTGAAACGCCGTCTCTGGGCTGGGTTTTTCCGTGAATCGCTGGGCTTCAAAGACCGAGAACCCCTCAATCTCCCCGCACAGCCCCCCCTGCTTGATGTACCCATACCCCGTGGAAGGGGACGAGGGCTTGATTCCCAACGTCACCAGATGCCCCTCCTCGGCCATCTGCGCCGCGACGACCAACGCCCGGCGAAAACATTCCACGTCGGCGATGAAATGATCGGCTGTGAGCACCACCATCACCGCCTCCGGATCCCGGCGGTGCAGGTGAACTGCCCCCAACCCAATCGCCGGCGCCGTGCCCCGTCCCTCCGGCTCGACGATGAAATTCTCCGTCGGCAGCTCGGGCGCTTGAGAGGCCAACGCCTCCACGTGCTCCGCCCCCGTGACGACGAAAATCTCTTCCGGCTGAAACAGCGGCGCGATGCGGTCCACCGCGTGCTCGAACATGGTGCGCCCTCCCACCAGCTTGAGCGACTGCTTGGGCCGATGGCGCCGGCTCAGGGGCCACAGCCGCGTCCCCACCCCTCCAGCCATAATCAAGGCATAAAACGACATCAACCATCCCCTCTCATTCTATCACGTACTCCACTCCCGGCTCGCGGGCCACGACGTACTTCATACCTCCCACCTGGCGCACCATACCCTTCAACTCCATCAGCGCCAGCGTGCTGGTCACTTGAGCGATCGGCAGCCCCACCTGCTGCTGCAGCTCGTCCACGTGCGTCGGGTCGGACGAGATGCGAGCCAGTAAAGCCGCCTCCGTCTCGTCGGCCGGCAGAACCTGCCGGGCCTCCACCTGCTCGGCCACCATCGTCAAGTTCAGTTCTTCCAGAATGTCCTCCGGCCCCAGCACAACTTTGGCCCCATCCTGAATGAGCGCGTTAGTGCCCTCGTTCCCCCGGGCCAGGATAGAGCCGGGCACCGCAAACACATCTCGCCCCTGCTCGGCGGCAAAATCGGCCGTGATCAGCGCGCCACTCCGTACCCCCGCCTCCACGATCAGCACCCCCAGGCTGAGGCCGCTGATGATCCGATTGCGAGGCGGGAAATTGGAGCCCTCCGGCGGCGTACCCAGGGGATAATCGCTCACCAGGGCCCCGTGCTCCACGATCTGGGCCGCCAGCTTGCGATACTCTGGCGGATAGACCCGATCAACACCACACCCCAACACCGCGATGGTCCGCCCCCCGGCCTCCAACGCCGCCCGATGCGCCTCGGCATCAACCCCCCGCGCCAGGCCACTGACGATAGTCACGCCGCTGCGCGCCAACGTGCCGGACAGGCGACGCGTCACCTCCCGTCCATACGTCGAGGCTCGTCGTGTGCCGACCACCGCCACGGCCCAGGCATCCTCCGGCGTGATCTCCCCCTTGACGTAGAGCACAGGCGGCGGATCGTGGATCTCGCGCAGCAGGCTGGGGTACCCGTCGTCCGCCCACGTGAGGGCGTGAGCACCGGCGGACGCTATGCGCTCCAACTCGTGGTCCAGATCGAGAGCCGACCGGGCTGCCAGCAAACTCTCCAAAGACCGGCGGTCCAACCCGGCACTGCGCAGCTCCTCCGAGGGGGCATGCCACGCCCGCTCCACGCCCCCAAAGTAATCGAGCAGCGCTCGCAGGCGCGTCGGGCCGATTCCACGCACCAGGTTGAATCCGACCCAATAGCGCAAGTCGTTCACATCTCGTCCCCCAACAAGCCCGGCATCAGATGGACCACCATGCGCCTCGCCTCCAGGTCGAGATCGAGCACTACCTCCTCTATCGCTGGCAGGAGCACCTCACCTCGCGGCCCCCGCACCACGTAGACGTCGTTCGCGCCGGTCTCGATCACCTCGACGATCTGGCCCAACCACTCGCCGTCCTCCGTCTCGACCCGCACGTCGTCGAGCTGGAACAAAAAGTACTCTCCCTCATCGAGCGCCACGGCCTCCTCTATGGGAATCTGCACCAGCATACCCCGCAGTTCCTCGGCCCGGTTTCGATCGTCGCATCCCTCCAGCTGAAGCAACAGGGCCTTTTTGTGGAACCGCATACCCAGAACGAGATACCGTTGGGCGACATCGAGGGAATCCGGGCGAGCAAGGTAGAAATAGGTGTGTTGTTCCAATCGTTCGGGATACGCGGTGATGATTTCGACGCGCAGTTCGCCCCGCACCCCGTGTGGCCGCACGACCCGTCCGACCGATAAATAGCGAGGCTCAGGCATGGGTATCCCTCCTGAGCCTCGGCTTTTTTCTATCCCGTTGTACGCAAGCACTCATCGGTGCTTAGACAACTTCGAGGGTAACTCGCTTCCCCTGTTTCGCAGCGAGCACCCGAACTAGCGTACGCACCGCGTTGACGGTGCGTCCCCCCTTACCAATCACTCGCCCCATATCCTCCGGTCCCACTCTCAGTTCCATGATCACCGAATTTTCACCCTCGATCTCGGATACGTGCACACGAGATGGGTCATCTACCAACGACTTGGCGATGAATTCAACCAACTCTTTCATCGAAGCCTGCGAATCCATTGTTGCTCCTCCTTTAATTTGAAGTAGATGCAGTCTTTTATCGTCATCATGTCATCACTAGACGGAGACACAGTTAGGGGAGCGGATTTCCACCACGCTAGCAAACAAGCTATGGCGTTACCTCATCCTCGCCTTCCTCGTCCTCACCCTCTTCTTCTGCTTCTATTGCCTCCTGCTCTGGCACCACCTCGGCCGCAGGTAGAGCTTTTTCCTCCACCTCATCTCGAGTTTCGACCAGTTCGGGTTCCTCTTCCGGCTCGGTCGTGGCAGGCTCTGGCCGAGTTTCAAGACCGACGTCCTCCACAACCTCGAGCACCTGCGCGGCCTCGGCCGCCAACGCCTCCAGGGACTCGCCCTGCTTCAACCGCTCGAACCGGTCCAGCGTGCCCTGGTTCTTGAGCAAGCGCTCCACCGCCAACGTGGGCTGCGCCCCAACGCTCAGCCAATATAATGCCCGCTCTTCTTTGATGCTGACCGTCTCTGGTTCAGTGCGCGGATTATAGAAACCGATGACCTCGATGAATCGTCCATCACGCGGTGATCGTGAATCGGCCACCACTACCCGGTAGCTGGGTTGCTTCTTGGCGCCCACACGGCGCAATCGAATTTTGACCATACTCCTCCTGTCGTTGTCAGTTGTAGATTGGTAACTAGTTGCTCAGTAGATTGATATCGTCGCTGAATGGTCAATCCACCATCGCCTCTCAGCCAAATAAACGCATCACACCTCGCAGCCCACGCTTGCCCTTGCCCATCTGCTTCATCACCTGCTGCATCTGACGGAACTGCTTTAGCAGGGCGTTCACTTCTTGCACGGTCGTGCCGCTGCCCCGTGCCACTCGCCTCTTGCGACTGGCATTGAAAACGCGGGGATTGCGCCGTTCCTCCGGCGTCATCGAAAGGATGATCGCTTCGATCCGTTTGAATTGTTGATCTGTCACTTCGGGCGAGACATCGTCCATCATCTGGCTCAGACCGGGCACCATGCCCAGGAGTTGACTCAACGGTCCCATCTGCCTGATCTGCTGAAACTGGTCCAGGAAATCCTCCAGATCGAAACTGGCCTCCCGAATCTTGCGCTCCAGGTGCTCGGCCTGCTCCTGGTCGAATGTTGACTCCGCCCGCTCGATCAGCGTCAGCACGTCCCCCATACCCAGAACACGGCTGGCCAATCGGTCGGGGTGAAAAACCTCCAAGGCGTCGGTCTTTTCACCGGTGCCCAGAAACTTGATCGGCACGCCAGTGACCGCCCGCATGCTGATGGCTGCCCCACCCCGGGCATCCCCGTCCACTTTGGTAAGGATCAACCCGGTCAGACCAACGCGCTCGTTAAAACCGGCGGCGACGTTGACCGCTTCCTGTCCCGTCATCGCATCCGCCACCAGCAGCGTCTCGACCGGGTTCACCGCCCGCTTGACGGCCTCCAACTCGCCCATCATCTCGTCGTCAATCTGCAAGCGGCCGGCCGTATCGAGAATGACCACGTCGTATCCCCGCTGACGGGCCTCGCGGACGCTGTTGGCACAGATTTTGGGGGGCGGCACGTGCTGCCCTTCACTATAGACCGGCATTTCCAGCTGCCGACCCAACACCTCCAACTGCCGGATAGCGGCCGGACGGTAGGTATCACCGGCCACCATCAGGGGGAGATGTCCACCCTTTTTAAGGTGCCGCGACAATTTCGCGACCATCGTCGTCTTGCCCGAGCCCTGTAAGCCGACCAGCATGAGGACGTAGGGCGCTGGGCCTTTGAGCTCCAGCCGCCCCGGCTGCCCCAGCGTCTCGATCAGTTCAGCGTGCACGATTTTGACGACCTGCTGAGCCGGGCTGAGGCTCTTGGTGATCTCGGCCCCAATAGCCCGCTCACGAATGCGACCCACGAAATCCTTGACGACTTTGTAATGTACGTCCGCCTCCAGCAGGGCCAGTCGAATTTCCCGCAACACCTCTTCGACGTCGGCCTCCCGTAGGATGCCGCGTTTACCCAGCCGTTTAAATACGGCCTGGAGTTTGTCGGTCAGGTTTTCAAACATAATACCCCGACTGGCACACGCCATCGCAGCCGATGATAGATGGAGCGATTGTAACGGAAAAGCCCTGTTTCGTCAAGTGTTCCGGCATCCTACTACTGCCCGCGCGTCCACCGCCACCACCCCCTGCTCAAAGGCGAGCAGGGGATTGACGTCTATCTCGATCACCTCAGGACATTCGACCAGCAGGCGGGATATGGCCAGCAGCGCCTGGATGATCCCGTCCACGTCAGCAGGAGACTCGCCCCGTACCCCCTGCAACAGCCGGCTCCCCCGCACCTGGGTGATCATGTCCTCCGCCTCCGACCGGGTCAGGGGCGCCAACCGAAACGCGATGTCCTCCAGCACCTCGACGTAGATACCCCCCAATCCAAACATCACCACCGGCCCAAAACTGGGATCCTGCTTCCCCCCCAGGATCAGTTCCCGTCCTCCGGCGAACATGGGCTGCACCAACACGCCCGTCAACCTGGCATCAGGGAACTGCCGTTTCACCCGGTCCATCAGCGCCGCGAACTCGTCCCGCAACATGGCCGGCCCTTGGATGTCCAACACAACCCCGCCCACGTCCGACTTGTGCACGACATCGGGGGCCAGCGCCTTGAGCGCCACCGGGTACCCGATCACCTCAGCGGCCACCAGCGCCCCCTCGACGCTCTCCACCACGGACCACTCGCCCGTGGGCAGGCCATAAGCGGCACACAGTCCCAGGGCCAGGTCGGTCGTCAGCACGCCAGCGCGGGTCAGCAGCTTTTCGACCTCGTACGGTCGCTGGGCCGGTTCAGCGGGCAGGGGCCGCAAGCGCGCGGCGCCGGTGTACCAATCCCGCGCGGCAGCCAGTGCCCTCACAGCCGCCTCAATCTCGGTAAAGACCGGCCCCTCGACCGCCTGCTCAATCAGAGCCACCTCCCGCTCCTGGGCAAAGAGACAGAGAGCTACGGGACGATTCAACGTCCGGCTCAACTCCTCGACCCGACAGGCCAGAAGCCGGGACATGTCGCTCTCGACACCGGCACTGAAGGTGTGCACCAGCAGCAACGCGTCCGGCTCTATGGTCCGTATACACTCTTCGACGATGCGGGCGTACAGATCGAAATCAAAGAGCACGCCCAAGTCCAGGGGATTGGTCAGGGCAATGATATCAGCGCGGAACAGCCCCCGCACGTCTGCCACCAGGTCATCCGGGATAGGCGCCAGGTGAAAGTGATGGTCATCCGCGACGTCGGCGGCGACCACGGCGTGTCCGCCAGAGCGGGAGATGATGACCAGATCGTTGCCCTGCACGGGCGGCAGTGATAACCCCCGCGCCAGCGTCACCGCGTCATCAAAGCTGGCGGCCCGAGAGACCCGCGCCTGGCGCAGCGCCGCCCCAACGATGCGATCATCGTTGGCCAGCGCTGCGGTGTGAGAAAAGGCGATCTGCGCACTCGCCCGGTTTCTGTTCGCCTTGTGCAGGATGACCGGCTTGGGGGACGCCGCCGCCAGTTCCATCAGCCGGCGCCCTTCCTCAATACTCTCCAGGTAGAGGCAGATGATTTCGGTGCCAGGATCGTCCAGCAGATAAGTCAGATAATCCACCTCATCCAGATCCGCCTTGTTCCCCATACTGACCACCTTGTTGACGCCCAACCCGGCCTCGCTGAGCAGCAGGGCATAGGTGATCGAGACCCCTCCACTTTGGGCCAGCACCGACACCGGCCCCCGTCGAACTGCCCGGGGATCCAGACTGACAAAGGGTAAACAAAGCCCATGCTCCATATTGACCACGCTGATGCAGTTGGGACCCACGAAACGGATCCCCCAACGCCGCGCCACCGCACAGACCTTCTCCTCCACCCCTCGCCCCGCCTCCGAGAACTCGGAAAAGCCCCCCGATTCGATCACCGCCCGGCGGATGCCCTGTCTGCCGCAAGCGTCCAGCAACTCGGGAACCGTCGCCGCTGGCGTCAGAATCACCGCCAGTTCCACGTCGGCAGGCAGCGATTCAACCGTTGTCAGGATAGGGACACCGTATACCTCGCCGCTCCGCAGTCCGACGGTGTAGATGTCACCCGGATATCCAAAATTCAACAGGTTGGCGACAATCTGGGCGGCGAGATTATCCGGTTTCTCGGAAACTCCAATCACAGCCACGCTATCAGGATAGAAAATCTTGTCCACTGAGACCTCCTTTTACAATTGGGCAGATTGTAGCAGAGAGCTAGCAAAAGGCAAACTGGGACTAGAAAAGCGGCGTTTTTGTGGTACAATAGTAACTGGTGACCAGCGACACTGTCACCAGATGACGCTGATTCATCACGTCGCACGATGTACTGTTTGATCTAGTGGTGAGTGAGGAGGATAGAGTTATGTCGGTAATGGACGTATTACAACATAGTGAGCTGTTCCTGGAGCTCACACCTGAACAGATTGAGCGGATTGCCGCCCTGGGTCGAGAGGCCATCTACGATGCAGGTGACATCATCATCAGCGAGGGGGGCCGCTCGGACGAGGTCTATGTCATCTGCAACGGCATGGTCGAAGTAGAAGTCGCCCAAGGCACGGTCCACGATGTCCCAGGCGTCCCGCAGTTAAGCTCCATCGTCCGCTTGGGACAGGGTCAGATGTTCGGAGAGATGGCTCTGGTGGACAGTGGCACCCGTTCTGCGACCGTTCGGTGTGCGCAGGATGGGACCGTGCTGTTCGCCATCCCCCACATCGACTTTTGGGACCTGTTCGAGAGCGACTACCAGATCGGCTTCATTGTGATGCGCAACATCGCTGCCGACCTATCGTTCAAACTGCGTCATCGCAACTTGCAGACCAGATTAGCAGGAGGCGGGGCATGATCTACAAAGTCAGCTACGTTATCATTGGCCGATCCCATCCAGGCGAAATTGTGAATATGGACACCCCCCCGCGGGTCGGCGACCAAATCCAACTAGGGGATGAACTGTTCGAAATCATCGAGGTTGTCGATCTGATCCCACCTCGGGGAGAATTCGCCTATCTCCACGCCACGTGCAAACCGGTCGAGAACGAGTCCTAACTGGCCTGCCCCACATCCATCATTGAGCGTTGTCGAATCGCTCAATGAGCCGCTCGTAATTCAATACGGACGGCGTGGCAGTCTCTAGCAATACGCGTCTCTCCATAGCGCACCCGGAAACTCGGGAGGAACCCATGCCACAAGAACGTGTTCTGGTCATAGAAGACAGCTTTGAAACACAACAACTACTGGCCGAGTTGGTGCTCGAACCCAACGGTTACCGGCATATCCAGGCCTTGGATGGGGAAGAGGGACTGCGCCTGGCTCTAGAAGAAGAACCCGACATCATCGTCCTGGATATGCAACTGCCCAAGATGAATGGGCTAGAAGTCTTGGAAGCGCTGCAAGAACATCAATTGGATACCCCGGTCATCTTTACCACCGTCCGTGAATCGGTCGAGCTGGTCGTCCAGGCATTCCGATTGGGCGCGCGCGATTACGTCATCAAGCCTTTCGGCCCCCTGGAAATGCAGGATGCCATCCAGCGCGTCCTCTCTGCCACGACCCTGCGCGAGGAACGGGACCAGCTCACCCAACAGTTAGTGGATGCCAACCAACAGCTCCAACGTCAGCTCCAGGAACTGAACGTCATCTACACTGTGGGCCGCTCAGTCACCTCTCTGCTGGACCCCAATCGCGTCCTCAATCGCGTGGTCGACGCGGCGGTCTACCTGGTGGGCGCTGAAGAGGGCATGCTCCTGCTGCTGGATGACGAGAGAGAAGAACTCTATCTCCGGGCGGCCAAGGATGTGGACGAAAAAGTGGCTCGCACCCTGCGCGTGCGCGTAGAAGACAGTGTGGCAGGGCGTGTGATCGAGAGCGGTCGGCCGGTCTTTATGACTGGAGAGCGGGCCAAAGTGATCACCGGATACCTGAGCAAAGCACTGCTCTACGTGCCTCTGCGCGCTCCTGAACGCGGTACCATCGGCGTACTGGGGGTCATCAATCGCGAAGACGAGCGGGTCTTTTCGGAACGGGACATTTTTTTGCTCTCCGCCCTGGCCGATTACGCCGCCATCGCCATCGAAAACGCCCGCCACTTTGAAGCCCTCGAGGCCGAGCGGGTGAAACTCGAGACCGTGCTGCGAGAGGCCCAAGGAGCCATCATCGTCGTAGACGAGCAAAGCAACGTTCTGCTAGCCAATGAAGCAGCCTGCACCGCCTTGGGGCTGGTCGAGCCTGATCTGCTCCACCACCCAGTCGACGAGGTCCTCCCCCACGCATCGCTGTGCAGCCTGTTCACCGAGGTCCACGACACCGGAAAAGCGACTCGCAGCGAAGTCTCCCTGGAGGACGGGCGGACGTTTAACGCCCAAATCACCCCCATCTCGGGCGTCGGGCGAGTGCTGATGATGCAGGATATCACCCATCTGAAAGAGATGGACCGCATCAAGTCCGAGTTCGTGACGGCCGTCTCCCACGATTTGCGCACGCCGCTGACTACCATCCAGGGATACATCGAACTGCTGCCCCGGGCTGGATCGTTGAGCACCCAGCAACACGAATTCATCCTGCGAGCACGCGAGAGTATGGAGACTATCATCAGCCTGATCAATACCTTCCTCGACATTGATCGCCTGGAAGCCGGGCTGGAAATGGAGTTGGAACCGTGCGATCTGATCCAGATCATTGAGAGCGAAATTGAGACCTGGCGCCCCCAGATGGAAAAGCACCTGGAACTGAGATGGGAGCCGCCCGAAACGCTGTCCACAGTGGAAGGCCATCCCTACCGCCTGCGCCAAATCGTACACAACCTGCTGAGCAACGCCATCAAATATACACCGGAAGGCGGATGGGTCTCGGTGAGCGCAGAGGATGACGACGGCTATGTCGTCGTACACGTCGCTGATAACGGCATCGGCATCCCACCGGCCCAACAACCGTACATCTTTGACAAGTTCTACCGTGTGGAATCGGAAGAGACACTGGGTATGACCGGCTCGGGCCTGGGTTTGGCCATCGTCAAAACGGTGGTGGACAAACACAACGGGCGAGTATGGGTGGAAAGCAGGCCGGGATTGGGCAGTGTCTTTAGCTTTATCCTGCCGGTATCCCAACAAACTCGAACATCGTAGGGTTTCCGTAGGGTTTCCGTAGGGCTAGCGTCCAGATTAAACACGATACATGTGATACTATGCGGGCAGAGTTAGGTGCAACTTTTCTTCTCCTCCTTTTGGTGAGGGCCGAGGTAGGGCGACCTCGGCCCTCTTTGCGTCAGGCTCCCGATGCCACATGCCGAAACCCTCGTCCCCACGGAATGGACCAAGCAATTGACTTCCCAACCATTCCAGTGTAAGATAACCAGCCAGGAGGGAAAGCGTGGCGCGCCAAACAAACCGTCGCTCATCCTACAGGACCCAAGAACCTGTGGAGGTCATCCCCATCGCCTTGCGTCTGGTGGTCATCATCTCCTGCGCCGTAGCCATCGTTGCGACCGTGTACGGCGCCTGGGGAGCGAGCGCCCCCGTTGACGCTATATCGGGAATCCCACTCCCCCACCCCACACCGACCACCTCAATTGACAACCGAACCCCACCAGAGGAGCCTCCTCCTACTCCCTCTCCCCATCCCGCTCTCGCGACCCCACACC
>Ga0209614_1000317_pt1 | contig 44356 bp, 42 predicted proteins | sample BlaSprsedimmetaG_FD_185484 | JGI IMG/M metagenome (GOLD analysis project Ga0209614, IMG submission 185484) | Hot spring sediment bacterial and archeal communities from California, USA to study Microbial Dark Matter (Phase II) - Blank Spring... ...
AAAATTATAACAACATCCGTCGAGCATCCCAGTGTCTATAATACAGCGAAATATATGGAAAAAATGGGGGCAGATATTGTTTTTCTGCCTGTAAACACCGATGGTATCGTAACACCGGAGATCCTGACTGAGTATTTGAACCCTGATGAAACGGCTTTGGTTTCAATTATGTGGGCCAACAACGAGACCGGGCTGCTTTTCCCTGTGAAAGAATTAGCGGAGTATTGCCGTGCATCGGGAGTTCCCTTTCATACAGATGCTGTTCAGGCCATAGGAAAAGTCTCTGTCAATATGGACCAGATCCCGGTAGATTATCTCACCTTCAGCGCTCATAAATTTCACGGGCCTAAGGGTGTCGGCGGGCTTTATATCCGTAAAGGTCATGCCATAAGCCCACTGCTTCACGGCGGCGAACAGATGGGGAATCTCAGGGCCGGTACGGTGAATGTTCCGGGTTTTATCGGCATGGGGTCGGCCATGGAATTAGCGGTAGAATATCTGGAACAGGAACGGACAAAAGTCCGCTCTCTCCGCGATAAATTGGAAGACGGCATAGCAGCGCTTCCGGATATAACGATTATGGGGAAACGGGAACTGCGTACGCCTAACACCATCCTGGCGTCTTTTAAGGGGATCGAGGGGGAGGCTTTAGCCTGGGAGCTGAATAAGTACGGAGTCGCTGTCTCCACAGGAAGTGCCTGCGCTTCAGAATCTCTGGAAACAGACCACACATTGACGGCTATGAAGATCGACCCGTCTCTTTCACATACGGCATTACGCTTCAGCCTTTCTCGTTTTACAACAGAAGAGGAGATCGCCTACACAATAGAAGTCCTCGGAAAGGCCGTAGAAAGGCTAAGGCAGATCTCAATAGATTATTAAGGAGGCCTTATGGCGAAAAAAGACCTGATCAGCGGGAAATTATGGGAAACGTATTCGAATAATGTCATTGAGAGAATGAATCATCCGTCATATTTTGGAGAGATCAGTCAAAAAGAAGCCGAGAAAAAAAACAGAAGACTGGTTGTTGCTGATTGGGGCGCAGAATCCTGCGGCGATGCCGTAAGGCTTTTCTGGCTTGTTGATACCAAGGAAGACCGCATTATCAAGGCCCGGTTTAAAACATTCGGATGTGGAACAGCCATTGCTTCCAGCGATGTTATGGCTGAACTCTGCACGGGGAAAACGGTTGATGAAGCGTTAAAAATCACAAACCTGGATGTTGAACGGGCATTGAGAGACCGTGAAGATGAAGCGGCCATTCCTCCTCAAAAAATGCATTGCAGCGTCATGGCTTATGATGTGATAAAAAAGGCTGCCTCTCTGTATAAGGGAGTGGAGATGGAAGATCTGGAAGAAGAAGAAATCGTTTGTGAATGTGCACGCGTCTCTCTCAAAACTGTTAAAGATGTCATTAAGATCAATGACCTGAAAACGGTCGAAGAGATCACGCGATATACAAAAGCCGGTGCTTTTTGCGGATCATGTATCCGCCCCGGGGGGCATGAGAAGAGAAAGTATTATCTGGAAGATATTTTAGCAGAAGTCCGGGGTGAGATCGACAGGGAGAGTATAAGAGAAAGAGCCGATGCGACGGATTTCAAGGAAATGAGTCCTATCGCCCAGTATAAGGCCGTTGAAGAGATATTTGAAGAAAAAATTAAACCCATTCTTCACAGAGACGGAGGGGATGTGGAGATTATGGATATCATTAAAGAGGGCGAGACGTCTGTTGTTTTAATTCGTTACCTCGGCGGATGCGCAACATGCGCTGCTGCGGGGACCGGAACACTTTCTATGATTCAGCATGCCTTGGAAGAGGCTATCGGCCGGAATATTATCGTCCGTATGACATAAAATTCATTGCACGGCTGGTTTAAAAATGTAAATCATTTGCAATCTATTGACATTCATTGTTAATGTAACTATAATGCTAACAAAACAGGTTGATAAATATTGTTATTGGGTTTCCTGTCAAAAAAGACCATGAAAGGGAAAAAGACAGATGAAAATCAAACTTAGAGTCGAAGGGATGACATGTGCATCCTGCGCTGCGCGGGTTCAAAAGGGGTTGGAGTCTATTCCAGGGGTGAAAGATGTCTATGTCAACCTGGCGACTGAGAAAGCGTCAATGGAAGCTGACGGCAGACAAACACAGGCTGCAATAACATTGATAGAGTCTTTGGGTTATCAGGCGCGTAAGGATTCTGCTGATAAAGAAGAAGAACAGGTAAAGGGAGCGGGGATTTTAATTTTTTCCCTTATCATGACAGTTCCTCTTTTTATGGCTATGATCCTGATGATCGTCGGATGGCATGTCCCTCTTTTCCACCGTGCCTGGTTTCAACTCATCTTTGCCGCGCCGGTTCAGTTTATCGCAGGCTGGCGATTCTACAGACAGGCATGGCTCAGCCTCAAAAGTTTAAGCCCGGGGATGGATCTTCTCATCGCCATAGGAACATCGGCCGCCTTTTTTTTCAGCGTCTATAACGGATTCTTCAGGGATTGGGGGGGAGTTTCCCCGGAGCTCTATTTTGAGGCTTCAGCTATGATTATTACCCTGGTTTTGCTGGGAAAACACTTGGAGAAGAGGGCAAAAGGGAAAACAACGCGAGCGATCCGGGAATTGATCGGGCTTGCCCCTAAAACCGCTCTTGTCGAAGGAGAAAACGGCGCCGTAGAGAAGTATGTAGAGGATGTTGAAAAAGGGGATGTGCTTATTATTCGTCCCGGAGAACGTATTGCAGCAGACGGAATCGTGACAGAGGGAGTGACTTCCGTGGATGAAAGCATGCTTACCGGGGAAAGCCTTCCTGTAGGCAAAAGAAAGGGAGATAATATAACCGGAGGAACTGTAAATCTGAACGGTTCTGTCAAAGTAAAGGCCACCCGAGTCGGAGAAGAGACTGTTTTAGCTCATATTATCCGTATTGTCGAAGAAGCTCAGGGCACAAAAGCTCCTATCCAGAATTTAGCGGACCGCATCGCAGGGGTCTTTGTCCCCTTTGTCCTTTCTGCAGCTTTCGTGACATTTATTCTTTGGATGATCATCGCCGGCTCTCCTGACAGGGGTATATTAACTGCTGTTTCGGTATTGGTGATCGCATGCCCCTGTGCTTTGGGTTTGGCGACTCCTACAGCCATTATGGTCGGTACGGGAAAAGGCGCCGAGTGGGGTGTTTTAATCCGTAACGGAGAGAGTCTTGAGCGTCTTCGCCAAGTGACGGCGATGGTTTTTGACAAAACAGGGACATTGACTACAGGCGAAACGCATGTGAAAAGTTTTTTTGTGTTATCAAATGAAGACGAAAACGAAGTGGCAGCTTTGGCCGTTTCTGTGGAGCGGCGTTCTGAACATCCGTTTGCCCGAGCTGTTGTCCGATGGGCTGAACACAGGGGGATCTCTTCTTTCGAAGCGGAAAAATTCCAGGCCGAACCGGGCCTGGGGGTGTCAGGGGTCGTTCACGGGAAAACAATCAGATTGGGAAGAAGCGCTTATGCAGGAGAGAAAGCAATTCCGGATATATTGAAAAAACGTGAACAGGAAGCTCTTCTTCGGGGGGAATCGGTGATTTACCTCTCTGCAGATAACCGGGTATCGGGATTGATGTCCTTTGGAGATACGATGAAGAAGGAGGCTGCAGATGTCATAAGACGTCTCCGGGAACAAAAGATCGAGACTTTTATAATGACCGGTGATCATGAGAAAGCGGCTTTATCCATAGGGCGGCAGTTGGGGATTCCGTCTGAGCGTATCTTGTCCAGGGTGCAGCCGTCGGAAAAAGCAGACAAAATCAAAGAACTTCAGCGTAAGGGCTGGGTCGTAGCCATGGCCGGTGACGGCATCAATGATGCTCCGGCATTGGCAACAGCTCATATTGGCATGGCCATGGGAAATGGCACGGATGTAGCCATGGAAACAGGCGATATTGTTCTGATGAGGGGAGATTTAAGAACGGTCCTTGCTGCTCTTGACCTTTCCCGGCTCACAATAAAAAAAATCAAACAGAACCTTTTTTGGGCCTTTGCATATAATACTCTGGGAATTCCCCTGGCAGCTTTAGGGTTTTTACAACCGCTTATTGCCGGAGCAGCTATGGCGTTCAGTTCTGTTTCAGTTGTCACAAATTCGCTGAGTATGAGAAGGGCAAAACAAAGGGGCCTGTCCTGAGAGCGGATTAAAGTCCTGGAAGGAACTTTTCAAGATAGGGTTCCAGCTCTTCAACAGGAAGGGAAGAAATCGGCTGAGTCGGCCATGATAATGTATTTTTCAGACCGCTTCCTGTGATAATGACAGCGACACGGGCTTCTGTCGGGATTTGACGATTTCGGACCAGTTTTTTAAGAGCAGGGATAACCGTGGCCGATGAGGCCTCAGCATAGAGCCCCTGATCGGCCAGAAGGGAGATCCCTTCCAGAATCTCCTGTTCGCTTGCTGTCTCGGCAAGCCATCCGTTTTTAAGGGCCATACGAAGGAACGCATCGCCTCCGGGAGGATCCCCTGTGGTTAAAGCGGTGGCTATGGTTTTTACGTGTGACACCGGGATGACCTTGTTGAGGCCCTGCTTGAGGGGGCGAGCCAAAGGCGCATTGTTTTCAGGCTGAACGATGACAAGCCGTGGAAGAGTATTTATTAAGCCTGTCATCAAAAGCTCCCGGAATCCCTTGAACACTCCCCTGGCCAGTCCTGTGGCGGAGACCGGTAACACGACATAATCGGGAAGTTGTCCGTTGGTTTGTTCATAAAGCTCGAAAGCCAATGATTTGTATCCTTCGACACGAAGTGGCCCGTTTCCCGATATTGTCCTGAGTCCGATATTTTCCGAAACGGCACGGACATGTTTTTTGATATTTGAGAAATCATTTCCTGAAAGAACCACTACGTTTGCTCCGTGAATGCGCATCGGCAGGATCTTTTCACCTGGAGTCCCTACGGGAAGGAAAATCAATGTCTGTAGTCGGGCCCGTTTCCCGTAAGCGGCCATGGAATGTCCCATATTCCCTGTGGATATGGTGGCAGAAGCCTTTTCACCGAAGAGCCGTGACATCTGTATGCATAGAAACGAGCCCCGGTCTTTAAAGCTCCATGTCGGGTTGACGGTCTCATTCTTTAAATAAAGATGGTTGAGACCCATATAAGACCGAAGTTCAGAAGTTGCTTCGAGGCAAGGTGTATCTCCCTCCCCGAGTGAAAGGCGCATGTCGAAGTTTTCCAAAGGGAAAAAGGAAGAAAAACGCATCCAGACAGAGTCTCCCTTGGTGATTCTTTTTTTTTCGATGTCCGGTATCCTGCATTCCAAAGGAGCGCCTTGTGAAGAGTACTCTGACAAACTGCTCAAAGAGAAACGCTCTTGATTGTCCAGAGATAGCAGAAAAGGTTTCTTTCCCATAGGGTCATTATACGATAAAAGCGTAGAGCTGACCAGAAAGAATGAAACAAAGAGGGTTTCAGCCTTGTCATATTCTCAGAAGGAGGAACATATGGGCGACTATAAAAAGCTTTTCAGGTCAAACAGAAATAAAATGATCGGCGGCGTTTGCGGAGGACTGGGAGAGTATTTCTCCGTTGACCCCACGATTATCCGACTGCTTTGCATTTTTTCGGTATTATTAGGAGGTGCCGGTATCCTTCTCTATCTGGCCGCCTGGCTTCTTATTCCCCCTGAGCAATAGAGGATAGTTCTTGATTTTAATATTCTGCCCTCTACACTGTAGGGAAGAGGGGGTGTATGGAAAAAGCGGCCTATCTTTCCATCGGCGACGAGATCCTTCACGGATTTACGACAGATACCAACGCATCCTGGTTGGCAAGAGCCCTTTTCCCGTCAGGCTGGGAGTTTGCTGAAGGGCGTGTCATTGCTGATGATATAACGGTGATACAGGAGGCTCTCGGATCATTGCATTCCTACCCTTTGATCATCATCACGGGAGGGCTGGGGCCGACAGATGATGATGTCACTCGGGAAGGAGTCGCGTCTTATTTGAATAAGGGCCTTCATTTTCAAGAAGACCTGTGGCAGGAGATTTCGAAGCGTTTTACTTCCACTTCTCGTGCTATCCCGCCCTCTAACAGAAAACAAGCTTTCCTCATCGACGGGGCTATCGCTTTATATAATAAAAACGGGACAGCACCCGGGCAATTAATACGTGAAGACGGGAAGACAATAGTTCTTCTTCCGGGCCCTCCGGCAGAAAACCGCCCGATGTTCCTTGAAGGGGTTCTCCCGCTTTTGGATGAAAAGGGACGTTCTTTAATGCGTTCGATTATCAGTGTCGTGGGAGGAGGTGAAAGTTACGTTGCGGGGAAAATGGAATCACTCTCATTGGAAGGTATCCGGGCCGGTTATTATTATAACAAAAACGGCTGGGTAGAGATTCATCTTCAGAATCGTTCGCTTTCGTATGAAAAGTTTATTAAAAAAAGTGAAAGCCTGCGGGAGCTTTTGTCCCGTGATCCGCTGTTATTTCTTTTTTCAGGCAGGGACCTGTTTCAGTCTCTTTTTGAGGAGCTAAAAAAAAGAGGAAAAAAAGCGGCTTTTGCGGAATCTCTTACAGGCGGATTAGCCGGAGACCGCTTAGCGGCGATTCCGGGTGCTTCTGAAGTTTTTTTGGGAAGCATTGTCGCTTATGACAATGGTGTAAAACAAAATATTCTGGGGGTTGACCCGGAGACATTGAAGACATGCGGAGCTGTATCGCAAGAAACTGCTCTTGAAATGGTCAGGGGGATTTGTGAAAAGACAGGAGCCCATTGCGGGATCTCTTTTACGGGTATTGCCGGCCCTTCCGGAGGAAGCATCGAAAAGCCTCTCGGGCTGGTCTATATCGGGTACAGCGTAGACGGAAAATGTTCTGTTGAGAAGCATCTTTTACGAGGAAGCCGGGAAAGGATCCGGTTTCAGTCCGTCAGCCGCGGTTATGCCGGGCTTCTTCAGCGGCTGGGCTTATAAATAGCGCAAAGGGGGCTCTCCCTGCTTATTGGCAAAAAGCTCAATATATTTTTTAACAGGGCTGTTGAAGATTTTCGGGTAAAGGACCTCTTCGACTTGGAAAAAGCCCGTCGTTGATTCCATTTCAACGCTGATTCGAATGGGTTTTTCTTTACCTGCGGCAATGTCCACTCTGTTTATGGCTGTCGCTGAATAACGGTGGATATCGCCTATTTTTGGCTGTTTGGAGAGCATTGTGGTGATACGGGCACGCCCTCGCTCCATGTCGCAGCCGTCTCCGATGAGAATAATACCTGCTTCAAGAGAATGGACAGGGTGAGTGGCCATATGCCCTGTAATGCCTTCCAGGATAAGCGAATGGAGCACAGCTCTGAGAAGGGTGTCCTCGTAGAAATGGGTGAGGGTACGGCTGATAATAGGAGAAGCCAAGACAGCACCGTGAAATTCATGATTTGCGCGTGAGACACCCATTCCGATATCATGCAGAAGGGCTGCTGTAACGATGGCTGTGAGAGATTCTTCAGCGGTATAACCCATCTCCTTTTCCAGGTTAAAACGGACTCCTGCCTTCATCAGGAGTTCTGCCATGAGAATAGAATTGAGAACTGTCTTTCTCATGTGAACGGGCCCGTGATCATTGAATCCCAGGCGCTTTATGGAAACGACATTGGCATACTCTTGAAAAGATCGGGTCTCTTCATCATTCATAAGGTAACGGGTTATTTGAAGTGGTTTACCCGAGAGGCGCCCTAAAATCAGTTTTTCGAGATGTTCTTCTTTTTTTGATTTGATCATATCAACTCCTTTCTCCTATCCTAAAGGAAGAGAGCCTTTGGGTAAAGTGAATTTTATGTGAACGAAATCGAGGATCATGATAGAACTGTTTCAGAACATTCGGCTGCTATGAAGGGCGGGAGAAGGAGAGAGGAAAGAATTTCTTTTCAGCTTCTTTTGCGAGGTGTATTCTGACAGTAGAAAAGAAAAGGAGCCTCATGAAACGATGTCCCTGGTGTGAAAATTCCGGACAGGACTATATTGATTACCATGACAATGAATGGGGAGTCCCGTCCTTTGACGATCAAAAGCAATTTGAATTTCTTGTTTTGGAATCAGCCCAGGCCGGTTTAAGCTGGCTGACTATCCTGCGTAAAAGGGAAGCCTACAGTAGAGCTTATGCGGCTTTTGACCCGGGGCAGGTGGCCCGGTTCGGCGAGGAAGAGTTAAACTCTCTTTTGGAGAATCCGGGGATCGTCCGAAACAGAAAAAAGATCCAAGCCTCCCTGTCCAATGCCCGGGCCTTTTTGTCGATACAGAAAGAATGGGGTTCTTTTTCGCGGTATTTATGGCATTTTAATGATTTTCAGCCCTTGATCAACCGATGGCCCCATGCCGGGGAAGTGCCGGCGAAAACACCATTATCTGAAGAAATCAGCCGGGATATGAAAAAAAGGGGTTTCGGTTTCATGGGCCCTGTCATCATCTATTCGCATATTCAGGCGGTGGGCCTGGTCAATGATCATTTGATATCATGTTTCCGTTTTCAGGAATTGCTGCGGCTCTACAAGACAGATGAGTTCCGCCACAGACTGAAAACTCTCAAGCAGGGTTGAGTTTTTATTCAAAGACTTTGCGAGGATTTATCATGTAGCGAATCCGCGCACGGAAAGCGGGAATCGCAACAAGAGAATACCGCGGAAAAGAATCAGGATTCCAGCTGTATTTAAAGGGCTCATGTCCGCTCATGAAGGAGAGTGAAGAAAAGCCTTCTTCACGAGCTTTTTCAATAATGAGTTTAAGAAGAGAATGGGAAAGAGAATATTTTTTTAAAGAATAATCATAAGCCAGAAGGCGAAGCTGTAGCTGTCTCCCTGTCCTGTAAGCCAGCCGGTAAGCAAGGATGTTTTCGCCTCCTTTGAGCACATAAAACCGGTAAAAATCCGGGGGCAGAGATGCGAGCAGGCGGAAAAAAAAGCGGCGGTTTTCTTCATCTATGAAATACGACCTTTGATTTCTGGCTGCAAACCTTTCTGCGTTGAATTTAAAAAGCCTGTTCAGATGGGTGTCGGTTTCACCGGGTCGGACTTGTTCTAATGAAAGAGCCCCGAGATCACGCTCAATATTTCTGATCCGCCGGGCCAGATTTTCTTTCATAGAGGGGCTTAAAGAACCCAATATTTCACTGACAGGGGGATTCAGAGATATAACCAGTTCATCAGATAAAGGCTTCCAATAGATATGGGGAAGCGATATAATATTTTTCTCTTCAGTATAAAAATAATTCCAGTAGAGGATATCATAGGGGCATTGGCGGCGAAGCAGGGAAAACAGGGCATCGGTAGGGTAGAAAAGGGGGAAAGACGCAAATCGGTGCCCAAAACCATTTCCTAAAGGCTGCAGGACCCTGAACCCCGCTTTTTTTTGTATTTCAAAGGGATAAACCGCTTTGAGAGTTCCTTTGTCATATTGGAGGATAATGCGTATGTGGCGTTTCGGGTTCAGAAGACAGGCCATGGCCCAGGAATATGTGAGATAGATGGAATCCGTACGGTTCTCCTGAGCCCAGTATTCCCATGAATCCCGAAAGTGTTCAAGGTCGCGGACAGATGTCACAACCGATACATTCCCCATAGCGCTCCTCCGTTTCATTATAAAGGTTTTCCTTGTTTATGCAAGGCGAAGAGACATTGACCACCGCTCCCTTTCATGGCACAATAAGGGAAAAAGGAGAAAGGATGGGACCTTTGGATATTTTTGAACAGAGGAAAAGTGTCCGGGCTTTTTTGCAGGGGCCCCCTCAGCGTGAAGATGTGATGAAAATGGTGGATGCCGCCCGGTTGGCGCCAACAGGCAAAAATGCTCAAAACTGGCATATCGCCTACACCGAAAAAACTGCACTGATTCATCAGGCAGCTGAATGTATTCTGATGAAAAGCAGGGCGATTCAGGGCTCTCTGGAGGAAGGAAATGAAAAGGAATCATTGAAAAAAATCGAACCCTACAGTATCTTCTTTCGCGAGGCCCCCGCCTTGGTCTTTTTTTACTACGGGCCTTATCGCATTACAGGATTAGAAGCCTTGAAACTGGCCGGACGCCCTGAGGAGGCAGCCACCCTTAAGAATAGTGGTCCGGGCATACAGGGTGCCGCGGCGGCTATGGAAAACTTCCTTCTCTGTGCGGCGCGTCTTGGCTATGGAACCTGTTGGATGACAGCTCCCCTTTTTGCGGCAAAGGAGCTGGAAGAACTTGTCGGGTTGGGGTTGGACGGATTTCATCTTATGGCATTGACTCCTCTGGGGCGTCCCCGGGGAATAATAAACACCCGCCCCCTGCGGAAACCCCGTGAAGAGATGTTCACGGCCATCAGTTAAGGGATCATATGAAATGGCCGCTCCTGTTTCCCGTCTATACAATTGAAAAATACCGATTAGCTCCTATCGAAACAGAACGATCAAAAGATATTTTTGCTCTTTATTCGGATCCGGAGATCTGTCGGTATCTCCAAAGAGATCCCATGCAGAAGGAGTCAGAGGCGTTTATGCAGATCGAGAGATGGCAGAGGGATTTCCGGAGCAAAAGAGGATTGCGCTGGGGGATTTTCGAAGGGAACTCTTTTGAGGCCTCTCTTATGGGCACGGTGGCTCTTCATTATGTCAATGAAGAGCATCAGAGAGCAGAATTAGGGGCAGATCTGTTTCCTGTTCATTGGGGAAAGGGGATCATCACTCTTCTCACAGGACGGTTAATAGAGATCGCGTTTTCAGAGATCGGTTTGCATCGTCTTGAACTACGCTGTATGCCGGACAATATCCCCTCTGTCAGAATCGCATTAAAATCCGGTTTTACCTATGAAGGAACATTGAGGGATTATGTTTTTATTCAGGGAAAGGGTTTCACCAGTGAAAGAGTCTATAGCCTTTTGTCTACCGAATATGGAGTCGGAGAATAAGAAAAGGGTTATTTTCACTTGAAAATTAGCTGTGACATCATATACTAAAAGGGTAAAGTGAGGATTGAAATGAAAAAAGTGATTTTTCCCGATGATGTCGGGCTTTTCGGGGAGCCTCGCGAGGACTCTGTTGAGTACCAGCTGAAGCTGGGTGATGAGGAGTTTGTTTTAGAGAATTATTCAAAATCTTTGGAGGCTTATCAGTCCGCCTTGAAATACGGCGGAGATTATCCTGATGTTTATAATAAGATCGGGATTATTCAGAATATTTTAGGGCGGAAAAATGATGCCCTTATCTCATTTAAAGAAGCTCTCCGTTTAAACCCCAACTATTTGGATGCCATTGTCAATATCGGATCTGTTTATGCGGACATCGGGGATGAAGAAAATGCAATCGCCAGTTTCAAAAGAGCCTTGGCTTTGGACCCCAATAATTCCGAAGCTCTTTTTAACCTGCGTTTGGCGACGACCAAAGAATCCAATGCCGGCGGTTTTAACCAGATAGAATTCATGATCGATATCGGCAAATCTTATTATGACGAAGGGATGTATCGGCAAGCTGTTGAGAAATTCAAAGAAGTATTAAAAATCAAACCTAATTATCATGATGTCGCTCTCCTTCTGGCCAATGCTTATCTCCAGGAGGGTTTTTATCCGCTGTGTCTCTCTCTTTACGAGGAAATCCTCATGAAAAAGCCTGAATGGGAAATCGTATACATCAACATGGGAACTTTGTACTACAATATGAAAGAATATGAAAAGGCCATTCATTCATGGGAACGCGCACTTGACCTTGACGCTGATCCTGACAAGATAAAAGTCTGCATACAGGAAGCTCAGGCAAAGATGCAAAAGGAAGAAACATAATGCTTCAAAAATATAAAACAGGATTCCCTGTTGTCCATGAGCCATGCTATATTCATCCCCGTGCGGTGATCATCGGGAGCGTGGAGTTAGGGGCTTTTGTGAGTATTTGGCCGGGAGCTGTTCTCCGGGGTGATATTCATAAGATAGTGATCGGAGAGAGGACGAATATCCAGGATAATGCCGTGATTCACGTGGCTCATGAGTTCCCCGCCGTTATCGGGAAAGATGTGACTGTGGGACATGGAGCTATCCTTCACGCCTGCAGGATCGGAGACAGCTGTCTTATCGGTATGGGGGCAACTGTTCTGGACGGGGCTGATATCGGAGAGTATTCGATTATAGGAGCTCATGCCCTTGTTCCCAAAGGAGCTGTTATCCCGCCGGGAAGCCTGGTTTTAGGCATGCCGGCGAAAATTAAGAGACCCCTTAAAAAAGAAGAAAAAGAGTATTTGGAAGAATCTGCCAAACATTACTGGACATTAGCTATGGAATATAAGGAGCAGGAAAAGGAATGAAAAAAACAATACAATATGTTGCTGTTATTCTCTTCGCCGGAATTCTTTTTGGGATGGCACAGGCCCGGGATACGGAATCTCATCTGGATACAGTTTTGGATAAGATTTATATGAAATCTGTTTCTGATTATCGTCAGGGATTTTTTAAAGAAGCTCTCCGTGGATTTCAGGATTATATGAAAGCAGCAGTTCCGCAAGATTCCCGGCTGGCAGAAGTCTATCTTCATTCCGGGCATATTTACCGGTACGCCATGAAATACGACAAGGCGCGGGCTTTCTATTCGGCCATTATCGAAAAATTTCCTTCATCCGGGATCACTATGCAAGCCCAGTTTTTTATTGCCAGAACGTACGATGAAGAGGGTCATTTTCTTCAGGCTCTTGATTATTACCACAATATTGTCCTCTCTCTGTCCGTAGATGATAATGTCAAGAAAATAGCCTCCGATCAAATGTCTTCCATCTTAGAAAATGAACTGACTCCCGCCCAATTGGAAAACGTATTGATGACTTTGCCTCCCGGCGCAGCATTTAAAATAGCGTATTTGAAATTAGGGCAGGCTTTTTTGGACAGAAAAGATTATAAAAAGGCCGAAAAAATATTCTTGAGGATGAAAGAGGCCGGATTTGACCGTGAAGCTGACAATTTCATCAGGTTGGCCCGTCTTAAGGGTGAATTCCCCGGAGGAAAGATCGGGTTGATGCTTCCCTTAACGGGAAAGTATGCTCAAATCGGCACTCGTCTTTCACATGCTGTCATTCATGCACAATCCTATAAGAATAAATTCCTGAAGAAAGAACAGAAACTCCATCTGATTAAAGCAGATACGGAAAGTGATCTGATGAGGATCCCGCAGCTCTATGAAAAACTGGTCAAGGAGGGGGCCTCTGTCATCCTGGGCCCGATTCAGTCTGAAGCGGCCGATATCCTGAAAACCTATGTGGAAAAGCATAAGGTCCCTGTTATTTTCCTGATGGCCAGCGATTATGATATCCCCGGCAGAAGCGCCTATTTTTTCAGAAATGCCATCAGAGTTCATGATGAGGCCGCTGTTTTAGCCGAATATGGACTGAAAGAGCTCAAACTGACCAATTTAGCTGTTCTTGTCCCTGACGACTCCAAAGGGTTCAGCGCCGGAGAAGTCTTTAAACAAAAAGTGACCTCCTATAATGCGGTCCTTTCTGTCTTTGAGACTTACAGCAGGGGGGAGACGACCTATACGACTCCGCTTATCAGAGCTCGTGATTCTTTTGTCGACGGCCTCTTTATTTACGGGACAAATGCGAAGGATCTTCAACAGCTCATGCCTTCGATTCCCTATGTGGGGTTAAAAGTCTCTGTTCTTTCTGATTCAACCCTTTTTGATGAATATCTTTTCCGGGTCTTAGGGGATACCATTAACGGAACGGTGATCGCCACCTATTTCAATACATCAGATTTCGGTATTCTGGAGAAAGATATTTTCGACACCTTTAAGCAAACGTATAATTACACTTTAGATCAGCATACGGCACTGGGGGTCGATGCCCTGAATTTAGCTTATGAAGCTTTGAAGATCAGCGGAGGGGCTCTTGGGGGAGAGGGAATCTCGCAGGCCTTGCAAAGCCTGGAATCAGTCAAGGGGTTATGCGGGGAGATCAGAGTTTTAAAGAACGGGGATTTTTATAAGGAGATCCATCTCTATAAAATGGTAGACAATCAGCCGGAACTGGTAAAGGCAGCGTCCTATGAGCCCTATGTTGTGGAGATACAATAAGTTTTTTGTTCCGGTTTTTTTTGTCTGTCTCATAGCTATTGGAACAGTTTCAAAGCTGCCGGATTTAAACCTGGGTTTCCAATTATTCCGGGGCCAGGATAAACTATTTCACTTTTTAGAGTATGCTTTATTGGCGTTTGTGGGCAATATTGCTTTTCGGTTTATATCACGCCGAAGAATTAAACTTTTTCTTTTTGCCCTTCTCTTTATCGCTTTGGACGAGTTGTTTCAAGGGTATATACCCGGCAGGAATCCCGATTTTTGGGACGGTGTTGCCGGAGTCCTGCCTTTTGCCGCCCTTTTCTTCCTGCGTTTTCCGTTGCCCTATACTTCTCTTGATGTCACCGGTTATGAGGAGAATAAAGCCTTTGAATTAGCACGTTCAGTCATACCGGGGAAAACATTTACCCATGGAACCCGAAAAGGAGATATCACTGTTATATTGACAGAAGAACATGTCACGTATACCTATCTGGGGAGAACACTTTTTATACACAATGTCGACCAAAAATGGACGGACAGGGGGCATTTCATAAAACGTGACCTTTATGATTCGCTATGTCTCATCCATGATAAGGTTCTTTCTCCCTGGGGGCTGCTTTTTCAGACACGCCCTCATAAAGTGATGAAATATCTCCCTGAAGAGGAGAGATTTTCAACTCTTCAGACGCTTTTCAGGGTCATGCCTGAAAAGATCGCATTAATGGAAGATGTCTATGACGTGGAAAAAAAGGTAAAAGAACAGGTGGAAAAGACCACGGGTCTTTATATCGGCATCCCTTTTTGTCCCAGTAAGTGTTCCTACTGTTCGTTTACATCCTATTCAAAGGTGAAATTTAATCGTTATTACGAGCCTTTTGTACGGGCTCTTTTCAAGGAATTACAATTCAGGCTACCGCGGCTCGCTGCTCCTGTTTCTATGATCTATATCGGCGGCGGGACACCCTTTACGCTGGAAGACGATGACATGAAACGGCTTTTTGAAATCCTTTTCACCTTGATTGATAAGTCCCGTCTTTTAGAGTTTACTGTTGAGGCAGGGCGCCCGGAGATCTTTACTGAAAAGAAATGTTCATTACTCAGAGAAAACGGAGTGGGGCGTATTGCTGTCAATCCACAGACCCTTCATACAAGCACATTAAGGCGTATCGGCCGGCAATCCACTCCGGAAGACTTTTTTCGCGCTTATGAGATGGCCTTTTCAGCCGGGTTCGAGACGATCAATGCTGATATTATCTTCGGCCTTCCCGGGGAGATGATCTCTCATCATAAAAAAACTTTAAAGGCTCTTTTATCCCTGGAAGGAATTAATAATATCACACTTCATGCATTAGCCCCGAAAAAAGGGGCTGTAATGCCTATGAATGAATCGAAAAACATCAAATCCCCTGAAAAATCATTTGATTATGCGGAAAAAGCATTGAAACAGAACTATTTTTTCCCGTATTATCTTTATAAACAACGTCATATTGCGGGAAACCTGGAAAACATCGGTTATTCCCGAAAAGGGAAAGAAAGTCTTTATAATGTCGCCATGATAGGGGAATTGTGTGATATCGCGGGCTTTGGAGCCGGAGCCAGTACAAAAATAATAGATGAAAAAAGAGTGAACACATCAAAAAATGCAAAAGATCTGGCTCTCTATATCAAATCCGTGGAAGGAATGAATGGAAAAAATTGATCTTGTCGTCGATATTGATGAGCCGATGCGTTTGGATGCTTACTTGGCGGAAGAACTGGAATGGGCTAGTCGCAGTACTGTCCAAAAATGGATCAAAAACGGGTGTATTTTGCTTCGTGGCACAGCATTCACAAAACCGGGAAAGAAGGTCTATTCCGGCGAGCATCTTATTGTTTTTCCGCCTGAACCCGAAGTGTCTGAGATCATTGCAGAAAATATTCCGCTGGATATCGTTTATGAAGATCCGTACCTGGTTATTGTGAACAAACAGCCCGGATTGGTGGTTCATCCGGGTGCCGGCCACCCTCGCGGGACAATGGCGAATGCCCTTCTTTATCATTTTAAAGAGCTTTCCGTGATCGACAGCCGGCGCCCGGGCATTGTCCATCGGCTGGATAAAGAGACGTCAGGATTGATTATAGCGGCAAAGGATAACCGTACGCATTGGAAGCTTTCTGAAATGCTGGCTGACCGAAAAATAAAACGCCTTTATTGGGGATTGGTCATCGGCTCATTTGATGATGCAAAAGGGCGCATTGAAAGCTTTATGGGGCGTGATCCCCATAACAGGATAAAAATGGCTGTTCTTTCACAGGGAAAACATGCGGTGACCACGTGGGAGACTTTGGAGACATTTAACGGCTTCTCTTTGGTCGCATTCCGCCTTTTCACAGGGCGTACTCATCAGATCCGCGTTCACGCCTCTTACATGAGACATCCCATTTTGGGCGACTCGCTTTATGGCGGGTTATCAGGGAAAAGATTCGGGGAAAAGGCGGGCAGACAGATGCTGCATTCACGTGAATTAGAGTTCATCCATCCGATAACGGGACAATGTCTCCGTTTCACAGGGCCGCTTCATTCTGATATGGAAGAAATCCTGGAATGTCTGCGGTCATCCTAAGAAATCATATAACGGGGGATGCCGGGATTGATGCGGCAAAGGATTTCATAATTGATTGTTCCTGTCCACGAAGCCAATGTGTCTGCTGAAATCGACTCGTTGCCTGAGCGTCCGATGAGCATTACTTCGTCATTAAGGGAACATCCGGGGATATGAGTAATATCGACAATAATCATATTCATACAAACCCGACCCCGCAGAGGAGCGCGTTTTCCGTGTATTAAGACGTATCCGGTATTGGAAATACCCCTGTCATATCCGTCAAAATATCCCACAGGCAGGATCGCCAACCGGGTGGGGTATTCCGTTTTAAAGGTGCAGCCGTAACCGATGTAAGAATCGGGAGGGACCTCTTTGATCTGTCCAATACGTGTTTTCCATGTCAGGACCGGTCTCAAAGTGAGGGTTTTTTCCGGATGACCGGAGAAAGATAAAGAGGTTTCTTTGGAAGACCAGTAGCCGTAGGATGAAATGCCTGCCCGAACCATTTCAAAATGGGTTTCAGGGAAGAGAAGAGTTGCCGCCGAGCAGGCCATATGGTTTTTGGGCAGGGGAAATCCGGCTTTTTTAAAAGCAGCGATAAATTTTTGGAACAGCATCAGTTGTCTCTCTGCGTAAGAGTGATCGATCGTATCTTCAATATTGGCAAAATGCGTGGAAAGCCCTTCAAGCTCAAGAGAGGCGCAATTACTCAGGCTTTGGATATAACGGGGGATATCGTCAAAGAGGATTCCCTGCCTGTTTGTTCCTGTTTCGCATTTCAATGTGATCTTGACTTTCTTTTTCTGACGCCGGGCTTCTTTTTCAAAAAGGGGAATCAGTTCAAGGTTTGTGATGACAGGGATCAGATCATTTTCCACCAGAAGCGGGATATGAGTTGCATTGGCATACCCTAAAATGTAAATATTTTTATGAATACCTGAGTTTCGTAAAAATAGGCCGTCTTCGGGAAGATGAACTCCGTAATCATGCACGATGTCCGGGTATTTTTCAGCAATTGAGGCGGTTTCCCGTAATCCGTGGCCGTATCCGTTGGCTTTGACGACAAACATCAGTTCCGTGGCAGGCGAAAGAAGTGACTTGATACCGCGGAGATTATGAAGAAGTGCGGATTCGGAGATTTCGACCCAAGTGTTGTCCATCGATTACTCCAACCTGCTCAACATATTCCTTGCCCGTCTGGAATAATATCCCTCTCCCGGGACTGCTTTGAGGTAGTGATTCAAATTTTCTTTGGCCAGGTTCTTATACCCCGAATTTTTTGAGCGTTGATAGATCTCAAAATAAATATAACCTAAGCCATAATAAGAGAGGGCATAATTTGAATCATAACGTTGAAGAAGCTTTAACTGATCAATGGCATTATTGTAATTATTTGTATAAAAGTAGGCCATGGCCAGCTGGTAACGAATATAATGATGTTGATCCCGCTTGACAAGATAGTTGTGGAAATAGGAGATAGCCGCTGAAAAATTTTGTTCGCGCATATAGAGATTTGCTATTTTTTCTGCCAGAAAGCGGCTTGTATTACCCAGGTCATAAGAATTCTTATAATATTTCAATGCTGCCGAGTTGTATTTTTGAAGTTCATAAGCGCGTCCCAAATAGTAATGGACGTCATAATGACGCGGATAGGTTTTTTCCAGCTGGTGGAGAAGAGAAAGAGCCTCATTATACTGACTCAAAGATATGTGAAGACGCCCTTTCAAAAGAAGTGAGGGGTAATGAGAAGGCTCCCGTTCCAGGATCGTCTCCAAAAGGTCTTCACATTGGGAGTATTCTTCCTTATTGTAATGATCTTCAGCCATGGAAAAGAGTGTCTCTGTACTGACAGTGATGATGTCGTTCATATCCTGAACCGGCTCTTTGACAATTGTACGGTCTTTTTGGGCACAGGAAAAGAGGAACAAGGCCAGGGCAAAAGGAATAACAAGTTGTTTCACAAAAACCTCCTTCAGTTAACCGCTGCTGTCGGAAAAGAATATCACAGCTGAAAGAGAATGTCAACTCAGGCATCAGAGAGAGTTTCTCTTTTTCATGTTGACACCGGCTCCAATCTTCTTATAATAATGGCATCTTGACGGGGCCCATAGCTCAGTTGGTAGAGCTACCGGCTCATAACCGGTCGGTCAGTGGTTCGAATCCACTTGGGCCCATAGAACGGGAGTGGTATTTTGTCAGGGGAACAGACATTTCTATTGAATAGTATAGGGAAGGTGCGCTTTAAGTGCACCTTTTTTTTTTAAGGAGGGGATATGGAATCAAACCTTGAGATTCTTCGCGAAATAGCTGACATCATTATGAACAGTGAAGAGATGCGGGTAATCGTGGAAGACAAACCGCAGGAACTCAAGAACAAAGGTCTGAAATCGATAAGCTGCGAAAAAAAACGGAACAATGTCATACTCAAATGGAAGAGTTGAGAAAAGAGATCGCTGCTTTGGATATGGAGCTGAATACGAACAGGCTTCTTCAGAAAAAATATGAAAACCAGGTGCTTCTTGTCAAAAAAGCCAAAGAGATGACGGCTTTAAACAATGAGATTTACAATGTGAAAAGGCTTACTGATGATTTGACAGTAAAAAGGCGTCAAAAAGGTGACGAGATGGAGTCACTTGCGGAGGATTGTGCCGGGCGGCAGGAAAAACTGTCTGAAAAGGAAGAAGAATTCAAAACGCAGAGAGAGCTTGTCGAAGAAAAAATCGCGGAAATTAAACCGCAGTATGAAGCTTTGAAAGAAATGAAAAACACTCTTTTGAAAAAGCTTCCTCCTCATATTTCTGCCATGGTAAAAACCATGGAAAAATCAGGAAAATTTCAGCACAGGATCATGGCAACGGTCAATAACGGCCATTGCGGCATATGTAAGATGCAGCTTCCGCCTCAGCTTGTTTCTGAAGTGAGGCGCGCAAAAGAAGCGAAGCAATGCCCCTATTGCGGAAGGATCCTTTTTTGGGAAAAAGAGTAGACGGGATCTTCCGTTCTCTTGAACAATGGATTCAGGAAGGGAAAGGATCCCGTGATTTCTTTGCAGGACTTTCAGCGTCAGACAAAAGCCGATTCATGGCTTGGCTGGACTCGTTTCGGACAGAAAACGTCAACAAAGGAATCGAAAGCAAGCCGGACGGTGTCATCGCATATTGTGACGGAGCTTCCCGGGGGAATCCCGGAGAAGCCGGATACGGTTATGCCGTCTATTATCCCTCAGGACAGAAAGAGGAAGGATACGGATATCTGGGTAAGACGACTAATAATGTCGCTGAATACCGCGGACTTATCGCAGCCTTGAAACATTTGATTTTTCAGGGGGTGGCCGAAGCCTCTCTTTATCTTGACAGTGAATTAGTCGTCAGACAAATGAACGGGCAATATCAGGTAAAAAGCCCCCTCTTAAAAGAGCTTTACAGAGAAGCTGATGAACTGAAAAGCAAGTTTAAGAAACTTAAGATAGCTCATGTTCCCAGAGAGCAGAATTCTGAAGCAGACCGCCTGGCCAATAAGGCCGTGGATACAAAAGAGACATCTCACTTTTCTCTTGATTTTTAAGATCGATATCCCTTATGATAGACCTGAAGCGGGACAGATAGCCGCGCTTGTTTAGGCAAGTGAGGAAAGTCCGAACACCGCAGGGCAGGGTGCCGGATAACGTCCGGAGAAGGTGACTTCTGGAAAGTGCCACAGAAAAGAACCGCCTGTTTCGGCAGGTAAGGGTGAAAAGGCGAGGTAAGAGCTCACCGCTTCTGCGGTAACGCAGAAGGCAGGGTAAACCCCACCCGGTGCAAAACCAAATAGGAGGGATTGCGGCGGCCCGTCGCGCACCCTCGGGTAGGTTGCAGGAGGCAGATGGCGACATCTGTCCCAGATAAATGGCTATCCGGCTGCTTAGTCAGCTGACAGAATTCGGCTTACCGTCCCGCTTCTTAGATTTCGAAAATATCTTTAGCACTGCGTCTGCTGATACGAAGAAATTCCTCCGGTTCCATTTGTTTCAAAGAAGCGATTTCCCGCGCCACATAGGCGACATAAAGGGGGGAATTCGTTTTCCCGCGGAAAGGAACAGGGGCCAAATAGGGAGAGTCGGTCTCAATGAGCAACCATTCGGGAGGTAATGACGAAACAAGAGATCTGAAGAGAGCGTTCTTTTTGTTTGTGTAGGTTACCGGCCCCGAAATAGAAAGATAATATCCCAGATCAGCGGCTTTTTTAGCCATGGTTTCATCTCCTGAAAAAGAGTGGAGTACGCCCCGGACACGTCCTTTGAATATTTTGAGGACAGCCAATGTGTCATCGTGGGCCTCTCTGTCATGAATAAGCACCGGTTTTTTTTGTTTTGCGGCTATTTCCATTTGTTCCTCAAACACGGCTTTCTGGACTTCCGGAGGATCTTTCATCCAATAATAATCCAGGCCGATCTCACCTAAAGCAACAGTTTCCTCCTCTAAAAGCATGGCAGAGATCCGTTCCAGAAGACGGGGAGTAGATGATGAGGCATAGGTCGGATGAATACCGACAGCGGCTTTAATAAAAGGATAGCCATATGCCAGAGAAAGGGACTCTTCGCTGCTTTTTTCGTCAAAACCGACATTAATGCAAAAATCCAAAAGTTTCCCGCACTCTTCAAGCAGGAGATCCCTTTGAAGGGAAAATTGAGGAAGGTTTAAATGGACATGACAGTCATAAAGGTTTTTCATCGAGTCTCCTCAATCGCGCTTACGAGGCATGAGAAGCACGGTGGATCTGAGGTCTTCCGCGTCTTCGGCTTTATTCCATTGTTTTAAAAACTCATTGTCCTGAAGAAGCTGGGCCACGGCCATCAAGGCCCTTAAGTGGTAATTGCGTTCATCTGCTGTTCCAAGGAGAACAAAAACAGCGTGAACGGGAGGCGCTCCTTCTTCCCAGAAAAGGCCGGAGCGGCTCCTGGCCAGAAAGATCTCGAATTTGCCGTTCCCCGGAATAATAATATGAGGAATAGCGACTCCGGGGACAATGTTTGTGGAGGAAGAAGCTTCCCTGAGATGAAACTGATGAACGATCTCTTCTTCGGAAAGATTCAGAAGAGGGGAGAGTTTTTTTGATAGAAAGGCAAAGAATCCTTCTTTTGTCATTCCCGGTTCCAAATCAGTAACGAGGCTTTTTTTGATCAGCTTGTCAAAGCGGTCTTCGATAATATCATCACGATCCTGCAAAATACCTAACAGCTCTTTTTCAAGGGCCCGGACCGAATTTCCTGAAAGGGATCTGTCCATCATCCGTTCAGCCAGAAGGACCAGGGCCGACTGGTTATGAACTGTTTTTCGGGCAAAGACAAGATAAGCCAGGACAGAAAGAAAAAGAAAGGTGAGAATCATCACAATAGTTTTAGGCCCCATTTTGATAATAAGCCACAAATAAGCGGTCATCGCCAGAATCTGTAAAGCCGGAAAAAGGGGAGCTTTAAAAGCGGGCCGGTAGTTCCTTATACCGGAATACCGGATAATGACCAAGGAGAGATTGTCAAAGATATAAAGAAGCAGGATCAGCCCTGAAGCAAGTTTGACCAGATCTTCAATATGCAAAAGGAGAATGGTCGTCAGAATAAAACCGCCTGTAAAAAGGACGGAGACATAAGGAGTATCAAAGCGCCGGGAAATAAGAGAAATAGAAGGAGGAAGAAGCTTGTCCCGGCTCATGGCCAGGGGAGAGCGGGCTGCGGACATGATGCCGGCATTGGCTGTTGTGATAAAAGCCAGGATGGCAGCCAAAGCCGTAAGAAGCATTCCCGGAGTCCCTAAAAAAAGACGGGCTGCATCCGATACGGGGGTCAGCGTGGTCATCAAACTCTGATGGGGCAGAACACCGACAACGATTGTGACAACAGCAATGTATATGAAGCTTACTACGAAAAAGGCATAAAGCATGGCTTTAGGAACATTTCTTGCGCAGTCTTTGATCTCCTCAGCCATATCGGCGATCTTTGTTATGCCCCCGAAAGAGATAAAGACCATTCCCGTTGCTGCAAAGAATGAGGCATATCCTTTCCGGAAAAAGAAGCTGAATTGTCCTGTATCTACAGACGGATAGCCGGCAAGCATAAAAAGCCCGAGAATAAAAAGAAGAAACACGACCAGCCACCCCTGAAGTCTGCCTGAATGTTTGGTGCTCATGAGATTGACGGCAGTGAAAACAAGTGTGACTCCGGAGGCGATAAAGCGGATTTGAAGTTCGGAGACATGCGGGTTGAAAAGAAGGACGAATGTTCCGATCCCGATAAGAGCAAAGGCGCTTTTTGATGCGATGGAAAACCAATTGGCAATGCCTGCCACAAATCCCACCGGTGTGCCCAAGATCCGGTTAATATAGAAATAGGTTCCCCCGGCTTTGGGCATAGCCGTTGATAATTCAGATTTGGCGAAGATCGTCGGAATCATCAGAAATGCCGCCAACAAATAGGCGATAATAACAGAAGGCCCCGTGAGCGCATAGGCTATTCCGGGCAGGACAAAAAGCCCCGAACTGATCATGGCGCCTGCAGCGATACTGAATGCACTGAAAAAAGTGATCTCTTTTTTCATCTGTTCGACACGTCCCTTCTCTACACCTATTGTATGGGATTCTCTTTTTTTCTCAACTAAAAAACGAAAGAGTCTTGACGGACATGAGAAAAGACTATATATTGTATATAAAAAAGGTAGGACATACCATATGTAGACTTAACTTCAAGGGAGGCTTTATGTTAGAGTTTTTAATCAAGCGCAATGGGGAGAAGGCTGAATTTGACAGGGCGAAGATCGAGGATGCGATTTATAAGGCAGCCAAGGCTGTGGGCGGTTATAACCGCACTTTAGCGAGGTCTTTGACGGATAAGGTCGTCACTGTCTTGGAAAAGAGCTTTGCGGAAAAAATCCCCGGAGTGGAGGATATCCAGGATGTCGTTGAAAAAGTCCTTATTGAAAACGGGCATGCCCGGACAGCTAAAGCCTATATCCTTTACAGAAAAGAGCAGGAAGTTTTACGCGATGCCGAAAAAGTCCTTTTGGACGTGGAAAAGACGATTGACGGTTATATCGGGATGAATGACTGGCGTGTCAATGAAAACTCGAATTCGGGTTATTCCTTTTCCGGCTTGCTTATGCATACAGCGGGAAGTGTTATTGCTAATTATACGTTGAAAAAAGTCTATACGTCCGAAATCGCCGAAGCTCATTTCAACGGTGATTTTCATATTCATGACTTGTCCATGGGAATCGCCGGTTATTGCGCGGGATGGTCGATTAAAGAGCTTCTCTGGGAGGGGTTTAACGGAGTTCCGGGAAAAGTGGAATCCGGCCCCCCCCGTCATCTTCATTCAGCCTTGATGCAGATGGTCAATTTTCTGGGAACCATGCAGAATGAATGGGCCGGAGCCCAGGCTTTCTCTTCTTTTGACACTTATCTGGCTCCTTACATACGACAGGACGGGCTCTCCTATGAAGAAGTCAAACAATCCATACAGACTTTTGTCTTTAATTTGAATGTCGCATCCCGATGGGGTGGACAGACGCCTTTTACTAATCTGACTTTTGACTGGACAGTCCCCGAAGACATGAAAGACCAGCCGGCCGTATGGGGGGGGACCCTTATTGAAGCGCCATATAAGGATTTTCAAAATGAGATGGATATGATCAACCGGGCTTTTTTGGAAGTGATGATCGAAGGAGATGCCAAAGGGCGTATTTTTACGTTTCCTATTCCCACTTATAATATTACCCGTGAATTTCAATGGGAGAGTGACAATGCGGGGCTTCTTTTTGAGATGACTTCCAAATACGGGATCCCGTATTTTCAGAATTTTATCAACAGCTCTCTGAAACCTTCTGATGTCCGCTCCATGTGCTGCCGTTTACAGCTGGATCTCCGGGAATTGAAAAGCCGCACAGGCGGGCTTTTCGGAAGCGGGGAAAAGACCGGGAGTGTCGGTGTCGTGACGATCAACCTTCCCCGCATCGGCTATTTGTCCGGTTCAAAGGCGGAGTTCCTGGGGAGGCTGGAATACCTGATGGATCTGGCTAAGGACTCTTTGGAATTAAAGCGGAAAGTCGTAAAGAAAAACATGGAGAACGGGCTTTTGCCCTACTCAAAGCGTTATTTGGGTACTCTTGACGGTCATTTTAACACGATCGGCCTGGTGGGGATGAATGAAGCTCTTCTTAATTTCATGGATAAAGACATCGGTACGCCCGAAGGAAAAGAGACGGCTCTGGAAATACTCGGGTTTATGCGGAACAAACTTTCCGATTATCAGGAGTTGACAGGCAATATTTATAATCTGGAGGCGACACCCGCGGAAGGCACATCCTACCGGTTGGCAAAAATAGATAAAGCCCGATACCCTGATATACGCACACAGGGAGAAGAGGAGCCTTACTATACCAATTCTTCTCAGATGCCGGTTCATTATACTTCAGATGTTTTTGAAGTCCTGGATAATCAAAATGATATTCAGGCCCAATATAACGGCGGGACGGTGGTTCATATCTTCTTGGGAGAGACATCTCCGGATTATAATGCCGTCAAAGAACTGATCCGAAAAGTGGCAAATAATTATAAGATCCCTTATTTCACGATTTCTCCGACTTTTTCTGTCTGTGAGGAGCATGGGTATCACAGAGGGAAACATGAATCCTGCCCCCAATGCGGACGGGAGATGGAAGTCTACAGCCGTGTCGTGGGATATTATCGCCCTGTAAAGCTCTGGAACAAGGGGAAAAAAGAGGAGTTCAAGGAGCGTGTATCCTTTGTCGTATGAGGCTTTGGACCGGGCTGTCACCATGCCCGGGATCTCGCTTATAGATTATCCGGGACTGGTGGCTTCTTTGATCTTCTTAAGAGGGTGCAATTTCCGTTGTCCGTATTGCCATAACGGGCCTCTTCTCTCTCCGGGTACGGGTATTCCCCGTGAAGGGCTTTTAAAACGGATGCAAGAGCATCGTAAACTGGCTGACGGATTAGTCATTACCGGCGGAGAACCCACTTGGGGAGAGGGTTTGGCCGATCTGATCAAGGAGGCAAAACGCCTGGGGTATTCTGTAAAATTGGATACGAACGGTTCATCCCCTTCGGCTCTGGAAGAGATCTTGAGAGGGGGATGGGCCGATTATGTGGCGATGGATATCAAGCATACGATAAAGCGCTATTCTGAGGCCTGCGGCGTCAATGTCGACACAGACAGGATCAAAAAAAGTGTGGAACTCATTAAGAAGGATGCTCCTGATTATGAGTTCCGGACAACTTGGGTTCCGGGTATGCATAAGAGTCAGGATATTGAAAAGATGATAACAGATTTTTCTCTGAATAAGTCGCGGCGTTTTATTTTACAAAAATATATTCGTCAGGAGAGTCTTTCTTTTCCCGACTGGGAAAAAGAGAAGTGGCAGTTGGCCGTGCAGCCTTTTGAGAAAGAAGATTTCGTTTTTGTAAGGGGGGACTCATGAAAGATTTAGTGGCTGCGATGTTGACTCCGGCTGTCATGATCAATGTATGCGGCCTTTTACTGTTATCAACAGCTAACAGGAATTCAAGGATCATCGACCGGATAAGGGCGCTTAACAGCCAGCTTTTGAACGGTGAGTTGTCCGGAGAAGCCATGGATAATTATAATAATCAACTGCTGCTGTTTAAAAAAAGAGCGAAGATCATTAAAAACTCATTGATACTCAATTATTCTGCCCTACTCATGTTTATTCTGACATCATTGACCATATATCTGGCAGTGCATGGATTTGTATCTGAAACTTTTGTCCTCCTTTTTTTGTTGTCAGGTTTTTTTATTTTAGCTTTTTATGCCGGATTTCTTATCTGGGAAGGATCTATTCATTTTGAAACCACTGCTCTGGATATCGAATTGGCTAAGACCATGCTAAAGAAAAAAACAGGGGGAAAAAAGAGTTGATTTCCATTCTGCTCGCGTTATAGTCGGAAAAAAAGGGGGAGGATATGGGTCTGCGAGCCTTTAAAACCGAAACGTGTTCACAAAGTGATGTTGTGAGATGGAAAGAGTTTGCGCGAATATGCCGCTCTGATATTTTAACCATGACAACAGCAGCAGGAAGCGGTCATCCGGGAGGGTCACTTTCATCTATTGATTTTTTGACACTTCTCTATGATCAAATGGCCGTTTTTCCTGAAAAAGCACAGCATGATAAAAGAGACTATCTTTTTGTCTCAAACGGCCACATTTCTCCTGCAGTTTATTCTGTTTTAGGGCGGAAAGGATTTTTCCCTGTTGAGGAGGCTTTGGCCGGTTTCCGTAAAGCCGGGACTCCCTATGAAGGACATGTGGATACAAAAGTGCCCGGAGTCGAATGGATCACCGGAAATCTTGGACAGGGATTATCAACGGCCGCAGGGGTTGCTTTGGGGCTAAAATTTCAAAACAAAGAAAACCATGTCTTCTGTATTATGGGGGACGGGGAACAGCAAAAAGGACAGATCGCAGAAACACGGCGTTTTGCATCCAAGTTCAATCTGAACAACCTCACCGTCATCATCGACTATAACCGTCTTCAGATCTCCGGAGATGTGGATGATGTCATGAGAGTCAATATCGCACAAGAGTATCGTACAGCCGGATGGAAGGTTTTTGAAACAGACGGGCATGATTTCCCCTCTCTTTATGAGGCGTTGTATACAGCTTTGAACACGACAGAGACGCCGGTCATGATTTTAGCCGGGACTGTCATGGGAAAAGGGATCTCTTTTATGGAAAATGACGAGAAGTGGCACGGACAGGCTTTGGGAGAGGAAGAGTATCATGCGGCTATCAGGGAGTTGGGTTTGGAGGATTCTCTTGAGAAAATCAAAAAAAAGAGAGCATCCCTTCCGCTAAAAGGATGTGAAAAGATAAAAAAAACGTATCCGGTTTTCAAAGAAGGCCCGCGGCTTATTTATGATTCAGGGAGCAAAACCGATAATCGTTCGGCTTTTGGGAAAGCACTGGAATCAATAGGGGAAGCCAACCCCGAAAAGACGATTGTCTTTGATTGCGATTTGGCCGGGTCAGTGAAGACAAACGGATTTGCAAAACGATGGCCCCATGCATTTTTTCAGGCCGGTATTCAGGAGCATAGCACGGCCTCCCTTTCCGGCGGGGCCTCTTCGACCGGGCTTCTTACGTTTTGGGCTGATTTTGGTGTCTTCGCCGCTGATGAAGTCTATAATCAGCTCCGCCTCAATGATATCAACAAAACAAATCTTAAAGTGGCTGCAACCCATTGCGGATTGAATGTTGGCGAGGACGGCAAGACACATCATGCCATCAACTATATCGGCATCTTACGCTGTTTGTTCGATTTCAAGCTTTTAACACCCGGGGACCCCAATCAGACAGACGCTTTAGCCCGTTATGCTGCTGCACATGGCGGGAATTATTTTTTGGCTATGGGGAGAGCCAAGACTCCTGTGATCACAAATGAAGAAGGAGCCCCTGTTTTCGGGCCTGATTATACTTTCCGATATGGCCGGCTTGATACCATTCGGAGAGGGCAGAACGTCGCTGTTTTGACTTATGGAGCGATGCTTCCCTACGCTGTGGAGGCTTGGGACAGTATGATGTCAAAAGAAAAACCCTTTACTCTTATCCATGTCTCTTCTCCACTGGCGCCCGACAGAGATGCTTTGAAAGAAGCTGCGAAAAAGCATGACACCTTCATCGTCTATGAAGACCATAATATTCATACGGGATTCGGAGCTGTTTTAGCAGATGTGATGGCTGAAGAAGGGATAAACCTCCCTCTTTTCAAGTTAGGTGTCCGGGACTATGCCCGTTCCGGGGTATCCGATGATGTTTACCGCCTGGCGGGGCTTTCCCCGGAAGATCTGATACAGGCGGTAGAGAAGCACAGTTAATGGGAAAGATAAAAAAACCCCGGGAAGCTCTCCTTTTTTGCGGCCTGCTTTATGCGTCAGAGCAACTTTTCGAAGATGCGCTTCAGTCCCTGTCGGATCTATTTGGGCCTTTGGCCAAAGAAGCCCGGGGATTTCCTTTCAAAGGAACCGATTATTATCAAAGGGAGTTGGGAGAGGAGATCTATAAAGGTTTTCTCTTTTTTGAGCAGTTGATTCCCATGGATGTCATGGCTTCTGTTAAGATGAAGACTAATGAACTGGAAGAGAGGCTGTCCCTGCCCCGCACGCTTCGTTCTGTCAATCTGGATCCCGGTTATTTGGACCTGTCTAAAGTGATGCTGGCCACAACAAAGGACCGTGCGCATCGCCTTTATCTGCGTGACGGCATTTTCGGGGAAGTGGAGTACACCTATTGTAAAAATTCCTATACCCCCTGCCCTTGGACCTACCCTGATTATCGTCAATCTGAATACATCTCTCTCTTTAATGAAATGCGCTTTTATTATCAGGAGCGGCTGCGTCAGACGATATGATTCTTTGCGTCAATCCCTGGATCGATGATTTTACGGCTTATGACCTCTGGGCAAAGCCCTTAGGGCTTATTGAAATTGCGTCCTGGCTTAAACAAAACGGGTTTGATGTCGCCGTAGCGGATCTTTTGTATCAGCATTATCCTGAACTCTCCCAAAAAGCTTCTGTCAAAATGACGGGGCGGGGGAACTATTTGCGAAGAGAGATACCGCGTCCGGAGCTGCTGAAACATGTCAGCATACCCCGAAAATTTTACCGGTACGGGATGTCAAAAGAAGATGCTTCGGCTTTATTAAGCCGTTATCCCCGGCCCCGGCTGATCCTTCTCACATCGATGATGACCTATTGGTATTCAGGCCTGCGTGCGACTGTTGATTTCCTCAAAAAAACATATCCTGAGGTCCCTGTTATCGGCGGGGGAATATACACAAGGCTTTGCCGCAATCATGCCCTGCGTGTGTTTGATGATATTGAAATAGCGCCGCAAGAGACCTATTCTTTTTTGAGAGAGCGGGTTCGGGAATCAACAGGGCATGCTCCGCTTATACCTTCAGGGCCGTTTTCAATTTCTCCGGACTATACGTATTATCCGTCTCTTCCGTATATCCCCCTCCGGTTTACCCGGGGATGCCCATACCGATGCCGGTATTGTGCCGGCCCTCTTTTAGAGCCCAGGTATATTGAAAGCCGTTTGGAAAAGATCAAACTTGAGTTTGAATATGGATACAAAAAGGGAATCAAAGATTTTGTTTTTTACGATGATGCCCTTCTTTTTTCCAAAGAGCGGCTTCTTCATCCCTTTTTGAAGTGGATAGAACAGCAGGGGATGAAGGCGCGTTTCCATACGCCCAACGGGCTTCATGTGGCTTTGTTCGATGAGAAGACGTTGGCACTGATGAGAGCCGCCGGTGAGTGGGAGTTCCGTTTCGGAGTAGAGACACTGATAAAAAATCAAAGGCAGCCGCTTGATGTCAAAACGGATTGGCACGATTTACAACAATTGGCTGCATTGCTGCTCAAAGAAGAATTCAATCTTGAGCATGTGCGGATTTATCTTTTAGCAGGACTGCCGGGGCAGCCTCGTATGGAAGTAGAGGAGAGTATCAAAATGGTAAAGGGGCTGGGACTTCGCCCTATACCCAATGAATATTCTCCTATCCCGGGTACACCTCTTTTTAACAATGCAGTGAAAAGTTCTGTCTATGACCTGCAAGAGCCTCTTTTTCAAAATAAATCCATTGTCCCCTGCAGTTGGGAAGAACAGACATGGCGGGATGTACAGGAATTAAAGGAGTTGGCCCGCTCCTGATCATTGCGAAAACAAGGGGTTTATGTTATAGTGAAGGCCTGTAAAGGAGTGCTATGCTGAGAGATGATTTAGAGGAAATGAAAGACTTTAGCGTCTACCCGGGGAGTCCCCGGGCAAAAATGGATCAGAATGAATCCCCCTTTCCTTTTTCTGACAGATTGAGAGGGATTTTAGCTTCGCATATCAAGCAGTATCCTTTTCACCGCTATCTGAGGCCTGAGCGTCTGATGGCCCTGAAAGAATCGCTGGCTGCATATACGGGGGCCGATCCGGCCGCTATCGCTATCGGTGCCGGGGCCGATGCATTGATCCAGTCTTTGATTGCTGTCTCTGCCTCCGGACAGGGGAATGTCTTTTGCTTTCACCCGACTTATCCGCTTTATCAGCTTTTTGCCCGTGTTTTAAATGTCCCGTCCGTGTCTCTGCCGCTTTTGAAGCCTGATTTCAGTTTTGATATCGAAAAAGCGGAAAAATTGATCGAAAAATCCGCCATCGCTTTTATTACCTATCCTAATAATCCCACAGGAAATCTCTTCGAAAAAGAAATGATTATGACGTTGATCCGCTCTCATCCTCATTGTGAATTTGTTTTGGATGAGGCCTATTATGAATATTCCGGACAAACTTTTGTTCCTGAAGTTCCGAATCATCCTAATCTCACAGTCGTCAGGACTTTTTCAAAGTTCTTTTCGATTCCCTCTCTCCGGTTGGGATATCTCATCGGGCGCCCTGAAATCGTTTCTGCCGTTGAAAAAGCCCAATTTGTCCCGTATAATGTTTCAGCCTTTTCTGTCGAGACCGGAATTGTGATATTGGAAAACCGATCTGATTTTGAAAAGGACCGCGAGGGGATGATAACGCAACGGGAGGAATTGATGAATTGTTTAAAAACCCTGCCGCATGTCCGGGCCTATCCATCATACGGCAACTTTATTTTTATTTCTTTTCCTCCGGGAAAAAACCCTGCCCGGGCTCTGTATGACAAAGGCATCTATGTCAGGGATTTCAGCAATATAGCGGGATATGAGGATTTTATTCGAATAACAGTGGGGCGGCCTTCGGAAAACCGCTTGTTTTTTGAATCATTAAAGTCAATGATAAAGAAGAAAGGAAAATAAATGAATCTCAGTTGTGGTATTATCGGGAAGCCTTTTAGCGGGAAGAGCACTTTATTTGCTTTGATGACCGGGGAAGACGGGGGAGGTAAATTCGGCCCTGTCCGGGGAATGGCTAAGGTCAGTGATTCCCGAATCGACTATTTAAGTTCTTTGTATCATCCAAAAAAAACGACGTATGCTTCTGTGGAATTTATCGATGTCCCCGGAGTTTCCGGTTCGGAAACCGGAGAAAATAAAATGCTGGAGCATGTCCGCAACACAGAAAGCCTTTTGGCTGTTATCGGGGCCTTTGAGGAGGAGGATTGTGATGCTTCACTTCAGGGGGAGATCCAGGGTATTTTGGATGAATTGCTGCTGAATGACCTTATCTTAACAGAAAACCGGTTGGAAAAGATTAAACATCAGCGTAATCCTCAGGAAAAAGATGAATTTGTTCTCTTTTCCCGTTTGCATGAAGCTTTGGAAGAGAACCGTCCCCTCAGAAGTCTTGATCTTAAAGAAGATGAGCAAAAAGCCATAAAAGGATTTCAGTTTTTTACTCTGAAACCTTTGATGTTTGTTATTAATATTCATGAAGAGGCGATCCCCCGGGCCGAAGCCATTGAGAACCGGTTGAGGGAAAAACTGGCAAATGATGCTCATACCGGGGTGATCGCTTTATCAGCTCTTATTGAAGAGGAGATCATGCAGCTTCCCGAAGAGGAGCGCCCTGCATTTCTTGAAGAAATGGGTATCGGCGAGCCTGCAACTGAAAAAGTCATTCGTTCCATTTACAGTCTTTTAGGATTGATTTCTTTTTTTACTGCCGGCGAAGATGAAGTGAAAGCTTGGACCATACGGAAAGGGGCATCAGCCCGCTCTGCGGCAGGAGAGATCCATTCCGACATTGAAAGAGGGTTTATTAAAGCGGAACTCGTCCATTATGACGATTTTGCAGCTACTCCTGATATGAAGAAACTAAAAGAGGCCGGGCTAGTCCGCCTGGAAGGAAAAGAGTATGTGGTCAGAGACGGTGATATCATTAATTTTAAATTTAATGTGTAAAAGGGGGCGGAATGGCCGACAAGAGTCTTTACGGGGTTGAAGAAACGGTAAAACTTGTAGCGGAGGCAGGCGTCGGCAAAAGCGATGTCTCTCTGCCGCGGCTTCTTTTCAGCGGCTTTATGGCCGGAGCCTATATTGCTTTTGCTTTTTTTCTCAGCATCGTTGCAGCGGCCTCTTTTTCTCATTTGGGCCCTCATTATCATTATTCTCTTTATAAGGTCATGCTCGGCATCTTTTTCCCGTTTGGATTAGTCGCAGTGGTCATAGGAGGAGCTGAACTTTGGACCGGAAATGTCCAGTTTACATCAACGGCGGCCCTTCAGGGAAAGATCAGTAAACGCCATACCTTGTATAATTGGATTGTCAGCTATACGGGCAATTTTGCCGGGGCTTTTTTCCTTGCTTTCTTAGTGACTGTCGGGGGCGGGATCATCTCTTCCCATAAACTATTGTCTGAAGTCGTGACGCAGGCCGCTCTGACAAAATCCGGCGGAGGATTTTTCCCCCTTTTATGGCTTGGCGTGGGGTGTAATTGGCTGGTGAATCTTGCCATCTGGCTTTCTTTCAAAGGAAAAGACGCCGCCGGCAAAGTCATTCTGCTGTGGTTTCCTATTTTCGGGTTTGTCGCCATGGGATTTGAACATAGCATTGCCAATATGTGGATCCTCTCGTCGGCTTTATTGCTTCCCGGGGGTGGGGTCGATTGGGGTATGGTCATGGATAACCTTGTTCCTGTAACATTGGGGAACGCTTTGGGAGGGTTCTTTTTTGTCTCTTTTTATCATTGGTTTTTGTATGACGGGAAGAAGGCAATCAGAAAGGTTTTCGATTACTTAGGCGTAACAACGGCTTTTATCGTTTTAGCCGGGGTGCTCCCCTTAGGGGTTGTCAAGATGATCCCCGGTTTTTCCAAAGCCCCTTATTTCTTCCCTCTTTTCTATTCTCTTTATGGCACAGCTTTGGGTTTTGTCCTTCTCAGACAGGTTAACAAAGGAAAAAAGGAGAGAAAAAAATGAGCAGCGAAAAGAGCAGAAGATCATTTCAACAGGAACGCAATGAACTCAACGCCCTTGTCTTGGAAGAGGGGGGCGTCGGGATCAGGCGGTTTTTTAATTTAGATCATTCAGCCTACAATGAAGGAGCATTGTCGGCAAAGACCAAAGAAATGCTCGGGTTAGTCGCATCGCTTGTTTTGCGGTGTGATGATTGTATTTTTTATCATCTCATCAGAGCAAAAGAAGAAGGAATGCATGATGAGGAATTCCGGGAAGTCATGAATATCGGTCTTGTCGTAGGGGGCTCTATTGTGATTCCCCATCTCAGAAAGGCCTTCAGCCGTTGGGAACAGTTCAAAGACAAAGGAGAAAACAATGAATAGCCCTTACAAGACTGTTTTGAATGAAATCAAAAACATGAATACGGATAAAGATATTTTGGCAGAGATCGCCAAATTGTTATACTGTTCATTTGATACATACGACTGGGTCGGTTTTTATCTGGTCAATCCGGAAAATGAGGATGAGCTGCTTTTGGGGCCCTTTTCAGGAGAACCGACAGAGCATGTGATTATTCCTGTCGGGCGGGGAATATGCGGCCAGGCTGTGGCTACGCAATCAGTTTTTGTCGTCCCTGATGTTTCTCTGGAAGAGAACTATTTGTCTTGTAGCCCTCATGTCCGTTCTGAAATCGTTGTTCCGTTAAAAGATAAAGAGAACGTATGGGGAGAGATCGACATTGATTCTCATCAGCCTGATGCCTTCACCGATGAAGACCGTCTCTTTTTGGAACAGGTCGCGGACTTCATATCTCAACGGCGGAAATAACTGTGGCTAAGAATATTTTTATTGCTGCAACGGACAAAGATGTCGGGAAGTCGACTATCTCCCTGGCTTTTTTATTTAAACTTTTGGAAATGGGTAAAGACATCGCCTTTATGAAGCCTGTCGGACAGCGTTGGATCGCTTCAAAATGGGGGCCGGTGGATGAGGATGTCGTTTTGATGAAAGAAGTCCTGAAATTGGAAGCTGACCCGGTTTTAATGAATCCTGTGGTGGTGGAAAGGGGGTTTACCGAAGAGTACCTTCTGAGGGCGATCAAACCGAATCTCAGTGACAAGATCATCGATTCTTATAAAAAACTTGCCAAAGGGAAAGACTATGTCATTGTGGAAGGGACGGGCCATGCCGGAGTCGGTTCTGTTTTTGAACACTCCAATGCTCATGTCGCCCGTCTTTTGGATGCTAAGGTCGTTCTGGTGGCCAAAGGGGGTATCGGGAACACCATTGACAGGCTGGAGCTGAACCGTATTTTTTTTCGTAGTTTCGGCGTAGAAGTTATCGGTGTGGTGGTCAATAAGGTTCATGAGAAAAAGCTGGAGAAGGTCAAAAGAGCTTTGGAGATTTATTGTGAGAAAAACAAATTAGCCCTTTTCGGAGTGATTCCCTATTCGACTGTATTGAACAATCCCACATTAGATACTATCATCGAAGATATTCATCCTCAGATATTACAGGAAAAAGCCCCGAGAAATTCCGTCATTGACCGTTATATTGTCGGAGCGGCTAACATCGAGGAGGCTTTGAATTATATCAAAAAGCATAAAGGGAATATTATGATCATTTTTCCCGCTGACCGCATGGATGTTATTTTTGCTCTGCCTAAAATGCAGCAGATCCTCAAAGAGTGGCACTCGAAAATATGTGCTCTCCTTTTAAACGGCAGTCGTCCGCCAGGAGAGATCAGTATGAGAGTTCTCGAGGAGGAAGAGATGACCGTTTTGTGGAAAGAGGGAGACACCTTTGCCGTTGTTTCCGAGCTTTCGGGGATCTCGGTAAAAACAAGGTCGCAAGACATCAGTAAAATCGAAGCTATGCAGAGTTTTGTCTTTAAAAACATCGATTACAAAAAAGTCTTTTCCAGGGTCGCCAATGCAGCCGTCATGGAGAGCACCCTGGGCAAGATCAAGCGTTTTATCCGGCGCAGCATTATTTTCGTGCGTTTTCTGCTGACACATGATATCAAGAAATTTTTTGGGAGGAGCAGTCAAAAATGAAAGAGAGAATCCGGTTGTTTATCGAGTTGTTTCTCATGATGGTGATCGTCATCATTCTGACTTCTATGATATTTTCAATGGACTACGGCTTTTCTTATCTGTGGAGAGAGCATCGTTTTTTATTTGTCGCCCGTTTTTTTATTGTGCTTCTGGCTGCAGGCGCTTTATCTTTTTTTGAAACAGTTAATCTGATGAAAGTCTTCCAAACGATTTCCGGAGCCATAAAGAAGATCAGACATACGAATCTAAGAGAACGGGTCTATTTGGCTGACGATTATCTTTTTTCAGGAATCGTCGATGACCTGAACGGATTTCTGGATGACATGAGCGATAAACTGAATCTCATAAAAGATGATCTTGCCGTAGCGGAACAGTCCCTTCAAAAAGGAGACAATGAAACAGCTCTGAAGAATATACGCGAAATTCAATCTCTTTTCAATACGACGAAGAAACAGAGATAGAATCGTAACTGGTTTTTTTAAAATCTTCTTGACAAAGACTAACCCACAAGTTATTATTCTGACCAATGGGTCAAATTAATAAATAGGGGGTCGGTATTGAAAAAAAGAGAATGGGAATTCAAAATGAAAAAGGAGCAGATCGCTGACGCCGCAGCTGATTTGTTTTTGGAAAAAGGCGTTGAAAATGTGACGTTGGCGGAGATTGCAGCTCAAGTCGGTTACAGTAAATCAAGTATTTATTCTTATTTCAAATCCCGCGATGATATTATTTTCTATCTTGTTGAGATGGCTGATGAAGAATTCAGTGAAATTGAGACATTTATTAAAACAGAGCTGGAAAAAGACGAATCGGATGCCCTTTTTGATGTCCTCTTTGATGAAAGCTTGCAAAAAACATATCGAAACAAAAAAGTCGCTTCTCTTTTTCATAAAAATATAGGCTTGATCTATCAAAATAATGGTGAATTGCTTGAAAAAGTTTTATATATCTACAATAAACGCATTTCTTTTCTCGCAGGAATATTAAAATGTTATGTTTCTGACGAAAAAAAAGCTGTACTGGTGTCTTATTTGTTGTTGGGAATCTTTCACGGTATGGACCATTACAAAACCATGGAAGAGGAGACTCTTACAGATGAAGAAGCTTATCAAATCATGAAAAAGTTTATGAAACGGGCCATAGGCGACCCTAAAGAGGAGGATCTATGAAAAGAACGATGATTTTCACCATTCTTTTAATGGCCATTATCTTTACGTCTGAGGCAAAAGAGTGGCCACTGGAAGAGTGTGTTGCCTATGCTTTAGAACACAATACAGGATTAAAGAACAGCGAACGCGTCATCCTGCAGGCAAAGAACGATATCATTGCCGCCTATGGCAATTTTTTGCCTTCGGTCAGTGTTTCCGGAGTGAAAGTATTAAAGGAATCTGTATCGACGATGACTCTCCCGGGCCCCGGCGGGACGACAATGGAGTTAGAAATGGATATGCTGAGCAATTATCAGTATTCGCTTTCAGCGCAGCTTCCTCTTTTTACGGGAGGAGCGCGCTTCTATACGTTGAAATCCAAACTAAAGGAGCGTGAAATCGCTCGCGAAGAATACCGAAAAACCCGGATGCATGTGATCTATTCAGTGTCTGAGGCTTATTATAATGTTATTTATGCAGGGCTGATGAAGGATCTGGCCGCAGAGACAGTGAAAATCCTTGAAGAGCAGAAAGAAATGGCGCAGATTCAGTATGACAACGGAGAAGCTTCAAATCTCGAACTTCTTCAGGCTCGCGTTGAATTGAACAATGCCCGGCCGGATGCCATGAAAGCCGAATCGGGGTACAAGACAGCCATGATGAGCCTGAAGAATATTCTGGGAGCCGACGAGGATTTTATCTTCACTGTTTCACACGATTTTGATGTCGATGAAAAGAGCGTCTTTCCCGGAAAAGAGATAATAATGGATCTGGCATTGAAAAATAACCCTGATATTCAGATACTCAAAAAAAACAGAGATATTTTGACCTATTCCAAAACGATGTCCAAAGGACAGTATCTGCCTTCTCTGATCTTGTCAGGGACATACGGCCAGCAGAAAGAGGAGTGGGAGCAGGATTGGGATGAATCTTATAATATCACTTTAGCTCTTCAATGGAAGCTTTTAGACGGCCTGAAACGTCCCGCCGGTATCAAAAATCTCACTTTACAGCAGGACATTCTGGCTGACACCTATCAGGATATTATTGAAAAAACAGGAATTGATATCAGTATGAAAATCGAAAGTATCAGAGAAGCATCCGAACGCCTGGAAGCTCAAAAAATCAATCTTTCATTGGCTGAGGAAAGCCTGGAAATGGCAAAAGCCGGGTATCAGGAGGGAGTGGTCTCTCTTCTTGAACTGATGCAGGCCCGAATCGGGTACAACAATGCCAAAGCAGGGGCTATTAAAGCCCGTTATGATTTAAACCTGTCCTGGCTGAACCTCAAAAAATCAGCAGGTATTTTGGAACAAGAGGAGGAGTTATGAAAAGAAATAAAATACTGTGTGTTTTCGTGCTCTTTGCCCTTTTTGCCGCTACGGGTTGTCAGAAAGGCTCTGCAGATAAGACAGAGTCTGATGCCCCCTTTGTCAGTATACAAAAAGTGCAAAAAAAACTCGTCAAGCAAATGTACAAAACAACCGGGACCTTGAAAGGTGTTCAGGATGTGACTGTCTATTCCAAGATCAATGGAAAATTTGTCGCTTACGATGTGGGGGAAGGACAGTATGTGGAAAAAGGCCAGGTCATCGCTCGCATCGACAGGGATATTACCGGCTTGAAATATGAACCGGCATTGATCAAAAGCCCCATCAGCGGATTAGTTTCTCAATTGACATGTGATAAGGGACAGATGATATTCCCGGGCCAAATCCCCGTGGCTTTTGTCTCTCAAATGAACACGATGGAGACGACAATAGCTGTCCCGGAACGGTATTATCCTATGCTCAGAAGAAATAGGCCGGTGGAGATACGTGTTGAAGCTTATCCTGAAAAGGGCTTTAAGGGAACGATCACGATGATTTCTCCCGTATCCGACTCACTGACCCATACGGTGGATTTGAGGCTTCAAATCCCCAATCCCGGTTTAAAACTTCGTTCGGGCATGTTTGCGCAGGTGACTTTGATTTTGGATGAGCATGAAGGGGTCGCTGTCCCTGAAGAAGCCGTTATCAATAATGAATTTGTATTTGTCCACGAAGACGGAACAGCTCGATTGCGGCAAGTCCAAACAGGTATCGAAGATAATACCTATCTTGAAATCCTGGAAGGGCTGGTTCCGGGAGAAGACCTGATTATCGTGGGACAGAAATATATCCGTGACGGGATGACGGTCCGGATTCGATAAGGGGGGAGCATGAAATTACCTGAAATCGCAGTCCGCCGCCCGGTCATGACATTCGTTATTTTTGTCATTGTCCTGGTTCTGGGCTCGATCTCCTTTTCCATGTTGAATATTGACCTTTTCCCTGATATTACCTACCCCGTGGCCAGTATTGTAACTGTCTATGAAGGAGCCGGGGCAGAGGATGTCGAAGAGAAGATCACCAAGATCATCGAAGGTTCTGTCTCAACAGTGCCAAATATTAAAGAGGTGACATCAACGTCTTCTGAAAACACTTCAGCGGTTATGCTTCAGTTTAACTGGGGAACGAATATGGATACGGCGCTGAGTGATATCCGGGGCGCTTTGGATATGGTTTTGAGTTATCTTCCCGACGGGGTGGAGCGTCCCTGGGTCTTTAAATTTGATATCAGCATGATGCCTGTCCTTTTCATGTCCGTGACCTCCGAACACAACTATAAGGGCATACGGACATTAATCGAGGAAGAGATCGTCGACCCGTTGAAAAGGATTCCCGGCGTAGGAAATGTATCGCTTATGGGCGGGCCGCAGCGGCAGATACGTGTGTACTTCGACAGAGACAAATTGAATGATCTGGGATTAAATGTCAAAGCCGTAGCCGGTATCATCGGGGCTCAGAATGTGGATACTCCGGCAGGAGAGATAACCAATGAGCGGCGGAATTATGTATTACGTGTTGCCGGGGAGTTTTCTGATCCAAAAGATATTGAAGAGATCGTTGTCGCTCAGCTTAGGGGACGCAAAGTCCGCATTAGAGATATCGCCACTCTTTCCGATGACTATTTTCAAGATAACAATTCGATGAAAGTCAATGGGAAAAACGCTCTCATGATGGTGATCCAGAAACAATCTGATGCTAATACGGTGAAAGTGGCCAAAAATATACGGGAGAAAATCGTTGAACTTGAGAAGAGCCTGCCTGCTGACACAGAGATCGATGTCGTTATGGATACATCAGAGTACATTACAGATTCCATTTCCAATTTGTCGGAGACGCTGCTGGCCGGGGGGATTTTTGTCGTCCTTATTGTGCTTCTTTTTCTTCGCAATATAAGAGGGAGCTTTATTATTTCTTTGATGATCCCTGTTTCGCTTATTGTGGCGTTTATCCTGATGTATGTGAACGGATATACGATTAACATCATCTCTCTCTCTGCATTGGCGATTGCCGTAGGAATGGTGGTCGATAACGGTATTGTTGTGCTCGAAAACATCTATTCCCACTTAAGCCGCGGTGTCAGCCGGCGCGAGGCAGCGATGTTCGGCGCCTCTGAAGTGGGCTCTGCCATTCTGGCATCGACATTGACAACGATTGTCATCTTTGTCCCGATCTTTTTCATCAATGACATATCAACGATTTTATTTAAGCAGCTTGGATTCTCAATAATGATTGTTTTAGCAGGCTCTTTTTTCACGGCGATGCTTCTTATTCCAATGCTCTCATCTGTTTATTTGAAAAACATAGAGCTGAAAGGGAGAATTGCGAAAAAGATCGAGGAAAGTTTTAACAAGATGTCTGATTTTTATCTGTCTCTTCTCCGTTGGGTTTTGCATCATCGCAAGATGACGGTTGTTTTGGGTATTTTAGTTTTTGTTCTTTCTCTGGCCGTTTTCGGCCTTTTCGGGGGGACAGAGTTTATGCCTGTAAGCGATTCCGGCCGCGTCTCTGTAAAGGCTCATATGCCCTTGGGAACAAGCCATGAAAGGACGATGTCAATCGCGGCAGAAATTGATGCTCTTATTCAGGAAAAGGTTCCTGAGATCAAACGCCGTTATGTCAGTACAGGCTCTTCAGGAAGCGGAATAGCTGCCGTCATGGGATCCGAAGAGGGCTTACATATCGCTGAAGTAGGGTTTTCCCTCGTCCCGGTAGAAGAACGGAAACGCAGTGCTATGGACATCGCCGAAGAGCTGCGCTCAGAGGTTGAAAAAGTGAGGGGAATAGAAAAACTGAGTGTGACTTCTGAAGAGACCGGGGCTTTTTCATCCGGGGATCCTATCAGTATAGAGATCTACGGCTATGATATGGATCTAACCTATGATATCGCAGAAAAGGTTAAACAAAGAATCGCCCGGGTAGAAGGTGTACGGAACACTGCAATCTCCCGAGAGATGGGAAAACCTGAAGTTACCGTTGCTTTGAACCGGGCTCATCTTTCTAATCTGGGACTGACGACTTATGATGTGGGGCAGCAGCTCAGAGCACAGTATTACGGGATAACTGCAAGCCGTTACCGTGAAGGGGGCGATGAATATGATATTTTTCTAAGAATCAAAGATGATCTGAAAAAAGATATCGCAAGCCTTAAAGGAACCAACATATTAACGCCTATGGGAAGGTCTGTCCCGTTGGACAGTATCGCTTCGATATCGATCGAACAGGGGCCTGTGGATATTGAAAGAAAATCACAGTCACGTGTCGTTTATGTGACCGCTGCCACCTATGGACGCTCATTCGGAGAGATCGCTTTAGATGTTAACCGTGCTCTCCGTGAAGTCGAGTGCCCTGATAATGTGGACATTGTCCTCAAAGGGACCTTCGAAGATCAGCAAAAGTCCTTTAAGTATCTTGCCCTGGCTGTGTTAGGGGGAATACTTCTGGTTTATCTGGTCATGGCCGGGCAGTTTGAGTCATTTCGTGATCCTTTTGTTATTCTCTTTTCCATTCCTTTTGCTTTCAGCGGAGTCTTTTATACGTTACCCTTGTTTGGGATCAATTTGAGCATTATTGTTTTTATCGGATTGATTCTTCTTGTAGGGATCGTTGTAAACAATGCTATTGTCTTAGTGGATTATACGAACCTTCTTCGGAAAAGAGAGTATCCTATTGAGAAAGCCATATTGGAAGCCGGGCAAAGCCGCCTCCGGCCTGTTTTGATGACAGCGCTGACCACTATATTCGGAATGCTGCCTTTGGCTTTAAGCCGGGGAGAAGGAGCGGAGACGTGGCGCCCGCTAGGGTTATCCGTTATTTCAGGTCTCTTTTTCTCAACTTTGGTGACGTTGCTTTTTGTTCCGACGCTTTATTACATTGCCGAGCGCAAGACAGCAAAAAAGAGAGGTGAGCTCATATGAAGTTAAAAGCCCTGCATATCATCTATGCTGACACCTTTGGCGAGGAGATCATCGCAGAGATGAAAAAAATGGGAGTCAAAGCTTACACGATCATTCCTGAATTGTACGGGAGGGGGCTTTCTACAGATCCTCGATTCAACAACCATGTCTGGCCCGGAAAAAACTTAATGATGATCATTCTGTGTGATGAAAAAAGCGCAGGGATCATTATGGACCGTATGAATGCTTTGCGACGGGAAAATCCTCTGGAGGCCATTGCCTTTTGGAGCACGGTCGTGAGCGATATTTCCGAGCATGACAAAACAAATCCCTTATAATATGATTGTCTTCTCATGCATAAAAAGGCCGGATTAAAAAAACAAGCCGGCCTTTTTATTGTTTTCAGAAAAAAAAAAGGGTATGATAACAGAACCGGCCTTTCGGGGGGATGAAAGGCCGGTTCTGTAGATAAGAAAGGAGGTTGGTTGGGTGGTTTTTCTTTCGCTGTTCTATTAGTAAAACAGCAGGCAGAGAAAAAGGTTCCCGGAAATAATGGAAAAAAAAACTTTGGTTATCATCGCAGAATACAATCCGCTTCATAAGGGACATCTCTACCAGATAAAAAAAGCACGGGAAGAGATAAGGCCTGATTATGTTGTTATTATTCTTTCCGGAAATTTTGTGCAACGGGGAGAACCGGCTCTGTTAAATGAAGAAAAACGTTCCCAATGGGCCATTGAGGCGGGGGCTGACCTTGTGCTTCGAAACCCCACAGCTTTTGCCACAGCCTCTGCCGATTATTTTGCCTTAGGGGCTGTGCGTGTGATGAATGAAATCCCGGGGTCCCTTGTTCTCTCTTTCGGGAGTGAAAAGGGCAAGATCAGCCCTCTGGAAGAGACAGCGCGTCTTTTATCAGCACAGGAAGAACAATATTATGATTTTATAAGGGAATCTCTTTCAGATGGTGATTCATTTCCAAGGGCCCGGGAACGTTTTATCACGCAGACATTGCCTGAACTGGGGGATGTTATCCGTTCGCCGAACAATATTTTGGGGATTGAATACATTAAGCATGCGCAAAGGATTTTGGGAGAGCGATGCAGATTTCATACGGTCTTAAGGCGCGGGGCCGGGTATCATGAAGAAAGCCGTGGTGCCTATATGAGCGCAACGGGCATCAGGAAGTCCCTTTTTGCAAATGATTCATCGTGGAAAAAGGCTGTCCCTTCCTATGTCCGAGAGAGCCTGCATGAAAATTATCCGCTCGGGCTTTCACGGTTAACCACGCTGTTGAAGTATTCTCTTTTCAGAGATTTAGAGAAAACACATCAGTATCGGGATGTCATCGAAGGATTGGAAAACCGCATGATCAGAGCGGCGGGTTCTTCAGAGACATATGAGGAACTGATCAGGGCTGTCGCGACTAAACGGTATACCCACACGGCAATAAAAAGAGCTTTTTTGGCCATCTTTTTAGGTTTGACGAAAAAAGAGTTTTCTTTGATGAAAGAAAGAAATTACCCCTATATAAGAATCCTGGCCTTTAATAATCAAGGGAAAAGACTTTTGGCGCAAATCAGAAAAGAGTCAGGCACTCCGTTTATTCATAATGATACCCGGTATCCGAGGAATCGGTATTTTGTCAGGGAAGAGACTTATGAACTCTTTAAGAGAATAGAAGTCAAAGCCCGGGAGCTCTACCGGATCTTATCCGTTTGAGTCAAAGAGAGCGCTGATATATTGATGGTTTCAAAACACCGATATAGGGGAGATTCCGATATTGTTCAGCATAATCCAATCCATAACCGACGACGAATTCATCGGGGATGGTGAATCCCGTAAAATCAACGGAAAGAGACGCCGTGCGCCTTTCCGGTTTATCGAGAAGCGCTGCTACCTTGACAGAGGCCGGGTTTCTTTGCCGGAGCAGCGGGATGAGCCGGCTTAATGTCTGCCCTGTATCAATAATGTCCTCTGCAAGAAGGATATGACGGCCGGAGATATTTTCGGTGATGTCACAAAGGATAGAGACAGATCCGGAAGATTCTGTTGACAGTCCATAAGAAGAGACTTTCATAAAATCAAAAGCGGCCGGGCGGGGAAGTTGGCGGACAAGATCGGCCAAAAAAATAACAGAGCCTTTCAGGATTCCGATCACAAGAAGGTCCTTTCCCGAAAAGGAAGCCGTGATTTCCGCAGCCATATCTTTTACGCGTTTATGCAGTTCTTTTTCAGAAATAAGTATGCGCTGTATATCAGGATGCATGAGACCTCCTTTCCTTCATTATAAGGAGAGAATCAGGCAGCGCAATATAAAACCTTGATTCCCTCATCAAGTTGATTATAGTCTTTGTATGCGTCATATTCAGAGAGAGTGGAACCGGATTCCCTTGAAACTCGTCCCCCAGA